>Ga0181612_112768_pt1 | contig 11085 bp, 9 predicted proteins | sample HoacroProtozoa21_FD_119630 | JGI IMG/M metagenome (GOLD analysis project Ga0181612, IMG submission 119630) | Hoatzin crop microbial communities from Cojedes, Venezuel. Combined Assembly of Gp0051906, Gp0051904, Gp0051908 | reverse complement strand
AACCTCAACCATTCTGTGATTCTGTGAACTGAAAAGGATGCCAACTCCTGGACTTCTGGAGTTGGTGGCTGTACAGTTGTATTATGGTGCCTTCCAATGTCAGATTCCTCACTGAAAACATTGTTAGATAAAATCAGCATGAATTGGAGCATTGTTAGATAAAATCAGCATCTGAAGTTACAGTTAGAAAACTAGTGTTAGCCAATGCCCAACAAGGTCTCGGTATTCAAATTCCAGAGGGTTTCCCAACCCCCCTAAGTTGCTACCCTAGTGCTACTTTCCGAAAGACCTCAGAAAATCTGTGGAGTGTTATTTTTTTTCAGAATTACGTTTTTCAAATGGATCAGGAAGTGACAGAAATGCTAGGATAGTACAGGAGATTGTCTCTTCATTTTATTACCATTTTTTCATCTGCGCAAGTAGCAGTCAGGTAACACCGTGCTTGCATCAGCTGGAATTCCAATGAAGGAAAGATGTTGTTCTCTTTGTTTTGATTGGGTTTTCTTTCTCTTCAACCAAGAGAGACAAACAATTCTTTGTTTCTCTTAATATGATGAATATTCTAGTTACCAAAAAAAGGAAAATTCAAAAGTACAGAAAAAAAATCTAATTACCAGAAGTGCTACTTAGAATAATGATTTGGGAAGAAATAGCAATTGTTTTCAATAAACTGGGATGCTGACAGAATCTGATAATGAAAATGAAAAAAATCTGCAAGTGTCATATTAATCCTCTTGAGAGAACCACTATTTGTTTTAAGCAAAGACATGACTGACATGTAGGAACGTGTGTGGAAGCATGTAGTAAAAGCAACTATGTTTGTCAGGAGTCGTCTTCAGCATGGACTGCTTACCCTCTAGCTTGGATCATTTTGGACCAGAAGGTGTAGAAAAAGATTTCGATTCTTTCTGTTACACGAAGATTGCTTTAGGAGCTTTCTATTAAAGGACAAGAAGGTTCATTTAGGATTTGCTTCTTAAAGTGTATATTCTCTTTCAGGAATGACCAAGTAGGAGGAAAAGTCTGTTTTCGAACAGGTCTCTGGAGGGAGCGCTGGTTGGGAAGTAGGTCGGGAATCCTTGCAGAAAGTGGTGCATGCAGCAAAAGCTGACCCTGCGCTATCCAAGGTGTTGTTGAGACAATGTTCCTGGAGGACAGATGTCCATGTCATGAACATCCACTTAGCAAGAGGCTCTAACTTTCACCTTGGAAAGGCTGAAAGATTAATGAGCAAAAAGACTACATTTTTATTTTCCTGTGGATTCCATTCCTCCAGGAGAGGCTTGAATGGTCAGAAATGTCAAAAGCACTATGGGGATGTTTGCACATCTGCGAACTGGTGAAGAAGCTCATCAGTCAGAGTAGCTGACTTGGGAAACAAGAATACTGCAGCTAATGCCTGTTTCAAATTCTCTTTATAGAGCTAGCTTATGATTTTGTAATGTATAACATTAGCACTTCAGAGACCCTAATCTTTTTTTAGAAACGAAGAGCAAATTTTGACAGTAATCTTTCTACTGCTTGTCTCAGAAGAGGAGCAGCTATTAAACAACATAGTTAACTTTCAGCAGTCTTCGTATCACCAATAGTCACTAACCTGGTAAATTTTCCAGAACAGATAATCACTGGTTCTCATGTTTAAGAAACAAAACAATATCAGCATGAAATCTCTGCAAAATCACAAGAGTACCCACACGGAGTTCTTAACTTTCAACAAGGTCTGACTTTCTCTGACACAGTTTAATGCCCCTGACACCAGTTCTGCAAGCTTTGAAACGGGGTGTGATTCCTTTGGCAGTATGATAGGCTGCTTCCTTAAGATCATTTGGAAATAGAGTAACCAGAAGAAAAGGCCTGGACTGATAGTACCACAAAACAGGATATCTTATAGTGACAGGACCTGAACTCCTGCAAGCCTGAAACCTTGCAGTGCAGCTGAGGAACAGTAGGAAGTCCACATTTTTCTCCCACATGTTCTTTCCTTCCCTGCCTCTCTTCTGGTCTGGCCTGCTTTGAGTTTGCTTCTATGTGACCTTCAGGCCAGATAAATTCTTTCAGAGTCCTGTTTTTCCACTGCAGCCCTCACAGAAAACTGGGATTTTCCTTCCAATCTCAGCCAAGGAACAAGTGAAATTCCCCTAGTTTTCCTGGAACATGCTGCTATTGGTTGCTATTTGTCTGCTAATGGTTTGCTCCTGGACTCTGGGCACTGGTTAATTATTATCACAAATAGTCACTCTAGAGACAAGAGAAATAAAAAGGAAAAAGTGAAGCTCCCATCTCTATTGATTTACTGTAAAGCTGGAAGAGTAGATCTGCTAGCCTGTGTCCGTTACCTCTGCAGGAAAGTCTTCCCTGGTCCTACTGCCTAGCACATGAATAAGTTTATTAGAAGTAAGGAAGGGGGTAATTCTGCACCAGCAGGGACCTGGATTGGCAGGTTTGACTCACTGTTCTTTACAATTCCTGCTTACACTGACCTATTTTCAAGCACTGCGCCTTTTTTATTTCATGCTTTTACCCTGCTTCTGCCCTTGGTTTTCTAGGGTCCACTCAGAGGAGGAGAGGGGTGCCAGCTATTCATGCATTTATAGATCAGTTCTGACTTTTTTTTTTTTCTTTTGACTACGTAATTGTAGCTTAAATCCCTGTTTTAGTTGTGTGTCTCTGGAGTTTTTCAATCTTGACGATATGTTTCTTGAGCAAGGGCATCCAAAACTGAACAGATGTTTCTCCCACAATCACCTTCGTTCATAACAGGCATTCAGAGAGTATTGCTGAAATATTCATAAGCCTTAAGAGATAACAGTACATGAATACTAATGAACAGTAAGTTATACGGTGCTTTAAACAGTGACACAATAAGGCAAGTCCAAACAAAAGCATCACACAATTAAACATTTCCATAGCTGCATATTCTTAGGTGAAGATTTCGCATGTATTTTTTCTCTAATATTCACAGTGAACAGAGAAAAGGGCACTGCAGAAAGCTGCATTCCAGTTCACAAATATGCCAATATATTTAATATATCTTGAATCAAGGGGTTCATGAGAGATTGTTTAATAGCCGCATCACTAGGAGTATTCCTAAATGGACATCTGTGGAGTACATTTAAGGCCAATTAGAACTTTTTCTATTTATTTATTTATTTTAATTGAAGATGATTCAACAACTTACTCTGCATGCATAAAATCAGTGCTAGTTAGAGCTGGAAACTCTTTTTGTCATGGAAATTTTTAATACTAGTTAACTGCCATTTTTCAGTTTTGCCATTTCTATCAAAACCAACTTTTTTGATGACATTTGCCCCCTCACTAATGTGACATCAGATTGAAGATGAATATTTTGACCATCTCAGCTGCCAAGCTGTTGAACATGAAATCAGACAGCAAATAATTTCATAATTTAGAAACAGTAGATTTGTGCTGGGCTCAGGCTTTAACATTATTGAAGCTGGCCGGTGGGATGTAGCTAAAATTGCTTTAGATTTACTGACCATCCTCACTTAACACCTCCAGAGGTGTAGCGCAGTGGGATGAGCCTGGAGGTGAGGAACCTGACAGCCCAGCCCACTGGCCACTGACACTTTCTCTTTGGGATCTCTGTGGACTTGTGACTTTACCCTGGTGGCAGGACATGCTGGCACCACCGTGACACAGAGTAGAGCCACCAGCCAAGAAGTCGCCATCTTCTGCTTTCAAGACTTTCTGGTGCCCTTTGGCTTTCAGCTGGGAATGGTTGTGTTATGCAAATGCCCCATTTTCAGCCCCATGTGTTCTACGTTCCCCTGTGCTAACAAAAGACCTGCTTTAGCCCAGCACACTGAGATGAGAATATCCCTTCAAATACTCTACAACTTGTTCCGTTTTACATAGTTTTAAAATTACAGATTACATTATTCCACCTTCCTGCTGCCAGTGTTTAAAGACTTGTTACCATGGAATTTCAGATGAAATAGAAATAATGATGCTGAGAGAAGTTAGCTGACACCCTTGGCGACTGACGAGTTCCAGCACTTATCAAGACAACCCCTCTCACAATGTGATCACATACTGGAAATGCTGACATTTCACAAGGATTTGTCACCAGGACATGAGAAGATTTAAATGTTTTTTAGGGAGGGCTCAGGTAGTCAAAATATCATAAATGATAAAATCTGCGATCTATAGTGGAATTGCTAATTCAGAACAATGACTTGTCATGTTTTTATCAGGTAAATCTTGTAAGATCATGTAAGGGAAGACGTAATGCAAAAAGCAAATGGAAGGTAGTTATAAAAAGAAAGGTTAGCTGTCATGCTGGTGATGGTGCCTGGTGTCAACATGTTTAATTGCTACGTGAGATTGTTTGTGGGGCAGCACATAGACCTCACAGCAAAAGTGGTGGGTCTACCACTGGCTATTTTAGTTCCTGGAGTTTCCGTGGACTTTACTATCATGCAGGGACGAGTCTTGCAGGACTTGTTCCTTCTGGAGTTCACCCGGAGCAAAAAGGGAGCCGGCAGGGCTGGATGCAGCTGGCATGAGGGAAAGGCTGATCAGCAGCAAAGCCCCTCCCTTACTGCAGCAATTGTCGTGGGCTGCAGCTCAGTGAGTAGGAAAAAAGCATCAGTCTTGGGGCAGAAAAGCCCCCTATGGTCATATGGATTGGTCCCTGTGCTGCCCAGTACATGGTTCATAGATTTGCTGTGTTCTGCTGCAGTGTGACCACACAGTCAATTGATGGGAAAAAGATGCATTTTTATGTGTATGACTGTATTCATGATGTATTTATACAGCAAGGTGCTTCTCCCTATCTTCACCAAAGAAAGTCATCATGACAATAACAGGAATAGCTCAGGAGAAGGGGAAGCCAGGACAAAGCTTTGTAGATAACTTGGGCAACACTGGACCACATGGTGAGAGGAGAGACACAGTCTCTATATGTTGCCAAAAACATGAAGCTAAAGTAATGCTTTAGCTGTCACTTCACAACATGTGTATGCATATTGAGTTTCCTCAAAAGGATTGTGAAACTTTAGGGCAACAGCTTTAGCAAATGAGCAGAACTATGAGGCACACGGTTAATTCCATAGTTCCTCCAATCTCATGTTAATTTAGACTGCAAGTCTTCCTTCTTTTTATCCCATATCTCAATCACTGATTGTGACAAAGCAACGGCGGAGGGGGGCGGGAGGCTAATTTTCTTTTATGAGTATAGTATTGCTCCAAAACAAAGAAGAAAATGAACCTTTTGTCCAACAGAAGCTGGACTCCAGTACTCGCTCTTGGTACACAGCACAGAGAAAAAAATAAACAGGAACCTCTCACAGTCTGGGCTGAAGATCCACATGGACTTTTATTAGAAGACTGAATATTTTTTATAAAGCAAGGTTGTGTTCTGCAGGTGACAGAGAAAGTAAAACTAGCTCTTTTCTTGTCTGTCTGGTCTTTGGTGCTCTCCTCTCCTTATCCACCCATTGTGCTTCTCAGGCAATGATGCTGCTATCCCAAGCAGGTACGAATGTGTTGCCACCACTCTGGGGGTAAATACTATCACTCTTTGAGGACTCATTGCCACCTTCTCAACTAAAACATGGTTTCAGAAACTAGAAAGTAAATCTATTCAATAAGAAAATGGTAATAAGCTTCCTCAGTTATGAACATGCTAACACAGAACTAATACCACATCCAGCTGACAATTTTTCTGTTTAGTGCATTCACACAGTAGATGAATGAGTGGGTCCAATAGGTGAGCATTTTGTAACAACAGTAGTTGAAGATGGTGCTACAAAACAATGTTCAAGAAACTGAAAGCTTATGCTTCGTGGAAAAAGCTTCCTATGGGCTGTTTCCACACAACCAGCCTTAGTGGCAACTTTGACAGAGGTAGTTGTGATGAGGGAATTGCCTGAACACAAGCTGTACAAATTTAATCCATTTGTTTTTTGCCTTTTGTGGGAATCTCTTAGAATTTAAACAAAATAAACAAGTGTTCCCATCAGAACCCATGTTTTCTGAAGCATTGACTTCTCTCAGTTACGTGTTTATCGTTCACTGAAGTATTAAAAAGGAGGAATTACTCTATGTTAATCAAAACAATAGTAGTTACTTTCAAATATTTGTCTGCTTCCATATATCCAGCTGAAGGAAATGATCACGACTGTTATTATCTTTACATCTGTACCTGGGTTTGACTAAATACTTGTAAAATTGTATTTGCCTCTGTGCAAACCATTTTGCATAATAGCTGAGAATCTTATTTACCAGGACAGTCTTCAAGACCTTCACAGAAATAGGTTTGGGGTTGTACATTTTGCAAATCAGACTTTGTAATCTACAGCAAACCATAACAGAAGCATTAATAAGATTTGAACTTTGCTCTTATTATGTATTTCCAACATTTTTATGTCTCTTGATTTATGATAACTTCCACATTTCATTGCCTTTTCCTCAATATTTCACGGCTTTGCTTCTACATTTTAATAGAGGTGTCTTCTGGAAGGGAAATTTATGGAATGAGCATGATTTCTTTTTTTCTGCAGCTCTGAAGAGTCTAGGTGATTTTTTTTTATTTCTGTCACCTTTCCTGATGAAACATATCATCTTCTTGAACCATGTGTAGCTCTCTGGGATACCTCAGGAGGTGGAGAGGAAAGGAAACAGCAGTTATAAAAATCAACACCTTTATAAAGTTATTTTATCTTTAAAAATCTGCAGTCTCTTTCTCCTCAGGATGAATATAAGCCCTGAGAACCATATATTCATTTATGAATGTAGGACCAGACAGGACCGGACTTTTGCAGTGTGTGGTTCACAGATTCCCACTCAAAATGTTACCCAGGAACAGGTTGTGAAACAAGAACAAGAGCTGCCTTTTCAGGAAGACACATGTTCCCGTGTTAAAGAGTCAAAAGGCTGGAAAATGTACCATGTTCTCTTAAAGGTGGTTAAAATCATTGTTTTGTTTTACTGTTTGTGTCCCAGAGTGCAAACTACTGCCTTACTGACATTCATTTTGACAGGAATGGTGGCTCTTTTACCTAACACATCTGAGAGATTGATAGTCTTCTTTCGGTGCTCCAGAGGTGGCCCAGGAGTTTACATCCAGACCGTGTGGCAACAGCATGCTTCAGGTCACCCTGCTGTCCTTGTGCGCTGAACTGGGGGTATGGCTGGGATATGCCATAGGTCCTTTCTGGTCCAGGTGTCCAAGTTGCTGCTATGGAAGCAGTTTAGCAGGGACAGTGCAAGAGGCATGAGGACTGGGTCATTCCCATGCATCTGGTCAGCATGTGGCTAGGGTGGGCACCTCAGTCTGGATCCACTCTCCAGTCCACAGGTTTTGATACAGCACCAGAAAGGATGTCTTTCTAGATCACTGGCTGGGCTGCAGCCAGCCTCCTTGGACATATACTGGTTAACACCTAGTGCACAACTGTTTGCTTATACAACCCCATTTATTGGTCTGTATTTGAATATTGGTCTATCTACACGTATATATTTCGGAGTCTGCAGGCAGGATGGGAGCTGGTTAACAACTCCTGAGATAGCAGTAGAATAGGAGGGGCTGTGCAGTGGATCATCTGCCCCAGCAGCCTGGTTTTGGCAGAGTGAGGAGCTTTGGTTAGATGAGAGAACTGTGGGGTGGCCACACATGGCGATCTAACAGAGCTGATGTGACTAGAAGTGACAGTATGTTGTTGTTTTTGCCAATGGTATAGTGATCCGTTTCAAAATGATAAAATATCAAGACGTTGCCTTATCTTCTTTCAATTGCACTCATTTGGAGAGCAGCAAATAAATCCACCAGACGGCAAGTAACAGAAACTGATAAATACGGCACTACTTTACGTAGAATTAGGTTAACCCGTCTATGACCTGGCTACCCCACTGACCCTATTAGTTAGGAACTGGCAGCTGAGAGAGCGCGAGAAGCAGCCCCATCAAATGCTGCTGCCAGCTTCAGCAGTCCAAAACATGTCACTCCAGCCTGCACGGGTTGTCAGCATGTTTTATAAGTACCTTCAGAGTGTTTCTTATCCAGTCAAAAGCAGCTGCTTGACATCATAGCTCTGATTGCCCCCTTATGTCCTTATCTCTTGCTTTTGATGACAGAGAGATCCCAAATTGTGCATTTGAGCCATACACCTACCGAGAGCACCAAAGTTATGGCGAGATAATCAAACCCGCGCAATGCTGTGGCCGAGTGCTGTGGTGGTTTCAAAGCAGAGCTGGGCAGGGGCTCTGGCACGCAGAGAGGATGCCACGACCTGCTGCAGCCACCCCGGGGCACAGGCTCAAGCAGTCTGTGCTCCGCTACTTCCTCTACTGTGTCTTTGAGGTTGGTTTTATTCCTGCAGTATTTGCTATTGGATGACAAACTGGGATAGGGCACAAGGGCAGGTTTAAAGCTTTTACTAAACTGTCTCCAAATGCTGCCTGGAAATGTTGCGTGTGGTGTAAAGCGTAGTACTCTATACAGTTGCCTTAACAGCCTTTGTTTTAAAAAGACTTCTCTGCAAAAACATGATAAAAAAATAAACATTTTTTTTCTCGTGATAACACTAGAGGAACAACAGAATAACTTTATGCTAATAGGTTCTGTGAAAACAGTGAATAGAGCTAATGACACTTGCAACTAATATGTGTGCTTTCCTAGGCAATAGATGCATCTCGGGTAAAACCAGAAATGTTTTGAAGTGATCACCATGTCCATTTTAGGGAACAGTGAAAGGAATATTTCCTTTTTCTTTTTCATCATCTGTCTTTTTATATGGACATACATGTTTATTCAGTAGTGTTAAACTGAATAACTCTGAACTTTATTACTTTGTTCTCCAGCTAAAAAGAACAGTTTTATGGAGATAATGTGAATTATATATTTATTGCCTCTTAAATCCATAATAAAATTGAATGTATCAGAAGGAATTAGATTGTTCACTCGGTTAGCCTCACTGCAGCCTTGAAACATGCTCTAAATGCTGGGGACTCTAACTTAATATTTAGTTTAAAATTCACATTTTTATACTTTAACTTTGTTGAATATCTTCTTAGTGAAGAAATTAAAATGACATATTTTCCTTTACATTAAACCAGCAGTGTAATTATTTCTTTCAGATATGATACGAATGTTTTGATAAAGTATTACTTTTAACTTTTATTAAAACTTTAATAAATTTTTCATTACAGACAGTGCAATATTGCCTTTTGAATTCATGTCACAGTGTGAGCTACACAGAGTCACTTATAGGGGAAGCACTCTCTGTTGGCACGATGCAGAGAGAAAACAATTAGCAGTTAGTAAGTAGAAATGTCTGTGTATAGTCTCAAGTCAAAGCAGCTTACCTATAAGTTAGAGTTTCAGACAAAAATTGTAAAAAGACACAAATTCTCCATTTCACTTTTGAAATCTGAGTATGGGTTCCTATGCCACGTAGTGCTTTAGAAGTTTGATATTATGTAGAAACCAAAATATTTTTCACTCTGAGGGATCTAAGTAAAGAGAATATGCTATTATTATTTTTAAAGAAGCAGAATATATAAAACTCTTCAAGCTCTCAGAGAGGTTCTCTCCTGTTCATGCTACTTCAGCCTTGAAAGAGTTTATAAAAAGTTTAAAAATGTTTATAAAGTTGACCAAATTTCTTTGTTGATATCCATGTCAAAAGGCATAATGTTTTGCAAAGATGTCAGACAACTTTTAGGTAGTCCCCTGTTTGTAATGCTTAAGATCACACAATGTGTTTACTCAAAGCTGTTCTAAAATATTTGGGATGAAAATGTTTGATTTTTTTTATTTTTGAAAGATGTGTGGAATTTGATTTAGCTGAATTAGAAATACAGTGTGAACAGTCTCTTCCTTCTCATACTAAACATTTATATGAGCATTAATTAGAGAATTTTATGCATGTATTGATAGGAAAAATGCAAACACACCACACAGAAGCTAACAATGGCCTGAATCATTAATAACATTCAATTCAGTAGCAGAAATTTTGTGCAACATCATGAGTGGATAGCTAATTTATCTGCTGTGCTTGCCTTTGCTTTCTGACAGATTTTAAAATGACGTCTTTCATTTCAATACTTGTTACTAGAAATTTTACCTGATTAGTTGCTGGTACCAAAAAAAGGTTTTATAGCTCTGTTTCCTTTGTTGAAGATAAAACCCTTTCACTCCACCAGGACCTCTCCCTGTGTTGCATGTGAGCTGTAACCCTTTCTTTTTTATTGTGGTCATCTTATTTCTCAAAGAATGGGTGTTGACAAACCATGGCCTAAGAGCAGCCTTTTTTATTGGACTGTAAATACCATATACATGGAAAAGAAGAAATGTCACCTGCATTGGGGTGCATATTTCCTTTATCCATTTATAAAATGTCTTTTTGCAAGGGATGCCAAATTCAAAGCATAAGCAGATACTAACTGTTTTGCTGCTATTCAACCAAACCTGCAGCCAGAAGTCAAATTGCTAGGTTGATGCTGTAGAAACTTGGACCTCTAGGCCACTGGACCCTGTTTATCAGCAGGCCACCACAAACCTCTGAGAAGGACTTAGCAGCAGAAAAAGTTTTGGCGAAATTAGGAGTTGATTGTTGTGGTAGGTTGACCTTGGCTGGATGCCAGGTGCCCACCAAGTCGCTCCATCACTCTCCCTCCTCAGCTGGACAAGGGAGAGAAAATATAACTAAAGGCTTGTGGGTCACTATAGTGACAGGGAGAGATCACTCACCAATTACCGTCATGGGCAAAACAGACTCAGTTTGGGGTAATTAATTTAGTTTATTGCCAATCAAAATCAGAGTAGGGTAATGAGAAATAAAACTAAATCTTCAAACACCTTTCCCCCATCCCTCCCTTCTTCCCGGGCTCAATTTCACTCCTGATTTCTCTAACTCCTCCTTCTGAGCATGGCAGGGGGACGGGGAATGGGGTTGTGGTCAGTTCATCACATGTTGTCTCTGCTGCTCCTTCCTCCTCACACTCTTCCCCTGCTCCAGAGTAGGGTCCATCCCACGGGAGACATTCTTCCATCAAACTCTCCAGCGTGGGTCCTTCTCATGGGCTGCAGTTCTTCAGAAACTGTTCCAGCATGGGTCCTTT
>Ga0181612_177143_pt1 | contig 11086 bp, 5 predicted proteins | sample HoacroProtozoa21_FD_119630 | JGI IMG/M metagenome (GOLD analysis project Ga0181612, IMG submission 119630) | Hoatzin crop microbial communities from Cojedes, Venezuel. Combined Assembly of Gp0051906, Gp0051904, Gp0051908 | reverse complement strand
CTGGGCTGCAAGCGCACATCGCCATCTCATGTTGAGCTTCTCATCCACCAGTACCCCCAAGTCCTTCTCCTCAGAGCTGCTCTCGAGCCACTCTCCGCCCAGCCTGTACTTGTGTTTGGGATTGCCCCGACGCACATGCAGGACCTTGCACTTGGCCTTGTTGAATTTCATGCGGTTAAGAAGAATCACACTGAGAAATTTTAGGTGCCTTTCGCTTCTAATAGAGTTCCATATGAGTAACTGTGTTAGGTTCAGCTTCTGAACCTCAGAGAGTATTTCTCTAAGCTAGTCAACAGAGTTGATCCTGTGTCTACTGCAGAGTTTCATCTTGAACAAACACTTATTAAAACTGGGTCTTTTTGGCATGTGGTCCTCCTTAATTCACCAATAATATCTAATCAAATCTTCCTTGAGAAATCACAAAGGCACTGTTAAACCTGGATCTCTAAGTTTAAGAATGTACGTGTTTTTTAAAAAAATGTTTTATTTTGCTCACTTACTGCAGCTTAATTAACAGAAGTAGTAATTAACAGTAGGCTAGAAACTAAAATAAAAAGGCTACCAGTGACTCTTATCTTTTCTTATTCTGCATAAATAGAACAACAGAGGAGATTATCATATTCTCTTCTGATTAGTGACTGTTCAGTCATCAATGAGTTGCTTTCTTTTAAGTTTGAGCTTAATTATGTTACTCATAAGCATAAGTGGTTTAACAAGCAGATAACACATCTGAACCCTTGAATGTTAAGAATTGTAAATGCACCTGTTCTGATTCAAAAATTTGACTGGCACATTCCTTATTGGCACTCGTGGCTGTTCTTGCCACTGCTGCCTTTGGATTGCCCTGCAAGCTTGAAGGGGCAGTAGGGAAAACTTTACTGGAAATTGCCATGTGTTTTCCTATAGCCAGGTGAAGTGACTTAGAGAGTTCCAGAGCATAAATTAAGACTAATTTCTTGGCATGCATAGCTAGGTGATCCTGAGATCAAAACATTAAAAAAGAAAAATGTAATGCTCCTGATAAGAGGGAGGTTTTTAAGATAATGGATTCTCTTAAATATAGGATTTAAAAATATAAACAGTTCTTTCTGACATTTGGGTGTTTTTGAAGGAGTCATGATTTCTACATGCAAATTAAAACTGGACTAGAGTAGAATTTTCACGTAAAAATCTACAGTGAAAACATTGGAAAAGTATTATAACCCAGTGAAATAGTTAATCATCATATAGAAAACTGAAAGATTAAAGAGTCTTTTGGGTAACATGAAAATATAATTGAACTATTTCAAATGAAGACATATAAGCATCACTGCAGACACACAGAGAAAACAAGTTGTATTAGAGCAGGAAACAGAACTTCTTTCAAAGTTTGGTAAAATGTTTGAAGATAATAAAAACTTCAGAGGCAGAGTATGCTAATAATTTTTGCCAAACTAGCCACAGTAATCTTGAAGTGTAGATGGTAATTATACATGAAATGTAATAAAATTGTTTATGATACTGATAGTTCTTTCCCAAAGCACTGGGGTCAAAACACTGATTATAAATAGTTCTTTATGGCTTAAAGGAAGACTGGTGAAGATGTATAAATATTATGACATTTAATTTCAATTCTGTTAGTGATATATGCTCAAGCCTCTGGAAAGCTAATTAAAATCTAAAGATATTCAACATTTTTGCTAGTCTTGTGGTTGAAACACAATAGCTGATCTACATGCTGCAGTGTTATGCCTTCACCAGAAGTTTTGAAGTGACTCTTTGGTCTTCTTTACCAAACTGAAAATGATAGATCTACTAACTGTTGTGTTCACAGTATTTTACTTCTCTCACCTGGATAGTAACTGACTGCTGTAGTCCAGAAACATTCCTTCTCAACTGCAAAATAAATGTATTCCTTGTTCTGTTAGTTGTAAGCACTTATGGTAACAGCAAAATGTATTTAACCTCATTCCTACAGTCTGCTATTCTTCTGGTAGACAAATCTGTCCCTTAGTGGTGGTTTGGCACTGAGGGTGAGGTGTGAATGCATCTATGACTAAAGATGAGATTACTTGGATGCAGAATATTCAATTCAGCCAACTTGTGTGACTCAAAGTTGCAGTGGGTAAGTTTGAACTGACAGATGTCAAATTTGCATTTCATTTAATGTTTATGTATTTTCCTTAAGGTATTTTTGGTAGCATGTAAATAAAAGTGTCAGGATGTTTCTTGCTAAGTACATTCAGAACTGTTAAGCTGCTGGCATACAGCGTAGTGTCTTAGCACATACTCATGCATTAATAGATAATGTACTTGGCGAAGACCTTAAAATAAAAATAATAGAGTATGTTTTATGCATTGAGGCTTTCAGCAAAGTTTCTAAGATGTAATACCTGCCAAAAATATCTGGGATCAGTATCCTAGTGCAGACTAGTAGGGTTGAAGCTGGAGAGGGATGGAGCCTTATTGATGCCATATCATTACAATACACAGATTTCTGTAATTGTCATCATCAGAAAAACTTGGGATTTTTTCCGCTGCAAAAAGCTGTGTATTGTCTTCAGGTGAATTATAAATTTACAGTCAGGAACTTGAGAGTCTTGGGATAAAAGTGATTTGATTTCATTTTCCTTGAGTGTGAATAAATATCACTTTGTCTTCCCAAAAATTGCATAAAAAGGCCTGCATGTAATACACAATTTAGCCAGAATGAGAGTACCATAAACACACACTTCAGATTTTCTCTGAATGAGTGATAGTTTAGTTGAACTGAAACTGTGTGTTAATTTACAGTTTAATTAATTTACAAGCTGTGTGTTGATTTACAACTTAGCCAACCTTGTTAATGCTTTACATGGCTGCATAAAATTATACTATTTTAGAAAAAAAATTAAGTATTTATTTACTATTTTAGTAAAATTATACTGTTTAAGCTAGATCTTCACTGATGTAGATTAATACAGATCTTGCAATTCAGCTACATCACAGAGATGCTCAGATTTACACTAGATGAAACTTGGTTAGTCATTTTATTTTTAAGGTATCTATCTAAAGAAATAAATTAAAAAACAACAACTTAGGTCTTGGTTAATCAGACAGATAGCTCATACCCAATGCATTTATAACTGAGGGGAACAGGATTTCAACCAGCCTGTAGGGAGGAGAAAGTACAGATGATGCTGATTATTTTTCATTTGAGGCCTGAACGTTTCCTGGTGGTATTGTCTGTCTGCTTCTGTAAGAAGTATAAATTCCTACTTGGAGTAATTTTTACATAATAGAAATTTCCATCATTTTCTACATTCTTGCTTTGAATTACAACAATGTTTTGTTCTAGAAAAAGGCTTCTGGAAGTAAGAAAATAATAGTGAGTTTATAGCAAACAAGTTCATTCTTGGTCAACAGCTTTGAACCCCTGAAACTGTTAAATCGTCACAGCCCTTAAGAAAGTTAATTTGATAATTAGTGCAAAATTTAGCAGTGGCAGAAGATTTAGTAATAGTACAGTCTTCATATAAATATTTTGAAGTTATGCAAAAGTAATTGAAGAATCATCGTAATTCCTGCAAGCACAAAAATACTTCTGTAGTTTCTAAATGCATTAAAGAGAGGACATCAGAATTTATTTATGCTCTAAATGTTACTTCACAGTTCAATCAGTTATCTTGCTGTGTAATAAAAGACCCTGAAATTAAAATGACCTCTCTTTGCAGAGTGTAACTGTAGGATTCCTTTTACTATGAGTCTGCCTTGATTTGATCTTACTTTTACTGAAACGGAAAATGATATCCAACTAATGCATCTGAAGTGGGTTTTTATACCATCCAAAGCTCTCTTGTGAAATTAATGGCTTCTACTTCTGGCCTCAGTTACATCTTATGATTCTCCAATTTCACACGGTTTTCCTTTTCTTTCTTCTGTGATTTTTCTGTATCCTTCTGATGATATTCAAAATCAATCTGAAGCACATGCATCTGATACAGCACATATTTACAAAACAAAACAGACCCACCCAGATTTGAAAATGTCAGGAATATGATTAATGTTCTGTGCTCTGTGTAGTAGTTGAGGATATCTTAGTCTTTTAAAGCAACTAACAGCTTGATCAAGAAAATCAGTTTACAGCAGAACAGTGTAATGACTGCAAAATGTTAATTAAATATTCCAATGTTAAAAAAAAATCATTTTCAGTCTCATTCAACCTAGACAACAGTGTTATTAGCTGAAAGCTAAATATCTGCTTCCTACTTGTAAGTACTCATTAATGGTCCCTTTTACTTAGTCTACATGTGTACTTTTTCTACCACTAATCACTGTGTCATGCAAGTAAAATTTAGAAATAGATGTTTCTTTCTAACTGCAAAACCCACACATGTATTTATTATTTGAGGGTGATATAAGTAATGTATATTGCAGACTGTTCATTTGTATAGATTGTAAATGAATTGCAAGTTTATTTTTGATCTTTATACTTTATAAAATTTATGAAAGCATGTTCTGTTTCTCCTAATTTAAAACCTATTGATGTTAATAATTTTTTAAAAAATCAGGCGGGGCAATATTTAGAGTGTAATGTCATTCACTAAGCAAACAAAAAGTTTGCAGCTGCCAGCATGATACATCTCTGATTATGATATTGCAACATAAAGGCATTTTATATTTAAGAATTCCCTGCAAATCTCGTGTGCACAGTATTCATGTTTGCAGCTCCTTCCTGAGGAGACAGCTCTTGTCTTGGAGTTAGAGTCCTTAAGCTTTATTGTTCTATTAGATTTCAGAATTGGGTCTGAACTCTTGTGTTTAGTTGGGTGTATTTGCCTCTAAAGTCTTTTGTCTCATTTCTTCTCCCGGAGATAGTTTTTTTCACTTTTTACTCTGAAGAGTAAAAAGTAGTGGAGATTTAGACCTCTACTTGGAGTACTATTAGTTCAATGGATCCCATGATCCTGGGTATCTTAAGATTTATTTCATTTTGTCTTGACTACGTCAGTTCCGTTATCACCACTAATTTGTACGCGGACAACCTGCGATAAAGAACCAGAAAGGAATAAGGAAGAGAAATGATGGTAAAAATTGAGCAGTGAATCTGAGTGATTGCTCAATAGAGAATTTTTCTACTTACACTATAGATTTGAGGGAGATAAATCATATATTTTTCTTTCATTATAGCATCTACTGGGTTCTGATGAGAAGAAACGTAACCATTTTAAAAACGTTTTTTGAAGTTAAGGGTTAATTTGATTCAGCTTAGTCAACAGCTTGTGTAATAGCAAAGATGTTTCTTGTGAACAGATGCTCCTCACTGAAGATTTAGAATGGCTCAGCTCTTCTTCTTTGCCTTATTCTTGATTTGGACACTGGTCTGTTATTAATAACGATTGTTTGTACCCTAGTACATAAAGCAAAAAAAAAAAAGAAATCTCCCCAAATATTGACACTCAAATCCCAAATGCACTTCCCACTCAATTCTCACCTTCAAATTTACCAATGGCTTTATATCCCTAACGTTCCTTTCTTAGGAGGTTGAATGGTTGCAAAGATTGCCAAGACAGTCATGATTCTAGCCCACATCTTCTGATCAACTTGTCCAGTGTTGAGAGTTGAGCTCTCTTTTGTCTTTGGTAGAAACTGAGTTGGCCATTTGCTTGCGGTTGACTGTTTTAGTGACAAGTGGTAGAAAAGGTTATAAAATACTCTGGCCCCTTCTCTGCACTCTCTCTGTCAATAGCCTTTCCTCTCTATTGAATGGCAGGTCAATATTTTCTTTGCCTTTCTTTCACTGCTGGTGTATTTACAGGTGTTTTTTTCATGTTAGTCTTGTTTCTTTTTCTTATTTGTATTCCATAATGTGTGTTGGCTTTTATTATTTTGTCACTCTATGTTCTTTTCTACTTGTCCTACTTTATTCTTGTTTAAAATCAATGCAAACTCTGATTTAGTGGAATTCCAGCCTTTCTCTCCATTGGAAAAAATTACTCTTTGACACTCTCTTTTTATTCTTTCTGTCTTTCCATCCAAATATGTTTGCCTTCTTGACATTCATTGTTGTATTTTGCTGTTTATCTCTCCCTTTTTAATGGAATGTGAATTCTGTAAATTAATCATCATTCTCACCCAACTAGCCTTTCACCCACCATGACATTGTCAACCAGCTTGTTCCTTGGGGTTAATATCCACTCTGGAGGACCCTTTCTTCCAGTTCCTCCTTCTAGCTCTTATTCAACTGTAGTTGCAAAATATATGTGTTACTATATAATCTTAAAAAAATATATAGTTTGTTTTAAAAGTCACCAATGATTTTGAAGACTTTTCTGGCCATTATGCCTTTTCCTGTATTCCCCTCCCAGCAACTTTCCTGTTAGTTAGATTATGGCCTTTCCACCAAACCCTGTGCTTTGCTTGGTTTGGCTAGCTGCTGGCTAGCAAAAATCTTCATCTACTTCATCACACCAGTGCTTATGCTTATTTCTTTTTTTAATTTTTTGTTAACATGACTTGTTCAAAGTGTATTGCTGTATCCTGAGAGCAGGCCCATACAGTTTCCTGTCAAGGATTCTACTAACTAGGGATTTACTGTCGTTGAAAATGACAGCAGTTAACAGCCTTAACAGCAGTGGTGGTAACAACAGCTGTCAGGTGTGTGCTGGATTATGAATCCTATTTTATGAAACTCTGGCCAGTATAACTGTGCTTAGAAACTGCCAGAAATGCTCTTTCAAGAATTTTGATAGTTGTGGAAAAGTTATTTTCTTTGGCATATACAACATATTTTACAGACATCTCTCTAGCAGATAAACACTTCTTTCTAGTGCCTCTCAGGAGCACACTTTAGTGTTGAAATCAGTAGATGCTTTTGTGAAAATTCTCCGTACTGAGCTGTAGTCTGGCAGCAGTGAAAATGGGCTGCTTCCCCCCTTTAATTTGAAAGTAAAGGCAGTGTGCCTGTAATCGCATCCACTGATTGACACTGGAGTTGGGATATCGCAATAGTGTTGTCTTTGGTGATAGTGAATGTTTCTATTCTGTATTCTAGTAACATGTCTCAACTCTTAGGTGCTATGAGAAAGACAGAATTTTTCATTCTTTTTGGCTTTACTGCCAAGGTTACTGATTTCCATGGGTATTACTTCTGCTCTGTCCACTGGAAACAAGGAAAAAGTGTGCCAAGTGCTCATTTCACATGGGCCACTAGACAGCCATCAGATGTCCTGGGCGAATCTACATTCCCCTTTTCAGTAGCCGTTTCATAGCTGCTCAAACATTTATAGCTTGTGCCTGTACCATTAGCTAGCGGTTGATTTTCAAACATGATAGAAACCATTTGGCTTGCACTGTGAGTTACTGACAAAGTTATGAGCAATGAAAGTGGTGAGTTTTACTACCAGCATTCCTCATGTGTCTTTAACCAACAACTCTGGCGTCTGCGTATGCGAGCAGTGGATCATTGCATAAGACAGGAATGATCTGAGCCTGGTGCCAGGCTGTGACCTGGAAGCTGAAGAGCACAGTACGCCATTATCTTTCCCTGGAGTTATATAGTTCTGCTCAGGAATTTACTTTGACATTTGTCCTGTCTGTATAGATTAAGCGATTTGCCGTTTCCTGCACTCTCACCATCAGAGAGCAATGTGCTTTCTGTTTTTTCTTCCTTGCCTTCAACCTTTATTGCTATCTAGTAATGTAATAATAATTTATTTACAATGTATTTTCTCATGTGCTTGGTATCTCATAATATAAACACAACTGAAAATACAATTTAAATGATTGATGTTGCAGTACAAATAGAAAAATAAAGTGGTTTTGGTCTCTAAAAGTAATGAAGTAGCTGATTTAATACAGTGCAAGTCTTTAGTGGGATCATATTGTGTGGTAAGCATCATGGTATTAAAAACCAATCAAATACGTGGTAAATATATAAAAACCATAACTATGATAGGTGTTTGAATGTGAAAACAAAGACAATGAAATTTGGTTTTCCATGACAAATAATGTCCATATGAGTGCAAAATCATAACTTCGAACTAGTAATCTTACCTGTGAATAGAGGTGCTTTCACAATATGATTAACCATTTGATTTTAGAGGTATATTGCCTGAGTAGCTGGAGGCATTGTTATTTGAATATTGATGTTTATTGTGTCAGTGTGTTTTTAAGCTGTGTATTCATTGCACATGAACTGTCGCTCACATATGTTACTGAATTAAAAAAAAAAATTGGGCTAGAAGTCTCACCTGTTCTTTCTCAGATCAAGAGAAAAATACATGAAAATCTTTTCTTTTCCTCCATCCTTCCATGCTTCAACCTCAACTTATTTTTTACTGAGTCACACTATTGTCCTTGACTTCCCATTTTAGACCATTCTTTGTCTTTCATGTTGGGCATGCCATTTACAACCTTTCTCCACACAGCTTTTGCCACAGCAGCATGTCAAATAACAGGTGGTGAGTTCAAAAGTAAAGAAAAAAAATTATATCTAAACTGAGAAAAAGAAAGAATTCTATTGCTGAAACATATGATCTTATGATCTGTAAAAAGGAAAAAAAAAAAACAGAGGAAGATTTCCTAAGAGAATGAGATGCATGTGGGAAATTTGAGATAAGTATTAAATGCTTTTTTCTTTTTGGAAGAGCCTCTATTTAGTCAGTAGTTACAGCAATGCTTGCAGAGTACTGTAGATGCATTTTGAAATTCCCTCTTTGCATGTGGATTTTGTGGTTAATTACTGGTGTTGGTTTATTTGTGTATCCTTTAGAGGATAATTATTGAGCAGATTCAAAGGTGGTGACAGCTGCACTACCTCTATGCTGATTGCAACAGCTAGTTTGTGAAATTTTCAGACCAAAGATGTCCTAAAAATATTTTGACAGTTTACTTGCTGTAGTATTGCTTGCTGCTAGTGTTTGTTATTTCAGCACTGTATGCAAAGTAGGTAGTGACTGGAAAGCAACTATTATAATAGTAGAAATAACACGTGTATTATAGCTGGTAAAGTATTTTTTCATGTTTACAAGATGTATTTCAAGAGTCATATTCAGTAATTTATTATCAAACAATATTAAACATTAACTTTTTTTCCCTTTGAGAATGTTTGTGTGATGGTGCAGAAAAGAAGATTACAGGAGATTAGAGAGTGGTTGTACAGAATACTTTCATCAGCATTCTAGCTACTTGTCACACATTTTGTCAAGGTTTTTAAATTCCTGAACTTTCAAGTTTTTTCACTTTAAATTTCATTAGCTGTTAAAGCAAATATCTTTAACCATTCTATTGACTGCACATCACTGTACTTTTCCTGTTGTTTGGAGGTCTGTTATTTGAACTGACAGTTTATCTTAATGTAATCTAAATAAGCATTCTCAATACTTTCAAAAAAGCTGATTCCTTGAATTTATTTCATGTTGGGACAAAAAAAGTGAGGCTGATAAAATCAGAAGTTGCATTTGAAAATCTTTTGTAATTCTAGTCTCTGGAATTGCAATGTTATATTTGGGATTTTGGCATTTGGTAGTAGTGCAAGTATTTACCATTCCTTTTATCTGCCTGGGCATTTAAAGTTTGAGGAAGGAAAACAATGGCATAAATGTTCTGTTCTTCACTGTTTTGTTTGAATCTGCTTCTTGTTCTTGGTCAGTGGAAGAAGAATGCATATGACCTTAGGCTTGCAGTAGTAATATACCTCTCTAAAGAATGTGTAAAATTGTCCTCTTTGACTGGGAATCCCTGTCGGCCACCTTTCTTCAACTACCTTTTAGTTTCTGAAAGTTTTGTCTCTCTGGTACAACCTGTATGAAATTTTTTCTTATAGAAGTCTGAGACTCAAGTGGTCTAATTAAAAACAGGTTTTATTAACAGCACAGAAGCTGTTCGAAGTTAGAAGAATAGAAATGTTTTGCATAGCATATCTAGCCTGACACTCTGCAAAGCTCATCTAGTTAGATCTCCCTAGAGTTTAGTTACAGTGAATAAAAATACCTTGCATTTGTAGAAAATATTTTTTCTTTTTCTTCTCTCACTTTCTTTTTAGGCAGTTTAGTTGCAGAAATCTTTCCTTTCAAGGGACTCAGGCTTTCTTTTTTTTCCTTATATTCCACTCCTTTACATTTGTGACCTTCTCTGTTGTTATTCATTTTCAGATTGTTCTATCAAGTCACTGTTAGTATATTTGTGCATTCCAAAGACAGGTCACCCTGTTCCTGATTACGGAATTTAGCATCCTTTAGAGACTCTTGTTCAAAGTAATTAAACAATAGATAGGAGTTGGCATCTGGTCATGTCTGCAGTCTGGGTTGTCTGCAAAGCCCACCAGTGTCTCTGACAACTGAGTGGTCTTCATCAATGATTGACGAATAGTTTAGTAGAGACAACTGTTAATCAAACCCCTGCTGCTAAATGATAACATTTTTGATGACATTATTCACTATTGCCAATAGGACTAATTTTCTTTGCTAGCAAGATGTCACTGAGAATAGCATGTCCGTAAGAGTTGTGGCTATTTTATGCATTCCAGAAGTGGGTTAAAGACATCCAGATATAGTGGGATATTACAGGACCTTTCAATATTTTTTCTGTTTTCCTATTTCTACCACAATGGCTTCAGGAAGAATATGGAGTGACGTTCGGTGGCTAAGGAATTTGTTGGAAGGTCACAGCCAGAGGGTAGTGGTCAACGGCTTGATGTCCAAACAGACTGGTGACAAGTGATGTCCCTCAGGGATCCGTACTGGGACCAGTGCGTTTAACATTTTCATCAATGACAGCAAGATCTAATGCACTCTCAGCAAGTTTGCAAACAACACCAGGCTGAGTGGTGCAGTTGACACACCAGAAGTATGGGATGCCATCCAGAGGGACCTGGACAAGGTCAAGAAATGGGCCTGTGTGAATATCACGAGGTTCAACAAGGCCAAATACAGAGTCCTGTATGTGGGTCAGGATAACTCCCCATATTCATACACGCTGGAGGATGAAGGGATTGAGAGCAGCCTAGAAGAGAAGGACTTGGGGGTTCTGGTTAATGAGAAGCTCAGCATGACCCAGCAACATGTGCTTGCAGCCCAGAAAGCCAGCCATATGCTGGGCTGCTTCAAAAGAATTGTGGCCAGCAGGT
>Ga0181612_158928_pt1 | contig 11086 bp, 3 predicted proteins | sample HoacroProtozoa21_FD_119630 | JGI IMG/M metagenome (GOLD analysis project Ga0181612, IMG submission 119630) | Hoatzin crop microbial communities from Cojedes, Venezuel. Combined Assembly of Gp0051906, Gp0051904, Gp0051908 | reverse complement strand
CCCTGCCATGGGCAGGGACACCTTCCACTACACCAGGTTGCTCAAAGCCCTGTCCAACCTGGTCTTGGACCTTTCCAGGGAGGGAGCATCTGCAGCTTTCTCTGGGCAACCTGTGCCAGTGCCTCACCACCCTCATAGTAAATTAATTCTTCCTAATATCTAATCTGGAAAGAAGACCTGTACAGGTGTGTGCTGGCTGTCAATCCCCAAGCCAGTTAGATAGGAAGACCTGTTTCCTGGAATGGCCTGTATCTATCCATAGCAGAAGTTCAGCTCTGTGATATAAAGCCAGTTATAGACATGAAAAAGTGGTCATGTGTAGAAAGGCAGTCTTCTCCATGTCCAAGATCTGTGACTATCAAAGAGGCATTTATGTGCTAGCAGTCTACTTAGATATTCCTGGACTTTCTGACACTTCTCATTGCACACAGAACAACTGTACAGCCACATGTAGCATGCCAGAGTATATCCTAACCAACTTCCATAGTCGTCATAGTTACTGGGATGAGCAGTCGTCATAGTCACTGGAGAGCAGCCTTATATTCCAGGCTTATTGGGTGAACAGGGACAGCACAAGAGCGGCAGAGAGCTGGATGCTGATCCTTACCTGCAGGTCACTCTCATGCCTAACTGATCTATTCTGAATATGCATTACACTTCTCTTACCTACAAATCACTCTTGCATTCATACCACCAGAAAACCCCAGCACAACTCACTAATGACAGCCACCTTAATGCCAGCAGTCAGAATGTACCAAACCCAAAGTCAGCTTGAAAAACCCAGGAAGGAATAAGCATGAGACTCAACTAGAACCATTCAATACACCCTTCATAGTGCAAGGATACCTTAAAATCAGATTATCTCAAGCCCTTGGAAGGAGGTGCTAGATAAATAGGAGTCAAAACTACTTGTGACTTTGGGGGAAGTCATCTTTCTGAGTAGACCTCCTGTGCTGAATGCTGATGCTGAGCAGGGAGCACTCAATACCCATCTTTGATGGCAGCAGCACAAGAGAGAGAACAGTGTCTGGGAGACACAGAAGTGCTGATATTTGGCTCTTCTGAGTCTCCTTGTGAATGAACCTGGATGACGGCAGAGTGCTTGGTCTCTGCCTTGCCCTACAATCTCCTTGTCCATCCCTCTACTGTTGCTGGCCAGCTGCTGGCCAGCTTCCCTTTCCACCACCTATGCTTTCTTTTCTGTATTCTGAAACTTTGACAAATGGGCAGGTTGCTTATCCTTTTTATGGGCCTTGACAGACTGGCAGAGAAATGGATTTTGTAGCACTTTAATAATGTGCTAGTGACAGGCCTCAAATGGTATAATCTGTCGTTCAATAGATGCTGGAGCATTCAGTTGAGCTGAGCAGAGGGAATGGGGATGGGCGCTAGTCATTGGCTTCAGGGTGAGATTTCTCTAACAAGGCACCATTGTGGTGTTTGCATTGACAGGAATCTGGAAATCTCACCTGCACAATCTGATTCACCTTCCTTGAAAGCCCACATCATATTGTTTTGTTTAAAACAAAGCAAGCAGACAAACAAGTGAAATTTTTTGTTGCCATCAATCACAAAGCTAAATCTGGAAAGTCTGTCCATCCTCTGCCCCAGAACATCAAGTTTATACTGACATAGTACCACTGGTTTCTATGTACTTGTTAATGATGTACAGGAAGTTACAGAAAAATCAGATACTTCTACCATGTCACATGAAAGCCCAGATTCAGCCCTTGATTAAAACCGTTATGAGTGTCTTGATTATAGTTGATAGTGTTCATCTCACTCTAAATATGTGTTTTCACTATCTTCTAGAACTGTCTTCTGCTACGTAAGCATTCTTTTTTTGCTGAGTAGAGGCTATTAGGTATTACAGAAAGTTATGGCAATTATAGTTTCATTATAAAGCACTGTTTACTTCCAAATTTCCCTTCTTCCTTCCCTCCCCTTTCCAGAATATACATAGCAATGAGCTGAATGGTCTCTGTTTTTCTTTTGTGTATGGCATCAATCAGCACTTGCAAAGGATAGTGTATCCTTGGCTCTACTTGATTGAGATCTGCAGTTTCACATTTACATAATTAATATACACATCCATATTTAATCTGTGCAGATGAAGACAAAGTCATGACTGCTTAAATACCACAGAGCTTGGCAAGCTTCCAACGTTGGCAAAAAGCTGTACTCTCATGCGCTCCTCTGGGTGGAAATGCAACCATTTAGCTAGTGCTGTGACATACGTACTGAGCTTCTCTACTTTTCAGATGGCAGAGAGAGAGACAGAGTAGTAAAGCTACCCTCAGATGCTCCTTTACACACTGCTGTAGTGTCTTAATTACTCAAATAAGCATTTGTTTCACTTTCTTCCTCCTCTCACCTCCAATTCCACTCAAACGGAAGAAGAGACTGTTGGTTTTGGTCATGCTGGTTGGAGCTGGTGTCATAAAAGCCTTTTTAGGAGTCTGTGTATCTTCCACAGTAGAAGCTGCAGAGGTAAAGTGGAGGCAACATGTTCATGCCTGTAATATTTCTGTGCAACTGCAATAAGGACCAGGAGAAGGTGGGCCCTGCCTACGTAGGAACTTGCATTACACAGTGGTATGTCCTCGGCAGCTTCAAATACAGCAGCCTGGATTCCTCTCTCCTTCTTCTTAACTTTATGCTGCTGACAGAGTTGTCCCCAGATCCCCTATATGAGTCAGTATGTTCAGTGACATATCTTCAAGTGAGGTGAATTCAGGCCTAAGACAGGGTTGGTCAAAAAATAATAATTCTCTTTTGTGAAATAAATGGAAGCCTTGACCTATAATTGTGTTTCCATCTGAAGCAAGAATAAGATCTGACATTTTTTAATTAGAAATGGACAAGTGACTGCCAAGAGCAGTATGATCCACAGTGACTGAGGAACTCATACAAGCAACAGGAGACCTTCGTGTCCTGCCTTCTGCCACATCCTAGTGGGGACCTGGATCACCAGAAGCAGCACCAAGTAATCACTTTGTCAATTTTGTACTATATGTGGTCCCCAGAGAAACCGTGTGCTTGCCAGCAGCCGTGAACTCCATAGAAAGTAGGTATAATCTATGTACAATATAAAATATTGTGCAATATCTAATAAGGCACACTTTTGAATGGGCTAGGGACAAGGTTAATAGGCTGAGTAAGAATGAATAAAGTCTATTTAAAAAAATATCTTAGATTTGGGTACCAGAAAGAGCTGGCTACCACGTAGAAGAGCATGTACATACTTCATATTACCCTTGGATGTTTAAGGAGAAATAACTGCTTAGTCCCATAACTGCTGGAAAAGAGCCATACAAATGCATCCTAACAAACCTAAGGGAAAAGGGAGTATTTCTGCAAAACTTCAGCCATCCTTGATCCCTGAAATCCAAAGATAGCAGGACTCCTCAGGAAGAGATGCTAACCAGCAAAAAAGGATTTCCAGTTTTTAGCTACAGAGTGATCACATTTGTTCTCTGTTTCACCACTTACTTTACCTGTTTTTCTCAATCTTTCTTTTAAAAGATTAGGTCTGGCTTTAATTTCTTTCTTTGTTTTCTCATTAAGCTTTTCTAGTGTTTCGTTCTCCAGAAAGCAATAACTTTATTACACACTACCATCACAAGTTAGCATATCTTCAGGAACCAGTGTTTGACCGCACTTCAAAGGACCTGTCCTTCAGGATATGTTTTGGGAACATTAGGAATTTGGAAATTTCCCACTAAACTGTCAAGGAATAGTGAGGAAATTGGTTTTGCTCAGTATCTTGTCTTATGAAGAAGTTCCATTCAACAGATAAAACTCGCCAGCAGAAGACTGATGGGCTGTAGTCTATGACTCCAGGAAAACAAGAAACCACCAAACCAAGATTTTGGCTCTTCCAGGATGTGGAGCTGTCTCCAGACAGAAATTCCATAACAAGCACATTTGAAATGGGAAAAAACACCTTCTCAGAAGCTGTCCATGAATTCCAGTGAGGAATGCTCCAGGGAGAGCAAATAGATGATTAAGGACAATGTGGCCTTTTAGAATTGTTCCATGGGAGCTGATGTGCTGCACGTCAATTCTGTGGGGAGGGTGGGACATGGGAGGAGAGACAGGGAGATGTATTATTGCTGTGATTTTTATGCCACAGTCACTACATACGGCGCTAGATAGATACTGTATCTCCACAAATGCCATGCCAAGTAACGGAGATAATGATGGCTAACTCTCCAGTTTAGAAAAGGGTTTGTCTCTTTCTCTCTGCTTTCTAGAGACAATCCAAACCCCTTTTTGTTTTCCAAAGGGGAGGGGAAAAACATGTAAGAAGAACACCCCTGAAGAACATCTGAATAACTGATTTTTCTGCAGAATTAATAAGCCAATTATGATGAGGAAGTCACATTATATAACACAATTGTTTCAGGATTTAGACTCATCATTGCTAAGCCTTGGAGCTGCAAGTCTTCTCCCAGGAGAAGTTCACCACACATATGCATTTCCATGAACTCAAATCAAGAAACTCGATTCAAAGAGGTGGAGTTTGCCCACCAGAATGTACATTCCTAGCAAAGTAAATATGTCCAAGCTGGGGCAATAGCTTTTGTTTATTGTTACATTAATGGCAATAGTAACAATGGATAGAGGATTCTAATATTCATCCTTTAAGGTAGGCTAAGTATAACGTGTTCATTTCAACTCTAATTTTTTCCTTCTTTAGAAGATATAATTGTCTTTAGAAGATATAATTGTCTTTTTAATGTATGCACACAGGAACACAATTAGTAGTCTCAGCGTTCAGAAACAGCATTATTTTCTCTCCTAAAGGCAACATCTGAGCAGGCACCAGAACTGACTTTTTCACCCCAGAGGAAGAGACGCTTCAGAGGGGTTTGGTGTTCGCTGTAGGGAAGATGACACCAGGGTGTAGGAGAGCATCTCTGTCCTGCTGCTCAGAACAGATGATCCATGTTTGGCTCTCCTAGATGGTAGGAAAGCAGAGTCAGGAAGAAGCTGTTCCCTGTGTTCTGGCAGTCTTAAAACCACAAACATCTTTATTTGGTTAGAGCACTGATTTTTGCATGTATTTCCCAATACTTGTATTTCATTTACAACAACAAACAAGAAATCTGTACCTGGATGTCTCACAGTAGATACGTTTCTTAATCCAGCAGGTCATGTTGGAATTATTTCAGTACATATATGATATAAAACTCAAAGGCAAATAATAGTTTACTAATATTCTCTCAGATCGAATATGTTGAAATCTCCAGCCTTCGACAATCTATTTCCTTCTGTTCAACCTTCTTCTGATGGTGATACCAAATGACACATAGGAAAGTAAAAGACCTACATGCTCAATAATACAGCACATTCTCCTCAAAATCACTCAGAAGTAAAATAGTTCTAACTAGGAGACCAGGGCAATTAGATCAATTCACTCTCCCTGGAAACATGGATTAAAATTTTATTTCCACTTGGCTGGGAGCCTGGACCATGATCTGACAAGCTCAATAGGGCTGTATCTGTTTGGAAGTTAGGTAAAAAAGACTGAAGAATAGGAACACTGAGGAACACTGAAGGAGCATAGGAAATGGTATTATCAACTCAATGTCTACGATTCTTTAATTCAGCACTAAATATTCAGCACATGAGATTAGGTGATATAACCCTATTATTAAAGCAGCTGAGGGTCTGCCATGCAATGGGAGATATTCAATAGATTAAGTGCTAGTTGTAATTTTACTTCATTATTCATATTCTAAGGTCTTTAGGGCAGAGAATATGTCTATCTGTATTCTCTAAAGCAGTATGTATATTTATGGTGCTATCTAAATGCCTCAATGTAATGATAATGTCAAATTGTATTTCTATCGAGCTTGTAACTTGGCTGAGGATCAGGTCATCCGAGTACACAAGGTCCCAAAATGCAGCTCTACCATGACCTCTCCAGGCTGAAGGATGCAGTTCCTTTCATCTATACCTTCTCACCAACACATAGTTTAAAAAGAAGTGGCATTGACAAGTGACTTTGCTCTGAAAAATGACATTGCAGAAGTGATTCCTTGGGGTTTGATGTTAATTCTACCTCAATGACTTCCGCTTCAGATTGTTCAGTGCATAACTGAGAAAAAATTGTTGTAACAATGTGACTTTCCTAGTAACTTACCTTTGATTTTGAGAACGAATTTTGTCATCTTGCACTCTAGATATATGGCATCATTACCCACTGAAATCAAAGGAAAGACACTGGTTCTAAATAAGACTAGTGCAGAAGCAGACCAGACCATAAGTGGAGAGTTTGCCTGACATGCAGTGGAAGCGGAAAAGGTATTCACACAGGTGAATGTTAGGCACCTAATTTGAGAGTCCAAGAAGTCGAGGACCTTTAGAGGTCTCCAATGATTGCATCCAAGGTAGGAACCCGACTCCATGGCCAGGTAATCTGCTCAAGCAGCAGGCCTACTGAGTAAAAGGGTCAGTTCTGTCATGATTAGTGTTGCATGACATGCAACAATTGCACTTTGAACACTTAGAACACAAGCCACAAGCTAGTTGAGACAGTTCAGAGGGTATATGCACAGGTGAAGGAGACCACAGTCTGCTCCTGGACCTTACCTACTTGTTAAGCTCTCTGCTTATGACTACTTACTTGAAGAGGAGCTGACTTTCCCTATTTTGGACATTAAGGAGCAGGGAATGAACTTTCACTTCACAGCTTCACCTTATAATCACCCCATTTAAGCACTGCCCCATCAAAGAAGAGAGATTGAGAAATCAGTAGAGCTCAGTGATTTTAAGTTGCGTGGTCCATAGAAACTCTGGACATACAAAGACTGCTTTCAGGAGGTCCACAGAAAGTAAGTAAAACCAGGACATTCTCAATGGATTTATGATCACTGTAGAAGAGCCTTGACACATCTGGAGAATGTTTTAGAGTTCAGTAAAAAAGAGTTAAAAATTAGAAACCACTGTCCCAGCAAAGTGGATACAAATAAACTGGACAAGGACAGTTCTGCCAGTGCCTTTTACTGCAAATAAAGTTTAGTAAAACTTTCAAGGAGGTGACTAGCTGGGTGATTCACGAAAGGTTATTTCAAAACAGGGGAAGGGGAGAATACATCAAGTGTTGAGGAGCAGAAGGAAACCTGCATTGCCAGGACTTGGTGGCAAATACTTGGCTGACGTCTCTCGTATGAAGAGCTAATCTCAAGAGAGACAGCAAAAACAATAGCTTTGTAGGATAACTGGGGTAAGGTATAACAATGGGCTGGTTTGAGTGACCCGTTTTTTTTTTCTGCAGTGACAGCCTCTAAAGTAGCTAGAGATGTGTTTTTTTCACATCCTGATGCTAATAACCCAGATAATTTCCTCCCAGATAGCTCTGTAGTCTGTTTTATGGTCATGGTAAGTCCTTTGCTCCTTATCTTCCTGGAGCAGTAAGATGCCACCTGCTCTCCACAGTGAATTGTGGTGGAAGATGTTCTATGCCTGTAAAACAATATGTGCATTTCCTGCAGGAAAAGTGCAATTTATGTTTAAGGACTGCATCTTGAAAAATAGAATTTATGATATAACTGCATAAGTATCTTGTCTCTTGCAAGACTTCATTATTCCTAGATGAAACAATGGCTCCACAAAAATAAATGACTGTTTCTACTTCTGTACAGTGACAATTCATTTTTAGTGTTTCTCTCTTCTTGTTTCTCCCAGAGATGAAGCTTCCTTTGCTTCATATAATTATGAGTCTGGCTTCTTGTGAGACTCCTCCATCACAGCAAAACAAAAAACGGCAAGTGTATCCAAACAGAGAGATGCAATACCTCTCCTGGCCCCTTGGATCTTTCAGAATAGGCAGAAAACAGAAAATAATCTCCTACACTGGTAACTATTACATCTTCTTCCACGGTCTCTGTGCAGTCCCTTCAGCAACCTCCAGCCTGTCCAGAACAGTGTCATCAGACTTGGCTCTGTGGCACGGTGCAAAAGCACATTGTCCCCTCTCATCCTCTACTGCACCACAAAGCCAGCCTTAACTGCCTGTCCTCACATTTCAAGCTCTGCTCCTGGATGCTAAAACATCTTTCTCATGAGGGCACCCCTTAACAGGATTAAGCAACTATACTAAATTCAAATTGAATTATGGACTCATTGTACTCGCATTTGATTCTATTACAGATTGTATTTGTTTCATTTCATTATTTACTGCCAGAAAATGAACAACCCTCTTTTAGCAGCAGGCATCAGACTTGTGGAGCTGAGACACAACCAGCCTAAAAAGAGTGAGACAAACTCCAGACTCTAGAGACAATAACATATCTATAAACCACCACTTGTATAAGAAACCAATAGATTATTTTAATACACTTGTGTTTGAAGTACAGGTCAGGGGACAAAATTGATGATAGTTAGAAAACTAGTGCACTCAAAAAAAAATGTAGATAAATTCATACAGCCAAAGATTTGGATTATATTTTAATTTAGTAAAATCAATATCTACTTCATATTTCTGGAAGGAGAAGGCAAAGACTAATGAAACTGACACAATACATTTTCTGTGATGTTATTGAGGTGTGAATGAGAAAGAAGAATGTTAGAAGTATCTATAACTCATATATAGCATATATTAATTCCTTCATCTGCTTTTACTGACTCACTTATTGAAGAAATCAATACAACAAACAAACAAATATTTTCAGTATTCTTCCAGCCATTCCCACCAATGTCTAGAAGTAGTATGTATCAAAACCTCCAAAATGTTGTAATGTTGCAAAAAGCAGTACATATTTAACCTAGGAACAACGCACCAGATGGTTTTAAATATGCAATGTTTACTATAAAGTGAACATTGAGAACAATGGTAACTAGACCAAACGCCAACTGAATTCTAAAACCAATCTTTGTTGGTTTTACAAGAAGGCTTGATCAAGTTCTAGCTTGAAATGAGGGATTTTATGTAAAATATTTTACTTGTGGCTACCGACAAGGAAATGATGCATCACAGCAAACCAACCCAAAGCATAGGCCAGGAGTCTACTGCGTGGTAATACCTGATGCTTAGGAAGAAAAAGAGAGGAACAAATAGCTAGCTTTTTTTTTGCTGCACTGACTATTTTGGAATGGCAGCTTCTTGTCTCTACGACAGGGAAAATTCCCTGAAGTCACAAGAAATAGGAAATCGTTTGAAAATCACAAATAAAAAGGAAAACTGCTTGTTACTCACTTCTTGCATCACTCAAAATTTTGTCTGGAGGTCTCGAAGACTATGCTAGCTCAGGAAGGCTGCTATAGGCCATTTATTGTCTGTTGCGAATAAAATTTTGTTCAATTTGCATTAACAAAATGGATGCTAAACCTCCATTTTGGTTTCTATTTTACCTCTGAGAAATTACCACCTTTCTTTTTATCCCTAGTCAATTCCTGTTCTCCTCCTGCTCTGCCAATCTGACTCTCTGGCACATGCCTTCAAATGGGGAAACTGCCTTCCCACGAGTTGACTTCTCTTTACAGCCTGGAGTTTGGGGTGCAGTAGGAGTATTTGTGTCCTTATAGCTGTATGTGGATGTGGTTTCATGCTGTGTGTTGTTAAGGGGAATGAAAGCAGGAGCCTTTACTTTGGCCGGTTTCTTGCTGTAATAACCCCTGCCTTGTCGCTTCAGAACCCTCTGCCATGGAGGACAGACTTCTGCCACCCCTACCCCTGCGCCACAGAAATGGGGGCTCTAGGGCCTGAAGAACAAGCTGTGATGAAAGCAGTGTGATGTATTGATTGCAAAAAGATTTGCAAAATGAACTTCCCAGACATTGATAATCCATATCATTGTAGGATTCAAATTTGCTGAACTCCAGTCTCCATGTCAAATGCCTTCCATTGCACCACTGATATACTGCATTTTTTTCCTGAAGAAAAAGACAAGTTTGATACTAAGGATGAAGAGACGTAGCGTGTACAAGCTATTTCCCTTGTGTCGGATGGTTCTTGCTACTCTATCATGCTGCAGCAAGATTTAAGAAATCAGCCAGCAGTCGAAAGGGAGAAGGCACTGAAGTCTATAACCAAAGAGAGTGCTCATTCCAGTAAAGAGCAACTTCACGGCTGATGGAGCAGTGGGTGGAGAAGTTAGCAAGTCACCTGTTGCAAAGCTAAGAGTAGGGATAACTATGCTTGGATACGTGTATTAATGCCAAAGAAAGGGCCTTATTCCACAAATACATGTTTGCTGATGCCAGAAAGTCACATTAAAACTATTTGAAATACTCACTATATGAGTGGTTCATTCACATCAGGGCTGGGAAGTGTGGGGCAATAAAATATCTCCATCTCTGGAGATATTCAAGACCTGCCTGGACAAGGTCCTCTACAGCCTGCTGTAGGTGACCCTGCTTCGACAGGGGGGTTGGACTAGATGACCCACCGAGGTCCCTTCCAACCCCTACCATTCTGTGATTCTGTGATTCTGTGAAAAGCAAATACTATCTCAGACTCCAGCATTTGTCCCACCCAAGAAATGTGGCAGAGCATTCACTACATGAGCAGGGTTGAGATAACTCTGCTTCACAGCCTGGGGAGAGGTGGGACCCAGAGCCCAGCATCTGCCAGGGGGAACAGCCATAGAGCCTGTGAGGCCAGCTGGGACGCACAGGTAGGGACAGACCTGCTCCATACTGATAAACCCTCTCAGGCTCGTAAATAAGGGTGGCTCCTTGCAAATTGCCTGCTGGGAGCAGCTCTTGAACTGCGTGAGCTCCCAAAACTTGCTGGGTGACCCTTTAGGAGTACGCTGGCTGGCACAGGTCAAAGTGTTCCCGGGCAGAGAGGAACCTGATGAGGTTCAACAAAGGCAAATGCAGGGTCCTGCACCTGGAGAGGACCAACCTCATGCACCAGTACAGGCTTGGAGCAGAGCTGCTGGCGAGCAGCTCTGTGGAGAGGGACCTGGGAGTGCTGGTGGACGACAGGTTAACCATGAGCCAGCAGTGTGCCCTGGCTGCCAAGAAAGCCAATGGGATCCTGGGGTGCATTAGGAGGAGTGTGGCCAGCAGGTCGAGGGAGGTTCTCCTTCCCCTCTACTCTGCCCTAGTGAGGCCTCATCTAGAGTACTGT
>Ga0181612_109660_pt1 | contig 11086 bp, 4 predicted proteins | sample HoacroProtozoa21_FD_119630 | JGI IMG/M metagenome (GOLD analysis project Ga0181612, IMG submission 119630) | Hoatzin crop microbial communities from Cojedes, Venezuel. Combined Assembly of Gp0051906, Gp0051904, Gp0051908 | reverse complement strand
TGTGGGAAATTATTTTTTTCTGTACAGTTTTGCTGGTTTTGGCAGGGGTAGAGTTAATTTCCTTCATCGTAGCTAGTGTGGGGCTGTGATTTGGATTTGTGCTGAACACGGTGCTGGTAACACAGGGACGCTTCAGTCACTGCCAAGCAGCGCTTACACAGTGTCGACGGATCTTCTGCCTCTCACCCCACCCCACCAGCGAGTGGGCTGGGGGTGCACAAGGAGTTGGGATGGGACACAGCCGGGACAGCTGACCCCAGCTGACCAAAGGGATCTTCCGTACCGTATGGCACCATGCTCAGCATCTATGAAGTGGGGGGGAGAAGGAGAAGGAAGGGGGGGGCATGTTCAGAGAGATGGCGTTTGCCTTCCCAAGTAACCGTTACGTGTGGTGGAGCCCTGCTCTCCTGGAGATGGCTGAACTCCTGCCTGTCATGGGGCACAGTGAATGAATCCCTTGCTTTGCTTTGCTTGCACAGGTGGCGTTCGCTTTACCTGTTAAACTGTCTTTATCTCAGCCCGTGAGTTTTCTCACTCTTACGCTTCTGATTCTGTCCCCCATCCCACTGAAGGGGGAGTGAGCGAGCGGCTGTCTGGGGCTTGGTTGCTGGCGGGGGTTAAACCATGACAAGAGTATGAACACTGCTTTCTTTTGAAGTAAGGGACCCAACTGCAGTGTTAATGAAATGCGAGGAACTGAAGCTGTCACTGTTGTAAATGAGATATTCAGGAATGAGAAGTTCATTTGCCTGATACCTCATAGCAAGTGTCTTTGAAAGTCTAAGGTGCTGTCTTTGTGAATTACGATGAAAAAACATTGAGAGAGGAGGTTTTTATATAGTCTATATTGGTTATTGTTTCCCAAATATATCACATTTTTTTTTATTTTGGGAATATATTTTGTTTTAAAGCAACACCAGTGTTTTTGGTACAGATGTGGCACTTGTCTTCCCTGAGTTAAGGGAATCATAGAATTGTAGAATCATAGAAGGGAACTTGCTACTGGTGAATTATGCGTGCCAGAAAACCCCATACATGTACCACGTTCTGGAAGGTTTGACCACTTGACTGAGAAACTGTTATTAAAAATATTTTAAGAAATATTTCTAACATATAGTTATAGAAATTTAATACTGCAAATAAAATGAAGCTGTATTCTTTACTATGACTAATTTTATAGCTTTTGAGAGAAAATCTTCTGTGGGGTGTTTTTCTGGCACTTTTTTTTAAAGATCCCTTAATACCTGCTCATACTAGAATCAGAAATTCTTCAGGTCTGCTTGGAATGGTGATATTTCTCTGTAATATAAACCTAGAAGTTGGAATGTGTTCTGATTTAGTGGAATGTTACAGCACGTCTGTTCGCCTAAGGTTAACTTGGTAGGTCACTGGATCATCATTGCGAGGGACAAAGCATGTAACAGCCATGCACCTGGTACACTTACTTTTATGTCAGTCTCTGATCCTGTTAAAAGCCACTTGAAATCAAAGCACTTGAAGTGAATTGCCAAGCATGGACCCAGCATTGGAAAATGGGAGTACAGCCCCCATTCTGAGTTTCAGTAAGAATATCGTGTGAAGAGACAAGGGTTAAGACCCTATTTATACGTATGGAATTAGGTAGGAATTAGGCATCTGGACTTCTGGCAATCTCTGGAGACACCTTTCTGATATCTGAAGGGCCGTAAGTATTTCTAATAATTCAGCTGCTAGTCTCCTATTGATTTTTTTTATTTTTTGTCATGTAAGTGTGTGTGTATTCTTTGAGACTGACTATTGTACAATAATAAAAATGTTAATGAAATATATTTTAAAGATTGCTAGAGAACTTGTTGCACTGACCTAGTGTCCTAGTGGATCTATTGCCTAATTCCGCCGTTATGTTTCTCAGTGACCTTGGCTGACATACTTGACCTTAATGCTTCAGCATTTCTACTTAGCATGTTTATTTGCCAACAGACCCTTGTGGGAAGGAGCTCTATTGCACTGCATATTGCACAGGGATGAAGATGATAGCCCTTGCCTTAGGAATACATAACGTTAAGATCAATCCTAGCACATGAAGGTCTCCAGTCAGCTGCACGAGTACAGCCGGAGAAGGGGGAAGTATGTATTACCAAAAGCAGTTGATGGTTTTAACATCTAGCTGTATGAAAAGTTTTCCTTTAGTTAGTTATAGTAAGTACACTATTACCTAATCTTTTACTAAATATGTTATTGGATCTGAAATGCTGAATACCAACATTTTTTGCTGATAATATAGCATTATTTGTATTTTAAAAGGTATGCATTAGAAATGCAAGCCAATCCTCAATTTATGCACAATTTTGGTCTCGCAATCAGATGTTTCCTGATAATATGAATAGTGTGCTGATCTTGCATCCAGGTCTCTTACTTTTCATATTCATCTTCCTTATTTACTCATCTAAAACTAGGGGAAGATACTTTATTGTTGTGTTGCATAGTCATTTATTATGGGTTGTTAAAATGCTGCATAGTCATTTGTTGCAGAGTTAAAGTCTTGTATGGCCATTTGTTATGGAGAGTTAAAATGTTGACTGCAATAGCAAGAAATTGAACTCTGCTTGGATTATTAACTTTTCCCCCCGTCTAATTGATATCTCAAGTGAGAGAGCTGTCACTTAAAAGTAGTGGGCTGCTGTAACAATATCTGACTGTCATGAACTCATAGCCATAATGGAATTACAAAGATACGTAATGGATAACATCAGAAGTTTGGGTGGGGAATTAATAGCTATAATTTACTTTCTAGTTATGCTGCCTTTTCTTTGTTAGAAAATAGTACTTTGATATTTATTGCAGGTACATGTTGCCAAGTGGCTATTAAGTTATGTTTTTCTTCTTGCTCATAATAAGTCATAAATTTATTGGAGATTCACTGGGCAGAGCGGGAGGGAGAAAGTGGAGCTTTAGCTGCCTTTAGTCCATCTGAACCCCACCTCCTTGCCGCTGGCCTTTCTGCCACGGTGCCAGCAGCTTGCCCTCCTGTGTGCTGCTGTGGCTTCTCCCCAGCTCCAGCCCTGCGGAGCGGCTGGGCTGTGCGCGCCGTGCCCTGCTTTCCTGCTTTTCAGTCGGATACCTCCATTTCCTCATCTTCAAAATATGCTCTGGATTAGCAGAGCAACAAATCAGTCCCTGAAGTATCCCGTACTCAGTACCACGTCAAAATACCCGTGTAGTGCAAGTTCTGACACAGTATGAATGCGCTCCTCTGGTTTGTTGTGTTCCGATTTTCTTTTCTTTTCTTGGTTCACTTTCTGTAAGCAGGTTTATGTTGAATCACTGTCAGCTATCCACATGGTTCTGACTCAGTGCGGAACTGGGTGTTGTCTTGCTTAGACCTGCATGCGTGATGCTCTTTGGCTGCTTTGGCAGGTGCAGTAGTCGTGTGTCGAGGCCCAGGCCTCCAGGTCAGATTAGTGCCGCGAGGTGATGGAGCAGCACTCATCTCTGCTGCCATCGTTGTGGAGTCACTGCCTTGTTAGCCTCGTAAATGTTTTTAGAGTGCGGACAGTTTTATCAGGTCAACCATAGACAGAGCTGGCTATTTTACAGAGGGAAAATTGTCAAGCCAATGTTTTTCTACGTTCTCGTTACAACCATCAGTAAAGGCTACAAAATGAATTACACTTTTGGGTTAGATTCTGTGGAGCTGGTGTTAGAAATTCTGAAGCGGTCAGTTGTTATGAATTCTGAAAACAAATACCTGGACTAAAAGGAGACACTGAAGAACTACATGAAATCATCTGCAAAAGTGTAGCGAACGGTTTTGTGATTTTGCTGCAAGTTAAACCACATGGTTAATATGAGAAAGTCAAATCTGTACTGTTGAACAGATTTTTCAACACTATTTCTTAAAGAAACCTAAAACCTAAATGAAATATTACTTATTTTTTTCACCAATTTTCGAATGTTACTTTGGATTGGCGTAGAACATATCCATCATACGTCTCCCTTGTGAGGCATTCCCTCCTCCTCATGTGTTATTACAAGGGTTCAGGATGCATGTTGCTGTCATGTGTAGGAGAAGGGTCTCTGTTTTAAAATTTCACAGGCAGAAACTGAGAAAATAGTCCAGAAGATTTTTTTTCTGACTGATTTCTCTCTTTGTGCCTGTGCCCAACTGAAAAAATATTTTGCAGTTGTATGCTGAAGTTCTCTGAAGTTTGTGGAGCACTTCATTCCTGCGTTTGTACTGTATGGCAGAATTGCGGAATTTATCCGGAAAAAGGAAGTGCCTTTTGCTGTTGGAGACTTCCTGTAATTTTTTACTATCAGTGATGTAAAGATAGTGGCATTAATGGTTAAGTTGGCTAGACTGATAGGGTGCATCCTAGGAAACGAAAGCTCTTCCAGACTGAAACGCACTTTAATATCACTATCTCATTTCTGTTGTTCATGTGCATGTTTTTACGACAGCAGTAATTGCTACATTTCTTAAGTGCAATATATGTAATAAATTTAATTTACATTTCAAAGCCAAATAAAATAGACATGCAAAAAAAAGTTAAAAATGAGAGGTTGATGCTTGCAGATACAGTTTTACTTCTGATACCATAGGATACACGTAAGGAAAAGTCATGGACTCTAGCAAATCTGTGATTATATAATTAAAGATTGCATCATAATGCATAAAACTAAAAAAAATTTTTTTGTTTTATGTATTAGTATTTAGTTTTAGGTGGGAAATCTCACTTGCTATCATATGTAGTTCATTTGATGATTTCTAAAAGATAAGTTTTGCATTGTGGATAGTGTAGTTTTTAACTGCAGTTTTTGAACTCTGAATTCTGCACCATTGCAACAGTGTCTGCCTTCTGAACGGCGGAACTACTGAACAAATAGCTGAAGCAGATCACTACAGTAGGTTTAGGAGATAGATGTGTTTGAGAGAGCTGGTTGAGTTCGCTCCGTATTTCAGGAGTCTGAGTGACTTCTTTCTGTTCCTTAAAGGGCTCCCAGACTGGACTGGCAGCACTGTATGCCAGGTTGAGTGGCTGTTGCCTCAGATAAAATCCTGATAGCTACAGGGCTTCAGGTGTTCACCCAAAAAACAGTGCAGCGGCATGGGGGTTGCTGTTTTCAGTACAATGGACCCCATGCTTGTGTTTAGAGCAGAATCTCTCTCCTGTCTCTTTGGCTGTGATTGCTTTGGGCCCCTAGACCGTGCCTGCAAGGTGTACTGGCAGTTTTCTTGGAAGATGTCAGAATGTTACTGACCAGGACAATAAAGAAAATTGAGTGTTCTGACAGTTTCTAACCAAGTGAGTGCCAAAACAGCTGAGCTGAAGAAAGAAAAAGAACTTGTGTAGCTGGAGACACGTGTTCATTCAGAATTGCAAAGTACATCTACGCACAGAGGATCTGTTGTATCTTTAGAAGTTACCATTTCGATTTGCAGCGAGACCTGGCAGGCCACCAAACCTCAGGTGTTCCCGCAGTGTTGCTGTTCAACTTCGTTCCGTCACCGCAGGAGCAGATTCTAGCCCTGAAGTCAGCGGAGAATCGCTGATGTGTGCCAGCAACCGGGAGTCACGTGCAGCTGCGAGAGTGGCTGGTGTGTCACTTCGTGTGTCACCGTTCTACCTTGGTCTTGGGTATTTAGCTGGGGGAAAAAAGAATCCACTTAAGCAGAGTCTTCCCTGATTTTTCTGCCATAAGCTGAAAATATGTAAGAAGGCGTAGGTGTCCGAGCTCTGGACAGCTGGACCCTCGGCTACGCTTGGTCTGGTAGTGTAGTAACTACGTGAGCTGGGGAAAGGAGCAAATGGCATTTTATGTGACCTTCACTTTTCAGTTTATTGAGAAATGACTAGGAAGATGATCAGTACTGTTGTCTAAAAATATTTTAGTAATGTATATCACTAGAAAAACATTACCAGTTTCCCTGCAGAGTTGCTCACTAATGTGTTTGCTATCTAATGGATAGTTTTGATTGTAAATCTATTTATTGAAAAAAAAGCTATTCCTCTGACTTAAACATTTTAGAATAAAGCTGTTTCTGCTGTACCTTTAAAGATGTAATTTGAGATATTTGTAACTTTTCTAGGGCTTTTTCTCATATTAATATGTTTAATGGTAAGTATCAAACTAAATAGAATATGGTGCAGAAAAAACAAATCTCAGAAATGAGCATGCTCTCCTTTGTTGGCGGCATCTAAGTCTAACTGAACAGGAGCAATGACGATCTCATAGCCCTTGTTGTTGAACTGTTCAGGTCCTTGACAGCTGGATCATTTATTGACCCTTCTTTTCAAATGATTTCTTCTGGGATCAAAGAGAGTACTGCCGTGTTGAGCATTTTCCAAACATATAAAGACCGAACAGGAGACAGACTGATCTTAGATTGGTGACTAGATTGATGGTGAGCAGTGTAGAAGGCTCAAGCCCCATGCTAGCATGAAATCATTTGACAGATAGAAATATTTGCTTATAAATTGAAAGAGTAGGTAATAATAGTGTTTTTTATGATTACATTACATGATATTTTATGATTACACAGACTAATAGCTGGCAGATGGCAGAGTATACATTTTACTTGTTTACCAAGATGATGGATGGCAGTGATTGAAAAACATTTTTTTCTTTGTTACATTACTCTGAAAGCTTGTAGTGGACAGGCAATTTGCAGTACGAGTCAACAATAATTTGTATCTGCTCTAGATTTTTGGGGGCATCAATATTTCTTATTTTATTGGAGTTTTTCTTCTTTCAACGATATTTTATTCGTAGAGGGAGGAGTAAAAAAATCTACTTGGAAAACCAAGCCTTTGAAAGGATGCAGGTGTGCCCGACAGCCCGCATATGCAAAGAATATCTATTTGTTCGAAGAATAAATGGTGGGAGGTTTTTTCACTGTTCCATTTCGATGTTTATCATATTACCTGGGCATTTTGATGAGAAGAGATATGCTCTGTCTTTTGTTTAGGCACCACAGCACAAATCTACATTGTTATATTGCATGCTACCAAGATAGTTAAAGGCATCCAGTCACAATAGTAATTGCCATGGTTTTCATCCCTTTTCTTTAATTGGCATTGACTTACTCAAGTTATCCACGTGTGTGTTTCAGATGTATCTGCTGACAAAGTGTTGTTTTGTTTGCTTGTTTTTTTTCCTTAAGTACTATGGCTTGAGAATACTCCATAAACATGAATCAGGTTGTTCCACGAGTACTAGACCTAAAAAATTAATTACTTCGAAGTTCATTCCCTATGTATTTTAGTCTCCAGTGTCAGATGCCCAGCTCCCTGCCATGTCCCTACAGTCTGCCATTCCTTTCAGCTTCTCTCAATGGTTTTTGGCTGCGTTAGGAACAGCGTGCTTGTGGTTTTGACAGGTAGTACCCAAATCCTGCTTAGGCAGTAGATTCCTGTCTCTCCAGAGGAAAAGGAATAAAGCTATGGCTACTTTTCCCTCGAGTCACTGCACTGGGTTGTATTTTTCTGTAAGGGCTGCAGCTTCTGTGAATTTCGTATCTGAGGCATCTAGCATTTTGCCAAATTTGATAGAACTTGGACAACAGTGGTTCAAATGTTACAATTTTGTGTTTAGTCTTCTCATAATAACATTAGTTGCCTGGAAGAATCAGGCTAAAACAATCAGATGGCACCAGGGTGTCTTTTCTCCTTGAAGAACCCAATAATATCATGGATTTTTTTTTCCCCCCTAGTAAAAGGGGAAGGGAAATCATTGCAATAATTGCAGTGACTGGACAGCATAAAACAAAACTTGAGATATTTTTTCTAGATAAGAAGACTCCTGCCTTTCAGGCAGAGGAAGCTCCGTAATGTATATATCTGATTTCTATCAGAAATGTGGAGTCTGTCTAAAACTGTCCCTTAAATTCCGTTTACGAATTTACATACATGATAAGACCTGGTGTAGGTTCGTATTAGGAAGTTCAGTTTTATATCAATCTGAGATAGATCCACTGAGTCCCTGTAATTCTACCCCTTCTCTCAATGGGTTTTCACCGCTGCAGACTGCTAGTGGCCTTTCAGCAGGGAGAAAGCCTATGATATTGTCTCAATTTTTGCAATGTGAAAAGAAGAAAATACATTCAGACAGTTGCTGGCAGCTTTAGTGAGCTTGTTTTCCACAGTCCCTATTCCCAAGCTGCACTTTTTTCCTGGTCAGTAATTTATTTATTTTGTATTTTCTCCATCTTCTGTTTTTTATCTCTGCGTTCAGAGTTAGGTGGCAAATATCTACGTATGTATTTGTCAACAATTACTGTCTTGTTCAGCTTCCCTACCTTTGACTATATCTTTATTTAGTGTTCTCTTTAAGACCTAAGCTTCAGACCACTATGGTAATACGAGATTTTCCAGCTTGTATGTGTAAAGATTAAATGGCTTTGGTAGTGATGCCTAGTTTTGGATGTAAGGAAGAGGATGATGAGAAATAAGTGGTAGAAATCTAGCTACCAAGAGCCAACACTCTCCAAAATCTCATGATTTTTATGTGGGAACCAGAGTTCTGTACCTGAATTGTCACTGGCAAATGCTTGAGGTTGGCAGTGCGGGAAAAGGGCAGGAATAGACAAGAGAAGGAGCGATGCTCGTCTGGCCTCCTGGTATTTTCACAGTGCCCTTGCTAGAAGAAGATGAGTACTTCAGGAAAAAGCGACTGTTGCATCAAAAACAGTTTTCAGGTCTGGATGCATTCGTAATTCACTGCATAACGCTGGTTTGGATTCAAATATGAAGCCAGGTTAGGAGGTGAGGATCCAGTTTTCATGAACACTGCGGGTGTCCCTGCCTGTGCCTGCTGTATTGCAGCCTGCGCTTGCCTGCGCAGGCGTCACGGTGCCCGGCGGCAGGTACGGGCTGGGGAACAGACCCAAGCTAAAACTGACTCGGTGAAAATCAGTGTTTAATTCAGGTGAGCTCTGGGAAGAGGGAAACCACCAACTCTGGGACGGGACAAGGGGCAGGGGTGCACAGACCTGGGTAGAAGCGGTGGAACACAGCGTTACCGCTTTCAGGACTACTGTGGACTTACGCCTGTGTAAAGTTTCATAAAAACTAATCTTAATCCTATTATAGAAATACATATGCAGATCTCTGGATTAGAAGATGACAGTGATTGATGTGCATCTGCTGTTAGTGTGCAAATCGGAGTTTTGTCAGGATTATAGATGATAAACTAGGCAATAGGTCTTAACTAAAGAATGTATAAAACATACAGTTGACTTCGGTTGTCTTTGCACAGATTTTTATTAGCTTTTTGTGTTTGCAACATTCATTCTGAATTATGCATATAGTCTGAGGACTGCTTGATCTACTTTGTAAAATTCTGTAGCAAAATTTTAAATAGGGGCCGCCTTAGAATATGTGCTTGTAGGATGTCTCTTACTGCTGCAAAGCTACATAGTCCTGGTTTTTAAAACTATTCAAAGTCAGTCCTTTGTTAAAGCTGCTTTTTTGTATGCCTCTTGTGGTTTTAATAGTTCTCTTGTTGAAAGGAAAAAGGACTTTGCATTTTGTGCTTGTATCTAAATTATGCCTTCATGGTTTCAGTACGGTATGTTTAGTTCTATTTTTATCCTGTTTACATGCATCGTGTAAGTCACTTTGAAACCCTTCTAACAATGTAATACTGCCATTAACCATCATCAATATTCGCAGACAGGAGATTTATTCACGTTGGGTAACAAATACTTCAATTGTTCCTCAGAAAGGTCTCAAAGAATATATCACAGCATTTTTGCCAATTAGCTTGGTGTGTAAGATGGAATGAATATTGATTCAATTTCAAAACTGAACCTCTGTATTGTGAGAACGTAGTGAAAGTTAACCACAGATCGTCGTCGGTAATTTGCTGTGTAGTTAGTCAGTGAAGGCTGAAGGAGTTTAAGAAGCCTATGGAAACGTTTTATTTCGCGTTGCAGAACTTTTAACTGTTGTTTTCCCAGAACTGCCTCTTTCCAGGCACATCTTTCTCCGCAGAGCTGTATGGGCCAAGGGAGTGCTTGGGGGCTGTGGCAGGAAGGGCTCTTGTCTGTCCAGAGCAAAAGCCGGCCCTGCATGCCTTCTCCCAGCTTTGCAAGCGTTTGTTCAAGTACCTGCACGCTGCCAATTTGTATGCTGCTAGCGTGTGTGTCTCCGAGGAAGGTGATTCAAGTGTGTCTCAATATTAGAACAAAAGGATTCAGGTTTTCTGACAAGAACCGACTGCCATTCAGGTTTGGGGTTTAGATTTCACCTCTGTGTGGGAAGCAAAATGGGTATCGCAGTAATGATTTTTGTTTCTTAACCATTTACTAACTGGTATAAGTAAGATTTCTGATGGTGTCTGGGGATTTTTAGCTCTACTTTGGTTTCTGGAGAAGACAACCTATTTTTTATTGCCTTCGTGCCAATGAGCATGCTTTAGTTTCTAACTGAAGCTGAAGGTAGATGAAATAGTGTACTGTTCCATCGGTATTTTCATACAGTACTGCATCAGACTCTTCTAGCTGATCCAGGAAGATTGCTCTTCAGATTTGCGAATCGCTGCTTCATGAGGACAGCCACAGCAGTGGGGGAGGGGAAGAATTGCCTTTTTTTTTTTTTTTAAAAAAAAAGTCCATTGTCTCTCTTTAGCAATTGAAAAAAATATTATTTACTGCCAAGCATATGAAAATGTCTGCCCAATTCAGTTGAAAAGAAATAATTTATCAATAGTTCTGGTTTTTCACTTTTGGAATAGAAGTTATCCGCTGTATTCCATGCCTTGGTCAAAGAGCCCCGAGTTCAATACCAGTGCTAGCAGAAGGCTGTGAGATGGTATGTACAAAGGGATGGGGAAAGCAAAAAACCACAAAGAGCAAAAGTAGTTCATATCTCCAAGAGAGATATTTTTAGTTACAAAAAGACTTTGTTCTTTTGTATATTATGCTTTTTTAGTGACTTTTCAAAATTAGACTCCGATATTTGCAATGGATTTTAGTGGAGTTTGCATATGCATACAGAAGAGAGAGAGAGGGTATACAAAGTATATGTGTGCGTACGTCTGTTAGCTTCTTACAGCACATCGCCTTAAGGTATTAGAATTGTACAAATAAGACCCAGCCCTGTAC
>Ga0181612_146628_pt1 | contig 11087 bp, 7 predicted proteins | sample HoacroProtozoa21_FD_119630 | JGI IMG/M metagenome (GOLD analysis project Ga0181612, IMG submission 119630) | Hoatzin crop microbial communities from Cojedes, Venezuel. Combined Assembly of Gp0051906, Gp0051904, Gp0051908 | reverse complement strand
TAAAAATCCAATTGAAGATTGATTTAAAAAGCATAAGAGGTGGTTACGACAAACATAGATAAAAATTAAAGCCTTACTAATTTGCTGTGAACTTCCTTCTAGAGGCCCACCAATATAATCTGTTTCTCGTGACAGTATTCTGGCATATTTTGTTAGCATTTGACATATGAAACAGGAGACATGAAATTCAAGATGTCTTGGAAGTTTCAAGAAATAACACTGAGACAAGACTGTCTTTTGTGCTGTGAAAGGATGGTTGTGTATCTGCAGAGACATATCCTCAACAAAGAAAACACTGTTTTCTCTTTGCAGGTGTATTCCTATCTGGTGGAAATGTGATGGACAGAGGGACTGTCGAGATGGCTCTGACGAGGCCCCTACCTGTCCACACCGATACTGTCCTGTTGGTCAGTTCCAGTGTAATGATGGGAACTGCACAAGTCCGTATTTCTTGTGCAATACCCAGCCAGATTGCCATGACAGATCAGATGAAGATCCTGTGCTTTGTGGTATGTTACAACTAACAAATTTAAGTGTTTTGCCAGTACAACACATGTAAACTATATACAAATTTCAGAATCATTATGCCTTTTTTACAGATGCAAAGGTGAGGTAGATGGATGCGATCTTTTCTAGTGTTGCACCTGCGACAGTAATTTACCTCAGTGCGAAAGCAGGGTAAAGAAAGCACAAATATACCATATTGAAACATAAACATTTTCTATACCTTTGAGACACATTTGCACTGGTGTAAATTGCAATCTGAGGTATAAAATACTAGAAGCAGGACTCACTTTCTTTTGTCCAGAGTAAAGCCATGGTGAATATGAGGAATCTAAGGCTTCCTAATGCCCAGGTCAGTCTACCAGGTATGCTAATTTTCCCTATATTCTAGAGCTTTACGTAACGGGACAAAATTATTGCACCGTCTGCATTGCACAAAATCCAGTGCATGTGGGAAGATTTGTTTTGGAGAGCTGTATCTGGTGGCAGTATTTTAGAAATGTAGCCTAATTATGCTGGTGGAATAATGTTATTTCCTTAAAAACCTGTCTTATTCACCATACTTATAATTTAAAAAAGCACATCTTTAGCTCACTTTTTGTAAAGAATGTAGTTCTGGCAGTTGCAGGCTTAGAAATATAAAGGGGAGGTGGGAGAGGAAAATAGTATGGTTGTATAACTGATGGTTCCATTGCCTTCCATTAGAAAAGTGTTTCCAACAATGACAGAATTAAATGAAATGTCAATTTTACCTGAGTTTCAAGTAGCTAAGCTCTTAAGTGTGGCACAGGGTAATATTAAATAAGTAGAAATGTGGCAGTTGCATAATGTGTCACTGGTTTCAACATACTGGGCGCAATGAAAGTCAGTTTAGGTCTATATAATTCCTTCTGCTCACCATCTCGTGCATTGGAATAGAATCCTTTAGTCTAGAAAATGCATGGAAATTATGATATACTGTTTCCTCTTGAACAGTTTAGTAGTATATGTGAAAAAGTAGTAGGATGGTGTCCAGAGACACATACAAAGTCTGTAAGCAGAGGTCAGTGTTGACTCCTATTTTCATAGACCTTCAGAGCTGCCCCAGTTTTCCAGCACTGCTGACATCAACTTCCAGTGCTTTGCCCTTCGGGAATTGAGGCTGTACAGTTATAGGTTGTGGAGCTGTGATTAGCATGGTCTTCCGCTAAGTTTTCTGACTTGTTCATTCATAGTCAGAGGAACAGGCTCATCAGGCAATACACATCTAAGTTGGTAGCATGACCAGAGGCACGATGTCATTTAGCTCCTCTGCAAAGTGACTAGGAGCCCCTGCCTCAGTCATGTTTGAATGCTGGGTGTACTCCCCTCTGCTTTAGGAGAAGATAATATCTGTCTCATTCTTAGAAAAATGTAGAGCCTTAGTGAGCTTGTCTGAAGATGACTGTGAAAAATGTGCCATGTGACATGAGAAATCTGTACATTAACCTGGCAAGTAAATGTGATGTTTTTGTCTTTTTACCTTTTGGTGTAGATGTGATAACTGTTCAACTGACATAACAGCAGCAGACCATTCCTGTAAGTTTCAGTATCCTAACAGCCAATTTGCATTCTTTCAGCTAATCACCAGTGTGAAACTCATCAGTGGCAATGTGCCAATAAACGATGTATCCCAGAAGCCTGGCAGTGTGATAGAGAGGATGACTGTGGTGACAACTCAGATGAAGATCGCACTCACTGTGCCAGCAGAACCTGTCCCCCAGGCCAATTTAAATGTGATAATGGCCGCTGCATCCCGCAGTCCTGGAAGTGTGATGTGGATGATGATTGTGGTGATAACTCTGATGAGCCATTCCACGAATGCAGTAAGCACAAAGCTATAGTAAGCTGCCCACATTATAGTGCACCAAAAGCAGAGCAAACTGCATTACTTCATTTTCCTGAGGCTGAGAATTTATTGGAAAGGAATATTTTCGGCAAGCTAATTGAAATCATGTAGTAAAGAGTGTTAGAAAACATAGAAGCTATGTGATATTTTAGTACTTTCATACTGTTGAAGGGGAGAAAACTTATTTATGCTGGTCAGATTATCAAGAACTGGCAACATTTCACTCTGACTTGCTTGGTGCTAGCAGCATCCTTTGCTTGGCCCGTAACAACACTTTGTAAAAACGCTATATGCTGATCATTGCCTATGTGGAAGCAGCAAATGACAGTTCACCAGTTTTTAGCCTACTTTGGAGCATGACGTATGTCATACTTTTTTTAAAAAAAACCCCAAAGTAAAGTTTCATTTCTTGAAGCTAAAGTTTCTCATGATGATAGGCACATGATTTGGAAACAAAAGCTGACAAGGCGAACAAATGCAGAGCACAGTCTAGCCTGTGTTTAACAGCAGGATTTTACTATGTGCTCCAGCGTGTCTCTCTGAGTCACTGGCCATCTGGAAGAACTCGTGACCAAGTTTTACCATCTAAGGACAAGCTGCCTCCTGTGGCTTGCAGGTTTGGGGCTTCTGTTACCACTGTTACCAGCTTTTAATACTTCAGGGAAAAACAGACTGAATGTGGTTTGAACCTGTCATGGGTTTGTAGTGTATGCAGAATACAAGCAGCATAGATTGGAAAAGATAGTAAAATCAGATACTTTTAATGCTTTCTTTTTTACAACACTGAAGTTAGCAGATAGCTCTTTTTAGTAGAAATAATTGACTATAAATCATAACAGATTTTGAAAGGCAGAATAGCAAGAACAGTTTAATGGCTAAGTAACACTAACTTTGACAACTGCCTCTTTCAGTGGGCCCTGCCTATCGGTGTGACAATCACACACAATTCAGCTGTAGAACCAACTACCGCTGCATACCACTGTGGGCAGTGTGCAATGGGAATGATGACTGCAGAGACAACAGTGACGAACAAGGCTGTGGTAGGTTTGGAGAAGAAACATAACTTTGTACCTAAAATATTTCTCCAATTGACAAACACCTTGATTTTCTGAAAGTCTCCAGTAATAATGTGCCTGGGCACGTTTTGTCTGATATCAATTAATTACCATGGTAGTTATTTGTCTTCACAAAAAATTCTATGTGCAGCAATTCATTGTGCAGCTCACATGTTTATGAGCTCTGAAGATCAAGCTTGTATTATTTTGCCCAATATGTCATCAAATGAAACGGGAAATACTTTTACTTGAGCTGAACTATTCTAGACAATTAAAACTGTCAGTGTTTTCTGCATTTACTTAAATTACCTCCTGTGCTGGTGAAACCATCGTAATGGGAAGTATGATGATGCTTTCCCAGACCCTCGCATTTGTGTTGAGGCCTCTCGTACACTTACGCACAAAGCGTAGAGGACATCGGATCACTATATCAGGACTTGGAAGTTTAACACACCATGAGGTCTAGATGCCCTCCTTTGACAGTACTAAGTTTCTCTTTGTGCTCCCATCTCAGTTCTATATAGTTATTTCAGCTGTTTCTTAATCACTTCTCTATTACTTGGCCCAGTTTGTGGCATGAAACTTTCTATCTACTTCCATTATATTCTGTGCATTCCATCTTATTGAAAGATTATGCTAATGTGTGCTGTTTCATTGGCAAACTGTGTACACTGCAGAGGAGATGACTTGCAGTCCTTTTGGAGATTTCCGTTGTGACAATCATCGATGTATCCCACTGCGCTGGAAGTGTGATGGAGATAATGACTGTGGAGATAACTCTGATGAGCACAACTGCAGTGAGTGCTTTTTTGGCTGTCATGATATAGTCCAGCTTTTGACTTAGCTATCCTTCTATTTCTTATGAGAATGGGGCAGACAGCTCTCAGTTGCAACCATTCCATTGTTTTACTCTATAGCTTGTCTTTTCTTTGCTGAACTACCACAGTGATGTTACAAGGAAGCATTTTGGATACATAAAACCGCTCATAAATCCAGTCATCACAATAACAGAAATTCCTGTTTTCCACTAAGAAGTGACATTTCAATTCTGCCCTGTGTGCAAATGTGGTATTATACAGTTCTATAAACTATGAGAGTGTATTTTCTTTTTTTTTTCTTCCCTGATTTGGAATAAAAATTCCTATATTATGTGATGAAACAAACGCTACAATGAATTTCCTTTTTTCTGTGTCAAGAAGGACATAGAATGTTTAACGTAATTACAGAGTATTGGGGGGGATGCTGTTTCAACATCATCTATTTTTAAGGATTATACCACATTATCTGCCAGTATTACTTTTGTCTGGTTTAATGAGACATGTTTGAATCTACATCTGGCAAACTTTTTCACATTTGTACATTCACTTTAAATAAAGGTCCTCGTGAATGCACAGAAAGTGAATACCGTTGTGACAATTTGCGCTGCATTCCTTCCCGGTGGATCTGTGATCACGATGATGACTGTGAAGACAATTCAGATGAACGTGACTGTGGTGTGTATTGTCTTGATGTTACCTCTTACGTGTTCACACTTTGTTTCTAATGTGATGAATTATTTGGCAAAATGATCTTTTATGGGAAGCATCTTTAATGGAGTAATGTTGGTCTCTTCAGTTGTTCCACCAAAAGCAGAGGATACCACAGTTTTAATGGTCTGGGATTTTGCAGTCTTTTTTAGGATGTTCTCGAAAAAATAAACACTTTATCTGGATTTGAACAAGAAGGCATTTCAACAGTTATTCTGAATCTTTTCAGAGTTGAGAACCTGCCACCCAGGTTATTTCCAGTGTGACAGTGGACACTGTGTTGCAGAGCGCTTCAGATGTGATGGAAATGCAGACTGTCTTGATTTCTCTGATGAAGCAACTTGTTGTGAGTTTCAATCTTTGCAATTGGTGCTCATTGAGCTCACTTCCAGAAAGTTCATTATTCACCTTTATTACTGAACTAGATTTGTCTGTAACAAATTCAAGTAGCGCTTGTTAAATGCATGACAGTTTATTTTCAAAAGCTCCTGGGAGTAATTTATGTTGTTTCACTATTCATTCAAACCTGAATTAATTATGTTATAGCTACCAAGAAGTCCTCAGTCCTTGCAGTCTGTTGTTGGTATAGATCTTTGCAGTGCCTCATGTTGTATCTCCTACTATGGAAAGAAGGGTATTGAAAAAACAATATAGAGTTGGACTGAATATTTTTCAGGGAAACCTGAAATTTTCATTGTAAATGAAAATGTCATAATAAATTTATTTTCTTCAGCAACACGATATCCTAATGGTACATACTGTCCGCCCATGCTGTTTGAATGTAAAAACCATGTCTGTATCCAGCCATACTGGAAATGTGATGGTGATAATGACTGTGGAGATGACTCCGATGAAGAACTTCACCTTTGCTGTAAGAGAGAAAAAACATATTAAAATGAAAAATATGCATAATAAAATCTCTAATTACAATAGAGAGAACAATTAGAAAAAAAATTTAAGTATTTTCTTTTCACTGGAGATTCTCACAGACTTAATTTAGGATGAGTGCTGAGAATTTTACTTCATATGCAAGTTCACTTCATTCTCCTACAGTATGTTTCTCACTGCTTTGCAGATGTTTGTATATGTGGTTATAAAAGCAGGGAGAAACATATTAAAGAGCTAAGAACACTATTTCACATTTTCAGGTTGGTTATCTAGAAGAAGAGCATCAGTTTGCAATTAAAGATACAATTCAGATAATGTGTATTCTCAAAGGTGCTGAGCTTTTAAAGCTATCAGTATAGTTGGAATATCTTTGTAAATATGGTTGAGGAGTCCTGAGCTTAGCTCTAAAAATGAAGTGTTGCAGGTGCTACTTAAAATTTTTGTCAGTTGTGCACTCTATAGCCACTTAATTAGCATGTTGGGTTTTCAATCGGTTTACTTCATAAACAAATCTAGAAACCTCAGTGTTATATGTAGTTGTAGGCTATGCCTTTGGCCAAAGATGATGTACTGTCTTCTGACACAAAATGTGTAATGGCCTAACATACAATCACCAAAATGTGGAGATAATATTCTTTTGGATCTCACTGCCTCCACATCTTTTAAAATATAGGGAATATAGGGTTATTACCACATAAAAGTGATTGGGATAATTTGTGACTCAATGGCATGAAGTACCAAAGTGTGACTGACTTGATCTTTGTGATTTCAGTGGATATTGCTTGTGAATCTCCGTTCCGTTTCCGATGTGAAAACAATCGCTGTATATACAGTCATGAGCTGTGCAACCAGGAGGATGACTGTGGAGATGGAAGTGATGAGAAGGAGGAACACTGTATGTTTACACAAAACTGAACAGTGAATTTAGTAAATGTGATGTGCTTAATGCTTATTAATACCAAAGATCCATAGAAATGTAAAAATTAAACATAAATTATGAAAACTAGAGCTCGATATGAAATAATTTGAACTATGATTATTGGTACTACATATTCACAGCTTTCCATACAGGTAGCAAAAATCATCAAACATTTGTCTGAAAAGTACAGATCATGGTTTTCAAAATCATACTGTATTTTATTATGAACAGCAGCTAAATTGTGTCAACTTATTATGAACTCCACTTAAAATAAGGAAAAAGAAAGAATTTGGCTGTATCATAAATTAAGGATGGGATGGGTAGCTGGGACTTTTAAAATAAAGAAACGGGTACTTCTGAATTTGTTATACACATAGTAAGAGTGTTGATATTTAGGCTCAAATCCTGCAGAATCTCTGTTAGTATTCAATAGGTTTTTGCCCTCAGGTATCTTATGTAGTTGTCATTGACTATGTTGATTTTTGTAGTATCAAGTTTAATCATATTTTTGGTTGCTTAATGATATTTCCTGGCTTTATTGTACAATATTCTCAAAGTTAATAGTTTGCTAATATTTCAATAATCTCTTGAAGTCTGCAATAGATGCAGGAAGTATATCGTTAAAGGATATTAATAGATTTGCACTATTAAAAAGAAAGTTCAATCAACTATTAACAAGAAGAATTTACCTTCTGTCTTTATAAAATGGAGGGGCTTCTTGCAGTTCATGGGGATGTGACTAGAAGTCAGGAGGCTCCAGTTATAGTTTTAGCTTTACTACAGGCTTCCAAAGTCATTCTAGTCATTATTTTACCAGATTGTATCGGTTTCCTCATTAGTGATGTGGAATAGTGCTATCAGGTACTGTGTAGCTGAAACTGTGACAGCGGAGTGTTTCGCTTCTCGACTGTAGGTAGAGAACCAACTCCAAGACCTTGTACAACTGAAGAATTCAAGTGCAGTAATGGAAATTGCATTCCTCTACATTATGTCTGTGACAATTATGATGACTGTGGAGATCATTTTGACGAAGTGGGCTGCAGTAAGTAATAATATCAATAGAATACAAAATTAAAATTCTATTGAAATAAAGACTTCTGGAACTAATAACAATACATGTTTCTTCTTGAGTAGCATATTAAGAAGTTTTGATTTTTAATTAGCCTGTGCTAGTATTATCCATTAGCCATGACAGTATCTTCCGTTTTTCTTCTTTTAGGGAAAATCCTATGAAATTCAGCACTTGGAACGGTCCTTTTTAGGCTTAGAGTATTTATGCATCACAAAAAAGGGTCTGATCTTGTTTTGAAATGGGTTGCATTAAGGAGGCAAGAACACCCAAATACTTAAACAATAATTTCAATAGGCAAACCTGCAGAATTGTTCATGGGCAGACTCTGGACTGGCACAGGTTGCTCTAGCCCTGTTAAAAACAGAAGTATATTGAGATGCTGCTGTTGTCCTGTCTCCAGACATAAGCACAGAGTCTATAAGGACAGCCAGTCCTCGGGCTGAGGGCCCTCTCCAATCCTCTGCACAACTTTTATTAACTATGCATTATAAATTTACTAGCATCAATTTAGATGCAAAAGCCTTGACTTGAACTCTGAGGCAAGAAGAAGTATTCTCATGGAATGTGGAAAAAAGCCCCCCAGACTTCCTAACTTTTTGTATCAATATACAGGCAGCTGCAGAATGATAATATGAGCATGTACTTGCAGTTTCAATTTGTCAGGCTTTGATGGCTTCAAGTGAAAGTGTGCCAAATGATGCACTGGTGATTTACAATCCGGCATGCTTGCAAAACACAAATAACTCAGACACCTATAGTGCAGTCCATTCTGAAGCAGCTGGTTTCTCTGTTTTGCATACCATCCCAACGGTCTTTAGGTAATATAACCTAATACAATGACTTGATGAAAATATAGAAGGATAAAAAGGATATGAAACAGTGAAAAACAGACACCTTCTGGCAGTTAGTGTTCTACTGTTTGGGGATAGATGTGAATGCAGATCAGATGGTAATGTTTGTAGCCTTCCCAACATCAAATACTTGTGTTGTAGAGAAAATAGAATATTTACGTGTGTGTGTGCACAATGAATTTATGCTTCTACTTGTATATGAAATTGAGCTGTTTAAATTTAATTTAATCAGCACTGGGATGTATATGTGTAAAGGAGATAAGCAGCTTGATGTAATGTCTTTGCCATACATCTATATCTTTTTCTCATGCTCTGTCAATAAACTTATATTATTTGTCTTTTCTACTCATGTAACAGATGTGAGTTTGAAAGTACTTTGTGTATACGTAGAGCATGTCAGAATCAATAGAATTCTATATGTACTTTGAGAAGAGTGTAATTTTCATTATCTGTTAGAGAGTATCTATTCTCCCTGACTTGCTTTTTCCATTATAGGCACACTTGAAAGGGCAGCGCATTCTGTGCAATGACCTGTATTGACTTCAGTAGGTTTTAGATTAGGTACCGCAGGAAGAAGCTGTCATCTTCTCTCTAATTTCCAGATATAAATAATGTAGGGCCTGTATTATGCATGATAGCAATTGAGAACATCTTTTGTTTAGCTGATAAGAAAGGACTGGGTAAGAAAGAGGTAGGTTGGCAAAGGCAGGAGTACAGAGTCAAGTCTCTTAAATAGTTTATGCAGTTGCTGCAGATTTGTGGTAATACAGGCTGCCATTTCTCTTAAGGAAGGTGAGCTTGGATAGTTATGGCTCTTATTTTGACCCTGTTCATCTACTGCTGGAGGTTAAACTTAGTTGACAGCTGTATTGACCACCGTTTACCACCCTCTTCTAGTTAGTTATGCCTTAGAGAAAAGATGTTCACATTGAGTTTCAGTTAGAACAAAAGGAAAGAAAACTACTGTTTTCTACCTGAATACCATTTTCAGTGATGATAAAGATCAAAATTATGACACATCCCTCCCACTTATCACTTTATTCTTTGGTTATAATTGTATAATTTAGTGGTTTTTTTTTCCCCTCCAGATCCTGGAACAGGGCGAACTTGTGCAGAAAATATCTGTGAGCATAACTGCAGCAACCTGAGTGAAGGAGGCTTTATCTGTTCCTGTAGGCCAGGGTACAAGGCCAGCGAAAGTAACCGAAACTCCTGTGATGGTATTTTCAATCTTCTAAACATCTTCTCACTGATAAGTGTTCAGTGACCTGTTGCTTCATCATTCTAATGTGACTACCGATTTTTGCATTCTAACAGCATTTTTATACATATAGCAGATGCTTCCTAAAAGATTTCGCTTCTGAATCATGTTTTCTAACATGCAGGCTTGATTTAACAAAGAACTGGCTCCACAGTTCAGACTTACTTTAAGCTTTTGGTGGCTGTAGGGATATGTTTTTGCTTTACTGTATATAGGTGTTGTCATATCTTTGCAATCTGAGGGACAGAAATTTGCTGGGGTTTTTTTTCCTTATTAAAAGAAAACTTACTGAAGGTTATACTCTCCTTCTGTTTTGCTCCAGAACAGACCTCCGGTAAAAGGTCTTTTCTGCTATATTTTTGCCCTGGTTACATGCAGATAAAATATGGTGAGGAGTCCACCCAAAGGCCATTTTTTGTGGTCATGCAATATAGTACCTTCACAGTTACCATTTCAGTATGGTTTGATGAGAACACTTCTGTTTGCTCCCAGCTCTTGTGGAAAATTTGTGTAATTTTATTAAACGTGATCCAACGCCACCCCTTGCTTTCCTTCACGCTGATACTGTTCCTGAGGACTAGGTATCTTTGCTTCAACATTTCAAGAAGGCTTTGCACTTGCATCTCATTGTAGTCATGCCTCATCTTTTGTCTTTCCTTGGTGATTTAACACAAAAATACATGAACAAAAATGTCTCTCTGAAAAGCTATCTGATAAGCAGGAGCTATGCAGTTATTTACAATCTGTAGTTAAGACATGTTAAACAGTAGATGAGTAATGAGGAATTCTGTTAGATAACAGATGCTGATGTTAAAGATCACTTACTAGGTCACTGATCTTTTAGAGCATGTGGGGAAGGGACAGACCTACCACTTCATGGAGTAAAGGTGACCAGCATGTGGGAGAGAGAGAGATTAAGCTCTAGGTATGTTTTCTTTACTTATGTCTAGATATCAATGAGTGTGAGATCTTTGGAATGTGCACCCAGGACTGCAAGAATTCCAAAGGAAGCTATGAATGTTTCTGTGCAGATGGCTTCAGGTCTGTGGGTGATCAACAAGGGAAACAGTGCGCAGCTAATGGTATGTTACCTGATAGCAAGATTGATTGCTACCTGTAAAGAGCAAGTGGAGTACAGCAACTT
>Ga0181612_139088_pt1 | contig 11087 bp, 3 predicted proteins | sample HoacroProtozoa21_FD_119630 | JGI IMG/M metagenome (GOLD analysis project Ga0181612, IMG submission 119630) | Hoatzin crop microbial communities from Cojedes, Venezuel. Combined Assembly of Gp0051906, Gp0051904, Gp0051908 | reverse complement strand
CAGCGCCAAACCGCTCCCCAACACTCCAGCCGCGCAAAGTGCTCAGCTGGAGTGTGGGCACGAGCCAGCCGGGTGGGGCTCGGTGCCCGGCTATAGGCAGCGAGGGGCTCCTGGTTACAATCCATCGCTAGGTGACATTGCAGCCCATCCGTCGTTGACAACAGAACCCATCCTTCAGGGACTCGGTGAAATCAGAACCCGTCTCTCGAGGACATTCCAACAGGCCATCGCCAACCCCGACGCGTGCGCTGGGGCCACGGCGATGCTGGGGCGAGCGTCGTGGGTGATGCCACAGCCCACTCCGTCCCCTCAACTCTTGCCCTGGGCTCGGCATTGGTGTTTCCCACCAGGCACCGAGGCTTCAGCCATGTCTTCCCAGGGCCCTGTCAGGTCGCTCTGGCCGGGGCAGACGTCTCCAGGCACATATGGCAAGAGGGTTCGCTGGATGACACATCGTGCCTCCCTGGGGGGCTGCAGGACAAAGTCCTGCGGGCTCTCCCCACACCCCAGCACTGCTGGCCAGCCCTTGGGGCTCCCCTGCTTCCTCCCATGGGGCATCAAAGGCAGCACTTGGCTCACTCTGGAAGGTCTTCTCCCGTCTCTCTCCCCTAGCCAGATGGCACAAGGGTGATCCGTTCTGCTCAGCACCCACCAGGCCTCCTCTGGGCACTACGTCCCATTTGGGGTCCCGCAGACAGCTTGACAAACCAGAGGGGCTCAGGGGAGGCAAGGAGGCTCTGTGGGGATGGGGCTGCTTCAGCATGGAGCAGAGAAGGGGTCGAGGCACCTCACAGCACCTCACACTGTGAGCACACACCTCACAGTCACTCGAGAGAGTCAACAGCACCTCCCAGTTTAGTATGGTCAGGAAACGTACCAGCTGTGCATTCAACTCCTGTCTCCAGATCATTGATATAAATATTGAAGAGAATTGACCCTGGAATTGAGCCCTGAGGAACTGCGCTGGTGACTGGCCACCAGTCAGATGTAGCCCGATTCGTGACAACCCCTTCAGCCCTGCTGTTCAGCCAGTTCTTCACCCAGCATACCATCTGCCTCCCCAAGGAACATGTGCAGTGTTACCACAATCCCCGAAATAGAGACAGTCTGTCTATCCTCCAGAGTAAGAAGAGGCTGTCTCAGCAGCTAGGAGCATAACAAAAATATTGTTTCACACGGGCACAAACCTATGCTTTCAACAGAAGGCGGGCAGACTGTCTTTTTACGTTCTTCTGTAATGGATTACAATTTATTACCTAAAATCATAGAATCATTTAGGTAGGAAAAGACCCTTGAGATCATCAAGTCCAACCATGAAATGTTGCATGTTAAATAAAAACATTAACTGTAAGATCTGCTAAGTTACACAGGAATCTGAAAGTTAGAAGAAGGGCATACTTGTGAGTGTGCTGCGTTAACAAAGCTAAAACTGTGGCTGGTTTTTGACTCTGAGCTGCTGTGGTGATACTCCCCAGTTATTGTTGGTAGCTGCAAGGTAGCGTATTCATGCTGTGTTTAGTAATTAATGTGGAAAAGACAGCCTCAGTGGATGACAAAGATTAGCTGCATATTTTTTATTTCAGCATTAGGTTGAGGAGAGGAAAGAAAATATTACAAGATCAGTAGTTCCAGGACTCAAGCACTCTAGCAAGAATATGCAATGGGTGATCAGACTGACGGATGTATCGGTATATGCAGGGTCTTAGTTTTCAAGCATTAAGAACTACATGCTGAAATGTTAAACTTGGAGAAGCATTTGTTTTCCTAATTGAGTTTTCTACATGTTTTGATTAGTGAAGAGTTTATTAATATTAAGCCTGATCAGATCAGTTTATAGAGCTGTGGTGCTGGTGCAATTGCTACTCACAGCCTGTCAAGTAAACAATGTTTGCATAGCATCCATGTGTGCAGCATGTGAAAATAAATTATAACTCTGATTTTGGAATGTGAGCTGTTTTGCTTTGCCTGAGATGCAATGCAGTATCCACTACTATACTGTGGGAAGATTTAAATGAAAAATGTGACATTCAGATATTAATTGGTTATACATAGGGAAAAAAAGAAGTGAGGAGTCTTTGGAAATGAGGTCTGATAAGCATTCAGTAAGTGATTTTAAGTCCAAAGCCAGCAAAGTATGGGGAAATTATCATTTGGGATTACATGAGGGATGGATGGATACCCAGGACTCCCAGGATTGTTGGGTGATTCAGGGTGCTGTGCGTCCAGCCCCAACAAAAGATAGCTGTGGAGCCAAAGGTTGTTCCTTTCTACCCTCTTCCAGTGGCTGAAGTAGAGGAGCGTCTGTTTATTTTTATTTCTTGAGAACTCCAGAGGCTTTGATTAAAACTGGCATAGAATGTCCTATGCAGAAAAAGGCAATTTTCCTCATTTAGAAAAAATCAGCAATCCTATTATGTGGAATTACGATGATACACCAGAATTATTTCATGAGTTCTGGATTGCTTAGCCATACCACCCAAACCTCGGTGGCTGGAGCCAGCCAACAAGCGGATGATGCTAATAATAGACTGCTGTCCTCAACACAGACCAGAACAGACCAGAAGAGGCACATACTCATCTATTGACAGAAGTAAATGACGAGACACAAAAATTAATAGGTTTTGCTCCAGAGTTTAGACAATGGTGTGCCCTGCTGGTGGTCGTCCCTTTATGCATCCGTGACCTGCCTCTTGCTCACACTCCCGTAGGCCCTCTCGTCTTGGGCCATCATCAAACTCCTCATACCATTGCCTCAGTTAACCTTGGGTTCTAGCCCTGACAAGGGTGCCAAGAAGTTTTATTTTCTCACGAATGTCTGCAGAACTTGCTGTAGACAGGGCATTTGGAGGACGTGTCGTCTTCATTCTTGTAGGCTGGGCTGAGCACATGAAGTTGGAAATGATGTAAAGGCTGGGCAAATTTGGGTAGTGTTTCGTGGGAACAGCAAAAGGTATGTTCCAGGAAGTCTCAGGTGTCTGCTCAACAGCAAGGGAACACAGTAGCATGACACCAAAATGGCTGCTCCTTTTCATGGTAGTGGTTTTGTTATGCGTTCTAATTTTTTTTTTCCCTAAAGAGAAAAATGCTAATATTCTCTGGCCTCACTTTTTGAAACAGCTGGACCATTTCTTTTGAAGTGAAAAAGAAAAAAAATTAACTTTGGACTGTGGAAAATGTCAGCTCATGTAAATTCTACAAAGTCAAGAGCAGCTATGAAAACAGCCTCCCTATTTGGGAAGAATTCAGAAACTAACTTTCTGCAGCAATGCCTAGAATAAGTCATTCATACTGTATCCATAAAAAGTAACAGAAGCAATAAAGTATTTCCTATTATTGCTTAGACTTTTCAAAGAAGTAATTTAGTTGATGCTAGGGTTTTTGGATAAATGGAATATGCTATTTTTTCCTTAAGACTGGAAAAATTACCGTAGAACTGACACTTAAGTATAATATGGTTATAAATAGTTGATGTTTCTGTAGTTTTAATAAAAATGTTCTGTGAAAGACTTTGAATATGAACACTTGCATGCACCTATGATTGTGTAACCAGTTTATAGCTGATGCTATTATAATTTCTGGCTGTTTCACAAAGCTCTGTGCTGTCAGGTGTATAATCTCCGTGTTAGCTGAAATAGAAGAGCTACCTATGTTATGTTAAAAAAAAGAAGAAAGAAGAAAAAATATTTCGCCAATACAGTTATTATCATTTTTTCTTTTGCTCAGATACTTTCAAAAGTCATACATTTTTAATGGCATGGTCAGTTAAAACATTTTTAATTCTGAAACAATTTTTAATTAGTAATGGCTTTTAGCAATTTTTTTTTACAAAAACATCTCAACTTTTTAACCTCTACTAAGAAGCTAGGAAGCAATGTGCAGAAAACTTGTATTTCCCATCATTCAAGAAAAAAACCTAAACCAGAAAGCCTGAGGCACTTTCATGGACTTTAGTTTTTTGTTTTAAATTACTCCTTTGTCTTTCTTGTATGCCCCCCAACCACCCTTCTCCTTGGATTTATATAACTGGCTATTTTTGACCACACTTTCTTAGTCTTCTTTTCTCTCAAGACTTTCTATGTCCTACCTGTCTTCCTGGCATACATGTAAAATTCCGTTGATGGATTTTAATGAACTGAACAATAATATAAGATTTCTATTTGTGCATAAAATCTGCCTGTGTACTTACTCAGGGTGACATGACAGGATGAGGGAGGCTAAAAGAGAAGAAGAATTTTGCTTTCCTCTGGTAGCGGGGGTATTAGGGAGCTGCTTGTTGGAGGCTCTTCAGAGGCCTTGTTGGCCCTGCTGGGTTTCCTTCGGGATGTCAGATGGAGACAATTTATTACACAGTTATAACACACTGAGAGGGATAAATTGCCTTTAAAAAAAGCAGGTGAGGGGGGAGACTCATAATGATTTCTTTGCTGAGCGAGAAGCTGGAATGCTGCATGGCCAGATCCATATTCCTGTATGTTGAAAGTAGTTTTCTGCAGGTTATTTTTCAGTTCTTCAGTAACCCTGGTTGTAACAGAGATGTTTCTGTTAAAAATATACGACACTCAGCAAAACAGACCTGCAGCCTTCTTTGGATTGCCAGGTGACTCACCTGATTTCAAGTTTTCATAGCAGCGTGGTGACACCTATGAAAGCAGAGGGAGAGTTTACAAAAATGTCATTTGAGTAAATTGAAAGAGGTAGTTTGTAGGTAGAAGTAATACTAGATCATCTGTTTGAAGTTACATGTGTCAGTCAGAGGATTATGGCGGATTCTGCCTCCAGGGACCGTCCTCGCAGAAATTCAGGACATAGATGTCCTTGCTTAGCTTTGCTTCTTTGACTTTTTTACACAGCTTACTGTAGTAAGATCCATCCTGCCACCCATGTCTCTACTTCCATATGTGATTACTGTATTTTGGAACAGCAACAGTTTTTCATACACTGAAACCTTTTCGAAGTATGTAAAGCAATACTAAATATGTGAATACCTGCGATACCATCAAACCACAGCACCATGTAGTGTTATCTAATGAGCATCCTCCCACAGGTTTGTATGTTTGCTTCTCTTCTGCATCTTTGCTGGTGAAGGCTGTGTGTTTTTCTTGTTACAGGACTGATAGATGATGATTCTGTGAATAAAGGAAGGCAATACCATTTTCAGTTGATTTTATCCACTTAGTAATTGAACATTGTATCTTTTAGCAAGGGTACAGCTCAGTTAGTAGTGCTAATGCCCAATTAAGGCAATGCCTAGTGAGAACTTTTTGGTTCATGGTTCAGTGAAGGCATATGCTTAAACCCTATTGATGTCCTCCCTCTTTTTTGCATTCAAATGCTTTTTAAATACCTTGTGTTTAAGAGCATACTCCTTTCATGGTGTCATCGGAATAGATGTTTAAACCATTATTTGGACTATGTTTTAGAGACAGACTTTGGAGCCTGAGTTTTGTGTTAAAAAATACTGATTTTATAATCCGTTATGGAAATCATTGCATTAGACTGAACATAAAGTGGTTGTTTAAAAGTTGCTGTTTGACAAGCAACTTACTTTTCCCTAGTTTGTCACAAACACTATTTGCAGCTGTGTTTTTGCTAGTGACATTTCAATTAATTGCTTTATCTGTTACCTGGCTTAAAACAGTGTCTCAGATACTTTGCTTAACGTTAACAAATCCATCATTTAATAGAATCAATAGAATAAAGATCAACTGTTATTTTTTTACTGTTCTTAGAGATTGAATCTGGAGTTGCAGTTCGGAATGTACTTTTTTAGGAGCTAGCAGATAAACATTCAAATCAAATGCAGCACAATTGCCCTGTTTGGTAGACGTGACAAAGTACTTTTTTTAGGGATACTGTGATTTGCTACTTTTAAAATAATAAGCACAAAAATAAAGGCTATTTGTTAACATTTATCCAAGTTGTATGCTAGACACAAGGAAATCTTGCTTTTGGGGTCTGTTGCTACATTCAGTGAGCATCTGGTAGCAAAATTCATGGCCTATATCCCTGGTGAGTGTAAATTGTCATAGGTCCATTGACTTCAACTGAGCTATGACTATTTACACAAATTCCCCTGCCTGTTAGTTTTCGACTTTTTAACACTAGACTCCCGTTTTTTTCTGATACTATTTATTACATTCCTTTCATGTATAGGGAAAGACCTTAGATCCCTCCTGTATTTTAGTGGATTCTCTTTCTGAGGTGTTAACTACTTCAATGGGTATTTCCTGATATCGCAGGAGCACTGATCTTTAGAGGCAGGTGAAGATGTGTAAACAAATGATTTTATGTGCCGGAAAGGTGGGTTATTTGCAGATAAGCCTTTGGTCAGAGAATGAAACTGTTTGTTAAGAGCATGGAAACGGGTAGGGCAGGAAGTCTGCACCCCTCACGCATGATGTGGGCGCAGGGTGCCTCCATCCAGGCAGGGGCCTGATGCAACAGTGAAGTTGTCCCTGCTATCTATTCTCTTTTTAGCTTCAGCAGACAGGACGCAGATGTGCAGGTATGCGGTTATTTTCGTGTACTAAGGCTTGTGTTTTGGGGTGGTTTTTTGAGGTTTTCCTTCACACCAACGTTTTGGAAACTTCAGTAAAACCTCCAACACCTATGTGTGTATTACAGGGTTTCTGCACTGTATGGGCAGAAGTTGTGGGCGATGCCAGGAACACCTGGCATTAGCCCAGCCCTTCTCAATGGATGAACAGTAATAGTTCAGGCAAAATTACATTGAAAAAACTCCATTTTCTTACCTAATGAATCGAATCAAATCAAGTCAAATCAAATTGAATAGAAGAGTTCCAGTTGGCAGGGAGCTACTAGGGTTGTCTAATCCAGCTGCCTGAGCACTCCAGGGCTGACCAGAAGTTGAAGCATACTGTGAAGGTCATTGTCCAAACACCTCTTTTGAGGGCACTGACAGACGTGGGGCATTGGCCACCTCTCTAGGCAGTAAAGAAATGCTTCCTGATATCCAGTCTAAACCTCCCCTGGTGCAGCTTCAAAACCTTCCCACACATCTTGTTGCTGGATCCGTGAGAGAAGAGATCAGGAGCTCCATCTGCACTTGCCCTCCTCAGGAATCTGTAGGGAGCAATGAGGTCGCCCCTGAGCCTCCTTTGCTCCAAACTAGACAAGGCCAGCGTCCTGAGCCCCTTGGTATCCATCTGCTGAGCATCTGCTAAAGCTGGGTCCTTTCCAAGCAGTGGAGAGGAAATGCCAGCACCAAGGCTGGATCTGGAATAGCGGGAAGGAAGCCTGTGCTAGAGGGCAGCAGCATGGTCACCTCTCCCTGGCTGCTTTCCAGCCGGGCAGCCCGCCGCATGTGCTGGAGCCTGGCGTTGTCCCTCCCCAGGTGCAGGACTTTGCGCTTCCCCTGGCTGAAGTTGTTGGGGCTCCTGCCTTGGCAGGGCACGAGCCCGGCGTGAAGCCGAGAGCAGCTCCAAGCCGTGAGTCCATGCAGGAGCAGGGACTTGGGCACTGCTGTTGCGAGGCAGCACACGAGTCTGGGGTTACCACAACACCACTTCCCACTCCATCCCCCCATCTCTTGTCATGTGCTTGGCATCAGTGTTTCACGCTAGTCACCAAAGTCTCGACCTTGTCTTCCCAGAGCCCCATCAGTTCACTCTGACTGGGGCAGACTTCTCCAGGCACATATGGCAAGAGGGTTCACTTGGTAACACTTCTTGCCTCCCTGGGAGGCTACAGGACAAAGTCTCACAGGCTTTCCCCACACCCCAGCACTGCTGGCCAGCCCTCTGGGCTCCCCTGCTTCCTCCCATGGGATGTCAAAGACAGCACTTAGCTCACTCTGGCAGGTTTTCTTCCATCTTTCTCCCCTAGCCAGAGGGCACAAGGGTAATCCGCTCCACTCAGCACTCTGGCCTCGTCCGGGCACTACGTCCCATTTGAGATCCTGGAGACAGGTTGATAAACCAGAAGGGCTCAGGGGAGGCAAGGAGGGTGTGTGGGGCTTGCTCAGCGTGGAGCAGAGAAAGTGTCATGGCACCTCAGAGCACAGCCCAGTGCCTATGGGGAAGGCATCCAGGGGATGGAGACAGGCTCTTCCCAGCAATGCCTGGAGGGAGAGTGAGAGACAGCGACATCTGTTGAAACTAGAGAAGTTCAGGCTGGAGATAAGGAATCAATACCAAAAGCCATGTGAGGATCATGAAGCACTGGAGTGGGTTGCCCAGAGAGACTGTGGGATCCCCGCGCCTGGAGGTCTTCAAGACCTGAGTGGCCACAACCCAGAGCATAACTGTCACAAGCCCATGAAGGGATGCTAGCTGAAGTCCTGGAAGAGCAAGGATTGCCAGTGGGAAACAGAGCAAAGGTTTCAAAAGGTGCAACAACTTCCAGATTTCAACTTTGTGGTTTCTTCTGGTTCAGCAGCTTTCACAAATATTTAGGATAGAACAAAATACTTCCAGCTGGAGGGGAACCTACAGCCATAATCTAGACCATCATCTTCTAGAAGGTAGCACTCACTAGGAATTACTTTGGTGTAATTACTGTAGTGACAGCTCCTTGTTATTCAGCTGAAAATCTAATGCTAGTGAGCAATGATATGGTAATTTGGCATCATTGCCAATGACAGAATACTGTAATTCCACACTGCACTCGAACCACACTGTGTATGGGAAACAGAAATACTGCAATTGTATGTGAAGCAAATTAAATCTTTCCAGTGCTCAAAGGTCCAACAGTCAAATGATCTTTCAAAGATGGGGGACACCAGAGACCACAGGGCCTGGGGACCTTCAGGTGACCAAGTAGGGATATCAGCTGTGGTATGGGAAGTGATTCAGGCAGGGACAACACCTCACAGGTGGAAAGGGCAGAGTCGTGGAGGGCAGCATGCAATGACTCAAAAAGAAGGTGTTTGGGATTTTTTTCCCCTAAGGCAGAGATCCGACATGGAATAATCCATGTTTTATATATGATTTGAGGAGATGTGCAAGAGATCGAAGCAGTTCACCAGAAAGGTGGAAGTGAGAGCCATGCAGGAATGGGGCCAATGGGTTTGTGGTTTTTTTCTGATGACGTGCTAAACCAAGTGTATTAAAAAAAAAATTTTCTAAGTCACACATTTCAGATAGACAGTAAAGGTATATGCACTCTTGTTTCAGTGAGAGAGAAATCTTACTGTGCAGTAAAGCAAAAGTGTCCAGCTGATTCAGGTAACTTCAGTGCTTGCTACATACAATAAGATACATAAATAAGGTCCTGAGCCAGATATGTAAGGAAAAAGCCACATTTCCAGCTGAAATTTTCGCATAAGAAGAGTTTAGTCAAATCCCTTTCCCCTAGGCCCCAGGGTAATCATGTGGTTTGACGAAAATGCCTGGCTGTCCCTGAAGTGTCTAACTGGTACAAGTCTGAGAAGAAGCAGCCCCGCTGAGTGTTTCAAAGTGTTTCATTGATAATCCATAGCATCTCTTTCTCTGTGTAGCTGGCATATAATGGCTGTTAATGGTGCATTATGGCACATAATGCAATCAGCCACGATATCTCATTGTTTCAGGTGCTATTCCACTGCCAGACAAATCTTACTAAAGCTTATCATTATGTGCTTGATATTATTTTAATAGCTTTGGCAACAACATATATAAATAAATCGGAGGCGTACAGCAAGGTCTGAGCTGCTTTTCATGTCACTTCCTGAGTTAATTCAAGACTAAATTTCCCCAAAGTTATCAAAGTGTTTACATAATATGTAAGAACCAGCCCCTCTTCCCATGTATTTTCACTGTCTGTGTACGCAGATGGAGATCACTCTTTCAAACTGGAGTCTGAATTACAAAGCTAGTCCAAGACCCCGAATCAGCAGAAACTGAAAACCTTTTATTTTCATAAAGGATGGTGTTATCAAAACAGGAAGAGTTTGGCTGAAAGAACACTGCATCTTTTATACTCTTTCGCCTCCCAGTTCCCATTTAACTGATAAAATGTTCCAGGAACCCCATCTCTCTGGGTGGGTATGAAAATATACTGGCGAGATTTCTTTAAAGAACACTACCAGGTGGCTTGAGATCGACAATCTGATTTTGTTTTAGAAAGCGCTGAGTGTGAGAAAAACTACTATGAATGGGAATTCTCCCTCTCTCCCTCTTTCTCTTCTTTCAAGAGACTACAGATAATACTATGGTGTTCTGAGAAAAAGGGACTTTCTCTGAATCAGGGGGAAAAAAATAACCCCATATACAATGTCTGCTCATTAATTATGATGAACACCAATAACTTGGATGGGGATGGTGGAGGTCAGTTTCATTCAGATGGAAAGATGGAGCAGATTACCCAGCACACAGCATGCAGGAGCCTTCCCCGATTTATTTAAAATGAGCCACAATCATTTAGGTTGTTCAGCAACATTATATGGACTCTTCATCTGTAGAAAAGCATATCATTCACTGGTATGAAAACATGTCAATGCCACTCTTGGAAATGGTCTGTGAAATCTGCTTGTCATAAAAGGCAGACTATAAGTACATTCTCTTCTTACTTATTTGAACTTTTTAAAAAATAAACGATTACTTGTTAGTCTAACCTCAGTTCCTGGAAAAATTATGGAGAAGATTATTTAGAGAATAATGCAATCATCAGGTACAGTCAAAGTGGGTTCACAAAGGGGAAGTCCTGTTGAACAAAATTGATGTCCTTCTACGATAAGATCATCTGCCCAGTGGGTGAAGGGAAGGCAGTGAATGTAGTCTTTCTGGATTTTAGTCTGCTTTTGATACTGTTCCTCACAGCATCCTTCTGGACAAGTTGTCCAACTGTAGGATGGATGGGTTCACAGAGCACTAGGTGAAGAACTGGCTGAAAGGCAGAGCTCAGAGAGTTGTAGTGAATGGGGCTACATCTGGCTGGCGAGCGATCACCAGCGATGTTCATCAGGGCTTGATTCTTGGGCCAGTTCTGTTCAATGTCAGCTATCTGGATGGAGGAGTTCAATGCACCATTAGCAAGCCTGATGACAATAGCAAACTGGGAGGAGCTGTTGACTCACTTCAGGGACAAGAGGCCTTGCAGAGGCCTCTAGATAGGTTGGAGCACTGAGCAATCATCAGTGGCATGAAATT
>Ga0181612_129680_pt1 | contig 11087 bp, 2 predicted proteins | sample HoacroProtozoa21_FD_119630 | JGI IMG/M metagenome (GOLD analysis project Ga0181612, IMG submission 119630) | Hoatzin crop microbial communities from Cojedes, Venezuel. Combined Assembly of Gp0051906, Gp0051904, Gp0051908 | reverse complement strand
CATTTGGTGAAATGTCATTAATAATACATTACATGTAAAAGCACTTTTCTTCTAAAAGGTCTCCAACATTTTTACAAAAGTGAATTTTGTGCCAAACCTCATTGAAAGTATCATTCAGATTACACAGAAGAGACTGAAGTATAGTGAGCCTGAGGATTTTGTCTTAATTTACATGTGAAATGGGAAATGGAAAACTAGAAACCTGATTTAGGCTGGTAGGCTAGTTACATGACAAACTTTTGAGTTTTTCTCTGTCAGCTGGGAAAAAACCCTAACATACGCATCTGCTGCATACAGAAAGGGTACAGAGCAGTTGACAAATAGCATTTCTGAATGCTGACTTTGCACATTTCTGATGCATTTCTCTTTTTTTATGAGGAAAGTTGACCAGAAACAACTCCATAGTGCATAACCCCTTATTGTTTAGGGGTTTGAAAGTTCCATTTTATTGTTCATGGTAGAATTTTTTTTAATCTTGTAGTTTAAAATGGAACAAAACTTCACTTTTATGATGTGTAAGCATATATTTTACATTTATTTTCATAACTTCTAATGTAAAGAATCTCTCCAAGGAGCTGTAGTTGGGTTATTAGAGCTGGAGTCTGAGGCTCCATGAAGCAGGGAAGCCCTTTAGCTCCGTTCCACAGCATAGAAGATCCTGGCTGCTTTACAGAAACAAAGATGTAAGGGTGTAATTTGGCACCATTCAGTAGTCGCAGGATGAGGGGCCTGATGGTAGGTCTTCAGTGAATTTTGGATCAGGTCATGAAATAGTTTGCCTATGACACTTCACAGAATTTAGATTTAAAAATAGTTTTTATTGGAGATCAAACCTTATATATTAAAAGAGAAACCCTTCAAAAATATGGTTGGATTAAGTGTTTGTGATTGCTTTAAACCCAAGAAATTAAACTATCCTCGTGACTTCTGAGAAAAGTGAGTTTGCATGTAAGAAACAAGCGCTGACGTTTTGGCCCTGTTGAAATAGATGATGAAGCTTCTCTCCTATCCAGTTGTAGTCCATTCTCAGATTTGGCAGTCTCCCTGATTTTTGGCTGTCGACTGTTTCTAGCAATAATCTTTGGCCGTAATGCACCAGCTTTCTGGATGTCTTGTACCCTAGGCTACTAGATGTCTGTAAATCCTGTACAAATGTTTAGCTGCATAAACGCAGAGCATTTCCATTTCACATCCTAGTAAGCCTGATGCTTCAGATTGATACCAGTTGAATGCAGTGTCAACCAGTGCAGTAGTAGACAGTAATTCTAACGCAGAAACATTTCAGACCCACTTCTTTTGACTTGTCATTGTTAGCAGATTTGAGAACTCTGCACAGCAATTGTGATGGTTTAATCAAAAGTCACCATTCTTCTGCAGTAAAATGCACCAGCTGAACAAGACCCCCATAAAAATCTTGACCTCACCAGAATGAGTGTGCGTGCATAATTTAAAGCTCCTGAACAGTCTTGTTAAATTCACATTTTATACTGTCGCAGTCAGTCATGGGATGTAAAACAATAGTCTGGCTCTTGCGATAGGTCAAAGGTCTGTTTGCTGCTTCATATTTCTCTTTACTTAATTTGGCAAGTGGACACTCTTTCTGTCAAAGAGAAGAGGCCAAAACAAAGGGCAGGTTGTTTTCCAAGTTATTTTTGAAATGCTTTGGTTCTTGGATGTCTCATTAGGATATTTTAGATGTGGCTGTCATTACCCTGGAAAACAAATGCCGTTACAGCAGCTTAACATAGGCAGCCAAAATCTTTAAAAGTTTTTGAAAAAATTCATCTGCACATACTCAGTTTTTGTTCAACTGCACAAAACGGCAAGTCACTAATTATAAGCTTAACAGAGGAGTGATGTCTTCTCCCTTACGTATCAGTTTTTAACCAAAACACGACTTTTGAACTAAAACTAAAAAGTGTGTCCTTTAAACAGCTAAAGATGTGGTCTACTGTGTTCTCCTTTCTCTTGTCCTCACACACATCTGTACACCTCTTTCTATGTCAGAAGTCTGTTTCTATGCTTGGGTTATTTCCTCTCTTATGTGTATATCTAATAAACCAAATAATGACGAGACGTGTACTATGCTTATTGGACATTCACAGAAGACAGGGATTGAATTCTGTGGGAGCTTGACATGCAGGAGCTGGCCCACCGTCATAAGCTGGGTTGTGTGCTTCCCCCACCACCTAGTGATGAGGAGTGTTTCCTCTGGGTGGAAGCATCTTATTTATTGTAAATCTCGTTAGTGTTGTCAAGACCCTAGTGGAAGAAGCTACTGTGAGCTCAGGTCTGTCTGATGCATGCAACTTGGATCGTTGGGTGACCATTGAGCAACATCATTGTATTTGGAGGAGGAGACTTTCAACAGCTCATTAGCTTCTTTTTTTTATGCTGGTTCTCAAAAGTCAGCCTGGGATTATTCATGACTTGTCACAGATCTGACAACGTAGTCCCTTCCTGCGTTTTAAAGGAAACGTTGTTCTTTGAATACATTGTTCCATAGACTTTTTTTTTTCCTCAGTATTTCTAGAATGTTTTGCTTGCTTTCTCACCCTTTGGCATAAAAACATGAAACTGAAAAACTCTAATCAGAATTATTTGTTGGGGAACTGACAAAGCAACAATTTATTCAAGATATTATATCACACTCTTAGTCCCAAAGCAAGTGTTGTTACAGTGAATATCTTGCGGTTTACAAAATTTCCTATATACTGATGCCAGTTTACCTCACTTAGGACTCTGGTAGGTCATATTTCATGGACTCAGGTTGTCTACCTACAGAGAACAAACAGTTATTTTCAATAACTTTCCACCCTATGCAGCTGTAAGATGTTAAATAGCTTCCTTATTATTAGTTTTTAAAGACATTTTTAAAAGATAACTTTCTTTTATTGTGTAAAGTGACGCTAAGATCAGGCTGTCAGATGTTACTTTTTCTGTGTTGATCTCAGAGTTCTGTACAGAGCAGATTGGCACTGTTTTCCCTTTTTGTCAGTCTGAGAAACTGAAGCACAAAAAAGAAAAATTACTCCTGCGACAGCACCAGACTGGAGTTGGTGCCAGCCAAGTCCTTTGTCCACTATTGTCACGCTGTGCTTTGAGGGGCACTAATATAACAGTCCAACTAGCATCAAACATGCTACTAAAAGCATTGAAATATTATTCATCAAGGAAATGGAAGGGATATGAAAACAGGAAAAATTCTTTTTACAACAGTCCATGGTGTCATAGAGCCATAGCAAATGACACATCTCGTGAAAATTCCAGCAAAGGGCAGAATTAGATTAACTTTTTAAGAGATTCAACTAATAGCGTAACTTGTGCTGTCACATGCCATTTTAGCATGCACAAGTCAGTCGGACAACTATGTTATTTTAACCCACATTCAACATGCCTATCAGTAAATCTGCACAAAGGGCCCCATATCCATATCTTGTGCAGCGCTATCATTAAATCTCTTTTTTTGCTACTGCCTGGAATTTCATTATGAACCATTAGTTGATGTAATACTAAACCTTACAGAATCTTAAACACGTCTTAAAAATCTGTGGAATAAAGTGGACTCCTACCAAATAAAAAATGCAGTACCAACAAAAAATACTGCATCATTTTCAAATGTCCTGTTCCAGTTTTTTCCCAAACATGCGTCAAGTAAAATGTCTCAAAATAAACTTGCTTCAGTAGATCTGTTTTCCAAAATATGTTTCTCTTTTCTTCCCTTCTGTGTTCCTGAGACACTATCTGCTGTTTCATTTAAATACAAAGTGTCTGTTATGTGCTGCCCTTTTTTGCATGAAGAGTGTTTGAGCTGCTTCTGGTTGCTGTAGGAGCCTGCCTTTGGATTTTTCCTGGAATTGTGGGATTCTATGAGAGAGACTTTCTCACCTTTTTATTCTGAGATCTCCCAATGTTTCATTAATAAGTTGTGAGAACCATACCTGTCTGAAGTGAACAGAATGAAATTTGGTCCTTGGTTCATAAAGGAGGGTATGATTTACACTGTAGCTACTGGTAAAAAGACGACAAGCTTTAAACTCTAAAGATGTACTTTTATTTGTATGGGGAGCGATTCAGGGATGTTTTGGATGCTCTGTGAAATGTTTAACTGACACAGAAATTGTGCTTCTGTCAGAAACAGGAGCAAAAATTGAAGGGTGTGCTTTGAAAGCAGCAGCTCTTCAGCATCCAAACAAGCAAAGAACTGCCTGCTTTGGGTTTTTAGCCTATAGAAAGGCATGTGCATGTGTGTTTCTGGAAGTGCTATGAAAGCTATTCTGCTGGAGCTGGTATTTAGCATTGAACCAGTGCTGGCTAGAGGTTGGAAAGCGGGATGGGGTGTACGTCCGGAGTGCAGCATGCTCAGGGGGTGTCACGGTCCTGCCGACTGTGGGGACACACTGCCCCATGGGCCTGCATTGTACTGTGCAAGGATGTGACAAAGGATGGATCAGAGGGCAAAGGAGTGTGTCCTACACGCTCGTGTATATGCTTCCCTGCTAGGATTAATCAGGAGCTATGCTTAGGAAAAATGACTCGCTGCTGGCTCCCTTACCGCAAGGCGTGGGAAGGAGCGGTTTCAGCCAGAGTGTGAACATCCGTTAATGCTCTGTCTTCAGTGTGCTCGTTGCCATATCTGCTTGTCTAGATGTCCTCCTCGCTCTGGAGCAACAAGTTGTAAGGCTTTGCCATCAGCTGGCTTATCTTGGGACATGCTTTTAGCTTTAGATGTGTGCCTTTGACAGCCCTGTGACAGCGTTATGCCTTCATGTTGCTGACACATCCTTCAGTCCCATGCAACTCTCAGCCTGTCCTGAAGCTATGCTGGGTGCCTGTTGTCAACACAACAGTTGTTAAAATTGAATATTTGATGCTCAGTGAATTCCCCACATGTAGAACTGTAATTGTCCTACCGATGCCAGTAACGTGACACTTGCTTTAAACATCTTATATTTTTATGAACAAAGGCTAAATTTCAGCACAGTAGCAAAGTCTCAGTCTAAGCAAAATGCTGATTGGATTGTATTTTATTCTTAATATCAGCATAGGTTGAAACTCCAGAGAATAAGCTAAGAAAATGAGGGGTGAAGAAGAAATTGTGGGTGTTTTATAATAGACTGCTAGTGGTCATTTTAAATGTGTAGGGAGCACTCCTTAGGTCTGCCAAAGTGTACCAAAGTAGGAATACCCCCAGGGAGCGGAGCTAAAGTGTGGATTCATTCAGCATGGTGTGACCAGGTGCTAGAGACGCTTCAGAGCCGATGATGCTTCAAATTCCACTCTTCCTTGGTAAGCCTGATAACAAATTTGTCAAAAACAGCTTTTCAGATTTAAACAACAAAAGCAAACAAAACTTCCCTTCCACAAAGCCCTGTCTCTTCAGAATTTTCTTTTCTTTGAGCTATAAATTCACTGCTGATATTGGCTTAGGAATTGGCTGGCTGCCCAATACAGTTGTCCCACAAAAATGTGCAGAATCTCTATCTTTTGGTCTCCTATAAAGAAAAACATGGAAAAAAAATGTCAGGGGAAAAATGTGTAAAATGAGACATGACCTTCTTTGGAGTAAATACATGCAAAACTTAAAGGATTCTCAAAAAAGCCATTCTTTTCTAAGATGTAAATATTTCTGCTGATGATTGATACCAGAAATGACAGAGGCAGTAGGATAGATGGGTGAGTGTTGGGAGTTTTAACCAAAAATGTCTGATCAGAGATTTTAAAACTGGATTCTGCCTACACGTGCAACATTCATGCATATACCGTGTTTTTTAGGCTGACAAAGAAACAACAGATAACCTGCATTGTTTTTTTTTTTTTTCCCCTGTTGTATAATTGAAGATCACATATAGAGTAGTCAGTAAGGTTATGGTTAACTGCTTTTTCACATCAGTGGTGAAAAATACTGTGAAAAAAATAAGTGCTACTCTCATTCAACTAACAGGCAAAACTGCTTTAGGTCTCTTGAATGTTGTTAGGGGAGATATTAAAGGACTTCTTTTAACAGGTAAGAAAAAAGTGTAAAAGAAGATCCCTTGCTGTGGCAGGCAGAATTACTGTTTTGCCATTTTAACTATGTCCCCTTATCCAGTCATACATATAAATATGCATATATAAAGCTTGTGAAAAATATCTTAAGGGAGATTTTCAAAAGCACATGAGAAGTCTATAAGCTGCAACCTATTATGCCTTTCTGTCACATTTCTGTCTTTAGCTGTAGGAGTTGGGAATCTACATCTGAGGATGACTACCCTATTGAATATTTTGGATATGGTTGTGTATATGCGTGATTCTGCACAGTGTGTTTCTTGCTATTAGGACATCAAAGAGGAGGTACTGTCTGTGATGGGTAGTGGTTTTCATGTTGTCTCTTCATGTGACCATAAGTGGAAGATGGTGTTGCTGATTGCACTGAAAGATATTTTTGCTATTTGTCTCCTCTAAAACCTCTGCAGCCCTGATTCACTTGGGTCGTGATGTCTTGTGATCTCAGGAGCTGAAAAAAACAGGCCAAGTAATCCATGGGAGCTTCTGCAGCTAGAATTGCTGGAAATCGGGATAATTCAGCACATATAATGCTTTCCTCTGAATCAATGCCATACCTGATATGGTTTCAGTGAGTTGCTTGGCTGCTGTTCACACCTCCTACTTTAATAGCCCTGAGCCAGGGCTCCGAAGTAGTTCAGAAATTGAAGTTTGATTTCTATAGATATTTAAATGTTTGTGCCATAATGGGGGGAGTTGCCCTCAGCATTTTGGCCAAATGAAACTTCAAAGGGTGTGGTATTTCATGGGTGTGACAATGAAGTTAGACATTATTTTTCCTTATTTAGATTATAGAAAACAGGATCGAGTCCCTTCCAGGAGAATGGAAGTAGGTAGCCCTCGGTGCCATCGCTTTTGTTCGCTAATGTAGTCTCTACTACTTAAGTGTTCCCATGTTTAATACCACGGAAAAAGCCCACCAGGATTGCCCTGCTGTGAAAGACTGTGGTGCCTCAACCCAATTTCTAATCGACTTATAACATCCTGACACTCTTACGTACTGATGCGGGAAGAGACTGGTCCATAGGCCCCCATCTTTGTAAAATGGGATGGGTGCAAAGCCCTGCAGCTCATCTTCCTCGGAGCTCAGGCCTGATTCTACAGCTGCACTCACACTGCCTTGGTTGACCTGATGTCAAATAAGCAGCAGTGTAACAGTAAACGAGATCTCATGCTCGTTCATGTCACCAAAATGGCCTAAACCATTAAAAAATTGTGCTCTGGGTTCATCTGCACAACTTACAGATGTACAAGTTTTAAGGACTAGCTCATAAAACTTATGAGTTTCTTTACCATTAATTTTTATTTTGAGGAAGGGGAGAGATATACAATGTGTACTTGGTTGCTTTGCTTGACTTACAAAAAATTATGGTGCTATACCATGTTTACACAAAGCTTGTTCCAATATGCAAAAGCAACCCACAGAATCCATCTTGCTTATTGTAGTGGTCAAGTTAAATTGAAGGGAAGGAATTTCTCAAAAATATTTGACTAATGTCTTGCGATCTATGCTGTAGTGACTTTATTTTCTGAAAAAGATAATTTCCCCCTTTCTACAGAGAACAGAATTTCACCATGGAAAAAAGCGTTAGAAAAACATGCTCTGGTTTGCCCATAAAAATATAGATGGTGTGTTTCTCTGTTTCAAAATAGCTATCTGTAGCTATAAAATTATGAAAGAAAGAGAGGACTGGCAACCTGAAGAAGAGAAAGATTATGTTTCCACAGTTGTTTGGGTTTGGTATCTGTGCCTCTGTTTCCCCAACCTGGTCACTAGATGTAAGTAAATATAATGATGAGATGATCTATACAAAAGATTAAAGAAATAATAAGGTAAATTCATTTGTATCACACTTTGGCCTCCTTTAGGAAAGAAGTGCAAGATAATTTAGTCTCAACTTTTCTTTAGGTATGGCATCCAGAGATTGCTTGAGTATCAAGCAAATAGCTTAATTTTACACAATCTTTTTACTTGTTGGTGTCCCTTGACTTTGGTATTTTGCAGGCTATATAGTATAAAACAGTGTAAAAGTATATTGATAAGTGGATAAAACACTCCTCTGGCTCAAATCCTGCCTAGTCATTAGTGTTCACTCATTTGTAGTCTTTCGTTTCTTAGATGTTTGATTATTGTTTCCTTATGGGAGACAATTCAGATTTTGATAGCTTTGAGGGCACAAATACAGATTTTACGTATGGAAAATGTCAATACAGTTAGGAAATAAATTGTGTAAAATATATTAATTAATTTTGTTTCACTGAGGAATTCTTGAAGAGATGTGGCATAATGGATTTTTTTTTTTTGGTACTGTGCTTTGGACTACAGAATAAAACTAGCCCAGGAAAGAAAAACATGTCCTTGTTCAGGTGTATGTGTGTGCATGTATGTTTTGGCTCTGTCTTAACAAATATGTGCCTAACTTTAAGTAGGTGAGTAATCTTGTTTGGTTGGTGAGGAGCATGCTTAAGTACCTTGTGAATGTGAGCACTTAATAATGACTTGATGTTAAGGTATCACAGGAAAGAAGGCTAGGTGAAAGCCTTCGAATGGAAATGAGATGATGTTCTGATTAAGACTAATGTCCACCTTTGGAGCTTTATCTCTGAAATATCTCAGCGGTCAGGAATTAAATGCTGTTTAACTCTACTGTATTGCACCTTTGAATTTTTATTTTCTTCATCATACGTAAATGATAGTGTATTTCTTTTTTCCACAGCTACAGTAAGTTGTGTAGGGTGAGCAGTGTAAAAGCTGAATTCCTGCTTGAGAGAACTGGATCACCTCATGTAGCTATGTAACTCCTGAATGGCAGGTCAGTCATTGGATTTTAATAATGACTGGAGCAGCTTTGTGTTTGATGCAAGGATAGATCTAGCTTTTTCTGTGGATTATAACATTCAACACCTATGGACTTTAAAGGGAGTTTTATTGAGGATGAGATAGTCCAGAAACCTGGACCTCTGCAACGTTCAGAGGGAATCTGTATTCCTTTCACCAGATCTCCTGGATTTGACAAACCTCGGAAAAAGCGGATGTCTTCAGCACTTACTGTGATGCAGTCTTATGAAGGTCCAGAGTAGAGTTTCCTGTAGGAACTGCCACCTCAGCTGGACACCTGTGACTTTCCATCTTGGTAGTTCTTAGGCCAGTAAAGGTGGTGCTTGTTTTTGTAAAGCAATGGGGTACAAGTTGTGTTTACCCATGGTGGAGCACAGTATTGTATGTGCTGTGGAGACTTTGACTCCCTGATCATCCCATTGCATGATGTCTTCATAAGACCTCATTTGGCAGGCAGTATAAAATTAAAACAAGGCCCTCAAAATTCCCTAAGACAGGCAACCCCCTCCTCAACACTACTGCTTAGGAATTTAGAAGAAATGATGCAAAAATGCAGTGCCATTTGCAAAAGCATGATATATTTTTCCAGAGCTTTGTTACATCTCTTGCTCAAACCAGTTAGTCTAATGAATACTCTTTAAACACATCTGCTGATTGTGTTGGTTAGGTGCAGAACATGGAAGATAAACTGTTTATTTGTCCAGTTAAAGGCTGATTGTGAAGCCAGCTGATTTCTGAGATCTTTCTTCACCTGGTTTAACAGATAAATAAAATTTCTCTGGAAGTTGCGATACCAGCCTTTTGTCTTTTAAGTGTATAGACATTTGGTAGTTTTGTCTTTTCGCTGACTCTGTCGATTGAAGGGGATGGGAGCCACCAGAACCTCCCAGCAGTTTCCCTTACTTACACCTTATCTTACTCCAAGTGGAATATATCTGAGTCTATTCTCCCAAGAACTCCCTCCAGCTGTCCTGCTGAGGCATTGCTGAGAGGCAATTTTCATTCTCACCACACACTGCCCAGCTGTTCTCGTTTATCCTGGCTACTACTAGGAGGTGGCTGTTCTATCACTGTAACAGTCGCAAGGTGGCTAAGTACATGTGAAGGCAGACAAACCACCTGTCGCTGAAAACTGGGTAAATGCATTCGAGCAGCTATGCAGAAATAGCCATATGTTTTTGCATCTTTGTCTGGAGGCAGCCAGCAATCAAGGACCCATGCTGGTCTACAGCCAAGACAAATAGGGAATTCCCTCAGATATTTTTTGTGAAGTGAATCATGGGGGCATAATCAGGTTTGGCTCCATATTAATCAATGCAGTTTGGCTATTAAAATTCTCAGTTCTGTGGCTGATGTTTCCCAGGCTGTTCTCAGGATAGCATTACTCTGTGATTGGGTTACAGTCATGGCAGCAAGATCAGGTGAATGGAGCAGTTTTCCCTGCAAGTGGAAGCAACTCTTTTACCTTAACGGAACTTTGGATGCATAGTGCAGTCTGCCCTTTCTCGCTTGGGATTTTCTTCTTCCTCTCGGAGGAGTCATGGAAAAAAGAAAAGGAGCTGCAAGACAGCTTAGTTAGTGGTGTAATAGCACCTAGTAACTGCAGTGAGGATCAAGATCTGGTCTGCCTTCTAGATCATCCTTACTGTAAAGTCCTTCTGCCTTTGGTGTCCTCTTCATTCCCACCCATAAACACATCTGTCTTTCCAGTGCCTGTGATAACTGTTTGGTTACTCAAAGACTCCCTTGGGACCTGAAGAGGCAGCATCTTCCAGGCTCAGGGGCATCGTAACTGGTGAGATATGCTATTAATGCTTTTATATATATATATATGTAAGTTTTCTCTGAAGGTATTTTCTGTTCAGTTGAGACAATTGCTGTCACAAGCAGCACTTCAGTGTTAGCTTAGCTTCCTTTGAAACTCAAGGTCTGGGGTGGAAAGAGGCCATTCTGGGTGGTCAGTATTCAGCTTAGTTTAACACATTGGGAAGATAGTTTATGCTAGTCTTTGACTGGACAAACTGTCAGAAATTGCATGGGTATTTGGGGGGGGTCTTACAGAATCACAGGATAGTCGGGGTTGGAAGGGACCTCTGTGGGTCATCCAGTCCAACCCCCCTACCAAAGCAGGGTCACCTACAGCAGGCCGCACAGGACCTTGTCCAGGCGGGTCTTGAATATCTCTAGAGAAGGAGACTCCATG
>Ga0181612_129575_pt1 | contig 11087 bp, 11 predicted proteins | sample HoacroProtozoa21_FD_119630 | JGI IMG/M metagenome (GOLD analysis project Ga0181612, IMG submission 119630) | Hoatzin crop microbial communities from Cojedes, Venezuel. Combined Assembly of Gp0051906, Gp0051904, Gp0051908 | reverse complement strand
CTTCACTATTGCAATTTCCTCTCCCCCCCCCCCCCCCCCTTTGCTTTCCTTTCTGTAGCCTAGAGTCAAATTCTACTTCAGGAGAACTGTGGGCCTTGGATGAGGCAAAATCTTGGGACCTTCAAAGCACTGTTACAGGCTGGCATGTCCTTTGCAGGCTGAATAGTGATGGGAACAGGTTTTCTGTGGCTATGATAGCTTGATCTGCAAAAAAATGCTGAGATGAATAAATAGGAAGTTATCTTCCCTTTTGCTGTTGTTTTTCTCTCTCTGCTTGCAAAGTCTGAAGTGCACGTGCAGCTGCTGTGGAAGTAGGCAGGCTTCTTCCTAGGCCAGAGAAACATGAGGAGAAACTGGTATCTGCTGCTAGCTGGGCTGTTCCATTCCTGTTGGGCTTACGGGCTAGAAATTGAGTGTGGCAGGGTGATGGAAATTCCTCTGGGGACTCTGGGCTGTATGATGTGCTATTTGCTTACCTTGTCGCGACTTGAAGTGCTACGGACAGCAGTCTGGCACAGCTTAGAGTATCCTCAAATAAGGAACTCTGTGAGTCTGCGGCGCTGTTTCTCTTCCTGACTTTCCAGTAATGGCTGGTTACGTAAAGCAGTTGTGCCTGTGGCAAGTTTTCAGGAAGACGCTGAGAGTGGTTATGGCTTGATATGTGGATTGAGCATGTCAGGTCACATCATCCAGCACCTCTGTTTGCTCACCTGTAAAATGATGCCTTGTTCTATAAAAAGGTCTGCGGCTCAACAAAGAAATGTTTGCCTGCAAGACAGGTAAAGAGCCAACAGGTCCAGGAAGGGACAAATAGGCACCGCTTCATTTGTTCCAGCAATGATGTCATCATGACTGCCAAAAATAAAGTTCTTATCTTTCAGCTGCCAGGCAGAGAAAGCAGTGCACAGGTTGGAAGTATTTTCCTTGTCAGTGACTGATGTTTTATTGTGGTTTCTGCTGGAAGACTTTAATTCACCTCTAACTCAAATGTGAGGTATAAAGATAAGTGTTTTGACAACTCGCACAACAGGTCTATTGACTGATAGCATGTCTGTCCAGATGTTTGTATGGGACGTGTCTCGGAATCCAGACAAGTTGTTAAAGGAGTCAGTCCTACAGGCATGTGGCTCTGCGCTGGAAGGATATGTTTTCATAACCAGCCACTGTCTGATAGAGCTGAGAACAGTAACTCCCAGGCTGAGGTGTGAGGAGTGGAGAAGGATCTGAGGGAAAGCGATGGTAAGCAGAGCCATTATTCGTGGGGTGGATTCTTTTCTGAGCTGTCTTGAAGGTGCAACAAAAGTGTGAAGAAGGGAAAAAAGCTGATTTATAGGGTGTCTTGGCACTGTTGCTGTAGGGATTCTGCGACCTAGTCCTGCTTATGGCAGCCCTGAGAGCTATTGAGAGCTCCCACTAACAGGTAAGCTGCTGGCTGATTCTTGCTGCCATGCGGAGTGCTGCTGATGACATGCTTGCAGTGCCTGGAGCTACAGCAGAACCCCATGCTGGTTTTAAAGCGGGTGAAACCTTGCAAGCTTTGCAGCTGTACTGTTTCCATGTGTAGCTACTCGCCTGGGGAGATAAAATGTGTGCTTGCAGTGTTTGCTCTTGAAATACGTAGTATGTGGCAATGGTATGGCAGGGAGGACCTAGTTTGGTCTCTCTCCAGCACAACTATGGCCAGTGCTGCCTCTTCTCCCAAGATGGCATGGTACCACCAGTAAGGGCTGTGGGAGAATATACAGTGGAACGAGGCTTTTCCCTTGGCTTATTTCTACCAGAACTGCAAGAGGTGGTTCAGTGATGTAGGAGAGATGGGTGTGAAAGAGAGCCATGGAGTGCAAACTGTCTTGCAGTCCCGCCTCTCCCTCTTTTCCACCCTGAAAACTTGCAGTGCTGTCTCTCCTTAAAGTCTAGAGTCAGAGAGGGGACTCTGGCCCTGCCTGCTGTTGACTGTAGTGTTGCCACCCCTCATCAGCGGGCCGCAGCTGGGGACAGCTTCTAAGATTCAAAGGCTAATATGACTTGGGGATGAGAGGGAGAAACAGAAGATGGGACACCAGCCCTGAAGGACCGGTGTTGCTGGAGGAGAGCAGTATGTACCATCCCTCGGGATATATTCAGCCTTTTCTAAAGGGTTGTGATTGCCTCGAGGGAAGCCTTGGAGACCTGCTTTGGGGCAGGCATCCACAGAATTCTCTCTTACGAAAACTGGCATGTGTGTGGGGGAAATGAGGTTCCGCACTGACAAGCGGCTGGTGGATGTGCTACTCTGACTGTAACTATGTTTACTTAACATACGCCTCTCCACAGTCCTGCATCCCAACACAGTGTTGAGGTGGAATGGACGTGCCACACACTGACTCTTCAGAGCTGATTCAAGGGTCCTAAACTTGTATTTAAAATAGCCCCTCCATGTTTTTTTCTAAGATGGAAAGACCCTGATCCAAAAACCTGGTTGTAGTGTTCTCTGTTGAACGCTTCAAGGCATCTAGCGATTTCTCAGAGGCAGTGGTTCACACATGAACCTTGCTTGTGTAATGAGTGAATTGAAAGTGTGAAAAGGAATAAAGTATTAAAATTAATTGCTATTTCAATTTAAAAAAAATCATACTCCATAAAATTAATTCCAAGACTTTCAACAGCCGTAAAGCAGCCTTGGCAAATGATCTATTTTAACTCTCTAGTTTCTTCTCATTCTCCAACTAAAGATTTTTTTCATCCAATATAAGGTAATTTTTCCCATCCACCAGAAAATGTCTTAATCTGAATCTAAAACTACCAGGATTCCAAAGTCTCAATGATTAAAAACTTCACTTTTTTGGAGATTCCATTAATGAATTTGGCTTCTCAGGAGGGCCTTTATGACTATCCAAACCCCTTGCATTGATTCAAAGTAATTACCCAAAACTTGAGGTTTCTGGAATGACTAGTCAACTGAAATACTAATTACATATATATAATTGGCCCTGTATTGTAGTAGAGAGTCATTTTGTGGTGTGAGAGAAATCCTCTTTCCTGTTCTCAGGTGTGCATTTGACCACCCAAGCAGAACTTTATCAGCTAGGGGCTGGAAGCCCTCAGGGGATTTCACTGCCTGGGTGGTGATTCATTGATTCGGGGAAGAGTTCATGAAATGATGTCTTCAAGCCTCCTTGTCTTAATTTTTTGCCATGTAAGCACTTTGGAGCGTGGTGGGTTTTTTTTCTCCTTCTTTCTTTTTTGTCTTTGTGGCAGTTCTTATCTCTGCTCATGTACAGGAGCAGAAAAACTTGCCGTCTGCAACTGTGATGGGTGATTTTTATTTTGTAATGTCTCTGTTTCTGTGGACTTGCCCTGCAGAACGTATCACTTCACACAGAGTCGAGATGATCCCCTGAGGGACAGGGAAGAAACCCCATGCGTGGCAGGTCTCTTCCCCCTGCGCACCCACTAACCCCTTTGGGTGCAGCAGGTACCCTGGCAGGGTGGGGGCTGTGCAGCTGCTTTCTGTTTGCATTGAGGTGCTTGGCCAGGTGTTACCCAGGGAGGACTTTCCTGCCACAGCCAGCGCATAAGCTTCTGCCTCTTTTTGAAAAGCGTAAGTGCTTTCAAAACACAATATTTGGGTCTGCAGAGCTAAAGCCAGGCACCCTTCCTGCACATTTCCAGGAACTGGTGTGAGGAATGTGCACAGGCAGTCAGGCTCAAGCTCCTCTTACAACTTCTAGTCAGCGTAGTGAGCTGGTGTGGATAATGCCCTTGCAGAGCCTTGTGCCAAGCGGCTGTGCCTTGCCTTTCGGGGCCTAGCTGTATGGGCATGCCCAGAATAGATCTGGATCTTTTTGTTTGCCTTGTGTTTTCTGCTTTGGGAATGAAGCAGTGTGCCTCTTCTCCTTCTTGGACTGGAGTGGTCTGTGCCTCCTCTTTTAAATCAGGAAGAGGGAAAAGACAATAGTGTGTTTCTTTTTGGTTGCCTCTTCTATGAGTGTTGGGACCAAACCAAATGAGTTTCCTGGCAGTGTGAAATCATGTGACAAAAACTGTAGGGAATTTGGATTTTAAAGCCACGCTATGAGCTTTATTTGGAAAGATGTGGCAGAGCCCCTTGAGGAAGTGTCTTGACTTCTGTTCCATCCTCTTGCTGTAAGAAAGATTAGGTTGGTCCCTCTGCAGGCTGATGTTTTACTTAATCTGTTCATCGCCATCTGACTGTGCTCAACCCAGCCTCCGGAATTCTCATCAGTGAAAAACCAGTAGATCATCCTTAGCACATTTTGGCTAGGTTTGTGTGGAAGAAGTTTCACTGTAAAGTTTTGGCGAGCGAAAAATCTCTTTGGTGCTACTCAGCTAATTTCACCAGCACATCTGGCCACCTGGGTGCAACTTGCAGCTGTAGTGGCTTGTGTTGCGTCACACTTCTGCCAGAACTGTGGGAGAACATCTGCCCCTCTGCGCGTGTAATGGGGTGTGAATGGAGGATGGTGCAACTTGCACCTTGAAAGATGGAGAGTTTGTTCAGCATGTACTTGCGTTACAAAGTCAGCAGGCTATTACCAGCCCAAATCAGCCAGCATGGGTTAATCTGACCAGCTGTAGAGAAATGCTGTGGTCCCACATGAAGCTTTTGGCATAGGCTAGAGCCTGAGAAGGTTGCTGTGATGGATGTGGCTTGCAGAGGCTCAGTACTACTTCAGGCTTCCTGTGGTCTAAGCTGTGATGGTTCAGGAAGTGGTGTTTGACTCAGCAGGACTTAGTATCAGAGAATATCCACTGTTTACTAGTTGTGACATGAACACCTTGGCTTTGGGCTGAATTACTTTGAATTGAAACTAAATGCTATGTAGAAAAACAAAGTATGTGCAAGTTGAGGCCTTGCCTAGCCTACAGAAACATTGCTGATGTGGAGAACTCCTGAGGAGTTTGCACAAAGCCAAGGTTCTGCCACAGACTTAATGCAAAATCCCCATTTTCCTCTTAATCTCAGGGATTTTGTCTCAAAAGTTCTCCAAGCTGATTTAAGATCTGTCTCTCCTCCAGCAGAGTGAAGCCCAGAAGGGTCCCCCTGACCTGTTCCAGAGCCCTGTCAGGTCCCAAAGAAGAGGACAGAGAGGACTGCATTCTCCCCAGCCAGCACACTTTTTAGGGCAGAGGTGAGTAGCAGCGGTAGGGATTTGAATGGAACAGAGAAAAAGGCAAAGCTATGAGCCTGGCGTGACAACTAAATGAAAAAAAGCACTCATGCCGAAGATGCTGCCTGTAGACTATTGTGTGTTTTAGACATATCTGAGGTTGTGTTTTGGTCTTGGGGACTTTTAAGAGCCTTTGAAAAGTTGGGAAATTCATGATCTTTTGAAATTATTACTGTGGTTTCCTTCAGAGTTTGAATTCACTTCCCCTTTCACTTCCTCCCTCTTTTCCACCAGCACACTTAGTTATTTAAAACAGGGGGTTGTTACTTTGAAATAAGATCATTCATCACTAGCCCAGGTCTTTGATGGTTAGCAGGCGATCTTCTTGGGCTCCTTGGTGCTTTTCACCCCATTTTTGGTTAGAAGGTACCTGTGCAGCAGCCAAGTTACTGCCCTGGGTGAAGAAGGCCTGGTGGGAAGGTAGTGCCCACTTTCAGCCCAGCCCTGCTAATCAACAGTGGGAGCCAGCCTGCACTGGAGACTTCTGTGTGCAGTTGTGGGGCTGTTGCATCGAAGCCAGCAGATGCAAGGTTCACAAACAAGGCAGGGAGGATAGAAATCCTGGTGTTTGCTAGGTAGTCTTGTGTTACTGGCACTTGCACTGGGCTCTTACCAGCTCCCCTCTTTTCATGGGTGAGGCAGCCCACCTTCTGCACCATGCTCCCTGCCCTCCCTGCACCCTTCTGCCCTTGGGCGCTGCCCAGCTACAGGACAGGCTGTCAGCCCTGAGCTTGCACCTTGGGGGTGGAGGAGCTTGTGACCTGGGTCCCTTCTTCCTCGTAGACCTCCCTGGAGGCTTAGCAGAGTTGTGCTCATGTAGCGAAAAGCCTTTGATGTGTGGTCCAGCCTTCCCCATCCCTAGGTATTTGCTGGGAAAGTATTGAAATAAGCCTGAGTAGGTGCATGGGGGAGGTGCACGAGGCCCTGCAGATGTGCTGCCATGCCAGCTGGGTGTTTCACTTCAGAATATGCTGCCGTGCACACAGACCCCAGCAGCTCACCTGCTCTCAGTAGGAGCTCAGGAACTCTGCTGTGATAACACTGCCTTCCGTTCCAGCCTCTGGCACTATGAAGGGTTGTCCCTCCCTTCTCCAGCACCACCTCTTGGCTTGAAAGCCCCATTTGTAGGTTATGTCACTCCACTGTCTTACACTCTTCTGTTGCAGGAGGGAGTTTCATGGCCCTCGCTCACGTGAATAGGGCCCTTCTTGCTAGGACAGTTGTGGTTTTCTCAGCCTTTTTTTATGACTGCCAGTGTGTGATGGGCAGCCCTCTCCAGAAATACGGATACGCATTGCTAGAAAGGTCATTTTCTACAAGGTATGGCCAGACCCCTGAGCACTGCTGCAAGGCGTGGGTTTATCGGGAATTTTTTTCCTTTCACCCTTTTTTTTCTCACTGTTTTGCAGGGCAAGGACTTCCGGTCTGAAGAAGAGGGTGACAAGAGCTGCTCTGTCTCTGAATCCGTCATGGAACAGGTTGGTTTCAAACGTGACTGAAGTCAGTGGTTCACAGTGACCAGTCGCTCTCTTGTGCACTTGTTCCGAGACACCTCAAAGGGGATAAGCCTCAAAAAGTGCTGGCTCGTGTCCTTCTTGTCTTCCTCAGAGTTCCTGTAGGGGCCTCAATACTGGTTCTCTCCATCATGAATACAGACAAAAAGTGGATGGAATCACTTAATTTGCAGGCTGCTCCCTCATTACCTCACAGTGTGACACTCCCCTTTAAACTGCAGGCTGGAGATGTAGCTATTTAAGAGACTACCATGTTTATTAAGCTACAAACTACTAAAACTAATAAATCAAGTCCATACACACACCACTGGGATCAATTTATTGCATTTTTTTGTGCAATATTAGTCACAATTATGAAGCTACTATTTATCATGCTTAAATCTTATTAATGACATTAAACTGCTATTGAAATGTTTATCATCCTCCAAACCCCACCTAGCGTTAGGGTGCAATTATAACCCTCTTTGCTCTGCCCTCCCACGAGCCTTTTGAATATAAACCTGATGACTGCTCCAGTGCGTTGTTCAAGGGGATCGCCGCTGGCGTCCCAGTGAGCTTGGGTCGCCAGCTGAGCTTCACTGCTGTCTGTAAACATCCATGCTCAGATCATGGAACATGTGCCTTCTCTTGGTCTTTGACTGATCATATACCTTATTTTCCATTTGTTTCCATTTCTGGACTCTCCTTGTTGTTGTCTTTGTTCCTCGCTTTCTCTGCTCGGTCTCCTCTCAAGTAAACAGCCTGTCCTTAATTACTTTTTACGCATTTATCCCAATTTTGCTACTGTTGCCTTGGCAATATGGATCCTGTGTGATATTACTCATATGGTTATGTAGGTACAGGTGGCCTTGCAAGGTTCCACTCCTCAGAAGGTACATGAAACTCCCTTTCAATTATCAGGTTCATTGTGGTTGCATATTGATTACTCTGTGCAGTTGGCAAGACAAACCATTCTACTTCAGCATTCATTCTTCTCCCTAGCTACAATTAAGCCTGAGCAGTTTCTTACGTTATAGGCACACAGTCTGCATACCAGAGTAAGGATTTTTTTCTCAGCTTATTTCTGTGCTGACACAGCATCCTGCTCTCTTAGCTGCTTAACTAAAATTATTGGGCCGTCTCCGGGTTTTCTAGAGAGGCCTTAGTTGGTTAGTGGCCCCGTGTTCCAGTGGGACCTCTTGCTCCCGCCCATCTGACTGCCTCATGGGCTTCCTCCTCCACTTGACTAACTTGGGCGCTCAGCGCTGCCTTGCGTGAGGGCGGCAGGGTGGGCGGCTGTGAAGGCAGCGTGTGCCTGTTTACTGGGGGTGAATGTGCCAGTGTAGGTGATACCAGACACCAGTGATCTGCCATCTCACTGTCCTTGCAAGCAGCTGCTTGGCTCTCTACAGGGAGCTGAACAGGTTAATTGTGGAGCTAGTCAAGATCCCTTTGAAGAAGGGGAAGAAATGTGAACGTTGGGGGTTTTTTGCAGGCTTATGCTGTCTGTTATCTCTGTTTCCCACATTGTTACTGCTATGCTCTGATTACATTTAAATGGGGAGCTGCTGCACAGGACCTAGAATGCTCAATTCCCAAATACAGGGGTAAAAAGCTTCCAGAGACAGATGTCTGAACAGGGAAATGTGGGTCGTTTGTGCCGAGTATGCATCTGTTTCAAAAGAGGAGCTCTGAGCAGGGTTTCTGTCATTGCCACAGCTGGAAACGTGAAGGTGAGCTGACTCTTCCATCGCTGGTTTGTAAGAACAGAGCCATCTGTCATTCACCGTCAGACAGTTCTGTGTGGGTACACATCCAGGAGTTAGCATGCATTTGCTGAAGTCTTGTGGACTCCATGGCTAATGCTACTCAGGATGCCCAAAGGAGGCCAGAAAAATGTGTTCAGGGTTGGGAAACAGCATGTGCGTAGACCTTTTGAGTGGGACTTTTCCTAGACATGGGCTGAACGGTGATTTTCTTGTGTTTAAGATCAATGGGTCTGTTCAGATGGAGCGCGCGCTGCTGTACACCTTCCTGGAGGTCTCCTCTGACTGTAAGTTCAGAGAGCAACTGCATTCTCTGCAAAGCCTTGGGACTCTGTCTTTCCTGAAAGGCAGCTGCTACTATGATGATGAGGTGGAACTTCAGACCGACGGCAATCGAAGCGGCCACATGCAGAATGGTGAGCTAGGTGAGCGCTCTTTTCCCTGTCCTGTGTGCCTCTTGGAAGGCCGTGTTTTTCTTTCCCCTTTTCCCATCTTTGCTGCTGCTCTGTTTCAGAGGAGTAATGCTTTCTCCATTGAGGAACTTCAGCGTGGCTGTTGGTGGTGATGTCAGTTGGGATTTTAAGGCTTGGGATAGGATGGCTAGTGCTTAGTGCTTTGTCTCCCCATGGACTTCTAGAGCACCTGTGACCCTGGGGTTTTGTCTGCAGCACATCAGACAAGGGTCACAAAGTGGGTACCAATGCTTGCTGTTCTCAAGGGGTGTGATTAAGCAGTTCAGTTAGGCCTCATACTGCTCCTTGGGGAGTATCAGTACTTGAGCTACGATTTTAGAACAACTATTGTTCTGGTACTGAGTGAATCCCTTTCTGCTCTACCAGTGTGGTGGAAACTGTCCCTCAAAGAGTTTCTGGTGCCGTTCCTGCTTCACTAGCCATCTGCAGAATGGCTGCTGCCCCTTGCCCGGCATGTGTCAGCTGGCGCATCGACCTCAACCTAAGCAGGGTGAGGAGGAACTGCCACACTCAGTAGCCCTCCCTCATACAAATTTGCATAGGTGTCATGTCCCAAGTGACAGTGGGAAGCTTTGCCAAAAGGAGATAGGACAAGGGGTAACGGTTTTAAACTAAAGGAGGGCAGATTCAGACTGGATATAAGGAAGAAATTTTTTTACAATGAGGGTAAATGAGTAAAACACTGAAATGAGTGGCCCAGAGCGGTAGTTAAGGCCCTATCCCTAGAAACATTCAAGGTCAGGTTGGACAGGGGGCTGAGCGGCGCGATCTAGTGATGGATGTCCTTGCTTATTGCAGGGGGGTTGGACTAGATGGGCTTTAAAGGTCCCTTCCAACCCAAACCATTCTATGATTCTATGAGATGCTATATTTTAGATGGTACTTAAGAGACCAGCCCTGACAGTGGTCACTTGGTAAAATCATGCACACTCTCCCACTTGCCATCTCTAGGCAGGGTGTTGGCCGTAGCTGTCCTGTACAAATTTGGGTTGGAGATGTTCTGACCTCCCCTGTAGTGTTTTTTGGACAGGGTGAGGCTGTACTTTACCTAAACCACAGACAAAAAACCCCTGTTTGCATACTGTCTCTGGTAAATGAGTCCAGTGCACACAAGGGAGTTGTAGTGTGTATCGCTGTCGTGAAGGCACAGTGCTCGGGGGTGGGTGGAAAGGAGGTCATTAATGGAGGGGGGCAAAATGCTGTGGGCAGCTTACCTAGTCTGACTACAGCCTGTGAACTAAATCCTGCTCTGTGTGTTGGCAGTGTTTGACCCTGAGGTGAATGAAGAAGTTATCCGCATCATTGCTGCTCAGCTTGCTGAGATTGGAGACCAGTTTGATAAAGAAATCAAAGCAAGAGTAGTAAATGATCTAGTGCAGCACTTTCTGAATGAGAATCTGTCTGGAGAGGTGAGTGAAAAGCAGCCTGACTGGCAGTTCCTTTTTTAAATGTTGTGCGTCCTTCCTGCTGTGACCTTGAAGCAGCAAGCTTGCAACATCTGTATCTTTGCCAGTTTGCTGCTTTAATTACTGTAATCTTAAAATTCATCCCAAACACTTACCTTTGAGGATTTGATAGAGGTGGTGCTGTATCCTGTTGCAGCTGTTGCCCTGCAAATTGGGTTCCTTGGGCTTATCTCCTTTCTGGATGGTGAAATTGAGGTAGTTGTGGAGAAGGACTGACTTTCAGACATGTCTGGATGCAGAGCTGCAGTCTGCTTCCACAGCGCCTTCTTGGGGTCTTCAGGATAACTGTGGCTTTGTGGCTTGTTTGGCTTCTTTGCCTGTGAGGAAGTTTCCTAAGCTCTACAAGTTAATGCTGTCTTTTGAGTGTCCACCTTCTTGCTGAAAAGGTGAAAAGGTGGGATTTAATTTCAGATAATCTTTTTCGGATTTTTTGTGGTGTGGGTTTTTTCTGCTAGGGTTTGTCGCCTGCACAGACCTATTCCAGCAAAGTCTGACCATTCCCCTCTCCTGCTGTCTTGTTCTTCACCCAGTTAAGTTTTTCAGGGCTTCAAATATCACCGAATCAGAGAATGGTAGGAACCTCTGGAGATCATCTAGTCCAACCCCCCTGCCGAAGCAGGGTCACCTACAGCAGGCTGCACAGGACCTTGTCCAGGCGGGTCTTGAATATCTCCAGAGAAGGAGACTCCACAGCCTCCCTGGGCAGCCTGTTCCAGGG
>Ga0181612_103227_pt1 | contig 11087 bp, 9 predicted proteins | sample HoacroProtozoa21_FD_119630 | JGI IMG/M metagenome (GOLD analysis project Ga0181612, IMG submission 119630) | Hoatzin crop microbial communities from Cojedes, Venezuel. Combined Assembly of Gp0051906, Gp0051904, Gp0051908 | reverse complement strand
GGCCCCGGCGGCGGTGGGTGCCCCACCTGCCCGCCGTCGCCCTGCTCAGGGGGCTCCTCGCTGCCGGCAGCCCCTCTCCTTCCTGCCCCATGCACGATGGTTCCCGAGCGGCCTGGGCTCGTACAGCCTGCAGAGGCTGGCCGCAGCATGGGCTCCTGTGGGGCAGGCACGGAAGGAGCTTCGGGCACTGCTGGCAGAGGACACTCAAGTCCCACACATGCTCACACAGGGGGACGAGGGACTGCCAGATGCCCCCGGTCCTCCTTGATTTGTGCCACAGACAGGCACATGCCTCTGTTCTGACGCCCGAGAGGAAGGGACAAATGTTTGGTGCTTGGTTTTTGCTGATTTTGTGTCTTTCCAGAGCATGGTGCACAACAGGACCCAGATCGGTCTCCTCCACCTCTCCTGCGCGCTGGGGGTGCTGGAGGGGCACGCTGTGTTTCGGGGCAGAGCGAGCCAGGCAGCTTGAAGCTTTCTGGAGCTGCCTTTTAAATGCAAAGGTGTTTCCAGTCTGAGCAGAGCAGGGTGGCTCACTCTCTCCCAGAGCAGTCACCACCTTTGGAGACACAGCTTTTGTTTCCTCCTATGACTCCTGATGCAAAGGCAGTCGCTAAAGGGCTGTAAAAGGCCGGGCTGGTGGAAATCTCCCGTTCCTAAGGTTGCAGAGCTGAAGTCAGGCACAGCTTGCGAGATTAATGCAAAGATTACGGGGAGTTTGAAACCGGTCCTAACGTATCACAAAAAGCCAAGAAATCCTGCAGTTCAACATGCTGACTGTTTGCAGGGCTGTTCTGCCTCTCCACTGCTCGGCATAAGAAGCTCTGTCGTATAAAGCGCAGGGTTGAATGAGCTCCAGTGAAACCATCCTCCAGAAAACCTGGGATGCTTCTCAGAGCTTGATCACTAGCCGAGGCAGAGGTGAACTGTATCTGCCCTGGCCCCTCTTAATGGACATTTTTCTGTTCCCAAAATGTTTATTCTCAATTCCTTTGGCTTCACATGCAGAACGATTCAAAGCTTGCTTTCTCCACATGCCTCTTTTGAAAACTGCACACTTGAGCCATCATGCACGGCAGCTCCGATTTCAACCTGCTAAAAGTCTGACAACAGTCTCTGCAGTCTTTATTTTCTCTTCCCTGTAGCTTGGGATTTTACTTGTTTTTTGAGGGTTTTTTCTGGCAGAAATTTCTTTGCCACAGTCAGGCTGGCAGTGGTCTACAACGTCATTGTTGCATTAAAGGACATATGGCATTTGGAGTGGTCTTTTATACATTTCTGAATCCCATTTATTTCCCTGTAAGGAACTACAGGCTGTCCCAGAGCTGCTGAAATGAATCACTTAGGTGAACACTTTTTCTTCTTTTTTGCTGCCAAGTTGAAACACTAAGAAGTCTGGCTAAATCCTTCCTCCCTAATAAAATCTGATGCAAAACTTCCACTGGTTTGGAGGAATCATTTTACCACAGTGCCCTGTCAGTCTGTGGGGACAGTTTTCTTCCTGAAAGGATTTTACTGTACATTTATGCTAACTTTATCAGAAAAAATCGCCCTCTAAAATTCAGGGCTGAGACCTCAGCCGTTTTGGAGATGCTGCCGTCCTTCATTAACTGATTTGCTGGTTTACTGAAACCACAGACTTGTGGGGAACATTTCTGTGCCAGACCTCAATGGGCTGGTTGTACAGGTCAGTGCCCAGTGCTGTAAGGGTTGCACAAGCCAGCCCTTCAGCTTCTGTAAGAATATCCTTGTACAAGCTCTGAGGTCAAGAGAAGTACCTGGGATATTTCTACTTCAGTGCAGTTCTCTTTAGCAATGGACTATGTGTATGGGATATTTACTGGGCAAATATCACGGCTTGAAACTCCTGTAAGTGAAACTGCCTTTATTGATTTTCACTGTCCAAGGCATGCCAAGAGCAAATACAGATACAGTATAGAATGTGGGTCCTCACACATGCCATTTGGGGATAAATGTTTACAAGGACATGAGTAACTGGCAAAGAAACGTGCTTGTGGCTGAAGAATTTCCAAGCTTTATGTTGTCCCTGTCTTTGCTGATCCGGTTCAGCCAGGGAAATAGCGGCGAGTGCCTGGCCGGTCAGCCCTGCGCTGGTGCCCAGACCCGGAACCAGGCAGGGAGCAGACGTAAGGCTGAGAACGCAGGTCGCTCCTCCTGTCCACTCTGTGTGTTTTGCTGAAGCCTCGAGAGGAGAGCCAGCCGGTGACATTCATTTTGGTGGCGTTGAGAAGCGGTCACTAGCCTGCTAGGAAAGGATCCAAGACCATCAATTGATTTTCCTTTCCCATGGAGCAGTTAGATGGTGAGAGTATCGATTTAATCTGAGAGCTAGAACGGACAAAGCCATAGCCACGGTTGCTGATATATAGTTTTGCTTTTCTTGTGACTTAGAGCATCTGGGAAGTGGCTTTACATGGACCGCTTGTGTGCCGCCTTTGAGGAGGGAAATGGTGGAGGTCTGTGGAGAGACAGCGGCTCTGGCCGAGCCCTCGCTAGGCTGGATGGGTCCTGGGCAGGTGGGACACTGCCTCGGTTGCTGTGGTCAGTTTACAGGTTTCTTTAATTTGCTGAAGGGATCAGTCCTGACAGGGCTACAGGACTTCATAACAACTCTAATTTTCTTTTTCCCCAGCCTTACTCAGATCCTCAGGTGAACATCATCCGAGAAGATGTGAAACTCTGATTCAAAACTCCACATCCTAGAGCTGTGTCCCAGGCGACCCTGTCCCACATTTAACAGCAGCCTGGTTTCTGTGTGTTAAATAAAGATGTAGGGATGTGACCTTTTCACCTGAGGTATGTGTGTATGCCAAGGGAGGGCATGATCACACTTCAGGGTGGTGTTCCAGTGCTGCCTTTAATTTGGCTGGTCTGATTAGCAGTGGCACAGATGTCAGCAAGGGGTGCTGAGACTCGCTACTTCAAGTGTCTGTAAAAATACCTTCCCTAATGTTGCTGGCACGGCCCTGACTGCGCACACAGGAACCCCACCTTCACTTGCTGGTAGGCGGCTCTGATTCCCTATGCTTCTCGTGCGAATGAATTTTGGATTTTTTTGTGTAACTTGGATGAAAATTGGTATTTTGGGTTTTTTCTGTGATTTCCTTCTCCTGGTATGTATCTTGGAGAGTTTATACAACTTAATGAAATTATGCAGGGGGGAGGTGTTGCCCAGAGGAAAGGAGAAAGTGGAAAAAAAAATGGTATAAGTTTCCAGAAATAACATGGAAACCATTTTTTTTTTCCTGTAGTACTAAAAGCTTGTTCTAGCTGAGCAAATTAAAATCGTTTGCAGTCATACACTGAAAAGACAACATAAGTATATGAGTGTCTGCTAAGAAGGCCCCAGCTGAGTGGGACCCCCACCCGCCCAAGCAGTGCTGTCACAGTTTCACTGGCATAGCCTGGGTTTTTCCAGGGGACAGACACTGGGATGGCCCCTTGCAAATGCCATCTGATCAGCTGCGCTTTTCTGAGGCGGTTGTGGAGCAATCTTTGGCTCCACATCTGAATTCCACTGAATAAGCACAACACAGGAAAAATTCCTGATACAGAATACGAGGAGAAAGCTAGAGCCAGTCGGTTCCCGGGGCAGCCGTCTCACACGTGCTGTCTGAAACACACGGAGCTTGAGCTGGCCTTCGTGCGTGGGCTGGGCAACCCGAGCGCCTGGGGCCAGTTTCAGGCTTTACGCGTAGTGTATCCATTTCCAAATGCTGGCATTCTGCATGCAGGAACGTGGCAGGAGGCAGCGCAGACCGATTGCTTCGTGGAGTGCTAATGCTGGTGCTCTGAAGCTGGGCCTGGATATCTGGGTCTAACATTATGCTAAACCTATATGTTTGCGTTTCACTTTTGCCTCTCATGGAAAAATACATAAGCACACATTCCTCACACTGGTAGCTCTCTGCTAGCTTGCCTGTGGTTGCTGGAGCCGTAACTGCAAAAGGAGAGAGAGAAAGGAAGCGAGAGGCATCTCAGCCACAGGGAAAATTTGGGTCAGAGCCCATAACAAAGCCAGTTCACCAGTGCCCATGTCTGGAGGTGACGGGGCTGGATGACAAATATTGGCAGGGAGGGGGAATGCATGCATTTCACTTTGAATCCTTATTTGACCTTTCTGTCCTGGAATGTTTAATGTACTCCACTTAGAAAGAAAAAGTCCAGATCTTCATGGCTCCCTCCCATAGCTCCCTAAGATACTTCTGGGCTTTGTGCAGGGCAGTCTTAGCTGTGAAGGGGGCGAATCCATTAACCTGGCAGGATTTGAGGTTACGTGTCCCTTAGTAGCAAAAACAGGTGAGAAAAACTGCCTTTGAAGCCCCTGTTTCCCCCCGATGCTCACTTCTGCCCTTTCTCAGAAGGCCCTTTCAGGAGAGCTGATCCAGCTGTTTGCGTGGTCGCACAATAAACCGGATGAAAGGATGAGGTTTTAAAAATACCTCAGAAAAATGGGGTGGCGGGTACCTGTGCAGAAAACCCATGTTGTGAATCTGTATTAAGATACAGAATCACGGTTAGATGAAGTTATCTGCACTTAGAGTGCTCCTGGATTAGGACCACAGATGATGAGGCTGGCTGGAAGCACGTGCCCAAGAGGTATATGACCCTGGAGCATGGAGTTGAGTGGAATTGTACCTTTCTGTGCGATTCTGTGAAATCCACATTTCTCTGGGATCTTTGAGAGGCAGCCAGCACTGGTTTCAAAGTGCTCTCAAGTATTGTAGAGGAAATGTTGACAGCCACTGTGATCTTCACGCTGATGTATGTGCTCAGGCTGCAGAGAGCACCTCTACATTTGTGCCAGGACCTGAGACCCAGAGTAACAAGTGCAACAGAAGAGAAGGAGGAGGAGGAGGAGGAAACAAAAGCTGATACTGAGCAGATGCTTTCTATCACTCTCTGGATAAGCTGCTTTGGGGTCAGCAGAAGCAGCCGTGTCCTGGCATGGCAGAGCCGTGCTGCGAGCAGAGCAGGTGGAGTTACCAGGGCAGAAGTCATTGCTCAGCCCTTGGAGCAAAGCTTCCCAGGGCAGAGCTGGGGGGGTGCAAGACCTCTGTCAGTGCCAAGCCGCTCATCTCCCCGACATCCTAGAAGCTGATGCCTTGGCTGCTGACACGTGCAGGAGGGTGGGGTGGGGGTGGCACAGCACCCACCTTTTGCGGTGAGTAAACCTAACCCCCGTCTCCAGACCAAGGCTCCGAAGCGGGTTTAACAGCACAATTATTGAGCTAGCAGAGTGTGTAATCATCAGATGTTTCACAGAAACCAGAATGTTTGGATGTGAGGCTCCCCAGTGCGGATTGATTCAAAGCACAACAAATGGAAAGCACAGAGAAGCATTATTTCCAGCATTAAATTTTCAGGTTGTACTAAACACACACTACATGCACAGACCTGATGCAGAAACATGTGCAGCACATGCAGGTTTTATGAGCCTTGGCTTGTAAAGTGTTTGCTGAAATTTCTGTCATCCTTGAAATGCACGGGAAGCGGCATGCATGCCGTGTGAGAAAGAGGCTGTAGCTATTTTCTCCTCTTACACATTTTAAAGGATTCTGCATATGTTTCTTGTTTTCATGAAACTATCCAGCGATTCCCCTATAAAATACCAGTAACTTGGAAATAAACTGTTACGTGAAAGTTTGTGTGCCACGATGCACACGCTGTTTTGTAAATCCAGCCAAATCAGATAGCAATTTTCCCTTCCTGCAGACCAGCTCCTTTGGTAATATTCACCAACATAACACAATTTAAGGAAAAAAATGCTGAGCACTCTTATGGCAGGAGGTATTGGGCCATGTGGAAATTGTTCCTGGAATGAACTACTTTGGAAATGCAGGAAAAAATATCTGACATGCTATGTCAGCCCGTATGTTGACATTCTGGTGATTCTATCACAAATCTTGTAACCGTTAGTGTCTGCTGTACACCTCTGCAGTCTGACTCAAGACAGCATAGAAACCTGAGCTTTAAATAACAACAAAAGGAATAAATTAAAAATGGGAAAAAAACGTTGCTCAGAGTCATGCTGAAAAGTTGAAGAGTAAAGCCCAAGAGCAAAGGCTCAAAAAGTAGCATGCAAGTGCAAACAAATATACCCTCAACCTTCCCGTCCCCTCTTGTTTTACTTGTTTTTAAATTCTGTGTGAGTTCACAGCTGTTCTGAGGATGGAGGCGCAGGGGCACGGGCAGCCTCCTACCTTTGTGAACAGTTCCTGTTGGAAGCCCACATCCTAAACTGTTCTAAGCTTACTGCAGCAGGGAAGAAAAGGAGACGTGCCCTCTTCTGCCCATTTCCCTACTAAAGCTGTAACAAATACGCTACCATGTCCCACTAATTGTACGGAGAGAGGAGGCCAGGCATCAGAGTGGACATGGCAGCCTGCTGTGCATTTTCTCCTGCTCCTACGGCAGGGATGAGTTTTCTGTTTCTGAAGAGCCCCCTCCATGGGTGGTTGCCTGGAGTAGGTCTCTTCCCATCTGGGGCTCTCCTCTTCAGGCTTCTCTTTTTCTTTCTGTAGCAAGCCCATGGATTTGTCTATACAAACCATAGTCACAACGTGGACTGGAGACAAGATCTTTGGCCTTAGAAGTCCTCAGCCACTGAAGCTGTGTGAAAAAAATCATCCAGTTACTTATTTTTCTTTGCATCTCTTGTGTTTGGCATTCTTGTCCTCAGTCACAGTAACAGTATCCTAGTTAATGGTGACTCTTATTTTAAAGGGGAATGTACATAAGCATGCCTTTATATTCTGAGATAAGTTGCCTGACTGCTGCTGTGTGCTGCAAGTGTTATTTATCTTCATGTTTTTTATCTTGGAACCTCACAGTTTCTGCTGTCCTATCTGCTACTTCTATCTAAAAAGTGTTTCAAATGTATATGTACTGGCCAAACTTTCTAGGAAAACTGAATAAAGCCTTGCACATTGCCATTTCAGCTACGCTGTGTGTCTGAGAGAGGGCACGTGCGTAACATCTACTTAAATGCAAAGTTTCTTGTGAGGGAACTGGGTTTGTGCCATTTCTCATACGTAAGTACCTATACAGAAGGACTGAAAAATATTGACAATTAGTATCTTTCTTTGTGTTAGTTATATGTCTTGTTTGGCTTTCTCTTTGCAGGACAGGGAAGGTTAGGCAGGAGGTATGGCACAGACGTCTCTAACATGGGAGCAAATGGGCACATAACAGGCAACTGAAGTGCTCCAGGACATCAGTGGGGCGACCGATGGCGAAAGGGCAATGAGCAATGACAATTCCAGTTCTCTTTCCTTATGGCACCCACGCAGCTCTGACTCACCCTGCATGGAGGCTGCAGGGCAAACAGCCCAGCCACAGTCCTACACACCTCCAGCAGCACTTTCCTGCAAGATTAGATAATAACTAGAGCTGGCCTCCAAGGAGTGTAAAGTAAAACTAAGTTGTAAATCTAAAAAGCAATGATCATAAGTATTTGCATGCACGAAAAGGAAGGCACTTCACTGATAATTTGCCAATTACTAATAAGTTGCTCTGCAAAGATCCTTTTTCCTCTAGGGATGTGTGATAATGAAGCTGACATCCTCTTTCTTTTCCCAACCAACGAGCAGTTGGAAATCATGCCAAAACCAAGCCAAAGCCTGAAATGGGTTCTGCTACCCTCACTTCTGTATTTCTCTGTGACGCAAAAGTTATAGCAATTAATCCTTCTGGCGAGTGCACACTGCTGCTGGTGGGAGGTTGAAGGGGCTCCAGCGCAGCCATAGCAGCACATGAGCTCCAGCAGGTCTGTGCTACGGCACGTTTCAAAGCTTTGAGTCTTTCCTCTAAAGGAGCTATATGAAGAAGTTTGTTAAGTCTGGTTGACTTTTAATCTATACTCTGAGTGGTTTGTTTTTTGTTTTTTTTTTTCCCTGTAGGAAAGGATAACATGATTTGTATGTTTCTGCATTAGGATGTTTCCACTCCCTTCTGCTGAATTTTAGGGCATTTTTTATGCTTGTGTTGTACGATATACAGAGGCCATAATATTTCAGTTTTGGAAATACCATATTATGGCTCTGATTTATGCTGTGATGAGAGACATAAGAGCCCAGTGAGACATAAGAGACCAGTGACATCAGCGTGGCTCTGCACGGTTACCATGGTTCTTCTGCGAGGCTCAGATGGAAGGATCTGCTCCTATGTTAATATCTAAGAAGAAACAAAGGGAAATAGATTTCATGTTCTAGAAAGAATCAACGCAATCTTTATGTTCCTGCGCCACTCCCCAACATACTAAAATACAAAGAAAGCCACCTCCTGAAAATGTCAAGCGTCAAAGGAGATGTATGTTAAAAATTAAAAAAAAAACACACACTGCTGTGAATACTGTTTTAGCAGCACTGGAGAGATGCCCTGTTGGAGAGATGTGCTCTTGGAGATTTAAACATGTCAGTCACACCCGCCCTAAACAGTTAAGAGACAAAGAGCTTTCATCAAAGGCCAGAAGAGCCCCCTCCCCTTCTTGTCGATGAGATTTAGATCAACTCCACTGCAATGAAATACAGAGGATTTGTTAGCGTTAGGCCTCCACAATTGGTAGTACCTTGTTGCTAACCACTGTTGGCAGCAATGCATAGTCATTTTACAGAATTTCTTCAGGTTTTAGACAATGCTTTAAATGAAAGTGTAGAAAAAAACACAAGACTTGGAAAGAGGAGGAGAGGGTGTAGGTACTTACTGTGCAAAACTACAGAAGAGCTGTATTTCACAATAACCGTGCTGCTGTGTGTGCTTGGAGAAATCACTGATTGTTCTCTGATCCGTGTACTGCTCTGAAGAATTTACAAAAAATCCAAGAAAAGGGGGTTGCACAGAGAGGTTCTACACTGAACTGGGACATTCATGTTTTGGATCATCGAGAATGAATGAAGTACAATCCTGGTCTGTTCTCTTTCTCTTCTTACGTCTCCATTTTGTTTTGCTTTGCTTAGCTTAGATTTTTTTTCCTTTTTGGAGTCCCGCAGGGAGGAAAGAAGGAGCCTTTGTTATAAAAAGGCTGAAACCAACAGTGGCCCATTGATCATAATTAAGTCTAAAATAATACGCTTTTGCTGACCTGTTTGTACTGAATCCAAAAAATTGTATGTTGTACCTGCTGTAGCCTTGGTCCGCCCCCAGATCCAGTTTCTTCTCCCTGAGCTTCTAGTTCTGGCACAATACCTTTAAATGCCCAAATATATCTGTGCGTTTGCAAGGCTGCGTGTGAAAGCACCTCCTCTTCTGTCTGGTGCCTGAAGTGTTTGTTGGTATGAAAACAAATTTTTCATAATCAAGTGTTCTCTTTGTCACATACTCTTTGACAGACTGCTGTCCCCATAACAACTGCCTCTGTTGTCAATAACTTCCTCAGATGATGAAATGACACACAGGATAGCAGTAATTCTCATAGTAACACTGTGAGGTTGCCTACAAACTGTACATAACCTTGCTATGATGTGCATGGGCCCAATTCAGAGCTTCCTGAAGCCTGTACGAATCTCTCTGCTGATTTCAGTGACCGTTCGTTTCTTCAAGGGCTGCTTCTAACCTTCTGAAGTCAGATTTTTAATATGATAAAATATAGCGGGCTTAACCCTGTGACTGTTGGTAGTCTAGTATGCTCTAATGAGTAAATACGGTGATGGATTAGTCACAGAACATATGTGCTTTAGGAGAATAGTGGAGAGAGTCACAAAAAAAAGATGCCTTTTTTGGCATCAAGCCCTTTGTCCTACAAATGGGAAGTGTTAGGTGCCTTGGTCCTGCTTCTGCCTGTGCTCAGTATGGGTCTCTCCAGAGACCCCCGCCACACACGCAGGCAGCGTGCACAGCCCAGTCCTGGTTCTAAGGATGCATGCTCAGGGAAAACACCTTTCAAGGGTCTCCCAGTACCTGTCCCCCAGACTGCTGATTCGACTCACAAACTAGTCTGGCTTGGACTTCGTGAGCAGCTCACACGTGCAGACACAGAACAGAAAACACGATCACATGGCAAGTAATTAAAACCAGAAATCAGAAAGATAGGATAGACAGTGGCAATGAGTCACAGGGCTCAGCCGCAAGAACATATTGATCAGCAGCCTGCTTATGTGCAATTAGTCCTTTTTATTCATTCTCCAATCCACTTCAATCTTTTTTGTTCTTCCCTGATCTACTGTTGCTCCTCCCTTCCTTGTCTTTGGCCTTTCCCCCAAACATTTGAAACAATCCTGTATCATCTTAACAGTCTCCTGTTCCATACCAATATTTCCCTCTCAGACACCTCACAGTAAAGCCTGTTCTCCTTTATACAATAATCCCCTTAGGTTGCACAGCCTACCAGAGAGTTTCCTTTGTTGAATCCCTCAGTAGGTTTTGCACCGGGGAAACAGCTAAATCATTCACCTTTGACAGTCTTAGGAGCAGCTGATTCAGAAGTTTTGCACCAGGGCAACAGCTAAAGCATTCATCTTTGGTAGTCTCAGCTGCAGCGGATTGAGATGAATCAGGTTTTCTGGATCTTTGTGTTTGTTTTGAATAACCATTAGCCAGATATTCTTACAGTGATCACAAACCCATCTATTCTGCGTGACTTCCCCCCTTCAGAGCTGCTTATTCAGTAGCGTTTCCACCAGCCATCTCGTTCGGCCCAGCCAGATGCACTGGAACGCGGGGAGAACCCACCCCGCGCCGGTCTCCGCAGCTCATCCCCCGGCCGCGTTCTATACCTCAAGCAGAGGTTGTACTTCACAACTTTGACTGCTGCGTGTTTCAGGCCACCTGGGAAAATCAGTTTATTCCCATCACACCTGTGCTGAACTGTTACCTAGGTCAGCCTTTGCATGCTCTGCATGCGTATGCTATTTTTTTAATCCCTCACATTTTTTATTTTGCATACAGCAAAACGCATAGAGCTCTGCCCACGCATTTTCTTGTACAGGGAAGAAAAAAAAAAAAAAAAAATCTTTCAAGGTGTTTTTTTCTCGCGAAGCGGACACGGGAGCGCCGGGCCGCGGGGCAGCGGCAGCGGGCGCCTTCCCGCCGGGCCCGCCCGCCCCGCAGCCCCCAGGCCGGGCCGTTCC
>Ga0181612_175843_pt1 | contig 11088 bp, 6 predicted proteins | sample HoacroProtozoa21_FD_119630 | JGI IMG/M metagenome (GOLD analysis project Ga0181612, IMG submission 119630) | Hoatzin crop microbial communities from Cojedes, Venezuel. Combined Assembly of Gp0051906, Gp0051904, Gp0051908 | reverse complement strand
AGAGATGTTCCAGTCCCCTCATCACCCTCGTAGCCCTGCGCTGGATTCTCTCCAGTAACTCTTCATCTTTCTTGAACTGGGGTGTTCGTGTGTGACCAAATGCAAGGCAGCATTTGCAGCGGCTGCTGGGTTTCTGGTGGGACTGGTGAGGGGTCTCTCCAGGGCATGGTGCACTGGGTCTGAGGGGAAGAGCCTGGGAAGCATCGGGAGAGGCGGTCTTGTGGGGCTGTGACGATGGCCCCAGCCAGCGTTGGGGGCTGGGGAGAGGAGAGGTGCGTAGTGATGCGCTGTGCAGTTACCTGTGCTGGAACTGGAAGTGACCCTCGTGGGCTGCTGGCATTGCTGTTCCTACCAGCCAGTGCCTTTAAAAAAAGAAAGAATACAGTAGCTTTTCACATGGTTTTGCTGTTGCCAAAAATCTTTCTTCTGATGAATATCACATGATGCGTAAGCAACAGATTTTCTAAAAATATGCAGATATAATAATGCTGGCAATTTAGTATTGATTTTACAGAACAAGAGGAAGGAATTGTTATTCCTTTTTTAAATTTCTAATTAAGAATGAAATGCTTACACTGGCTGCCAGTAACGATGGGCTTGAAACCCACCACTGAACTGCTCATTAAGACCTTCACCCTCAGCAGGTCCTCACCAGAAAACTTGCCAACTCTTATTTGGCATTTTGTTGTTTTATTAGCGCTGTGTTTTATTTGGTTTGTATCTAGCCATGTCAGTGTTCTGCCGTGCTTTATAGATGCCACCCGCAGGCCCTGGAGTCTTAATTCAGCCAAGAAAAAGACAGAGGACAATTGTTCTGCAGGGGAGAAACTGGGAAAATTCATTAATGAGGAAATTGGTGTTTTATGTTGGAGAGAGTGAAAGGAAAACACTTCAAGCCAAGAAAAGAGATCTGTTTCTTGTCCAAGGCAATAGCAGGACAAAATAAATGCTGAAGAGAGAATGAGGGAAAGAGACAGCAAAAGAGATCTGTTAGGAGATACAAAGGGGCGAAACTGGCCTTAAAGATAGGAACAGGGAAGAAGAATAATTGCACTTAAGAGTAAAGTGGCCAAACAGCAAAAATGGAAGATGCCTCTCTGCATATGCTGGAAGGACATTAAAGATTTGAATAGCGTTGGTTAAAGCATCGTGTGTGTCGGGCTGAGCTAGGATACGAGGGATGTAAGGCTGCTGCAGTCATGGCTGTTCTATGCGATACGAGTGTTTGTTGTAGGACTGCATTGGGTTAAATACTGGGGTGAGCACTACATGACGGGAGGGTGATTAATCAAGAAGAAGGAAGACCAAAAAAAAGCAATGACTGGGAGCAGGGAACCTGCTAGTCAAACCTCAGAGTGGTTAAGAGGCAATGCCCGAGCTGTTAACTGGGAAAACGTTGCATTTCGGGCTATGGCCATGTTACAGAGCCAGTGCTGGGGATCAAGAGGTATGTAGGCATTTTCAAAGGGCGCTGGTGGACTGGAGGTCAGGCAATTGCTACGAAGGTGTTTGCAGGAACACACATGTGATCTAAAGACATCAGTGACTTTAGACTGACTGACTTTTAAAAAAAGCAAAGTTTTATAGATGAAATACACCCCTGGTTATTTTAATACCTTTTTTTTCCCTTCTTTCTAGGTAAGTGTAGGAGCATAAACTAGCATCATAAGCCTCTCAAACACAATTAAGTATCTGAAGAAATGCCTTGTGAGCCTGATGGACTTTGCTTGTGGTACCAGATACAGGGATTTGAGCTCCATTGCTTGGGAGTTTCTTCCAAAACTAACCGCCTTGTATTTTCTCTCCTAGCTCTTCTCTTAGGAAACGCAGCCAACTCCTCACATCACGGAGACCCAGCATGAATGTTAACTGTGCTGGTGGGACAGGCTGGTCAAGAAGTCCGGACTCCAGTTGCTCTGTGGAAAACACAACTGTAGCGGTCCATGAGTCAGAAGAAAGTAACGTGGTGCTAGGAGGTCACAGCCCTGCTGCAGTTCCCAGGACTGAGGGTAAGGATAATGTCTTTACCTTATAGTAGTCTTTAAGGGAGATTTTTTTTGTTGTTTTTTTGGAGGGGTGTTATGTTCTGGAAAAATTCCAGTATCCCAAGGCAGTTTGCACTGGGGAGTGCAGAATGTGCGTACCCTGCCTTTGCCAGGCTGGTCTAAGGACAAAGATCCACAGCAGTGTTTAGGATCTTGCTGTCTTGGTAAGATCATCACATGCTGGCCAACTTGCAGCTCTTTCTGAGGTTGTCCCTGAACAGATGAACTGAAAGTGGCGGGCAGTCCTGATGAGCTGCGTGCCCACCGTGGACCAGGCATCAAACACTGCTGGCTTAAACCGCCGATAGTGTGCTGTGTGCTTCTGCTCCAGCGTTCCTGTGAGAGTAGCAGCACTCGGTGTCTGTGTCTCTGTATTTCTGGCCTTGTTTAATTCCTATGCTTCCTGCTCTTTACTCACTGAATCCATCTTGCTTTAACAAGGAGTATTTAAGCATCATGGTTCACTGGGAAATTTTTTTATCCAAAATCCAACTGCTGGCTCAATTTGAAAATGCAGCCTAGTTTTATGTCATATAGCATTACTCTGATAGTTATGTATATTGACATCCTTTGTTACTGTATGACTCAGTTTTCTTATCACAGTAGGAAATGTTACTATGAGATGATGTTTTTCAGTAAATGATACCTTACCCTTGCAGTATTCATTTGTCTCTCTCGGGATTAGATTCTGAATGCCGACACACTGCTTGTCCAGTAAGTCCCCAGATCAACAGCATGCTGTCTGCTTCTGAAGACACACACAACTGTCATTTCCAAGACGGAAGTAAGAGACAGTCAGAATATTTTAATACCCAGGAACGCCATGGATGCTGTGCTTTGTCTTCAAGCATCAATTCACAAACAGTGGCTCCAGAGAAAGTGACGCTTGTGGTGGATGGCACTCGCTTTGCAGTAAATCCACAGATTTTCACTGCTCACCCTGATACTATGCTGGGAAGGTGGGTGATTTCCACCATTTTCAGAGTACCTGAAGAGGGTCAAATGTTTGCTAAAATGGAACAAACCCCTAATGTTTACTTTGTGATCTCATCAGTACACACAAGCAAAGCGAGGTTGACCTCATTCAGAACTTGGCTGTGAGTGAAGCCTTGAAGACATGACCATGCATAGAGAGAGTTGGTGGTTCTCTAGATACCATTCTTCTATCAGTCCACTTTCTTCAAAGTGTGCACTTTCAGCTAGACGTGGTCTGCTTTTCGCTTCTCCCCAAGTGTTTGCCTTGTTTATAAGTTGTACATCTGTTCACAGCTGATAACTTCCTTTCCAGAGTGGGGAAAATGATAATGCTCCATTCCTCTCCTGCTGTTATCTTTTGATACTCTCCCAAAAGAGAAGTTACTCAGCCCTTTGTAGCATGGCTTAAAGGTTGGAGCCTACTGATGTAACAAGAAGCACTCATTTTCTGTATTGCCAGCGCTTACACCCACCTCTGACCAAAGGGAGCCAGGTTCTGTTGGGTTACTGACCCTTGCACAGGTCATTGTGTAAAACAAGGGATCGAGGCATGCGACGGTTATCTTGCATAGCCTCAGTGAAAGCGCTTTATTGCCAGGGTATTGTCCGGCCCAGGGTTGAATGGTCTCTTCCTCTGAGCTGTGACTTGTTCCATACAATGCAGTAGTTACAGCGACAGAGTCCAGCTATAGGAGGACTTAGCGGAGACAGCTCTTGCGCTGTGTTTACTATGTAAAAGACTTGAGTTTAGGTTTCAAGTTACTGTATATACTTGTCACTGCTGGTTTTGTTTAACCTCAGTGCACCTGTTGGTCTCTAGGATTAATACATATAAATATTCTTGTGCACTTACATAGATTTTTATCTGTTCAGGATGTTTGGACCAGGAAGAGAATATAATTTCACCAGGCCAAATGAAAAGGGAGAATATGAAATCGCAGAAGGAATTAGCTCAGCTGTGTTCCGGACTGTGCTGGTAAGGAGATGTTTGCAGATTGAAAAAACCCAATCTGTTTGTCACATGTGCAAGACTGAGCCATCTCCCAGGCAGCTGCACACCCCCTGGGACATATTCTTTTATTACCATTTTGCATTGTGATTTTAAAAAAAAAATTATATAGAATAGACTTTGGTATGAGTCATCATTTCAGATGTTTGCTCGTGTTGCCTTTTACCTTGCTTGTGTCATGCCATTGTAGTTCCTGAGCTGTGTCCTGACCTCGTGGTTGCATATAAATGCATGTTGCCTATGAGATGTTATGAAACCCTGTGCCATGGGAAACATTTTAACTGGAGCTCACAGTTTATCAGACCCAAGAGGATCTGCAGAGAGACGTAGATTCTTGGACAAGCAGGGCTGTTTCTGCTATCCACAGAACTATATATAGCCTCTGTAACTGTCAAATGTTGGTGAACAAAACAAAGAACTCATTAAAAATTATCAGAGTCCAAGCTGTAATTAATTTTTCTCTCCAAAAACTCTCCTTTTATTTACAGGATTATTACAAAACTGGAATCATTAACTGCCCTGATGGAATTTCCATCCCAGACCTTCGAGACACATGTGATTACCTCTGTATAAACTTTGATTTCAACACAATCAAATGTCAAGATTTAAGTAAGTATGGAGAGAAATCAGCTCTTAGGAGATCATCTGCGTGGTGTTGAGCACTCTGATCCTGATTCGGTGCAGTTCTTAACCATGTGCTTTAGCTGAAGCATGAAGGTATCACCTCCTCTAGGACTCGTGTGCGTTGCATTTAAACAGCTTCCTTTTTTGCTGCATCAGTCCAAAGTGAAGTGATTGAACCCTGCAGAATGCAGACACGTTGCTCGAAAAAAGCAGATTGAAATTGTAAATATGGTAGTCTTCTCTTGTAACAGAGGCTGAAAAGAAGAGCTTGCTGTTGCAGTCAAACAAAATGAAGGCTAAAAGCAGAGTTAGAGCTCCTGTCTAAAATGTACCAGAGAATTGTGAATAATTTAAGCTGGCAGATGATGGGCAGAGCAGGAACCGAAGACACCAAAGTTGGGAAGTAGTAGAGAGTTGCCAGTCATGAAGGGATCTGACTGGGAGCAGCTTTTTGGTGGGTATGCTGGCAAAAACAAGTACTTTTAACGTAGGCAAATCTGTGAAAGGTACTATACTGAAATGGGCCATATGGTATCATAGCACAGGGCTTCAGTGGAGTTTGCTACCCTGTTGTCACAGAGAAGGCGGAAAATGTGCTTTCAAGGGCAAAGGTTGTTGGTGCAAGTTCAAGTTAAGTATCATAATGGATTAATTATTCAGTCTATAACTGTTTTGTTATATTGATTGGACCTTGGTGGTTTTTTAATGGTAATGTAATGGTTCTACAGTGTAATTTGCTCCCATTCGAAATACAGTCTCATATATCTGATTTTGCCAGTTCTGGAGCTGGAGACTGTTGATGCGTCTGAACATATGTTAAGGAGTTTGCCTAAAGAAGAATGCAGGCTGTGCTCTTGAATGTGTCTGGAAAGTGTAGAGCTGAAACATATTTTCATACTGTGTAAAAAAGCTCATCATATGATGCATGTCTCGTTAGGTGCTCTGTTACACGAGCTCTCCAACGATGGTGCTCACAAGCAGTTTGACAGCTACCTGGAGGAGCTAATTCTGCCCATAATGGTGGATAGCGCCAGGAAAGGGGAACGTGAATGCCACATTGTCGTGCTGACAGATGAAGACACTGTGGACTGGGATGAAGATCATCCACCTCCAATGGGAGAGGAGTACTCACAAAGTAAGGGCTTTGCACTGGGTGTCCTGGCTCTGTGTTCAGCGCGCGCCCAGACATCTGGCCATAAGGAAAGGACCTGTTGCCCAAACAGCAGTCTTCCTCCCAGCAGAGATGCTGGCACATGGAGTCCTGTTTTGTACGTTCCTTCTGAACTGGCTGCTGCTAGAGGCAGAGCTTTGGTCTGACTGCCTGTATTGGTAATGACAGCACTCACTGCATCTTTTCCTTTTGTTTGCCACCTCCCCCTCAGCCTTTTCCTGGCTCTCTAGTGAGTGAATATTCTGCTTTACACACCCATCACCACCTGTTCTATTCAGACTGCAATGTCTGTCACTACCCTCTCACCAACGAAGTGCAGCTAATCCCGGTGATGAGAACAGGCACCTGAAGTAGTTCTTGGAAACCAGACCTGGTTTTTGGCACCCCCACAGCTGAGCATGTCAAAAACAGGGAGAAGGTCCCTCCTTGTAGATTCTAATCACTCTTTTTGTTTCTCAAGTCCTTTACAGTTCCAAGCTGTACAGATTCTTCAAGTACATTGAGAACCGCGATGTTGCAAAAGCTGTATTAAAGGAACGGGGACTGAAAAACATTCGGATTGGCATTGAAGGTAAAATAGTTCTTCAACAAAAGAAATTCTAAAACAGATGACTCCAGAGTCAGTAAAGCCTGGTTTCCTCTGGACTCCAGGCATCTACTGTTTTGCTCTGTGTTTTACCAAGCATTTATATTCATGAATCTTCCTTCACCTCTATCATGTTACACTGAAATTGGCCAGGAGGCTTAAAAGTTAAGGGAAAAATGAGATATACATAGCATGTACCAGCAAGCCTTGTCTCTTCAGGACCGAGTAAACAGGAAACAGGAGTCAGACACTTCCACGTGCTGATCCAGGCATTCCCATAGGGAGCTTAGAGAACGCTGTGCTCTGTCCTGGGAGACTGTCTTCTATTTATAGTAGCTATGGTTGTTCACCACTGTGCAGCCATTGATCGTATGACTACACACAATACCGCATTGTCTTTTCAGGGGAAAAGCAAGCAAGCCAATAATGTGGAATGTGATCATTTGTCTGCTAAGTCCCTCTTGCCCCCATAACTGCTCCTGCCTGGCTCTGCTTCTGGGATCCCGTGGTCCCTCTGTGCAAGGCAAAGGTGCATAACGCAACTGACGGGCTGTCTGTGTTTTCAGGATATCCCACCTGTAAGGAGAAGGTGAAGAGGAGGCCTGGTGGCCGGTCAGAAGTGATCTACAACTACGTTCAACGGCCGTTCATCCAGATGTCATGGGAAAAGGAAGAAGGCAAAAGCCGTCATGTTGATTTCCAGTGTGTTCGGAGCAAATCTCTAACAAACCTAGTCACTGTGGGTGATGATGTTTTAGAGGACCATGAGGTTATAATGCATCACCCCCCACAAGTAGATGAACTCGACAGGCTAAACGCACCATTCTCCCAAATGGCGGTTAACGATCTACCAGATTAGTCGTGGCTCAGGGCGTGGATAGTCCTGCTTGACGTGGGAAAGTCTCGGCATAGTTTTGCCAAAGGTGATGGAACACAGACTCCTACAAGGTGCTTTATCCTCCTTCATGCTCTTACTACGTTGTCATATTTCAAGCATGTTAATAAAGAGGCACAATCCATAGTCTAATTGTGCAATCAAAAGCAACATCTCCTCAGACAAAAAGAAATTATGCTGTTTGTTTCTACTACAAAGGCTTCCAGATTGGTGGGTGCTGAATATTTTACCTAAACTTCTAAAAGAGGAGCAGAAGTATTTAGAAATGTCTTGTTTGACTTGAGAGAGGAAATTCTGGGCCTGTCAAGACAAAGCTTTCCTTTACCATTGGGCACTTAGCTTTGCTTTTGTGATAATCAGTTACAAAGGACCGAACATCAAAGCAGGACAGATGATACTCTTTCATCAGCCAGCAGAAATGTAGCACAGTTGTGACAGCAGAATCCTGAGTGTGGAGGAACCTGTTTACACTGCCACCTGGCTTTGCATCCAGCGTGTTGTACTGCTGTTCTAGGGAAGGATGAACTAGCTGCCTAGGAAGCAGATGCCTGTTCATGGGAATTTCCCATATATACTTCTCCGTAAGATGGAATCACTGTGTTAGGGATGTTGTCTGTTAAGTTCAGTAAAACAAGTGGATCATGCTGAAGGAAGAAGCCAGAAAGAAAAGACTGTAGTTGATATTTTACCAAGAAAGTAAATCTGTTTAGTAGCCTAATAGATGTAAGAAGCTTTCTAGAGGTGACTGTGCATGCTAAAGACTTTCATTTGTCTCCTCCATCCCTTTGCTAAGACAAAAAAAAAAAACCACAGTAGAGGAGCTCCCACTACAGACCATTTACTACCTGAGTAAAATCCTTGGTCTCATCAACCTTAGGCAGTCAGAATTGCTGTGGACTCTCCAAGGAGCACTGTGCTGTTGCACCTTTAAAAGGCCAGCTGCTTTCTTCCTGGTTTGGAGCTGACGACCATTTTGCTGTCAGGCAGGTAAGAAATACCAATAGTAAACCAGCCTTCCGCAGAGAAAAATACACGTACCTAGGAACACCTCTCCTTTGCTGCTCTGAATATATTATCCCAGTCTGTGGTTAAGGCTCTGTTCCTTTTGGATTCAGGGCAAATAAAGCTGTGACTGTAAGTATAGACGCACTGCGGGCTGGTTTAGCTCAGTTAGTTGTATTAGAGCCTAGCTGGTCCTGTTCCTGCAGCGTGGATTTTCCTGTAGGCTCGTTAACCCCCCGATTAGCACACAGTGAGTTCAGTACTGCCACAACTGAGCTGCACATCAACCAGAGCAGACCTGCCTTACAAAACCATCATTTCTGATGGCTGTGGAGAGGTTTTACGTACCCAAAGCGGAGTACTTAAACATGGTGCTGGTGCAAAGAAAATATGAAACCATTCAAAAAGAAAGAGAGAGAGGGAGAGAGCTCTCTTGCAAAGTTAAGTTCAGGTCTGTTCTTGCAATCGACTGCTGTTGAAACCAGTACCGCCTGCGCATTGAGTTACCTTGTCACACTGGGCAAAATAGAGGTAGGTATCGGTCTGCCCTTACAAGGTTTAATCTTCTGTTGTCAGGGTTGTCAAGCAATTTTTTTGTTTTTCTCTATCTGTCTGCAAAGCGAATGGTAGACTTAGCACTGAAGATTGCTGTTACTGTTTGCTGCTAAGGATGTCTGGTTTTTTGAGTAACATGACGATACCAAGTACAGATTTTCCTGAAGGCTTGTGCGTGTCATTTTAGTTACAAGTAACAAAATCTCTGCCAAGGCATATACTTGCTGATATATTTATTTCCAATTTGTATGGATACAGGTTCCATGCTTTGCAGTGTTTCTGTTCTTAGCTTCTTTCCTAAGTGTAGCAAAGAGATTTCTTCTTTTTATAAGTGCCTATGGGAAGATTTCCAAAAGCACTTCAGGACCTCCTGGGAGTCCCAGGGGTTCAGATGCCCAGGTCCACCTGACTGCTTTTGAAAATTCTTCCCTGTGTGTCACCGGATCAGTACAGAGAAGTGTCCTTCAGTATCTGCACAGAGGTGGTGTGCAGTCCCTTTCCATTATCGCTCTAGATGAATTTCTATTTTTGTAGTAGAGAAAGGAAGACATATGGACCATTAACGTTACAGTTAAGGGCCAGACCAAACCCATTACCTGCCTTGGTAACAAGCTGTTCCCACAAGTCAGGTAAAGGCACTGGTGAGACTACATGCCCAGCAATGATGGAGCTTGCCCCAGGCTCTGTGGGGCTTTTTTGTGTGTATTTATTTTTACAGCAGTGCAAGTTTTACATAAATAGGTATTGGTATTGACCAGCTGACTTGGAATTGGAGTTTACACAGGTTCTGTTCTAAGGACTTGAACCGTGCATGTTCTTGAGCGCTACCCTACAGGACTGTGTCAAGACATCAGATGCCGAGCATCTGACATCGACAGCACCTTATGGGATCTGAGAGCTAAGTACCATATTCAGCCTAAACACATCCTGCCGGTGTCTGTCCATGAGCCAAGTGTCAGCTAGGCCGCCTGAAGGATTCGGCCAGTTTATTAGAAATAGTGGCCCCAGGCATCCAACTGCAGCAGGCCGTTGCCTGAGGGTTAGAGTGTCAATGCCTTGCAGGGACTTGTTGGTATCTGGGTGATCAATTTGGACCTTCTGCTTGGGATGGAGGTATCCAGCTTTTGTGACTTCCATGCAGTTTTTGTCACTCTAAAAAGCCACTGTACTTGATTGGCTTTCCCAAGTAATTAAAGATGAATTTTGGATTTAATTTTTTTTTAGTAGAGTCCCATTGGAACACTAAATGAAACAGAAAGAGTGTGCATTTGCTTTTCCTCCTCTCTTGGTCACCTACTATTCAGGTACAAGGTCAAGTTTTGTCTTACTCTAGATATACTGAAGTGTTGTTACCTGTCGTGTGTATGAGCTACAGATGTACGGTTTCTTTTCTGTATTAAAGTATAAATTATATATGGCTTGTTTGGCTCTTTGAGTGGGCAGGGGACAGGTTGCCAGGTTTTGTTTCCTTGCTTCAGAAAGTAAGTGACCCCAAAGCCAGGAGTAATTTCACATCAGACAGAGCCTCTTTGATTTGGCAGGGACCTTGTGCAGTGGCTGCACAGAAGTGTTACTACAACTTGTGCTGAGAGGACCTCGACATTTACCAACTCACGACAGTGATGTTCCAAACACAGCACATAGCACAGGTATGACACAACACTACTTAACCCACAAGCTATGCAGCATCTGTAACAAGCCCTAGTGCTATTTTTGGTTAGCATGCTGTGAAAGATACTCTCCACTTCTACCTACTTCTGTCTTTGGAAGAAAACAGCTTTGGAGCAGGTCTGGCTTTTATTTCCCTCTTGAGTGTTGGAAGTATTTCAAGGGTTTTCTTGATGAAGCTTGAGGAAGGCGTGAAGAGTTTGTGAACAAGGTGGAATTACTGAGGTGATAACAGGAGCTTGTACTCACAAGTGGAGCTGGCGCAAATGTGAAGCAATGAAATAAAAACTGCAAGCTGATTTTGGTGTGTTACAAACTGGTAGGAAAAAATGAAGGGTCATGGCTTTGCTTCCAGTGCAAGCTTTTAAAAATAGCAAGACGAAAAGATTAAAAACAACTTGCCCTGAAGGTGGTAAAGTGAAGCACCATTTACACACTGCAGACATCAAGGCAGGAGTAAGGCCAGGGTCATCCCCCCTTGCCAGGAGGCCAGCCACATTCTGCCCAGAAAAAGCTTAATTCTTCTGAAGATCAGCAGTCTCTCAGGGTGAATAGGGT
>Ga0181612_106799_pt1 | contig 11088 bp, 8 predicted proteins | sample HoacroProtozoa21_FD_119630 | JGI IMG/M metagenome (GOLD analysis project Ga0181612, IMG submission 119630) | Hoatzin crop microbial communities from Cojedes, Venezuel. Combined Assembly of Gp0051906, Gp0051904, Gp0051908 | reverse complement strand
GCTCTTGCCGTGGATGCGGTCAACCACCAGGGCGATGGCGCCGTCGCCAGTCACGTTGCAGGCGGCGCCGAAGCTGTCCATGGTGATGTACAGGGCAATCATGAGCGCTTGCTGCTCGGCATCAAAGCCCAGGATGGATTGCAGCACACCCAGCGCCGCCATGATGGCTCCGCCAGGCACGCCAGGAGCCGCCACCATCATCACGCCCAGCATCAGGATGAATCCCGTGAATTGACCGATTTCTATAGGCATGCCCTGCATGAGCATCAGCGCCACGGCACAGGCGGTAATCTTCATCGCGCTGCCCGACAGGTGGATGGTGGCACACAGCGGTATCACAAAGCCCGCGATGCCGTCGCTCACGCCGTTCAGCTTGGTCTGCTTGAGGGTAACAGGGATGGTTGCCGCGCTCGACGAGGTGCCCAGGGCGGTGAAGTAGGCTGGTAGCATGGTGTAGAGTGCCTTGAAGGGGTTGCGGTGGGCAATGAGGCCCGCGATGCAGTATTGCAGCACCAGCAGGAAGATGTGCATCACAAAGATGACCCCGATGATGGCGATGAACACATTAATAATGTGCCATGCCTGGCCCGTGCTGGACATGTTGATGAAGATGCCGAAGATGTACAGCGGCAGCAGGGGGATGAGGGCGACCTCGATGGCCTTGGCAATAATGTCCTTGAACTCGGTAAAACCGCGCTTGAGCGAGCCCGAGTCGAAGAAAGCGATGCCCAGTCCCAGAGTGAACGCCAGCACCAGCGCGCTCATCACGTCCATGATGGGTGGTATCTCGATGGTGAAGTAGGGCTCGATGGTCTCGGCTGCTTGAATCATCTCGGCACTGCCCCGCGTGATGAGCGAGGGGAAGATGGTGGTGCTGGTGAAGTAGCTCAGGTAGCCCGAAAAGATGGTGTCGCCGTAGGCAATAATCACCGTGAGCAACAGCAACTTGCCTGCCCCCTTGCCAATGTCGGCAATGGCGGGTGTGACCAGTCCCACAATGATGAGCGGGATCAGGAACGACAGGAAGTGACTGAAAACGCTGTTGAAAGTCACAAAGCAGCGCACTGCCCACATGGGGAAAAACAACCCGCACAGCACGCCCAGGATGATGGCGATGATGATGCGTGGCAACAGGCCTATCTTGATTTTTTTCATTATTGTTGAGGTTAAACGTTAATTGGTGCTGCAAAAGTAATGGTTTTTTTCAACTTTTGCTAACGATGGGGGCGGGAGTGGCAATTTTCAAGTGTTTTTTGCGTTAAAAAGTTGATGAGCGAAATAGAAATCATCCGATATGACAGCTCGATGGTCAAGGGATGGGACGATGCGGTTGACAGTAGCCGCAACGGCACTTTCCTGCACCGTCGTGCCTACATGGACTATCACAGCGACCGTTTTACCGACGGCTCGCTGGTGGCGCGGTGCAACGGCAAGACGGTGGCGCTGCTGCCCGCCAACGTGGAGGGCGACACGCTGTGGTCGCACCACGGGTTGACCTACGGCAGCTGGATAGTGCCCCTGCGGCACTTTGACGCCACCACCATGATTGATGTGATGGACGCCGCCGTGGCGTGGATGCGGGATAATGGCATCAAGCACCTGATTTACAAGGCAGTGCCGCACATTTATCATCGCTACCCGTGCGAGGAGGACTTGTATGCGCTGTTCCGTCATGGGGCACGGTTGACCGAGGTAAACATCAGCACCACCATCGACCTGCGCAATCCGCTGCCGCTGGACCGTGGCAACAAGAGCGGCGCCAATGCTGCCCGCCGGGCAGGCATCGTGGCAGGCGAGAGCGACGACTGGGCTGGCTACTGGCAACTGCTGACGGCGCTGCTCACGGCTCGCTATGGCACCACGCCCGTGCACACGCTTGACGAGATGCTGCTGCTACGCGACCGTTTTCCCGACAATATCAAGCTGCATACTGCCACACTGGACGGCGAGTTGCTGGCGGGTGTGGTGATGTACCTCGCCCACCCCGTGGCTCATTGCCAGTACATTGCTGCCTCGCCCGCGGGCAAGGAGAGCAAGGCGTTGACGCTGCTCATGCAGCACTTGATTGAGGACAGCACGCGGGGCGGATTCCAGTATCTGGACTTCGGCATCAGCAACGAGCAGCACGGGCAGTACCTCAACCAGGGGCTGGTGCGGCAAAAGTCGCGCTTGGGCGGTCGTGGTATCGCTTATAATACCTATCAAATAGACTTGTAATTCCCCTACTCCACCCCCGTTACTGACATGGCAGGCAAGCATGGCAACATATCACGCATGGCGATGAAAGCGATGGGCCTGTTTGGCGGCGTGCAGGTGGCTGGCATCGTGTGCTCCATCATTCGCACCAAGCTGGTTGCCATGTGGATAGGTCCCGTGGGCGTGGGGTTGTTCGGGCTGTTCAACAACGCCCTGGAAATGATTAACACGGGCACCAACCTGGGCATCCGCTCGAGCAGCGTGCGCGACATCTCGCAAGCCATGCAGCAGCACGACAGCAGTGTGGTGGCTCGCATGGTGGCAGTGGTGCGTCGATGGTCGCTGTGGTTGGGACTGGCGGGAGCGTTGCTCACGTTGATGCTGGCGCCGCTGTTGAGCCAGGTCACCTTTGGCGACGAGAGCCACCTGTGGGGATTTGTCGCCCTGAGCGTGGCGGTGCTGCTGATGGCGCTCACCAACGGCGAATATGCGGTGCTGCAAGGCACCTCGCGGCTCAAGCGGCTGGCGAGCGTGACGCTGTGGGGCACCGTGGTGGGGTTGGCGATATCCATCCCGCTGTTCTGGTGGCTGCGCGAGCGCAGCATCGTGCCGTCAATTATTGCCTACGCGGCTGCCCTGGCGGTGTTTGCGTGGCTGTTTCGCAACCGCGACTATAGTGGTGCGACGGTGAGCCGAGGGCAGACGTGGAACATGGGGATGGGGTTTGTGCGCCTGGGCATCTACATGACGCTGGGCAACTTTGTGACCATCCTCGCCAGCTATGCGTTCAACGCGTGGCTCAATGTGCATGCGGGTACCGACCAGGTGGGCTACTATCAGGCGGGTTACACGCTGGTGAACAAATACACGGGGTTGATCCTGACCGCCCTGGGCATGGAATACTATCCTCGCTTGTCGCGGGTGGCACACAGCCGCCTGCGGTTGCGAGCGTTTGTGTCCCAAGAGATTAACATCGCCATTGCCGTGATGGCGCCTGTGGTGGCGCTGTTCATGGTGCTGCGCGAAGTCATTGTGTGGCTGCTGTATTCGCCGCAGTTCAACGTCATCCTCACGTTTGTGTCGTGGGGGATGATAGGGACGGTGTTCCGCACGCTGTCGTGGTGTGTAGCGTTCACTATCCTTGCCAAGGGCGACGGCAAGACCTACCTGTGGACCGAGGTGGCGAGCGCCATCATCAACCTGGTGTGCAACATCGTGTTCTACCAGTGGTGGGGCATCACGGGCCTGGGTGTGGCGTTCCTGGTGTCATACGTGCTCTACACCGCCATTGTGGTGGTGGTTTATTACAAGATTTACCACCTGAGCGTGACGCCAGCGTGCTTGTGGAACCTGCTGTGGACGCTGGCAGTGGCGAGCGTGGTGATGATAGCCATGGAGGCGTCGTGGTTGCCGCTTGCCATCGCGGTGACGGTGGTGAGCGTGGCGGTGGCGGCGTGGCAGTTGCGACAACTGTGGCGGCGGTGAAAAACGGCCCCTATTGCAATGGGTTGTAAATAAAAATGGGCGAAAGATTTAGCCCGTTAAGTTTTGAGTTACGGATAAGTTGTCGTAATTTTGTAGTTTGAATGGACGTACTGTTGTATGGTACGGATTTATAACTAACTATTTTACAACACATTTTATGATTAACATCAAGTTTCCTGACGGCAGTGTACGCGAGTTTGAAAGTGGTGTAACCCCACTCGACATTGCCAAGAGCATCAGCGAGGGTCTGGCACGCAACGTGCTGGCAGCATCATTTAACGACGAGGAGTGGGACATCTCACGCCCCATTTGTATGGATGGCGAGATCAAGCTCTTCAAGTGGGAAGACGAGGAGGGCAAGCACGCCTTCTGGCACACATCGGCTCACCTGCTTGCCGAGGCATTGCAGGAGTTGTACGATGGCATCCAGTTTGGCATTGGTCCCGCAATCGAGAACGGTTTTTACTACGACATCGACCCGGGTGAGAACAAGCTCACCGACGCCGACTTTGCCAAGATCGAGAAGAAGATGGCCGAGCTGGCAGCCAAGAACGAGCCCGTGGTGCGTCGCGACATCAGCAAGAGCGATGCCCTGAAGTTCTTTGGTGACCACGGTCAGACCTACAAGTGCGAGCTCATCAACGAGCTCGAGGATGGTCACATCACCACCTACACCCAGGGCAACTTCACCGACCTGTGCCGTGGTCCGCACATCCCCAGCACTGGCGCCATCAAGGCTGTGAAGGTGCTGTCGCTGGCGGGTGCCTACTGGCGTGGCGACGAGAAGCGTCCCCAGCTGGTGCGCGTGTACGGTATCTCGTTCCCCAAGAAGAAGATGCTTGACGAACACCTGGCTATGCTCGAAGAAGCCAAGAAACGCGACCATCGCAAGATAGGCAAGGAGATGGAGCTGTTTGCCTTCTCGCCCAACGTGGGTCCCGGTCTGCCGCTGTGGCTGCCCAAGGGTGCCGCGCTGCGCAACCGCTTGCAGGACATGCTTGCCAAGATACAGAAGCGCTACGGCTACTTGCAGGTGATCACGCCGCACATCGGCAACAAGGCGCTGTATGTGACCAGCGGACACTATGCCAAGTATGGTAAGGACTCGTTCCGTCCCATCCAGACCCCCGAGGAGGGCGAGGAGTACATGCTCAAACCCATGAACTGCCCCCACCACTGCGAGATTTATCGCACGGCCCCGCGCAGCTATCGCGACCTGCCCCTGCGCTTTGCCGAGTTTGGTACCGTATATCGCTATGAGCAGAGTGGCGAGCTGCACGGCTTGACGCGCGTGCGTTGCTTCTGCCAGGACGATGCACACCTGTTCTGCACGCCCGACCAGTTGAAGCAGGAGTTCCTGGGCGTGATGGACATCATCTCGTTCATCTTCAAGGTGTTTGGCTTCCAGTACGAGGCTCAAATCTCGCTGCGCGACCCCAACAACAAGGAGAAGTATGTGGGCAGCGACGAGGTTTGGGAGAAAGCCGAGCGCGCCATCGTCGAGGCTTGCGAGGAGAAGGGCCTGGTAGCCAAGCAGGTAACTGGCGAGGCAGCCTTCTACGGTCCCAAGCTGGACTTCATGGTCAAGGACGCCCTGGGCCGCCGCTGGCAGCTGGGTACCATCCAGGTGGACTACAACCTGCCCGAGCGCTTCCAGCTGGAATACACGGGTGCCGACAACCAGAAGCATCGTCCCGTGATGATTCACCGCGCACCGTTTGGTTCGCTGGAGCGCTTCATCGCCGTGCTGCTGGAGCACACGGCAGGCAAGTTGCCGCTGTGGCTTGTGCCCGACCAAGCTGTGGTGCTGCCCATCAGCGAGAAGTTCAACGACTATGCCCAGCACGTTGCCGACGAGCTGAACAAGCTTGACGTGCGTGCCTACGTTGACAACCGCAACGAGAAGATTGGCAAGAAAATCCGCGACAATGAGCTCAAGCGCATCCCCTATCTGCTGATTGTGGGCGAAAAAGAAGCTGGATGTGAAGAAGTTTCGATAAGAAAACAGGGTGGAATTGACCTTGGTTCGAAAAAAATCACTACCTTTGCAGCCGAAATCAATCAAGAAGTGGCCGAGATGACCAACTTCTAAACGCAATAGACGCATTACCCCGCATCGCCCGACACCATAGAGGGCGATAAGGGGCAATGCGTGATTGACACGACATTACAAACATTTAAAACCACTGAATGAAAAAACCGTATTGGTCGGGGCCCAAACGCCCCAGTGGCCCCAGGCCCAAGAAACGTGGTCGCCAGATGGGCGGCAAGAACGACAAAGACACCAACGCGATAAACGACCAGATACGCGCGTCGCAGGTGCGCCTGGTGGGTGATAACGTCACCCCAGGCATCTACCCCATTGCCCAGGCTCTGAGCATTGCCGAAGAGCAGGGGCTGGACCTGATTGAAATTGCAGCACAGGCCGACCCGCCCGTGTGCCGCATCATGGACTACCAGAAGTTCCAGTACCAGCAGCGCAAGCGTGCCAAGGAACAGAAGGCCAAGTCAACCAAGGTGGTTGTCAAGGAAATACGCTTTGGTCCCCAGACCGACGAGCACGACTATAACTTCAAGCTCAAGCACGCCATAGGCTTCCTCAAGGAGGGTGCCAAGGTCAAGAGTTACGTCTTCTTTAAGGGTCGCAGCATCCTGTTCAAGGAGCAGGGCGAGGTGCTGTTGCTGCGCTTTGCCAACGACCTGGAGGAGTACGGCAAGCTGGAGCAGATGCCCGTGCTGGAAGGCAAACGCATGACCATCATGCTCTCGCCCAAGAAGACCAGCGGTGGTGGTAGCAAGAAGAAAGACGCCGACGCCGCACCCGCTGCCGAGGCACCTGCTACCGAGCCCGCTGCACCCAAGGACGAGCCCAAGGCCGAAGAGTAAACTGAACTGACGAGAAAGAAAGGGGCATCAGGCTGGTAAGTGCCTGGTCTCCATGTATTAATAACTTTTTTTAAAAATTACAAAACAAAATGCCAAAAGTTAAAACTAATTCCGGTGCCAAAAAAAGGTTCACCTTTACCGGAACAGGGAAGATTAAAAGAAGACATGCTTACAAGAGTCACATCCTGACTAAGAAGAGCAAGAAGCGTAAACGCAACCTGGGTCACATGAGCATTGTGGACAAGGCCAACTTGCCCAGCGTGCGTGCCCTGTTAGGCAAGTAACGCCCAACCAGTCAACTTTTAATCATCATCTGAGAGATTTTTATCATTTTATTAACCGAATGTTTAGCTCAAAGTGCCAGCAATGGCCGCTAACAGTCAAAACAATTTTTTAAAAAATGCCAAGATCAGTTAATCACGTGGCTTCACGAGCCAAACGCAAGAGAATCTTAAAACTTACAAGGGGTTACTTTGGCGCTCGCAAGAACGTCTGGACCGTTGCTAAGAACACCTGGGAGAAGGGCTTGACCTATGCCTATGCCGACCGCAAGAAGAAGAAACGCAACTTCCGCGCACTGTGGATCCAGCGTATCAACGCGGCAGCACGCCAGGAGGACCTCTCCTATAGCAAGCTGATGGGCCTGATTCACAAGGCAGGTATCGAGATCAACCGCAAGGTGCTCGCCGACCTGGCAGTGAACAATCCCGACGCTTTCAAGGCTATCGTGGACAAGGCTAAGAACGCTTAACCCGCTCCACATTGCAACAACCCACCAAGCAGGTGTCTCGACGATTAACCGGGCGCCTGCTTTGTTGTTGCCCCCTGCCCCAGCCCGCGCGCGTGGCTGCAATTTAACGGTCGCCCCATATAATAAGCAGGGCGTTTTTGCCGTTATCTATATTAAATAAATCAATGACGACAACAACACTATGTTTCTCATGACCACACGTGAACTGCGCATCACCCTGGTGGCGGCTGTGCTTGCTGCCACGGGGGCGTTGTGGGCTCATGCCGACAGCAAGGGCAGCACCACAGCCTACAACTACCTGAACGTGCCTGTGTCGAGCCATGTGTATGCCCTGGGTGGGCACAACATCACCATCATCGACGACGACATCAACCTGGTGGAGCAAAATCCCGCCCTGCTGGGCCCCGAATTTGACCACCAGATTGGGTTGAACTACATGCGCTACATCGGGCAGACCAACTTCATGGGCGCGCGTTACGGTCAGGGCGTGAGCGAGCACGGCGCCATCGCTGCTGGCATACAATACTACGGCTACGGCAACATGACGGCAGCCGATGCCGACGGCACGGTGACGGGCACCTTTAGCGCCAGCGACATCGCCTTTAGCCTCACCTACAGCCACGACATCAGCAGCACCCTGCGCGGTGGCATCACGCTCAAATATCTGTATTCCAAGTACGACACCTACACCGCTGGCGCGGTGGCTGCCGACCTGGGTGTGAACTACTACAACGACGACAAGGGTGTGTCGGCATCGTTGGTGCTGAAAAACCTGGGTGGTCAGGTCAAGAAGTTCACCGACTACAAGGACAACCTGCCGTGGGACGTGCAAGTGGGTATCAGCAAGCTGTTTGCATCGGTGCCTGTGCGCTTGAACGTGACGGCTTACAACCTGCGCCACTGGCATCTGCCCTACTATGTGCCGCAGGACGTGAACAACAGCAACAGCGAGTTGATTGAGAAGGACAGCTTCAGTAGCAACCTGCTGCGTCACCTGGTGTTCGGTGTGGAGTTCTTGCCGACCGACAACCTGTACTTCGGCCTGGGTTATAACTACAAGGTGCGCACCGACATGTCCACCTACAAGCGCGACTTCCTGTCGGGCTTCTCGATTGGTGGCGGACTGAAGGTGCGAGCCTTTGGCTTCGGCGTGGCATTTGCCCGCCCCCACACGGGCGCCAGCACCTTCATGTTCAACCTCACCACCAGCCTGGGCGAGATGTTGAAGTAAACGGCTATTACACAGCGCTATAGGGAAATCACGTGCACCATCCCTCGTTGAAAACGGGATGGCGCACGTTGTGTTTTGCTGTGTCAAGCAAGGGGTTACTTGATGATGACCTTGCGGGTGGTGCCGTTGCTCATCTTGACGATGTTGATGCCGGGTTGCAGGCTGCTGTGCTGGTGACCCAGGATGTCGTAGTAGGCCACGGGAACGGCGTCGGCTGCGGTGTCGTCACCTGCCAGCTCGTCGATGCCAGCCACGATGGTGAGCGGAACGACCTCGGCGTTGTTCACGTGCTTGTCGTTAACGTCATCACCGTCAAGCGGGCGGCTGATGAAAGCGACCACCGACATGTGGTTGGCGTCCCAATCCTCAGGGATGGTCGTCGTGTAGGTTTGCTCGTAGGTGGTGCCATCGATGTTGAGCGGACCGCCAGCCACGCCTGGCAAGGCGAGACGGAACACGTGCTCGTGACAGTAGTCGGTGTACCAGGTGCCCAGGTTGAGTTGCGTCGAAATCAGGCTATCCTCAATTAGGCAAACGGTCAAGCGGGTGTCGGCGCCATAGTATTCCTCGAAGTTCTCGACCACGTTGCCGCTGACGGTGATGGTGGCAAGGCGCGAGGCATTGCTCATCGACGCGTTGATGTTGATGCTGGCAAATGTGGGCATCGAGTCGAGCATTGCGTCAAGGTATAGGCTCATCTGCTCGGCGGTTTCACGCTGATATTCGGGATAATAGCCCAGGCTACCCGTGAGGCGTCCCTCGGTCTCCCAGCCTGCATAGCGGTTGAGCGTGCCCGAGGGCCAGCCGCTCAAGCGAACCAGCGACTTCAGGGTGTCGGTCTGCGAGGTGCGATAGGGGTCGGTGACGCTCTTGTTCATCTCGCCGTGAACGCTGATGCGAGCAATATCATCGCGAATCACGCACAGGGTGTCGAGCAACTGGCCGCCCAGTGGGCAATAGGTGCACGAGTTGCTGGTGAATTGCTCGATGAGCACCTTCTGGTGCGGGTACAGCTTGGTGAACAGTGTGAACTGGTGGCTGAGCGTCGCTACCTTGTCGGCAGCGATGGGTTGACCATTGGCAGTGGCGGTGGCAACGGTGAGCGTGTGGGTGCCAGGCTCCAGGTCATCGAGCGCCAGCTCACCCTCATACTGCTGCCATACGCTACCCAGCTCCACGTCGGGCGTGATGGTGCCCTTGTACTCGCCATCCACGCTGTAATCAAAGGTGTATTCGCCCGCTGCCAGTGTGGTCGTACCCTGATTCTTGCTCATGAAGGTGAATGGCAGGGTGCCAGCGGTCTTAGTAGCAATCTTCTCGGCTTGCAAGTCGTCGAGCAACAGTTGCACGTCGTCAAAGTAGTCGCTCTCGACAACGCACTGCAAGCACAGGTTGCCGTAGCTGGTCAGGTTGATATCCATCCAGCCCGTGGTGCCGCGATAGGTGAGGTAGGCAATCGACGGGTAGATGTCGCCCACCATGACGTAAGAGACGGGTTTGTTAGTCTTAGTCTGCTCGTAGTCAAAGCCGATGAGCAGCGACACGTCGTCGTCAAGGTTGATCTCGTAAGGGGTCTCGATCCACACCTCGTTCCAGCCCGCATCGCTCACGTCGCACGACCAGCTGGTCTGCTCGCCCACCTCGCCGTTGACGACGGGGGCTACAAACACGCGAGACACGGGGGTGGACTCGGCAAGGCCGACCCTGAAGGCGACAATCTTGCCACCCTGGAATGGGGTCAACTCACTGGGCTCCAGGATGGTGCCGATGGGGCGAGTGCCAGTGAATGCCGACATGCCCAGGCCACCGCCCACGTTCACACTGTCGGTGTTGTAGTGGCCCATAATCATCTGGTTACCAGCCAGCGTGATGCGGGCGGGCGCACCCCACGCGACAATGACCGACAGCAGGGCTGCCACTGTTGTGAGTAAAGTTTTCTTCATAAGTTCTATTCCTTTCTTTAAAAGTCGTTGTTAGTCTTGATTGACGCAAATTTACGGTTTTTTCTATAAAAGTGAAACGTTTTGGGCAAAATCTGTCAATCTTTTTATACAAAATCGCGAATTTTGCTGCATTTGTCGTTAAAAAAGTACAAAAATCGAGGATTTTTAATCGCCCTGTTTAAAAAAATTGTAAATTTGTTTTTTTAAAAGGAACATTGGCGCTGTGGCCGATGCGATGTTGCTACACTGTGTTTTTTATTCATCCTTTATATACAAAGAATAGAGCTTATGAAACATGTATTATCCTTATTCGCGATGATGGCGTGCTGCTGTGGCATTGCCAACGCTGCATGGGTGCCCAGCGATGTCCTGTATCGGCTGGTGGATGAGCCCGCAACCTTCAGTCAGACGTTGCCCAAGACGGTGGTTACGCCCCAGGGCACGGTGGTGCAAACGTGGACGCGTCGCCAGAACGATAGTTACTACCTGCGCATGCAAATCTATGACCCAGAGGGAAATGCGCTGTTTGAAGACGGCGGAAAGCTGGTGAGCGACAACCTGACCATGTCGTGGATATCGGACTACGACCTCAAGGT
>Ga0181612_155032_pt1 | contig 11089 bp, 6 predicted proteins | sample HoacroProtozoa21_FD_119630 | JGI IMG/M metagenome (GOLD analysis project Ga0181612, IMG submission 119630) | Hoatzin crop microbial communities from Cojedes, Venezuel. Combined Assembly of Gp0051906, Gp0051904, Gp0051908 | reverse complement strand
TAAAGTAATTGCACTCTAGTCAAACTCTAAAAGTTAAAAAGCTGATTTGCTAACCAACCAGTGGAGAACTGTTTACAATGCAAATCCTGCAAGGGACTCTTCTAATGCTGCTTACATCTGGAGGCACTGTGAAACATCCTGCCAGGTTTTGCTGATTCGGTATTTTCTGTCTGGCACAAAGAGTAGGCCAGAACCATAGACAATGTTGGCTCAGCAGTGTAACATCTTTGGGTCTCCGCATGAGCTAAATAACTCTAAGAAGGGATACAATTTTGGACTGTAAATAGATTAGGGAGGAAAGGTAAGGAGGGAGAAGAACCAGCTAAGCAAGGACAGTATTGGCATGAGGAAGATGTGTGTTATTGCCTATGAATAAAAATAGGCTGGAAATTTTGGAGGAGTTTTCTGAATAACAGAACAGTGAGGTGCTTCCACACTCTGTCCAGGGAGGTTGTGAGGGCAAAAGCACAGATTCTTACTTAGATGAGGGTTTGAGCACATAGAAAAGGATTCATATAGAGGTGAACTTCCTGCAAAAGCAGGGTCCGAGTTGGATGATTAATTCTACATTTATTTGCAGAGATGATACAGTTTATAATAATCTTCTAACTTAATGAAAACAAAAGACTTACCCTTCAATGTACTGTCCCTTTTGTGGACCTTTCAGAATCCACTTTGACGTTATGCAGGCTGAGGCAGGTGCGAATTTGAAGAAACTGTTGGAAATAGAGAAGCGTTTATTTTTGTCGACAGACGATTTAAAAATACAGCATGCAAAATCTATTCAAGTAGGTAATGTGGGTGTGACACACTTCCCATCCTTCTTTCTAAACACTTCAAATCTCTTCTCAAAGGCACTGTGATTCAGGTTGCAAATGGACATAGAGCTTTATGGGAAAGGGGTCATAGCTACACTCCCCCTGCACCCTGGTGGAAGGAGCATCCCAGATTTGCCCCCACTTCTATAATACAATTTTGTGATAAGGAAAGGGCTAAGGACCAGTCAGCTTTGCGTGTGGGCAAAAGAAAGGAAGGCCTTAAAAATGCAATGTAGGATGCAACTATAAATGCATACAGTGCAGTACAGAAATGTGTCTTGTCCCACCATTCTTTGCTGGGGAAAAAAAGTGAAAAGATTTGCAACATGCTTTTTTTTTGGCACATATTTCCAAACATCCTAGCTTTTCATGTTCTCAGATCAGCATCACTTAACTAAGCTAAAAGGCAGAAATCCTGGTGTTCTGTCTCCCTTGATCAGTCATGCCAGGTTGTGCCAAATTTCCACGTGGTCGTACGGCGAAAGCGGAAACATATAATGGGCTGCTTCGGGCCAGATGAAACCAGGGGAAATGCAGATGGTTCAATTAAGAAGAAAATATCACACATTGTGAACCAATCTTAACTGTGATTTTTTTAAAAAACTGACTGCTCTTTGTTAACTGGCCTGAATCTTCTGGGCAGCTCAGAATATGCTACTTCTTAATATCCATAAATTGTGTTGCAAACTGTGTCTCAGGGCAGTCTCGATGCTTCAAAGGACCTGCAGAAGGAGTTTGCCACCATTGAAAGGAAGAAGGAAGAACTTGCTGATTATCTTTGTGAAGACCGAAAAAAATTGTCTTTGGAAGACGTATTTAGCACAATGAAAACCTTCAGAGAGCTCTTCCTCAAGGCCTTACAGGTGGTTTGCACTTATGACTGTTTAGAAATAGATTGAGAACTTTTTTTTAAAGCAAGCAAGAATTTCTTTTTTCTTCTACTCCAAGCTGAGTTACCTAAACCCCGGCTGCAGGAGTAAATGAAAGTAACTGTTCATTTGCTTGCAACCTGCAGCAAGAAATGAGCATGTGGGCAAATATAAAATGTGGTGGTTTTTTTTTTCTGTGGAGAACTGAGAACCTTCCAAGTTGTTTTTCTCACTGTAAAATTATTAATCAGACCTCAGTGCAATAAGAGCTTAGTGGAGTGTGAAAGAATGAGCAACCTGACATGCTTTATAGGCTTTGCCAACAGGCAGAAGGTAAATTTGCCAATGGGCAAAGCCTAATTGGAAGATATGTTTATATGTAGGTATTTCATTGCACTACTTAGTTCAAAACAGTATGTTTTGTGTCCCCTACAAAACTACGAATCTCCCAAGAGATTATATTTGGCACTTTATTAATTTGTAAGATTTCACTCCTTGCAATAAGAAGTAAGAGAACAGCAACTTGACCATAAATATGTGTAGAGAACCTTCCAATTAGGAAGTCTCCAGTAACCTCCATTTCGCATTCCCTGAACACCTGAACCTGAACTAATGTACTCACTTTAGAGTTTTCTTAATGCCAGGTGACAGTGGCTTCACATTTTTATATTTTAACAGCAACAATCACCCACTCCTGTGCTGACTCCAACAGAGCCCAAGACTGGATTTGCCTTCTGTAGAGGGAATCATCCACATTACGAAGTATTGCAAGAATACAGGCAACTATGCTGGGCAATGACAAGGCAAGAGAGGCTGAAGGAGTGCTTAAGGGCAGATCATATTTTCAGATAAAAACAAAGGAGCTTTTAAGGAAGTGTTGGAAAACGAAAGATGAAAAATATATCCTGCAGTGTTCCCACTGCCTGCTTCTCCTGTGAGGCATTGGCCTTCAATTTTGCAGCTACCCAGGCTCCAAAACGATGTGACAGCACCACAGAGAGTCTGGAAAATAGACCCTACAAACCACAGATCCTTTGGCAACACACTTGGCCCTTAGAGATCCTAAAAATCTAGGGAGGAAGGAAAGAATTAAGAGAGTCAAGAACATCATGGCTCAGCATCTGTGGAGAGCTTCGCTGGAAAATTGCTGTGAAGGGTAAAACCAGCCACTGCAATTCTTTTAAGAAACAGTCCCAATAAAGGTCATGTAGTGTCCTAGCATAGTTGCAGAAGATTTAAACTACTTTTTTGGGTGCTGCTTGTTCACAGCTAGGCTGGAGCAACTAGAAAGAAGCTTCTTTTTACCTACCCAACAAGTAAAATCCTATTCATTCTATTTTTGGTTCAATTTCTCAGCACCTCACCTCCAAGGTACCACATCCACATTGTATGCATCTCTCTTACTTCCACTGAAGATGCGTAATGTAATTTCCTCTCCCTTCTTGCCTTGCTTTCTGCCTATCACTGTAGTAAAGATACTGTATGTGCTTGAAACAGTAACATGCTGAAAATTTGAAGGTTTTAATTTTTAAAAGTATTTAATTGTTCTGTGATTTTGATTTTTACACTAGAATCAGGCACATGTATCGTCTCTTTCTAGTGCTATTTGACAGAAGCTTTAAGACTAAGGCGTTACTTTTGAGATGTCTTCTGTGTAAAGCACTACCAAAATTGCTAGTGCTATCTTCCAATTCTCATATCAAATAAGAAGGAAAATAATTTTGATAAATAGTGACCCTTCACAGCTCCTAAGCTTACCTAGAGAGATTTTGGATTTGTCACTTCTTTGTTTGAACAAAGTCATTCTCCATTCCCTAACGGTTCTTTCTGGTCTCTTATCCTTCAGGTGACAAAAACTGAGCTACACAAATGAAATTGCTATAATAAGAATTTGCCCTCTTCCTCTCCACCTACTTGAAGAGGTAAAAAAAACCTTTTCAAATGGCCAAATGATTCCCAAAACTGACACAGTGAAATGGAGCTGGTTCATCACCCAGGGCTGACAACTGTTTCACCAGTTCTCAAAAAATAAAAAACAAAAGGAGCAGATGGCAGGAGGAAGGAGACAGGGAGAAAATAGCTTCCCAGCTCAGAAATTAAAAAAAAACCACCAAACAGGATTGGAGATGCACTGAGAACTGAGTTGTAAAGTTGTGGCGAAAAGAAATGCTGTGTGATTATAGGGGACTGGGAGAAACATTTGATTTCCCTTGGAACTTGCAGCTGTTCAAAAAGGGGAGCTCCCAACAAAGAGCCTGTTTAATCATTTCAGGAAAAGGAGAAAAACTTATAAACCAAATGTGTTCTGGGAATTACTCAGTTGATGCCAGAGGTTATAGAGACAGCTCTGCGCAGGGATCGTTCCTCTGAGTGCTCCCGTAGGATGACTGAGCTGGAACAGCTGCTCCTCAGTAGGGTGCATATGGTGTTGGAACAGGATGTGCTTTAGATAGTGTGGGGACAAACAGTTGTCATGGAGCATCTTTTAACTCAAAGACCAAGCGAGTATCTAACGTCCCACAAAGTGAAAATCCAAAGTGACACCCCTCTTTCATGGGATTATGAATATTGATTCCTCTGCCTTGCTGTCACTTTACCTTCTTGGGCCTTCTTGTGTTGCAGAAAGGGTGTTAACAGTGTGTTTGCATGGCATTGTTATATTTATTGTTTGTTTTTTTTAATTTCTCTGAGCAATTCAGTTCAGGTTTGCTCAATCCATAAATTTATTCCTAATGTGTTTCGGTTTGTTCTCAGTACTGTGTATGTGCTGCTCAAGTAGCAGGACAATGTATCTCTGAATTCACCGTGGTTTTTTCTTGTGGCATGTTACACACAGATATCTTCCCAGGGCTCACAGATCTGCAAGTCTCTCAACAGCCATAGTATCTCAAAGGCATTATGCTAAGAAGCAGCAGGAATTTATCAGGCAAGCAAGTAGGACGCATACAGTGATGAATGGCTTTTAGCCTCCCCATAAGTCTGCAACACCTGCACTTCATTCTTTCAGAAGCATGCTCTATTCAGGGCAAATATATCCTTTCCTTGCTTTGTCAAGAGTACACCATTTTTCTGTCCTTTCCTAGGCATCCAGCGAAGGTACCCATAGCCTTAAGCCTATAATGCTCTTGTATTTCAGAGAGACTATTCATGTTCACAAGTTTTCTTTATTTGTCTGGAAATTTCTTTGGGCCAAAGGATCCTAGGCTTTTACTTTTTATAAAGGCTCTAAGAAACTTGTGCATGTTTCCTGGGGCTTCTTCAGCCCATGTTATGGAAATAGTAGCAGATGATCCATAGCAATCAACTACATCTATTGCTAAAATGAGGAAATGTCTTTTCTGCTGCCAAACACTCTGCAAAGACCAGACATGTCTCATCAAGCATCCTATCTCCACCAAATCATCAGCATCTTCCTAGACATTATTAAATTTTATAATATGACACAGCAGCACACTCCTCTCAACATCATAAATCTCTGTGACAGCAGGCCCAACAACTACTGATTTACTTACAACATGTAAATTAGCTACTGACTGGTTGCAACCAAAAGCAGGCAAGCTTCCAGGTGGTGATGGCAATGTTCTGCTGATGATTGGAACCAGAATTGCATAAGCTTTTAAGAAAATGGCTTTTGTCCTCTTGATGTTCTGCTAGTTATCCCAGTTGTTCAGAACTACTCTCTCCTACAATTGTGCTACTCATCGAACCCCAGAAATACTCTTCCACTGAGTAAATGTCTTACTTTACGTGGAGTAATTGTTCAATTTCTTTCTCTTCTTCCATTAATTGTATCATCCCAGTACCAGCAGCTCTGTGGAAAGCAGAGTCCTGCCTGTCTGCGTAAATCCCGACAGGATTTATGCCATGCTGGCAGCTGTATGCCTGGTACCAACTGGCATCCAGCTTGGACTCTGCCACTGAACGCCAGCGCAGAAATACAGCTAGCAAATTTAACGGGTGCCTGAAGAGAAACTCTGAATTGCTGTTCAACACAGTTGAAGAGTTCCTGAAATTTCTGGTAGTAATCCCCAAACACACACAATATAAAATCTAGGTTGCTATGGGATAAATCTCTAGAATGCTCATTAAGTTAAACTAGTGTTCTGTTTTGTGGATAAAGGGACTAATTCAGAAGAATGCATTTCAGTCCGCGGTCGAAGATGGCAGTTAAAGCTAATGAAATAGTTTGCCGGTAACATCATCTGGATGATGAAGGCCACAGGGACTGACCAGGAAGCTCTGTTCTGCTATTTACCCTCAAACCCCAGCAGCTGAGAGTTTTTTAAGTGTGCATAGGGCATATTCAGAACAGCTCTTCATTGCAATTTGAGAGTTTCTTAACCAGCTTTTCCTTCAGTAACTCTTCTTTTTTATTTTTTTATTTGTCGTTCTGTCTGAATGCAGGAAAATCAAGAAAGGAAGGAGCAAGCTGCCAAGTCTGAGAAAAGGAAGAAGCAGCTTAAAGGAGAAGATGCAAAGAGGCTAAAGGGAGAGTATGGAAAAAGCAGTACACTTAACAAAAATTCATTCTGTTTTTACTAGCCAGCCTTTTGTGAATTAGGAGGAAATTATCTGTTTAGCTGTGGCTGATCTAATACAAGGAGAGTGATTTAGCTGTGGATTATGTAGTTGTCAAGCAGATAGTATAGTACGAAAGACATCAATTTTCAAGTGCATGTGAATGCTTGGAAGAAATCATGATAGGAATGTCAGAAAAAATACCACTCCCAATGAGCAAGTTGCTACAATTTTGCTTAGAGGTGGGTAATACCCTGCTATTGCTCTGCATAGCTGTTGGCAGACTTTTAGGGGTGTAGAAAGTTGCGCACACTTGACCTTCACTGTGCTGTGTGACCGTGGTAGGCAAGTTGTGTCCCACGTTACTGTTACCACAACATTCGCTTTTTTCTGATTAGAGGTCTGATTCCTTAAAGCAGTTACGTGTGTGCTTAAAGGAGCGTCTGTGCTTTGTGGAAGAACAGATGACAGACACAAATGCAGAGAAGCGTTTGCTGTGCTGGGCCTACCCGGGTGTGAAGCATTTCTGGTGCTAACATTGGCATGTGCATATTTTAAAATTTTATTTTGTCAAATACTTGACATCCACTTTCCTTGAAAATTTCTGCCAATAACATTTGGTTGTGATTCTTGATTCTTCAGAGAACCACTGCAAAAATGGCATTAGTAAACCTGAGTGGAGTTCATTTAAACATTACACTAGATGCTCGCCCCTTGGAAGACTGTGTTTTGCCTTGTATCTGGTGTCTAAATTAATGGCCTTCTTTTAGATCCTTTCACAGTTACTCATCTTTAGACGCAGTTTTTAAAAATACATAAAACTCATTCAAAACTGACCAAAACAAGCTTTCATTATTGTCTTGACAAGCTGTACTGCAAATGTTTTACGTACTTTGCAATAATACCATGCTTAATGTAAAGCTGCAGATTAAAATAATAAACATTTTTTCTGTAAATACAGAAAAGTAACTTAATAAATGGTAAAATAAAATTATAAAGTGACATTCAGCAGCTGTAAGGATTAAAGATGTGCTTCAACCCTGTGAAAAAAAGGAGCACCAGACCAGAAGAACTTTCTGTGCTTCCAACACGCAGTTTAGATGGAACTGTCATTATTTTTAGTCCTTTGTGAGAAGGTGGATTTAATTCTTGGGGTATAACCTTCAACATGATAGAGCATTTAGACTCTGAATTATTTTTCAGCACCTATTTTAGAAAACTGTGCATAGCACTGGTGACAATGAGAATCAGGCAATTTTTAATCTATTTTAATCTTCATCAGGATACGGTGACATAAATTACAGAGGGTATCAGATCTGGTATGGCAGGATGTTGGAGCTCATCTTAACATTCTTCAGTCTATGCAAAACTTTTTTATTTTAATTATGTGTTTAGCAAGTTAATTATTTTCGGTATTTTCCTGATGTGGGGAATGAACAGGAAGTAATTCTGGTGAAACCCTACTAGCATGTGCTTAGAGGATTATCAAGGCCTGGTCCCGCGAAGAATTAAGCACATCTTTAATTTTGCAGGTATCCCCCCTGCAGCCAGCGATACACAGCACACGGGGTGATCCTGTCCGTAAATCTTTCAGGCCCCAGTACTACAGTCTTTGACTCTCTGACCTTAACTCCCGTCACATGCTCTGTCAGTGTCAATATCTGGTTTACCCAGCTGGCTGAGGATCATTTCTCTGCAGTTGACAGATCTGCCACGGACAGCAGCACACGGCAGCAGAGTCTCTTAGGGCAGGTGGTCTCTCACTCTCCCGCGTTCAAACAGAAGAGGTGAAGGCAGAAGCACGCATCGCTGATGTATTATTAGCAGCTTACAAGGGAGGGCTTGCAGCTGCTGGAAATTGCTGAGAACCAAGCTGAGTCAGAAATTGTTACCAAAATTCAAATGTATGGCACAATTAAGAGAACAGAGCAGTATCTTACTTGGTTCCATGTATCAAAACACAGCTTTTCTGTGAATAAAATTTACGATATGATTTCCTAAAAAATTCTGCTGACAGGCTTCTGCTGGTTCCAGAGACTCAGACATCTAGGGTTTTTTTTTTAACTCCTCTGAACATGCATTTACAGTAAGATTTTTTTTCCATGCTTGATAATGGATTAAGCAACTATCTTGTTTTATTTGCTTCAGCTTCTCTTGCAGCAGGTTCCATTACTGAGCATTTAAAATCTTCAGAAAAATTGTATCAGATACTGGCGAAGACCACTTCCATATGCTGTTTCAAGAGAAATAACACATAAAAAAATATATGTATGTTATTGCAATAGAAATAACGTATAGAGGTTTCTTTAGGTAACCAAGTGGAAAAATGAGCTGTTTCTAATGGAAATTTGGGGACACAGCTAATGACCAGAGTAAGCAACAGAACAAAAACACTTAAGAACAAAATACGGAAATATGCAGTCAAATATCTGGTGAGAATTTATATATGTCACTCTATTACTGTAACTGCAGCAGAAAATTAAATGCTATTAAAGGATGAAGAGCCAATAAACTGTACTGATGAACAGTACAGGAGTTCCGCAGCATAACTACCATCGTTACATATAAAAACCAACTGCAAAAGCAGACCCCCAGTCCAGTTTCTTATGTTGAGATATTCAGGGTCAAATACAAGAGTTTTTCTGTGGAAAAATTCTTATTGCCTGTACTTACACAGCACTTACTCTTTTGGCTGTCAGTAACAAACCGGTGAAACGTCGTCAGCATAAATTGGTCTTGCAATAGTAAAAGCATCTAGTCTTCAAGAGCTGGGAAAATAAGCAAATGTTCTTCTGCTAAAAGCTTACTGATTATTGGGTTACTGTGGTATTCCTAGGATTTGCTGGTTTAAAGCATGTAATAATGTTTTAAAAAACTGTATATTAAGGACAAGTACAACTTTCAATGCAGAGTTTACTTACAACTGCATTGTACTCTAGTATGTATTTGTAATCCAGGATGTCTTCCACTTTTGTATATGTTTATTTTAGTAAACAGAGCTAAACAAATGTACCTGAACCTGTGAAGCTTATTAGGTGAGGTTTTAAATCATATACTAGCAGATAAGATCCCAAGTGACTGCTTATCCTGTGCTGATTCTGAATACAGCCTCAGTATTTTTATTTTATTTAAGTGGCACTATTTTCAGGTACAACTACAAGGACAGACTATCTGGCTCTTACTCTCCTAAAGAAGATGGTGAATAAATGAGAAAAAGCTTTTGGATTGCATTTGACAATACAAAACTATTAAGCCGTGACACTAATTCCACATGAATTCTAGAAAACTGCAAAGATCTTTTTTAAAAAAAAAGCTTGACCCCATGCCCCACAGTTCAATGAGTGTGCCACACTTCTTTCCCTGGGAGCCTGGCAGACTTCAGGCCATGCTCTCACAGGCATAAAGCAGCATAACCATATTCCAATGCACCTTTAATCACTTTTTAAAATATAAACCCCCCTGCAGAATCTCCAGCTCATATTGGCTGGTGAGGTGACTCAAATTGAGCTCATTTCATTAAAATGTATTTTTAAATATTTCCGCCGACTTTATGCAGTCTTGTTTCTGTGCATATATACTCAAACAGCTGAAATAATGTGAAGCAGCCTCTGGTTTTGGTATCAGCTCGATTACTTGTTGGGCAGAACATGATGTCACATAATTAGAGAGCTCACCATAGGATGCCAGAGACTAACATTGGTGTTCACATCTCTAGTCAGGAAAAACAGACCTGAGCCAGTCAGTGTCTGTCACATCACAGCTGAGACCCTTAACTCTTCAGCGAGCCTGTGGTCATAGTCCAGATACAATCTGGGGGGGCATTTGCTCTGGTTTATACATTCACTGTCCGTGACAGAGGGACCCGGTGGCAAAGCAGAATACCCAACACGAGACCCCCTCACAGCTTGATGCACCAAGCTGAGCTGTGGGATAAATTGCCTGTGCCCACTCACAGACATGTAGGTGATCACAGAATTAGGTGGCATCTGAGCAGCTTTTTAAGTGTTGCTTAAGTGTTTGACCTGAGCTTCTAAACAGGTAGATATGTACTTTCTGAGGGTTTGGGCAAAAGTCTGACAAGTCAGAAAAGACTGGCAGCACTGGGATTTACGCAGTTAGTAAAGCTGGTCTAACTCAAAGCAGTTAATGCTGAATCATTTTTGCCTAACCTCTTCTCAAAAAATGCCCAAGGACACAGGAATCCTGCAGCCTGGACAAACTGCTGCTGTGCTAAGATGGTGCTAAAATGCTGCTGTGCTAAAATGCCATCCTTAGGAGCAGTGTTGGAGCAAGGCTGGTTTTATTCCCAGCTTCTGTTTCAAGCTTAATAAAGATTTATATGCCTGCAAGTTTGTCCACATTTATCAGATCAGTCGGTTTAGTCTAGTATGAGATCATAGAATCATAAAATCATAGAATCATTAAGGTTGGAAAAGACCTCTAAGATCATCTCTTCCAAGTGTCAACCCATCACCACCATGACTGCTAAGAAGCAAACTCTTCATTTCATCCTACCCACCAGAGAGACAACACGCTCCCACTCCTTTTTAACTTGCAGCAGCTTTTTACATATTTGGAGGCTGTTATCATGTCACCTCTGGTCTTCTTTTTCCTAGACTAAACAACACCAGCCCTTTCAGTTTTTCATCCTGGGGCTTTCCTAGTTTTTCATCCTAGGGTTTTCCAAATCTGTGATCATGCACTTGTGGCTCTCTTCTAGATTGTCTTCAACTGGATCTCACCTTCCTCGCAGTGCAGTGCTGGATCTCCAGCTGGGCGGTTCAGTGGGGCTGAGGAGAGTGGAAGGACATCCTCCTGCATTTTACGGGTCGTTCTTCCATCTCAGCATGATATCTGACTTCTTTTGCAACCATAGGACATTTT
>Ga0181612_140992_pt1 | contig 11089 bp, 5 predicted proteins | sample HoacroProtozoa21_FD_119630 | JGI IMG/M metagenome (GOLD analysis project Ga0181612, IMG submission 119630) | Hoatzin crop microbial communities from Cojedes, Venezuel. Combined Assembly of Gp0051906, Gp0051904, Gp0051908 | reverse complement strand
GTTTCTCTTCCCTGTGAATTCTGCCATTACATGCGTATTTTATCTTTTAATCAAGGTATTAAAAAAAAAACAACCAAGCAAAACCCTACGGAATTTGTCTCTAAGCACAGTGAAGAGCTGTGATTCCCGGTTGGCAATGGGTTTAGCTCCAGCGGCTGCCCCGCTCGGGGTCCCCGGCACCGCGGTGCTGCGATGGGCCCGCGCTCGGCCACCGGAGTTTTAAAATAAACCAAAACTGGCGGCGCGGGAAAGAAACCACCCCAACCACCCGAGCTAAATCCACCTGTGACCGTTAATCAGGCCCCTAAAAATATACTGCTGTGTTTAATCCCAAACCACAAATTTACTGGCTGAAGAATTATCAGAAGAAATACTTCCACTCATGTATGCCAGCAGACCTCAAAAAGTGCTCCAAAGGCACGGTTTTTTTCTTGCAGAGCAAATTAAACCTGCCAACAATAGCCTTTTTTTCCTTAATTACCTTTCAGGAGTAACTAGCACAAACATCCCCCACCCCACATATGACCCGACTTTGGTAAAAACTGACAGTTTCCAAAGAAACATTTTGAATAACATAAAGAAATTTCCTAGCTCAGAATCCTTTATGGGTCAATAGTATCCTTTATTTATTTATTTATCTATTTATTTATTTATCTCCTTAATATTTTGTCTGCAACCGACAGGTGAAATTTGGAGTTGAGATGGGAAACCGAGATGAAGAAACTAGATCTGCTATTTATACAGAATTACAGCATTTTAATCAAGTGAGCTTTAGGAAAAATGGTATTCGCTCTGTTTAGCAAGAAACATGAGAAAAGCAAAGAGATTTTTGCCTGAATTGGTTTAAGCTTTGAGTATATTGTGTATAAAATTGCCTTTTTTTGCTATGAAGGCGGGCGCCATCGGTGACATTTCTTGTTGCTGATGCGTTGTCTTCAAACTCTGCCTTGCACAGGACTTTGTAGGAGACACTTTTTCCTGCCTTACTCCTTAAGGTTAAGAAATCATAATTTACAATTGTGAAGGATTACAATTATTAAGGAAATTTTAAAAATGACAGCGAAAGGAAGGATTTAGTGATGATGGGGTACTAACCAGAGCTCGAATTTGTGGCTGGAGCTGAGTAGTTGCTCTGAGCCATCAGAAACCAGAAATATGGCAGAAAAATGTCCCTGCTGCCCTGTTGGGATAATCATTCTGGCTCAGCACCACCTGGGTCGTTGGTGAACTGATAGTCCTAAAAATCAGCTAAGTGCTGCAAGAGGTGTTTGGTTTTAAGCTCATTCAGTTCCTTGACCTTGTGTATAGAAAGACCATATGAGGCAGAGAGGGGAGCATATAGTTGGTAGATGAAAGCAGGATTTTGTTGATATTATTGAAATTCCAGCTGGAAATGGTGATTAAAATGTGGCGTTTTTTACAAGAGAAGAAGGTGGCGGGAGTTAACGTGGTGGGTGTGAATGTGGTGGATGGATAAGAGGTCTCATGCCAAGGGTCAATGTTACTAGACGGAATTATGCCAAATACAGGGAGAGCTGGTAGTAGTTACTTTCCCTGTCCTCCAGGCCAAAGATAAGATTAATTTGCAGGAAACAGAACTATGGAAATTATTTGGAATTTTGAGTTTAGTGAAGCAATGAAGGGAGGAGGTGGCATGTACAAATTGCTGCGGTGTTTGTCCTGGGCACGTCCCACCTGCGGGTCCCTAAAGAGCTCTCCGGTGACCGCAGCCCTCGCACAACGAGGTTCACGGTGGTTGCGGCTTAGAGAGCTTCAATTAAAATCCGGTGGAGTAACACAAATATTTTTCCATGCGGTGCCACGCACCACGTCCCCGGTGGCCACTTGGTGGTTTCTTCCCCACGCTTTTTGGCCACCGAGGTGATCAGTTTGTGGTCCCTCAAGGAGCAGCAGTGCTTGGGTTATGTTTGTGTTGGTTTCGATGGCACCTCCGTGGGCTCGAGTCGGGGTCAGGTCCCAGTTTCCCAGGCACTGCACCATTGCCGCTGAAGGACAAACCTTGCGTTGGAGGGAAGATAAACGAAAGGAGACTGAACAGATGAGGGAAAGGGAAAGATAGGATGATATAACACACAAGCAAGTGGCACTGGGGCAGAATTAATACAGCGTTGCTAAATATACGCTTTGGGTGGATTTCGTTTTTAACTTTGGGCTAAGATAAGGGCCGGCAGAGCTGATAGGAAGGGATTTTTCTCACCCCTCCCTGAACTTTTACATTCTCCTGAAGCATTTGCGAAAATGTTAACTGCTGGTGCTACCTCAGCTGCGTCAAACACGCACCCAGAGGTGGGCTTCATAGGTACCGGCTGCAAAAGAACATGCTGTCAAGGGGTTTTAATGAATATCTCAGCTTACGTAGGATAATCACTGTTACTCCTTATTTTTTCCTCATAGAAAAATAACTAAATTAGAACGATCCTCTTTCAGAGACTATTTACATTGTATCTCTTCCCTTCTTTCCTCGATGGCATCTGATGCTGAAGCGTTCTGGTGCCCAGGCAGTCGCACGTCCGAGCAGATGGGGTAGCAGCTAAGGACACTCGCACCGTGTCCCGTTCGGTGCCGTTTTCTGGAGTTTAGGGTCAGCCAGGGGGGTTCTGTGGCACAGTGTGCAATGCTGCTCCTCGTCTCAGTGTCAAATCCATCTCCCCTGCTCACCCCAACAGAGCCCTGGTTGCTGGGTTTAAGCTGCGGCGGAGCTTACCTGAGTGCTTGTCGCTGAAAAACAAGACATATACTCATAGCTCCTTGCTAACACTGCTGCTCAGCCCTCCCTCCTCCCCCTGGGCTTTTAATCTGGGGAGGTGTTGAGAGAGAAGGAGGTGGCTTCCTCACCACCACCCCCCGAGACCACCATTGTCCATCCTTGGGGCGAGGAGAGGACAAACCCGTTGGAGACGAGCTGCACAAGCATCCCGTTCCGTGCCCGCGGGAGGCATGGGACCTGCCGCTGCTCCTCATCCTGGGGCTGGATCGTCCCACCAGCGTGTTCCGGCACGTGGGGACAGAGATAGCGACTCAGTGAGCAGAGGGAAGGTTGTCCTTGCTGCCCCATGTCAAAATTCCTGCGTCTCCAGGCTGCAGCCAGAGAGACCTGAAAAGCTTAGAAGTCTCCCAGCACATAGCAAATTATGCTCTCTCTTTGTCTCTGTCTCTCAAGGCGTTGGAGTAGGCTTAACAAGCCACTGGGGACTGAAACAATAATATCTCTGTATCTAATGCTTACTGTAAGCAAAAGATGGATTACAAAATAGACTGTTTATTTTTAATTATTAATGTGTTTGAGCTAGCAAACTGTCGCAGAGTTACACATTGTTTGTCATGGGTGGAAAGGAGATGAACTATTTGGCAATGGTATTAAAAACAATAATTATTCATTGCGGGGCATGGTCATTTTTTTTCCCCAAATGTATAATAAAAATTTTTCAAAGCATATACTGGGTAAGGTCAGGAAGGGTTCTCGTGAAACAAAGGATGGCAGAGATCAGGGCTTTTTTCTTAGTTCAACGATAAATTTCTTTGCTTTGCTGTTCCTCAGTTTCCCACTTAATGGCTTAGTGCGTTATAATCCATTAACGGAGCTGAATGAATCAAGGGCAGCCTTCAAAGTACAGCTTCTCATGCTCCCAGGAAAGAGAAAGCAAGGTGCTATAGTTGACCAAATCAAATGCCGCTGGGAGAAGTCTTGATCTCAAAGTCGTCTGCTGAAGTTGTCTTACACCCCTCTGCCATGCCTTGCCCAGCCTCCTCGGTGCAACGTACACCGTGACAACCGTGGCAAAGAGAGATCGGTGCCCTTTGTAAGGCTACTTACTGTTGGCACAGCTCGGGGACAATTTCTTGCGGTGGCTGAAGAGGCTGTACCCCGGTCCCCTTGCAAGCCCCAGTAAGGCTGAGGCGTGCCTTGGCAGCCCTTGCACACACGCTGCTTTGCAGAGCCTTGCTCCAGCAAAGCCTCCCTGCCATGGGGCAGCCCCAGCACTGCTCTGCTCTCCTCTCCCCAGGGATGCACCAGGGAAAATGCCTCCTCCGACTGTTTACGGCGCTCTCCATGCACCGCACGGGAGGAATGATCTGCCTTCTCCAGCCCTCGGCTAATCCCGAAATTGCATCTATACCGCGAAGCTTAGTTTATTTTCATTTCATCTAGTAGTTTTGAGTATTGCAAGGAATAAAATGGGCACGCGAAGTGGTGCTTTAATTTTCAAGGGCAGTAAAGTGTTTTATTTTTAGGATGCTCTTACTGAGGAAAGAATCTCTGGCAGGTCTTATCTGGTGGCTAATAATAGTGACCTGGCGTGCCCCGAGTGGTGCCGGCGCTGCCACCCTGCCCTTCTCCCGCCGTCTGCTCATGCCGTTTGCTTCTGATCAGCTCATTAGAGCCTCCAAAATTACAGAGTCTAATAATGTAATAACAAGGTTTGCTCATAATTATTAACTCTTTGCGCTCTGTGTTATTACTGGAAGGGTACGGTTCGTAATTAGAGAGCAGAAGTATTTACTGTAAGCAGGTTTTCTGTGCAGTCTTCAGAAAGCCATCCGTATGTCACCATTTTTAATAGCACGTTAGCAAATACTGAGAAGGGGTAGCTCATGGCCAGATATATAAATATCTGTTTATATCTAAAAAGATATAAACATTCAGTTGACAGTTTTCAAGCAGTTTCTGCTGTTAACGTCAATATAAATCTTGCTTCCTAGGAGCTTTTTATTTTTTGCGTAGTCTGTTTGTTGATAGCAAATGGATCAAGTGCTGAGTTCATTTCACAGAACGATTAAGTTAGTGCAGTTCCCCCAGTGACAGTGGTGCTGCTCCAGTTTGTGGTTACTGTTTGTCCCTGTACACAGGAGATAAGCATCAGCATCTCAGTGCACCAAGTGCATGTCAGAACAACCTATATTGAAGTTGGTGTCTTTTCTAAAACCAGAATTTGCTCTTGCAGTACAGCAGTGTTCCTGCAGCTTGTCATCAAACCAAGAAGCACGCTTGAGAAAGTATAAATAGAAATTCATTTCAGTAACGCAAATCCCGCAGTCCTATTTTGGGCAGGGAAAATCCGTATATCATTTTTTGAAAAGAAGTGTGATGGTTTAGTTTTAAGACTGGGTTTATTAGGGATTTACTCAGCCAGCATGTTACGGTGGAGATTCTCCTCTGCCATTTAAATATCTCTGTTTCTGATTGATCTAGCTTTTACATGCTATAAATCCTTGCAAATTAGCTTTGAGAATGACCTCCCCCAGTAACTCACTCTATTTTATTTAGTTGAGTGTTTTTTGCAGAGATGTCCCTTGTCTTCTGTCTTTCGTGACTCCACTGGGAAAACAATGAAGTGAAGAGACAAAAACCAAGTTTAAAGTATTTCACCCGCTCATCTTTTGGTGTTTTCCCTCCAAGAGTTGCTTTTTGCTTATAAATCACAGTGTCCGAAATGGCTTGGATGAGTCTTGCCACGCTGTGTAGTGACTTTGCAATGCTCTCTTCCTAACAGTTGGCGAACACCAGCTGACGGGGCACAAAGTCGCAGTGAAAATACTCAACAGACAGAAAATACGCAGCCTGGATGTGGTTGGGAAGATCAAACGAGAAATTCAAAACCTTAAACTCTTCCGGCACCCTCACATTATCAAACTGTAAGTAGCCTTTCTGCCATTTGTTCAGCTTACTCCTCCGTCTGCAAAGACGTTGCATACACAGTTGAAAGGATTTGGAGTAGCAGAAGACGTTGGGTGTGTGGCCAAGTTCAGGCATGGTGGAGCCAACCGTTGCTTTTCGAGAGTCTCCCACTAACTTACAGGGAGACACAGCTGACACTTTGTGGAATGATGGAAGATGCTTCTTCCGTTGGGAGTCTGGGTGACTGTAACAGCCCACAGACCAACGTCCCCGCATCGAGCTTCAGTCAGCTCAACGTGTCCAAGCTGTCCTCTCTTCCATGCACAGGCCATCATAAAGGTGCGTAGAGAGGGTCTGGGCTTTCCTGCGCTGGGATGCTATTCGGAGTCTTTTGTGATGACCCTCTCTGGGCTTGATATCTCCGGACTGGAGGCTGCTGAGAATCGTGCCTGAGTAACTGCAGCATGGTCAGGCTTGTAGAGTGAAGCTTTGGCCTGGAGTCAATAGGATTTGCGTTTTAATGGCCTGATTATCCAGAGCTTAAAGGAACATTTTTTTTTTTCTTTAATTTATTTTTCAGACATAACTTTTCAAAGTTGCCACTCTGATGAACCTGAATTTAAGTTGTAAATCAGCACCTGCGCTCCAGCCTCTGGGATTCCTTCTCAATCCCCAGTTTGTGCAGCCAGTCCGCATTAATGAGGCACTCGATAATATCTTTGGCATTTCTATAAAAGAAAGCTGTTGAATGGTAACTGCAAGGATAAGTTGACATTTAGGTCAGCCTTTAAACTGGCATGAGATATAGCAAATACCTGGGACTTAGAGGCTAGGGAAAACAAATTCTCTCTACAGTTAAATAACTAACCATGCAGCAACTGTTGACTTTAGAGTAACTGCACAGTTCCATGGATTTATTGGAGAACAGATTGGTATTATTTCACGAAAAAGTCAGCAAGAGTCCTCAGCTGTGCACCCAGCATCCTGTAAGTGAAGTCCTGTTCACACATTTGTCAAACCATTAAAGCCTAAAAGTTTAACCCAGTTTAATAAGATCAGTGTCCTATGTTATATACTGCAATCCTGAAATACAGTGATAAAGAAAAGAGGTGAGGAGGGGACCACAGTACATAAACCTCCTCTTTCAATAGCTTTTTACATATGTATATAAAAGAAATAGTGGGACAATTAACAGTAACTTATGTGTCTCGGGCCAAAGCACTGTAGCAAAGTTAAGTTGATCGTGTTGATCTTTATGGGACCATCACCTGTTCGCTTGCTGATCTCTGAAAATTGTTTGAAATCTGTTTGCTTCAAATTACAGTCCATGGAAATTCAGCTGTTAAAAAAACCCAGCAAACAACAGCGTGTGTGACATAAATCCAAGGGGGTCTCAGCTGGTGCTGCTGTGACTTCGCGTAGCTGCATGGACCTTAGCTGCTCACTGGCAGTTCGTACCCGCTGGGACACTGAAATGCCTCTGCAGTGCTCGGGGATGGTTTTGAATGAAAATGGAGAATAAATTGGCCAGTTGAGGGTGATACTCTTGGGTTTTTTCCCCTGTTCTAGAATATAGAGGGATTTCATATTTGAAAAATAGCTGCGATCCTTTGGGGTGCTCGTCTGTGTTTCTGTACCTTTCCAAAAGCAGCTCTCTCTCGTGTCTAAGCGTTCTTCTCTATCTCCTTTATCCTTGATGTGAGGGAAACCAAACAGACCCCCTCCCAGCCCCCAGCGAATGAAGCCTTCGTTGCTAAAGCTGTTGTTGCAGATCTTAGCCAAAACAGAAATTTGAAAGTCAGGAGAATCCTGAATGTGATGGGATTGCCTGGCAGAGATTTCAGAGGATTATTTGAAAGCTTGAAGAAAAGTCATCGGTCTGTGAAAGAGATCCTTTCATAGAGAAGTGAAAGATTATACTTGAAATAAGAGATGGCTTTTCAGAAGTGGAAAGCAATTACAAATGCAAGATCCAAACAAATGCTTATTTGAAGGGCTGACATGAAACTAATAATCTGTTTAAAAGCCTTGCCCTCTTCTTAATCTTTTTTTTTTTTTCCTAAAACCACTTGTGTTTTTGAAGGTACCAGGTCATCAGCACGCCAACGGACTTCTTCATGGTCATGGAATACGTATCTGGCGGTGAACTATTTGATTACATCTGTAAGCACGGACGGGTAAGTGCCAGCACGGTGTCAGCCCAAACACTTGTGTGGGAAGAGGATGGTGTTTAGAAGCAAGGCGACTGCTAAAGAGAACGCAGTTAAGGTTAAGGCCCAAAACAGAAGTTGTTTCACAGCAATCCCATCTGGAGTGTCTCGTACCCGGCTCGCACAAAAGTTGCGTGCGATTTTTTTGCAACGTTCTCTGATGTATTTCGATACGCAAACCAAAATATCCAAGGTAACATGCTGCTTAGTGGAAGTATTTGGAAAACTAGCATATTTTTATAGTTTTTAGATAGGGGTTGCCTGTCAAAAACCCCATGACTCAGCAGCAGATTTACGTGTGTGCGGGGCACCGGAGGGGGAGAGCACTCAGTATGGTCTCAGTCCTGGTCGTTCACCTCCCCCTCGGCTCCACGTCAGGCTTTTTGAAGACTTTTTAAGGATGTGGCTTATCTGAACATTTCCAAATGCCAGTAATCCTGTGGGGTATAAATCACCTGGGGTGTAGGTGGAGCCCATGAAATGTGAGGTTATGGTTAGAAAGAAAATCACTAGTGTCTGCCCCATGGACATCCTTGTGGGCAGGGAGCAATCACAGGGCAAGAAGATGACAGTGGGCTGAAGTGGACATCCCGAATAAGGCTTCGGGTGAGGGGTCAGCCCAGCAGACATTTTCTCTCTGTACTGCAAAAAGCCAATAGATTTACAATAAATTGGTTTAGATTAGTACACCGGTCGGTGGCGCGAAGTCCATTTACTTTTCTACCTACAGTTCTGATTTCCAGCCCGCTTTACCCAGTTTGATCTTTTCGATCTTTTCAGTGACTGGTTTGGATCCTTTCTGAACTTTTGCATTCAGAAACTAAATTTGTCAGGAAGAGAGTCTTTAGGAAGTCATCTGTAAAAATAATCAGTCTCCTTGTCATTTTAAACATAATTTCTGTAATATACCTTATATAGCTTTATAATTAACACAGCTATACAGCTAATATAGCTATATAGCTAGTTAAAATCATCACAGTATTCCACCTTTAGCTTTTTTTTCCCAAAGCTGTCTGTCCATGAGGAATTGCTCCCTGCAGCATCCTCTGGGGTGTTCTGTCCAGCCTTGATCTGCATGTGCTGTATGGCGGAACTGGTCCCCTTGGCACAGGAGGCCATTGCCTCATAGGTGCCACCAAGAAGTTCTCCTCGATAGCTCAGCTAAATTTAGGGTTCTAATTTCATCTTGGGGCTAGGTCATTTGCAAACACTAGCACATTATAAAGTGGCAAGAGGGGGAGTCTGCTTTATTTGCTGCTTCTGGTCACCAGCACGCTGTGATTTTTCTCTCCGCACCCGGGAGCGTTTTGGCTCCTTGCTAAGTCAAACCTTCCCTTGCCAGCTCCTCACGCAGACCAGCCTTCAGGACTATTTCCCCTTGCACCCGCAGGTTGAAGAGGCAGAAGCTCGACGCCTTTTCCAGCAGATTCTCTCTGCGGTGGATTACTGCCACAGGCACATGGTTGTCCACCGAGACCTGAAACCAGAGAACGTGCTGCTGGACGCGCACATGAATGCAAAGATAGCTGATTTTGGTATGTGACCCCAGCAGCATTCCAGAAACGCAGCCAGCTCCGCGGCGCTTGCTGGAGCGTGTCCGTGTAGCACGCCTTACAAAACCCAGAGCCTGTTTTCCTAACCACCAGCAGTTGCTCTACCTGAAAAGCCCACAGTTATAAACACCGGCCTTTTTGCAAAAGCAGGGGTTACTTATTGTGGGCTGCTTCCGTACTAGCATTAAGAATGGAGCAGCAAGGTAATTTGCAAATCTTCGCTCTGTTTTAGTATAATCACCTAATATAAAGATTTAGCTCATTTATGTTCGAGGCAGGCGCAGTGCAGCTGATTCCAGGGTGAGCTGGCTGCGTGTGTTTATTTTCATGCATGTTCGCCGTACGTTTGGCCTTGTGCTCTCGGCCTCACTTCACTTTACAAACGAGCAGTTACAGGAGTCTGTAAGTGACGTTACCGACTGAAATGTATTGAAATAGCTGGGCTGCCAGCTCAGTCCCGAGGAGTCCTTTCTAGCAGTGATAAATCCTTCTGAGGATTTACAGATTTCACAACGCCGCGTAATTCCCATATAAAGTAAGTGCTCTGGGGTGAATTATGCTTCTTTTCCTCTGTGCTCTGGGATTTGCAACTTAGAGAAGCAAAATTAGCCTGGAGTGAATATTCCTTGGTTGGATGTGAAAATAATAATAATAAATAATAATAAATAATGAGAAATAATAAAAAATAATAAAAATAAAAAATAATTATTAATCATAATAAGTTGCAAACCAGCTCAAAGGAGTCTATCCAAATTATGTCAACAGTTCCTCTGCAAATTTGCCCCTCCACTTGCTGTGCCTCTCCTCCTCTGTGCAGCACAGAGTCCTCTGTGGCTGGACCTTCACATCAAACATCAGTATGTAGTAAACATGTTGTTTTTAGGCTTGTCCAACATGATGTCAGATGGCGAATTTCTGCGCACGAGCTGTGGTTCCCCAAATTATGCAGCCCCTGAAGTCATCTCTGGAAGGTAGGACATGCCACTTCTCATCAAAGCCTATGTGAGTACATGGTCTTTAAATTTGGGATTGGAAACAGATTTGCACGTTTAGGAAAAGCAGCTGAATCATTTCAGCCTGTATTTTATGTTTGGGTGAATCTACTGGCAAAAATCTGAACGTTTTCTTGGTTATTACATTTCTCAATAGCTGTAACGGCAAACCATGTTTTGCTAAAGATGTTTACTTTGGAGGAATTATTAATAGCAGATGTTGGCTGTTTATATTGCTAATTAAAGAGAGTGAAAATTACTCTTTGGATGCAAATACTGCGGTTTCAGATGGAAAGGCTTTTCCAGGCCACCTCGTTCTCTCCTGCCCACCTATAATATAAAACACAGTGTTAATGAGGAAAACCATTCACTAACAGAAGAATTGGGAAGATCTTTAATCACTTCCCTACGCTGTTGAACTCTTGTATTGGAAATACTTGTCTTCTATTTCCTTAAGCTAGGGTTTTTGTTCGTGACAGTAGGTTCAGCCATCATAACTTTGTTTTGAACTGATGAATTGATAAACCTCCAGAGTGGTTGCATCTCTCACTGTGCAACATCTGTACAACACATGGCATGTTGAACGCACTCTGCAAGGTTGGATGGGGCTTTGCCCTGTTGATACAGAGGTGTTACCTCCTATATTTTACCGCCAGGAATGTAAGTTACGTGGAATATACGCATTTCCCTAACTCT
>Ga0181612_103436_pt1 | contig 11089 bp, 4 predicted proteins | sample HoacroProtozoa21_FD_119630 | JGI IMG/M metagenome (GOLD analysis project Ga0181612, IMG submission 119630) | Hoatzin crop microbial communities from Cojedes, Venezuel. Combined Assembly of Gp0051906, Gp0051904, Gp0051908 | reverse complement strand
TTTTTTAATCATCCATGGTAATCCTTTTATAATTTGCTTTGGTTTCTTTTGCTGTTCTTAGAATACTTTTTGGCACTGACAGGCGACAACCTCAAAGCCTGATGCATCAGTGCTTCACGTATATTGTGTGACTACACACATACTATATAAAGCTAAGACTGTACAATAAATCTGTCTTGTTAAGCAATCAGCCCATCTCAAGAGACAATCCCCAAATTGCATCATTCGATTCAAGTGAAGGAAGAGTGAGCACAGTGCCATTCAACATTAATGATCTGCAAGATCATTTCTAGTTTAGTCTCCAAATTTTGGCCGTCCCTTGACAAAATGTTCAAGGTTAGGTTTACTGTTAGGAAACACTTGGAGTACTCAGCTTATTACTAGACTAACAGTTGGGAGCTATACTTGATGAAAAATGTCTGTGTCCAGGGATGTAATTATTACATACCTGTATTGGAATGGCAGCTACGCGTAATGGGGCTGGATCAGGAACCTGCTCTGCTCCGTTCTGAACAAAGCGAGAAATTGCCATGGTTCGCTGACTGGTATTTCAGAGGAGTACATACAGGATTATAGACTGTGTGGTGAAACTAGTCAACCCACCAGACAACTTTTCAATCAGTTTCTAAAAGTGCTTACGGCTTCATTTCCAAAGCAGGTGAAACAATATTAAATATTAAAGACATGTTGACAGCTGCAAACTCCTGCTAAAAAAGAAGTTTTGTTACAGGGAAAAGTAGTGATAGATTTTTCAGATACTGTTGAAGAGGTCTTTTGGAAAGTTAAGTATGCCATCTCATCTATTCTTAATGTGAGCGGATCCCCAAACCAAGCCAAATGGATGTTTCAGCCATGCATATGCTGAGTGTGTAATGTACCAGAAGAAGTGAAAGTTACCTGGCAGCATGTTGCTTTATCCTTTTTAAGTCCGTAACTTGTAATGCATTTTCAAGTCTATCAGGTGTAACAGTTGATTAAAAGCTAATCACCAAATCACCTATCAGAGACTGGTGGGATTAAAATAACAGAAACTTCACTCTTCCTTACAAAGAAATGGTCTTAGTGGCCTTGTATGAAATAATAACACATAAAGGTTAAATTTGTTTTCTATTTTGTCTTCAATTCCAACCTGGTTAAATAAAAAGGAGGGGAAATGCATGAACCATATATGCTTTACGAGTTATTGGCTGGACTAAATTACCATTTTTGAAACATTAAATGCAAGATATGCATCCATATGGCTAAAAGTAATCTCTTGCTCTGCAAACTCCCAAGTAGGGCTGTGGGTCAGCGGTACCCTCACACTTCACAGCTGTGCTGCTGTCTCGGGCACTGTTGAGGGAATGGTACTGCCCTTAGAAATACATGACAAGCAGCAGTCAGTAAATGTCGCTCAGTATCTTCCTTCAGCTTGACCAATTTGAGACTGGAGGGTAAAGAAAAGGCAAGTTTTTCTTTGAGGGGGCAGGGGTGCTCTTAAGAGCTTCAAGTTTTTCTTTCAAGGCTCTTTTTCTATCAAAAGGATTACATTGAAGCCAAATTTGAAGTAGTATTGCAATTCTCTGTATTTGAAATTGTGGGTGGTCCTTCCCTCTCTAGGAGCTACAACACGTAACTCATTCTTTCTTTTTTTTTTTTTTTTAGTCCTAAACAAAAGAGAATTACATATTAATTTAGTGGAACAGACTAATAAAGACTGATTTCCTTTTCAAAAATAATTTCTAAGACTCCAGTAAAATACGTGTGTGGTCCTAATACTCCTATTTTATTTTACAATTAGCATTTGCCACACTAGGACACTCTAGCACAATAAAGAATAAATGGTGAAGCTCCTTAAGCAATTATTTTCAAATGGTACCAGAGTGTACAAATTGATTAAGTGCACTTTTGGACACATTGTAGAACAGGATTGATTTTGCAGCCCACAGATTAACTTCCATGCCAAGACTGAGCTTGGAGGTTTTGGCTTATTCCAAACCCAAAACGTGATCTTATTAAAAAGACAGGCCTGGTACTTGCACTCTGTGCTATTTTCATTCTTCAGAAATTGCCAATTACTAATATTCAAAATTATAAACAAGTCAATATCATATGATATTGGATAGGTATGAAGAGTCAGGCTGTTTCTCAAACAGAAAAAGATTAGCACTAATTGTCATAATTTTTTGTTTACTTATCCTAATTGTTACGGTTGAAGGTACGATAAACTCTGAGATTATCAGGCTGCCAGTACTCCTGTTGTTTAGTTTGTAAGTTTTTCTCTTTTGTTGTATATATTCTATACTGTATACTGTATGCATAAATGATCTGCACCTCTGCTTTAATAAATAAATAGATAAAATCAATACAAAATCTGCTGCTTAAATAATACAAAAATAATACATCAATGGCTATAAGTAGTACACTTGCATTCAATTATAGATTTATAAATGGATAATGTTTCAAAATATGAAGCATTAGAATGAAAGAAACTTCAGTGATATCATTAAAAGTGGTATCATTAAAAACTGAGAGATGAAACTGGGCAGGGAAATTTAGTCTGAATATTGTTGGAAAAGTGAAAGATTCATTCCTTACCACAGAAATCGCTGTGACTCACATCATTCTGTCCATACTGCAGTGATGATTGCCCTGTGTTGTGAAATATGAAATATTTACTTAGGCAATGTAGCACACCATGGAATAGGGAGTGATCCTGCTTTAGCGTGGGAATAGGTTATGTGCCTGCGATGTACAGCATCTGGATCTCTAGGGAGTCAACAGAGCAAATGGAAATTACTGGTGCAGAGAGAACCTGCAAGTCTGTGATGTAAATTTTTCTCATCCACTTTGTGTTCCCCAGCATGGCACTGATACATACTACAACTCATATATAGTACCCTGGTTTCGCCATCTGTAAAAGGAGGTTAATAGTACCTTTCTCAGGCGCAAAATTTTATTCCTCTTATGGGAAGCATGAATGATGAAATGACCAGCAATACTGATTTACAGAACTAATGCTAGAATTTATAATTCAGATTTTTGTTCTTCACAAGGAGATAAACATGTGCCTAAAGACATATTGGCCACTGCTGGTAGTGTTGGACTCCTTCTGTATCTTTATTATGAAGAGAAATGGCTGCATTAGATGTTTTACTGAAGAAGTAAAAAAAAATCATTGAAATTAATAGGAAGCTAAATTGTTTATTTCGTCGTCAAAGAATAATGGTAAAGCAGAACTCATGGCTTTGAGGTGATTTTTTTTTTCAGAACAAGAGTTCAGACTGAATTGTTAAGCATATATTTTTTTAAACATTTCCATATTCTGTCTGTCTTAATTGATCTGTAGACCAGCCAAAAAGCTACGCCTTGATAAAAGAAAATGAGAAGCCATTTGGGTATATAATTATCTTCATAAGTGATGCAGTGCAGTAACTTCTTATATGGTAACTCTATAAATCTAAACATATGTCAGTATTGTAACAATTAATTGGATAAGTCTCATTTGACTGATGGGAAAGGTACTTGTTTGTATATATTAATATATTTGCTGAACTTGGGATAAAAACCTCTTGTGTTATAAATTAAAACATTTGTGTTTGTTTAGTAAGCTCATGCTACAACGCAATATATTTCTACCCTGATGAAATTCCAAACATGTTTCAATAGGTTCCATTTACCTGAGCTATTAATTTTAGAGGAAGTAACTCTCCAGGATGTTCTCCCTGCACTTTACACCATAATGTAATAGTTCAGTAGCACCTGTGTTCTTGAAGACTTTGTACTTTGGATTGATTCTTGTTACATAGTTCTGAGAATAATTTCCATGCTAATATGCCTTAGCCTAATAAAACCAGAGGTTGCCAAAGCGTGCCTCTGTAGCATTTAGAAAAGGTCTTAGGTTACATTCCTACTCATACTGGAAATTTGAAATCTATGAGTATGATTGTGTGATGATAAATGAAGGTACAAGCAGTAAAAAAAATCTGATCAAAAGTTTTACATGATAACGCAAACCACCTAATACAGAGTAGAAATACATATTTATTATTCCAGTTTAGAAAGTGGAAAACTGTCTGGCATTTTAGGAGTGAAATCCAAATCAGAGCTGCAGCGAAATGCAAAAAAAACTACTTTGCCATTTCATTGTGTCCTCTTTGCATTGGAAAGCCCACTGCTGTAGCAGCTTTTGCAAATGGAGGCTGCTGCCAGCATTAGCGATAACATGAAATAATCTCTTCCCATCCTTCTCTCAATACATATCAAGACACAGCTCAAACTTGGGGCTGTGGCTTACTTCTCTGCAGCTTTCACGTCGCAGCACATTCCCGCGTTTGGGAGCTCAGGTTTTACTGCAGGTGTCTTTGCCGCCTCCAAGTGAAGCAGAGTACTTCATTTTCCATAACATCAAAGCCAGAGGAATAAGGAATAGCTCTTGCAAGCCTGGGTCTTGCTTTGGAATAGGTTTGAGGTTTTAGATGGCATGCCTCATTAAGGTGACTGTGGCTTGAGAAGCGTCTTGGGCCATGCAGGACCTCATAGACATCTTAATGAAGTCCAGAATCCAGCAGGTAGCCTGTGCCGGAGCATGTTCCTCAGAATCTCTCTGCAAAGAGCTCCGTAATGAACAAGCAGTGCCTGTCTTCTCCCTGCCACCTAAATTTCTGTTCTTTTTAGGGTGTACTCAGATGCAGGTATGTTGTAGGAACATTGAATAGTACTGAAGAAAAAGCACGATGGGGAAAACAGCAGAAAAGGAGAGGACTATTTGACATTCATAAATTGTTTAGTTAGTTTTATTATTTTGGGATAGATGTCCAATTGATACTTATGTTCATAAAAAGCAGCTGTTACTTGTTCAACCAAAACCATCTGGTTAGACTAGATGAACATTCTAGGTCATAGAATCATAGGAGGCCTGTTCCAGCTTCTACAATATGCATATATTTTTTTCACCACCTTTGTATTCCAAGTAAAAATACCCATATCCAAATTCTTATATTTTATCTTCTGTCAAATAATTATAGTTAGCTAATGTTAAAACTATTGTCTTCCAGTAAGAGAGAAGTACTAAGCAAAGCTTACTTTATTTGTGTCAGATATACTTAAGTAATTATTAAGGATGGTGATCATGGAAAGCCACCTTCTGAGATGTTTGTACGTACTGGTGTAAATAAACTGACAAGTATTCAATACTTAGTTTGTCTCAGTACTTCTGCCTTTTCCTTTAAAAATCAGGACACGTTGCTCATTCCCAGTACTCAGTATTTTACAAAGTAGAGAATGGCAGTATAGATTTATATCACTGGTGAGACACAGAGGGAGGTTAAACCATAGAGGAAAATAAAATTACAAGTAATTAAATTTACAAGCAGGTTTGCTATCTTCAAAAGATTTATTGTTTCAGGATGAACAATGGTTTTATCCACACAAGAAAACTGTGATATAGCCTTAGCAGCATATGATATAGATATTATATGCGGTGTTTCAATATATATAATTAAATGTTTAGTACTCCTTTTAAGGATAAATGGGATATTCATCTGGGAACCATACATGGTGAGTAATAAAATAGCTGCAATGCAGTACTATCTGCATTTTTTAAGAGCTGAAGCACTCTATCAGGCTCATTAATATCAGGTTATCCGAGGGCTTTATCCTCGGATTAAAAAGCAACAGCATATAAAAGTTTTTTAGGTTTTCTGTGGGAATAGGTTATTATATTCTATTGGTATGAATTTCAGATGTTGGCAGGATTCTATGTTGGGTTTTTTTTTCCCTGATATACTTCTATCTACAAACCAGTAAACACAATAAATAGAAATGTATGATTTCCATCCTGTTTTTAGGAAGGATTCAGCAGTAGCAAGGTTTTGTCAAGGTCTTCCTGCTATTGCCACAAAGCATAATGCATTATGATTACTAATGTATTCCAGAGCAAAAAAATATAATTAAGTGAATACATAAAATGAAGCTGATTTTTTGGGGAGGGTGGGTTGAGAGGTCTGATGTTTTTTATTTCGTTATTAATTTTTTTCCTATTATTTCATCTGTTTGTGAACTACAAAAATTTACATTCTTTCAGACATTATTTCAAATTAGAAAAGTTCTACTGTGGTGTCATTGAAAATACCAGAATTAAATCCTTTACCTTGGAAATTGGTTTAAAAGCTGAGGCATATGTGATTATCAGTATATATTGCATGTAAATTGTCTTGACCTGGTTTGTTTAAAAGGAATTTGTATTTTATGTAAGCATAATAATTCCAGAACTTGATCATATATCTTCGAGATGCCATGGTATTTCTCTGTTTTTATTGCTGAGTTTTGAATACCTGGATAGACTATGTTAATATATATTAAAAAAAAAGTTATTTAGGTGCAACATGTTTAGTCTCTGATTTAGAAACATACACCTGATCTTCTGTGGGGGGAAAAAAACAGTATGCAAGTTTTTCAAAGAATCACTATAGTTAGGGAAAAATTCAGAAATCTTTGTGCATTCTCCTCTGCATATCTTCATTTAGAGTGGGATTCAGCTTTGTTTGGTATATGGATTTGGTTTTCTAATTTGCTTCTGAGAAAAGGAGGTTGTAGCCAGAATATTACAACTCAGAGAATGCTTGACATATACACAGCTTAAACATATCTGAGATAAACCACTATAGACAGGATGGTGCAGTCGCATATAGAACAGCATAGGTGCTCATCTGTGCCTTCTCTGAAAAGAGCCTCTTTCAGCTGCTGCCAGCCTAACTTGCCCAGATGGCTTTTTCTGTGCAAATGTATTTAACCCAAACATTACTGTGCCACCTTTTGGCTTGACGAAGTATCAAACTAAAAGAGACCGAAGCTATATATGGCAGTTGTGGTCCCGAGCGCTGGTTTGGTAGCGGATCAGCGGGGAGGTGCGTTGAAGGCTGGGTGGTTGAAGGTGCTCTGCCAGTCAGTGGATGCAATGAATGAAGCCCACAAAGTTGCACTAAGGAATTTTCTTGAAGGGTCAATGTCTAAGGTACTCCACTTCAGACTTAATAATTTGGAATATATGTTTCTAGGAACAATGTAATAGAGTCAAGAACAATTTAGTTTAAAGAAGTCAGCAAGACAACTAGAATCTGCTTAAAGATGAAATCATCAAAACATCTTACTAGACCATTGTAAAATCTGTAGGATAGCCTTGCTTTTTTTTCACTCTAGGTGTATACAAAATATGTTCTAATCAATTCTGCGGTTCCAGAGGTATGCTGGATTTTGATGTAAGTTCTTGGGCTGCAATAATAATGGAGAACAGTTTGTTCTGATGAAAGTATCTCAGTCAGATTTCTGGTTTCAAATGTGAAGGTGGATTCATGCCTTTTCTTTCAAAACTATAGCTTTGTTCTTGTCAAAGTGGAATGTTCTGTTGTTTAGTGGCTTAAATTTTACTGAAATGCTTACAGCCTCTTTCATTTTAGGGGTACCAAGTGCCATCAGAAATGATACCCAGTATTCAAATGCTGCCTATTTTTGAAATAGGAGGTGAACTTCACACAGTTAGTGCAGGAAAACAATGACCATCAGGCTGAAAAGGAGGTTTACAGCTTTCTTCACTGCAGAACATAAGCTGCAAAGTCAAATCAATGTAACATAATGGCCTGAAAAATTGTCTGGTTTTATCTACAAGACAGATTTTTTGCCCCATTTCCCCAGAAAGTCACAGTGCACCCTGTGCTCCTTGTGACCTTTTCTGTGAACAGTCGTAGAATTGCAGTGGAATGAGCTAAAGCATCATTAAAAAAGACCACACAGCAACTTCTTACTGAGTCCTAGGTCTGCAGTGTGAAATGTAGGCATAATTTATGCAAGAAGAAAAAGTTGAATGTTTATTTAAGCCTCTGAAGGTTTTTATAAGGAAACCTTTTTAGACTCAGCAGATGAAAAGTTGAAACAATCAATAATAATTACTAAAAACTTTCCTGCCATAAATAGACATAAATTGTGTGTTGAAAATCATAGTTTTTATAAGAGAGGAAGAATTTTGCAATGAAGGAGTGAACGAATAACTTTTGTTACATAAACAATCCCAGCAAAGTTTCGCAACAGCAGATGCACCGCAAAAAAATTTCTCTTGGAAGATGACATTTGCCAGCCTTACTTAGCTCTCCATCTCTCTCTCCAAGAGAGATGCTTTAAACAGTGCCTTTCACAGCAAGGCTGGGAACCTTTGCAGTCAAGTGGTTTACATTTCAAATGTGCTAGAATTAGCTGAGGACACTGTACTTTAGTCGACATGAGCCTGTGCTACATGGAAATAGTGTTGACTGTGTGGACCCAGTGGTAAATCTAGCATACTACTACTTTGCTCTCTTTCACGTGTGCGTACACACAGACATACGTATGCACACACACACACAACCATGGTGTAATGTTTATTGAGGAGCCTGGCTCAATAGCTGTTACTTGTAAGTCCTTGCATTCATGCTAAGATTTGCGTTTAGTCAAGGAAAGAAAGAGTTTGACCATTGAGATTTTTTTATTAGTTTTTTTAAAATAAAACATATTGTGTCCATCTTGTTCATCTTCTACCTTTTTAATTACATAAAATGGTGACTAACGATACTCTGTTTACTGTCATAAAAAGCATAATGCACCATTACGTCCTGCAATATATGAGTATGGCGGTGGTTTATGTAGATATATACATATATCTCTATTATAAACTGAACAATGATCATGATACGAATCACTACTGCTAACTTAACCACTTTAGGCACAATTTTTATATAGGTATAATGTATTAGTCAGTTAAACAGAAGTGTAAATATAGATATTTGCTGTTTATACTTCTAATGGATTTTTTTTAAAGGAAGTAGGCTGTTAAATCATGTTGCCGTAACAAATGCTGAAGGCTGCTTTTTCCATTCATTGCCATTGAATTTATTGTCAGAGCAGCGTAGTCATATCCCATTTCAAGATTACTTAGGTGGCTTGAAAATTAAATCACGGCTCACAGATGTTTTTTTCACCCACAGTTAGTAATAGTAAAATTGGGTCTAGTTTTAAATATACCTTGCAAGATATTACACAGCAGTTAAATGCATGAACTATGAAAGATTTAGTAAATAGACTGTGACTTTCCATAAATTAACAGTAAATTGGATAAAAAAAAGTTGCTGTCAATGTACATGGAATTATTTAAAAAATGATTATATTGATATAAATTTTGTTAGATTCTGGCAGTGTGGAGTTTTGTAAAGTCCTCAAATTATTTTTTTTTAAGTCCATAAAGTTGAAAGAGATCTCCAGGAGTGATTACTAATAACTGGAAATATGAGCTCATGCTAGATTACGTTTTAGGGAAAGAATATGTCAAAAGCAGGACTGTTTATGTCTAATCAACTAAATGATTCTTGCTTATTCACTTCATCTGAGCTAGTTCCCTTATTTCTATGCACCATTTTGCAATGTTTCTTCCAAAAGGTGTCTCTGAAAAGGTCATCTAAAAGATGCCTCTAAAAAGCAAGACGTTGTGCAATTTTACTTCTGTTAGGGGTTGGAGTTCCTTTGATATGCTTCTGGAGTGAAGGTCCAGATTTGGTTTTAGCAAAATGAAATCTAGTTCTGCTCTGCAGACTGACTGAAAATCTTAGTGTATACACAGCTTGTATGCATCTGATTTGTTTCTAAATTTTATCCAGATGCTCAGGAAATACTCTTCATACAGTTTCTTGTGTATAAGTTGTCTATAGATATACGCATCTCTGAAGGCCACCAAAACAAGATATGACTTCATAATTTTTAGGCTACAGGGTAGAGATAGAGGTAAAAGGCCCTTCGAAGGCCTTTAGACATTTGTGAACCATGTGTGTGGTAGGTATGTTTGGTCCAAGGTGCCAAACTATAGTCTGAAGTGAAACCTTCAAACTGCATACAGTGTAGATATAGCACTAATGACTTTAATCTACTGATCATCTCCTATTGCACTGAATTACTTGTTAATGGGGTACAGCATATATGAAATCCCCGTATTCTAATTTGGTTTTCTTTTTTTTTCTTTTCCTCCTGTCTCCTCTGCTACTGTCTTTACTTCAATTCTCTAGGATTTTATTTCTGATACTGAACTGTGAAGGCCAGAAATATTACTAAATTTCAGAAAAAAAAGTAGGTTATTTATATTGATAGCAAAAAAAAATTCATCAGTATTTCTCTTGTGGGAAAGACTACTTTCAGATAGCCTGATGCAGCTGGTCACGGAGGGATTTGGGGGAGAATCATTAGATATCTGCTGCAGGATGGCTTTTACTGCCTTCTTTTAAAATATATGGTGCTTGCCACTCTGAAACAAAATTCAGAAATACATTGATCTCAGACATTCTACATCTTGACAGATGTTTCTCAACAGCTTGCTACTTGGTTTTTTTGCTTGTTTTCACTCTTCCTTGCATAAAGCTGAACATGCTAGCAAACATTTGATGGCATGGGTTTGGAAGGGGTTGAAAAGTAAAATCAATCAGTTAAATCAGTTTGGCCTTCATTGTTAAATTATGTAATGTTTCTGCTTTTTGTTTGGGAGCTGTATTGCTGCTTTCTAAAGGAGCTACTTAGTGCAACACAGATAAACTAATTTGAGTATTATTGCTGCTTCTTTTTCTTGAATTACAAATCAGTTAAGGTAATAAAATAAGCTTCACTGGAAACATTGACTGAACTGTAATGGCTGAAATTATTTCCCTACATGTTCTTTTTGTTATACATGGAAAAAAATATATATGGCAAATTTTAAGTTTAATTTAATTATTTTTTTTCTTAGTGATCTTAGCGAAAATCAGATTCAAGCAATACCAAGGAAAGCATTCCGAGGAGCAGTAGACATAAAAAATCTGTAAGTATTTTCTTCCTTGCATGTATTCTGATGGTAATGCTTTGTCAATACAGCGTCCTTTTGTTGTATCAGGTCTCTTTTTCATAAGCACTTTTATAGTTGCATAAGGATTCTCTGCATAAAACCAACGTGTACTATTTGTTTTGGCAAAATACTTTAATGTGACTTAAGCATCCTAAAATTACCATATATGAAATCTAAAACATTTGAATGGAGTTGAATACAACAAGGCATTGTAACTAGTTG
>Ga0181612_182174_pt1 | contig 11090 bp, 7 predicted proteins | sample HoacroProtozoa21_FD_119630 | JGI IMG/M metagenome (GOLD analysis project Ga0181612, IMG submission 119630) | Hoatzin crop microbial communities from Cojedes, Venezuel. Combined Assembly of Gp0051906, Gp0051904, Gp0051908 | reverse complement strand
CTGTGATTCTGTGATTCTGTTGGGGTTTTTTCCTTCACTTTTATCCTATCCCAAAGTCTTTGAATCAAAGTTTGACCCAGGTCTCTGGAAGCCGAGGCACGGCATGTCCAGGGAGGACCTCCCCAGTGCTGTGCAAACCAGCTCTCAGCCTTCCTCACTCACAGCTTTGGCTGCTCACGTTGATTGGAGAAACTAGATGTGAGAATCTCATTCAGCTGCAATACCTGATGTAGATCAGGGGAAACAGGTGCTAAAAGGGTGCTCTTGGCCCAGGGACAAGACCCTATTCTGGGAAATGCACTGACAAAAAGGGGCCAAAGAAAGAAAGGAAACAACCTTTCAAATAAAGTCTTCTCTTTCCCATGCAACAGCTCTACGGGATGAAATAGAAGACCTGTGTTTCTGGAGTTCCCTGGAGTTCAGAAATCTTCTTCTGGAAATTAATAGCAACATTTGTGCCTCCTGCTGAGGGCTGCAGACTAATTCATAGGCGCTGGAGAATGTCTCTCTCTCCATGACACTCAGCAGGTTTGCATGACACCAGCGCTGGGGTGGTCTGGAGATGTGGCTATTAAATTTTGCAGGGTGCCCACGCTGGTGAGTTCAGGTATGCGCACAGTTGTGTGTGCTCGTAGGGGCTGTCAAGGGGGAGCCACGTGGGTATGTGAAAGGGAGCGGAGTGATTGCAGAGCCCAAGGTCCTCACTGGGAAAATGCAGCCCGGTGCCTTCACCCAGGAGTCAGGGCATTCGAACACAAGGTCTGCTGTTCTCATGAAGGTAAGTGCCAACTAAGATGGGCTTCTCCAGACAGTGTAGTGAGCCATGGCAAGGTGGGTGCCTGCAGAGCTCGGGATGTCATGTTCATCCACACAGGAGTTCTCCTTGCAGCCCGGACTATTCCTGGGCACTCAAACCCGGCAGAGACCCAGCGCTGCCCTCCCAGCTCCTGCCTCCTCTGCTGCTCCTGAACTGCATAGCGGGGCTGCATCTCTGCTTCTGTTGGTTCAGCCACTTCCAGCCAGCTCAGACTGAACACGCAAATGGTGGAAAAGACTGGGAGAGAGGGAAGAGGAGAGGCTGCTGCTAGCAGCCAGCAGATTTGTGCCCGGCTAAAGAGGCTGTGCAGCTCCAACATCACGTTCCTTCACACCCCCTTCTTTTGGTTTTTATTTTTCCCTTCTGATTCCTTAAGATTCAGGTCTAACTCACCTTTTTCTTCCTCTATCTATCTCACACGTTTCCTCTCTTCCACAGCTTCCGTTACCCACCTCCTGCTGTTTTCTCTCTCGAAGCCCATCACTTCTGTCTCCTCGATCTGGCACCATTTGCTGGGTGCATGCAGGGTAACGTGTTTGTGGGCACACAACTGAGTGTCTCAGCGAAGCCCAGCTTGATAGATGGGTCTGTGGCTCTGGACAAGGTACAGCTGTAGGAAAACAGATGTGACAGCGCAAAATGCAGTGGCCAGCACGTGAGTGAAGTTTCTGTTCTGCCTCTTCAGGCTGCATAGAAAAAGGAACTGAAGGAGAGAGACAACAATAATTGCCAAAACATTGTAATTCGCACAGTGTGTATTCCAAAGTGCCTGGATTCCAGTGCAAATCTCTGTATTTATTCCAAGCTTTTGCCTGAGAGCTTTGGGCCCACAAAACTCAGCAGGAGGGCTCCCGCTTTGCCCTTGGGCTGTTTCCTCCCTGAAGAAAGGGTGCTGGGACCGGGCTTGGAGCCATAGTGAAGGATACAGGGAAGGCTGCTCAAGACTTTTATGTGCCCTTCGCTACGCTATGTGAGCGAGGAGAAAGGAAGTGGCTGGAGCTCTAAAATGGATTAAAAGAAATACTTCCTTTTTGTACCCTCTGCAAAGATTGCTCAGTGGGATAAAAGTTTTAAACTCATGGATAATAGTAATATCTATATTTATACCAACTGAATTGCTGGTTGTCCCTGTAGAGTTATAAAATCTTCAGATTAAGTGTTTTCAGTACCTTGCAGCATAAATGCTGACCCTTCTCCCTCCTCCCCAGATAACTCTGATCCTATCAAATGAAAAAGATGCATTTTAGATTTGCCCTGGAAAAGTGCTGTTGCACCATCCTAATGTTCAGAAGAGAAGGGTTTATTTAACACACGAACATTAGCAGCCAGACAGGACATTATGATTCATGGATATCTGCACTTTTAAACTCAGGAAGTACAAATCAACCTATTTCTCATTAACCTTATCTCACAAATCTAGTCGATGGGACATACGCTTAAGTTTACTCCTTTTTCAAAAATATTTTCCCTCCTCCAGGACTGCTGGTGTTCACTGCTTAGATTTAACTGCTGAAGTTAAACCATCAGGCTATCTGCTTACTACTTCTTGAATTAAGAGATTCTTCTCTAATTGTTTATAGGCTGCTCCCCTCCCTTTCTCCTCAGGTCTGGACCTCTGCTTTTTAAATTACATACTGTGTTAGGCATCTTATCCCATCAATCTGTGATATCTCTTCTCTGCCCTCCTGGTTTCCTTTTATTCTAAAATAGATGGGTGCCATATGACTAATCTCCTGACACAATTAATTTCTTGCAAACCTGTATCATTTTAGTGTTTTCTACTGTACCTTTCTAATTTTAGCAATATTCTTCCCATAACAATAGAGCCGGCGCTCAGAAAAGGCTCTCATCAGTGTGCTTGACACTGCTGGAATAGCTTCAGTGGATTTAAACATCAGGCCTATATACCCAAATAGCTCGCTTGGCGTTCTGACAGCTGCCTAGCAGGGTACAGATGGTTTTAGTTTATTCCCCATTTACCACCAAATGATTTCCCCCTTAAAATTAATAGAAGAAAAATATTTGGAAAGTGATAGCTGGTTGTTAGATATTACTTTTAGTGTTTCCGTTCATATTTTTCTTTTCTTTCTTTTCTTTCTCATATGCGCTTGTTCTTGTGATCTTGCAGGGTTGTAAAGTTATGATTCAGCAAAGCGCTGAAGGTGAGAGCACAGCCCCGTTGGTGCCGTGGCTGCTGGGACTTTCTCCCCAGTGCCCCTTCTGGTGGGGTGCTCAGCTCGGTCACCTCCAGCACAGCACCCCGGCTCTGGGGCCACCATCACCTCCGGGACGTGGAGGAGGAGGTGGTGCCCGTGGTGCTGGGAGCGGCAAGGTGACCGGCTGTAGCTGGGGGGTCAGCACTGTCCCCGTGTTTGACGCAGACATGGTTTGGAGATGCAGCATGTGGATGAGGGAGGTCTTCAAAAGGTTTTCAAAGGGGGTTACAAAGAAACCCCCCATTGTCTGTGGTTTCTTGCTTTTGGGGACATCCAGCCTCTCGATCCAGATCATCCCAAGGCTGGAGAGAAGAAGAGGCTTTTGATTCATGGAGAATTGATAGCGTCTATTGAAATTAATTCCACATGGAGAAGTAAGCACTGTCTCTACATAGTAACACCCAGTGTGGAGTATACTGCTGAGTTCAGGCTCTGACTCTGAAAACGCTTGAAGGCAGAACATATGTTTCAGGGGGTTTTGAAGAGACCACAACCCATGAGATATCCAAGGCAGCATGAACGTGTTTTGTATAACCCACGAATGCAAAAACAAACACCAACCCTCAGAAGGCTTGAAGCCTTTCTATTACATATTGCTCTCAAATGAGCATAACTGTGGTTTCTGCAGGGTCAGTCCTCATCTATCCTCATATAAGGAGGCTGCACCTTTGCCTTCTAACTGGATCTCATTGGATTTTGATCTAGGTGTTCAGATGGGCCTTTAGAGCACCTGCCCCCAGCTCCAGGGAAGTGCTGTTAGATGTTACCTCTGCTGCTCCTGTGCATCTCCCCTCTCCTCCTTTCAGCTGAGGAGGCTCTGAAAGTGTTTTAGCCTGAGCTTGATAGGCCGACTTCTTCAGTGGTGTAAGGCAGAGTGGTTTCACTGATTTCCCAGAGCTACATAGATTCACACCATCTGGGACGCTGACACAAGGGATTTACAGTGAGAAAGGTACATCATATTTTTATTATTTCCTGATGCTGTTTTATTGTTATGACATCACGTTCTGGACAATGATAATTCAAAAGCCTCCTTTTATAGCCTGTTTACTGGGCTGCCTAGATGGAGGTTTAGGCTCCGTTCAAAGGCTCGACTGTGCAGTTTTCACTCAGACTCAACCCAGCATGGGCAGAGTCGGCACAGCAGGACTGAGCCCAACAGCAGTATTGATAGAAATGACCATTGGCTTTAATGAACCAATCTGAATCGCAGGAAGTGTCTGATGAGTTTTGAAATGTTTAATTGTGATATTATCTATAGCCGAGGGAATCTGTTCAGGTTTGGTCTTGCAGTCTCCCGTGCCCTGCTGCCATCCTCTGCTCCGAATCAGGAAGAGCAGCGCTGATGAACTTTCGAAGTCTCAAAGAAGCTGTTGGCTCTTATTTGAAATATTTGTCCTTGCTATCTGTGACATAAGTGCACTCACTGAGCAGCAAGTCTCAGCTGAGACTGTTGTTTTCCACCAGAAATTTAAAACTTTGAGCATTTCTTCCTGTCTCTCCTCCTCAACCCTCAAGAAACATGACTGGACAGAAAGAGCCTGAAGTTAAGTCATGTAGGGGCTACACTCACTGCAGTGAGACTTTTTTTTTAGGGAAGATAAGGAAGTATGTCTTCTGTAGAAGTGCATTTTCGCAGGATTACTTGTGATTGAGGACACATACATTTTTTAGTCTATACCTCTAATTATCCAGTTCTTATTTAGTGAATTGTTCCAGGTGAATTTAAGTGGAAACTATTTGAAAAATTAGAGAAATCAGATCAAGAAAGACCAGGAGACAACTATTTTATACTATACAAAATGCCTCCCACTGACTCCTCAGCTGGTGCAGCCCACCTGGCCCACCCATCCTTTGGGAGAGAGTGCAAGCTTCGCATTAGCTTCGGTATTTGTTGTGACCTTTGACTCTGTTCCTCCCAGTTCTTGAGTGCCGTACCAAGGGCTGGACAAATCATAAGCAAAATACATAACGGTAAGAAAGTGTAGTGATGATAACAGGACACTGTATTTTTGCCTCTAATTTCCATGTTTTAGATGCATACTTGTGTTTCTTTGAGGCTTGAACTGACATAACAAATGAGCATCTCCTTGCAGGTACACGACAGCATTGCATAGCAGGACTTCAAAGCATCCCATTGCCCCAAATGTACTAGGGGCATCAAAGGAGGGACTGGTGCATGTGAATAAATACCTCTGAGCTTTGAGTTTGGAATCACCCTAGCCTTTGACAAGTAGAATTTAAGGGACAGGTATGGCAGTGCCTGCCTGCTCCAGGCAAGGGGTTGTGCTGGCTCAGAGGGGAGATGTCTGTCTATATTGTATCTGTCCCTTTCCCAGTCTGAAGTTAGATCTTCCTGTGAAACTGGGACGCAGAGCCTGAACCCTGTTCTGGATTTTATGCACCTACTCTCTGCATGTGATGAAGACAACTGGCTTATCTCCCTTTGGAGACACAGCTGGAAGAGGAGTGCAAGGGTTAGAGCAATTGCTCATGGGTAGGAGCTCTCAGCTCAGCAATGTAATTGGAAATGACCCATACTCCCATTTTTTTGGAGGTAGGTTGACACCACTATCTCAGCTTCCTGAACAGTCAGTGGGGAGGGATCAGTGATTCATCCCACCCAGCTTAGACCCGTATTTTAGGAAGAAATGAATTGCTCTCTGATAAAAACCTGAGATGAGACATCCAGCTTTTAAATGACTAAAGCTTGGTGACACAGATCTCCTTCTAAATGCAGAAAACCTGTTTAATTTGGCTACTCTTTTGACCTTTATCTGGGAAAAAAACCACTAACTTTTCATCAACACCAAACACTTAAGTTTCATTTTTATTTACTACTAACCAACTGCTTCCTGAGGTCAGCCCGCCTTAGCTTGTGGGCGTTTGCCTCAATTGAAACCACAGTGTGGCTGCTCTGCTACAGTCCCTTACACCTCCGTAGGCTACGAGGGCACCCACTCATTTTACTGATGCTGTGAAAGCATCTTTAACTGCCCTCGTGCAGGTGGTGGGGGAGAAGAGCTCATCCCAAGGGTTTGCACTGCTGGCGCTATTACAGGGCTTTGTCACTGAGGCACTCAGTCCTCTCGGACCAGAGAAGCCTTTGGACTTTTATCACTGAGAAACAAAGAGAATCACACCCCCAAGATATCTGTAGCCTTACATCTCTCAGCGTCACCTTCCCAGCAGTGTAAAATCACATCTGTATACCTCAATCACACATTGCAAAGCTGTGGGACTGGTGCAGGTGCCTTGACCTTACAAAAATAAGAAGCGTTTTGGAAACTTCTCAGATGAAGGTTGGCTTTTCTCTGCTTAGTCACCACCCGATAGTTTTACTGAAGCCCACAACAATGGGTGAAAAGGAAACCTCATGTAAACCAATTTAACGCTCTACATACAGAACAACAGCCTTAGCGAGGGAACTAAAGCAAGGCCAAATTCAAGGCCAGGTTCAGCGAAGCGCTAAGTCCTTCAGGCCCCAGGGGCAGGATGACCAGCATCATCTAGCATGAGGCCCCTAGACTCTACCACGCTTGGTGAGCTTTCAAAGGCGTTTCAGAAGAGGTCCTGATCTTACCAGCAAGGGTGTTTTGAAGCGACTCTGCTGTAGAGCGTAATGGAGCTGGTGCGTTAGCTGTGACAGTGTGGAGCAGGCATGGAGTGGGTACTTCTGAATGGTTTATTGATCTGCTTCCTCATTCTTAATTTTCTAGAGTAACTCACAACTATGCTTAAGGAAATAGCAGAATGTTAAGTTTATTAGGAGCTGTGTGTTAGTCTCTGAATTTCCATGAAGTATTTGATCAGAAGAGAAGCAAGGTGTGTAAATAGCACAGCATCAGCAGCCTTCCGTCTCGAACAGGGGGATGAGAGTAGGGGCAGCGTTCCCAGCCTGCTGATACACTCTGGGATGCTCTCTGCTCTGCTCTGCATGTGCGTATGCGACTGTTCTTGAACACTTTCCCATTCCCAACCCAAGCAATTCGCCAAAATTCAGGGCCCTGGATGTAGTTTCATTTAGAAAGACAAATCGAGTCAGGTGTTGCTTGACCTAAGCCTGCCTCCTCATGAGGAACGTGCTGAGTCTGGTCTCCTGAGCAGAGCAGGAATGGACCAAGGAGCCATACACATCTTCTCTGTTCACAGGTTTAGTCTTTTGAGTCTGCGCTTGGGTCGAAAGCACTCTTGCTAAGCTTTCCTCCGGCCATTCTCCCAGTGCTATTTGCGTCGCCCTGTTTCTCCTTTCTCTGCTTCCACTTTTCTCATGCTTTTTTCACATGTTATTTGCTATAATAACAATAAAATATCTTTCACTAGTTTCTGTGTACGGAGCAGAGATTGCAACTTTACCTGGTCTTCATTTCCATGAAAGAGATTAATTATTGCTACCACTCATTGCCATAAGCAACCCCAGTAAGATTTCACCCAACTCCCTAGCACTGTTTTCTTCGCTGCCTCTGTCATTTGTGTGCACATCCACTTGTGCCTATTTGGCCTCATGATTTTGCAGGTTTTGGTGTTACCAGAAAAGCCATTGCTTATCCATGACAAGCTGCTTTGAGGGCTGCACGTCCTGGAAGTGTATTTAAGACCTTGAGGTTCCCCATAACGTAGAGTTCAGAAAACCGCAAAGGTAAATCTATGCCCTACAAGCTGAGCTAAGTCAAGACTTCATGAGAAAAAGGCAATAGCAGAGGTCGTCCTTTCCAGGTCAAGGCTAATTACTGAAAAGAATGGAAACAGCCTTGAAGTTGTTAAGGGAAAGGGGATAGACAGAAGATTATGAATACTTCCTGTGTTCCACAGGAAATGAAAACTTCCTATTTTCCTTTCTTAAGCCCATTTCCTATCAAAATCAGGAGCTATACCATTTAATTGTGTGGTTATTGGTTAAGAAAGATGGGGACTATTTTCACGTAGCACACACATATAACCAAACTGAGGTGTTTTGTCTCAAATTCTGACAGAAAGAAGCCAGCTTCTGCTCTCAGCATGGATAATTATGTGCTGATGAAGCAATTTAATTCTGAGGATTTTAATCAGACACTGTAACTTTTGCCTCTATAAAACTGTGAATAACGATGCACTGAAACTTATTTATGAAACAAACGTCCTTATTGGTCTGGATAGTACAAGGTGTCTGACATCCATTCTCGCCTCCTACCCTGTGCTGTGTCATTGCTGTATTGTTGGTTTAAATACAGTATAACAGTTTGCTGAGTGTGCCAGAGGCACATGTGATGGAGAATCACCAGAAACCTTTGAAAAATCTAAAATATATACATATATTTTTTTACAAGTGTTCAAAAGATACAGTCACATTTATGGTCCTGCTGTATAGTTTCACGCACCCAAAGACAAACAGAGATGCATCTTGTGATTGTAAACTGTTTGCGAAGGTTAGAGTGGGTTTTTTGTCACAGCCTCCTCGAACACAAGTTCTGTGTCATGAGCTTTGCCAGACATGGTGTTGTTTAGCGCGAGACCCCTTTCTCCCTGCAAAGAAGTAAGGTGACTTGTTGGCCAGTCACGGTGGTACCTCTGAGACCTATGGGGACTGTAACTGGACACTGAGGTGGATCTCAAGGGTGTTGCTAGTAACATAAGAACAGCCATATGCGGTTCTGCTTTTCTCCTGCTTTTTTCCTGCTCTGGGCAGACCAAAAGTCTGGATCGTGGGGGCAGACACCAGCGGGTGACATTCCCCAGGTCTTGGATCTCATTGAAGTTACTGTTTGTTTGTTGGGATATAAATGCCAAACCTAAACCATCCCAAACTGAGCACATTATGAACATTTGGCAAAAATAGTCTTGTAACAGTGCCTCAGATAGAGATTAATTTGTCTTGGCCCAAGTGCAGCTGCAGTCTAGGAGTGGTAAATTCATTGTCAACACCTTTAGAGCATGTCAGGCCTCATAAACCCCCTATCTTAGGCTATGATGTAGCTTTAAAGACAATACTCTGCAGTCATGTAGGGCCAAGGTAACACCTTCTATGCATCTGCTGAGCTGATTTGTTTTCAAATGTTGATTTAAATTTTAGTTTTTATTATGTGATATTACTAAAACTATGGTTTTATGGAAATGTGTTCCAATGCAATAAAAATGTGCTTATTTTTCTGCCTACTCCCTGAACTAAGAATAAAATGCCTTAAGGGACTATATATACTTAATACATTTTCTGAATTAAAAACCCGTACAATTAAAATCATAATCTTTGGTGGTCCCACATAGTATTTTGTAGCTGACATTCATATATAATGTAATGTAATCTTGTTTTTTGACGGGACTTCTGCCTTTGCTAGGTTTCCTCTCTGGCTAATTAATGTTTCTGCCTGCCATTGATTTTCAGACCCACCCAGCTTTCATTTGTTATTTTCTTTCACTGATTATTTTAATAGCATGTAGCATATGTTTGGATTCCTGCTTTACCCTAGCTGTTATTAACAATGTAAAGCTCCTCCTTAATATGACAATGCTAACATTTTTAGCTGTGCTTAATTAGCCCCATCTTAGCAGTGAAGCACTGTTGAAGACTTGTGTCTTATCTCCTAATGTTTCAACTTCCCCTTCTGCTAGCAGATCAAAGCTGATGATAATCCCGTGCTGCAGGTTTGGGGCACAACCATCTGCAGCCTTATTTTAGAGTGTAAACAGGCAGATTGCTTCCCACTTCAACTGCTGCCACATCGGACTGTTATCTTCGGGCTAATCATAATTACATTCATGCATCTTCAGAGGATGTTAATTACACAAAGATGCTTTCTTTTTCTTGAATACTGGAACAAGTGCACAGCAAGGCTGGAGCAATAAAGCAGGGTTAAATCACAGGTGGGAAGGAAAGAAATGAAAAAAAGATCAAAAGGTTGCTTGGGTGGCAAAGGGAAATAAAAGGTGGGAAGAAAAAAGACGCATTCAACCTTGCTGTTGCGTGGAGCTGAATCAGCCCGGAGGGTGAGAGCAACAGCAGAGCTCATCACACCAACTGAAGGACGTGAGGACCGTCGGAGGAGCAACCGGGCTAGAGCGGGAGCTGCACGCCCGGCGACATCCCAGAGCGAGGTGGAGTGCGTGCATGGGGCAGCTTTGCTCGGGGCAGCTTTGCTCCTCGAGCGCCTGTGAGTGAGGTGGGTGGCAAGGGGGTCGAGGTTGCCTGTCACCAGTGTCTCCTAGCGTGGCGCACAGCCCCTGGGTCCGGGAGCCAGGCAGGAACAGAGCATTAACCCACACTGTGCTGGCTGTGAAATATCCAGACAGCAAGAAAGTCTGTATTTTTCAGACAATGTCTACAACACAAAGTGGTAGATATTCATGTGACTCAGCAAGCAGATGTAACAGAGCTGCAACTGGTGTTATTTCTAAATCAAGAAGGCATATAGCAATTGGACCTTTATTTGTACTGAAGGCTATATGCCGAAGTACTTTCATATGTACAAAAATTAATGTGAGCAGGAAGATGGCTGGAGATTAAAAAAGGATCAATTGAGAGACAGAAATTCTAAATCCATGTATGCAGAGGTGCCAGGGTGATAAACGTTGCTTTGTTCAGGCTTCAGATGAAGTTTGAGGTGTGACAAATCTGACTCCTCTCTTGTCATCAGAGGAACTCGTTGCTGCCATCATGCTGGATCCTGTCTCTCATGCCGACCAGACCAGATGTTTTGGTTTTAAAACAAGCTATGGACAATTAAATTGCTGTGCAATGCACTGGCAGCGCCAGCTTTCAGTAATTCCCTGTCTTTGTGAGGATGAGAGGTGATGGGAGTGGAAAGCAAAAGCAGAAACTTAATATGATCCTTGCCACAGGCATCTTGGATAAAGCACTCTTGGCTGCTAGACAAACGCAGGCCTTGATCCTGCAGAACCTGATTAGTTTTTTACACACAAATAGTCCCACTGTGGCATGAAGTGTGCAGAAGTTTATTGCAAGATGCCCCGAGAAGGGAAGTGGGAGTGAGGCGAGCTGGAGGAATGACTAATAAGAAGTAGAGGGGAGTTAAGCACAGGGCAGCAGAAGTTCAGCCACTTGGCTGATCCATCAGGTGGGTGGG
>Ga0181612_179231_pt1 | contig 11090 bp, 8 predicted proteins | sample HoacroProtozoa21_FD_119630 | JGI IMG/M metagenome (GOLD analysis project Ga0181612, IMG submission 119630) | Hoatzin crop microbial communities from Cojedes, Venezuel. Combined Assembly of Gp0051906, Gp0051904, Gp0051908 | reverse complement strand
CTTTTTGTTTGTTTTCATGTGATTTTGGTTCCTGAGAATAACGTCTATCCATATTCACGCAAATCTCCAAAGGCAATATCAGCATGTCTGTAAGATTAAACAAAAAATGTCAACTAACAGTTGTTCGTGTATGAACTCATTAATACAGGAATAGTCAATAGCCAGCTATACACAGTTATAAATGTTAGTGCTCCACACTTGCAGCATTCAGACGCGTAATGGTGGAGCTTGCAAACATCAAGTTTTTTCATGCTCCACAAAATTAGAATTATACTGTGTCTGTTGCCAAGAATATTGAACAGGCAATTCCAGTGTTGTTGTGAGAGGCTGCCATTGATTTGTCAAGTCACTATTTGTGCTTGATGGTTAAAATATGAGCAGACATTTCTAGATACTTTTCCTTGAAAATACTTATCAGATTAAAACTGTTCCTTGGAGAGGTACCTTGCAGCCCTCCTGTAATTAGGAAGTATACTAAACTACATTAATAGGGATTAAGCTTTTAAAATTACTAGGTCCAGAAATTTTGAGGCTAGACATTCTAATATTATTGAGAATAATAAGATTTTTTTTTTTAAGTAGTGGAAATGCCAGAAGATTGGAACAATGCTTTTCTGCCATCGGGCAACAGGATGATTCTGTAGGCCAGTTAAATTAAATTTGTCATAAACAATATAAAAGACAAAGGTTGCAGGGGATTCATCTAATAAAGAATTATAGGTGAGGAATGTAATTAATGCTAATTAACATTAATGTTTTGGACAAAGAAACCAAATTCTCTAAAGAGACAAGGAATCATGTTAATAAAGGTAATTATGTAGATAAAATATGCTGAAGACTTTATAAAAGACAAGGCAATACCACAACTAAAAATTCTGCACATTTAATGAAGAGACAGCTAAGTTAGAGACCTTAGAAAGTTGTCATTAAAAACCAGTAATTAAACTGGAATATTTCAAATAGAATTTTCCAGAGATCAGATGTCTATGCAAGGAAACAGTTTTGTCATACTTTAGGAAAAAATGTAACTCTAAAAATAGTTGAAATTTTGCTTTAGAAACTCTGAATTAGAAAATGCTGTTACCTTCAAGAGGATAAAATAACCTCTTCAGTCTCGTGTAACTGCAGATCTCAGGTAAGCTAAACTTGGTCCAAGAAAATTCAAACCGAAAACAAGATGTACACTTTTAAGAGAGCAGGTGAACAGTCATTAGAGCAACCAGTGAAAAAAAGTGGAATTTTTTGAACAAAAATAACTTGTACTTTACATAAATCTGCAAGTTACTGGACTCAGTATGGAAGTGTGTTAAATACTAACCACCTGAGATTTACAGAAAACCAGGCTAATGGCTGTAACGGTCGTTTTGGCTTGAAAATCCATAACTCTAGTCATCTACTTTCTATCTGTATCCAGAGCTAGCCTTTTTTTTTTTTTTTAAGTTGTTTATATTATTTTATTTTACATCTTTTTTTCCTCAATCTGGAAGTTAAAATCTTGGAGGACTTCTTTTTATGCATTTGCAAAATCAGGAAAGCGTAGACATATAATTTTGCAGACTCTAGGTCACACATTGCAGAAAAAAAGACAATATAATAGCATAAGTTTCACTCCATGGCAAAACAAAACTGAAATATTTACAATGTATTCTAACCTCCGTTCAAATTTGCTGTTGATTACACTTCATATAATTTGTGAATATCTCTGTTTCCAGAAAATTTCAAAAGCTGTAATAACAAGAAGGGAAAAAATATCACACTAATTGAAACAGCTGCTTTCTAGTTCTAGAAAAAGGAAACATGAATAAAGCTACTCCAAAGCATATTTTACTCTTAGATCCTCTGGTCTTTCATGCATACTCCCCTATGATAATGAACACCTACTCTACTTTTGCTGCTCATAGAAATTGTGAGGAAGTGTCAAGAAAATTGAGAAATGTGGAAAAACTGGTGCATCCCTATCTGACTTTTCTTGTATCGAGCTTCATTGTGACAGTTTTTGTCTGTAATAGTATTTATGTTGGTATGGAGCAATCCAGGATCAAAGTCCCTGAAAGAGCTTATGCATATAACTATTGCAAAATCATGACAATCCTTTGTAAAAATATTTCCTCAAAGCTTGTCAAGAAAAGAAACATGTATATATTAGAACTTCTTCCAACACTCTTTCTCTTACTTCCATCTTGTTATTACCATTATTAACACACAAATTATACAACAGTAGTAGAATTTATGTCCTCTATTAAGAGAAGTATTTATATGCACATATTCAATATATTTCTATTCAGTATTGTTTGCTGAATGTTTAAGTTAGTTAGGAAATATTACAACATTAAAGTTGACAGTGATGAGATGAATAACATATAGACAGGTCTGAAAAACATGTCATCAGGAAATATTGCTTTCAATCCCACATCATGAAGCATGCTAGACTCCTTTAATGCACACCTAACAAAGATGGTGCTAGGGTCAATAATGGTCTTTCTGCAGTTCCCTGAAGCCATCACACAAGAAGCAGAAACTTAGTAGTTAGTTATAGTGCCATTTTTGCAATAACCACTGGAATGGGAATCTCCTTTCTTTACCTAGGAGTTGAAGAACAAACTGTTCACTGAAAGATCAACATTATTTATTTTTCAAAAGAATGAAATATCAATAGCCTATTCTCATTTGTCCAAGGCTTAGATACCTAGGCAAGGGTATATATTTGGGTAACAAGGGGTTTTTTTTATTTTAGGAATTTTTGTTTCCATTGTTATTGTATTCATGTCTCTCATTTACTACAGGTGTTTATTGTTGTTCTTTAAATATAGATACTAGTAACAGGAAATAGAAAATATTCACACTAGGTTTGCGTTGGAGTGGAATTCATTTCTTGTTCTCTGCATGTGGTGTTTGCAAACTAGATTGGGACTGAAGGGCTCTGAAACATTAACTTTTCAGCTGGCTGGGCACAGAAAGCTGAAAAATTAACAATTTATTTGAGTTGCAACCCACTTAGATCTCTGTGAGCCACAGACACAAAATGTCTGGTTTATGGTCACCCCTCTCAAGAAGCATGTTTTAACTGGCCTGGCACAGGTTAGTAGAAAGTAGTGAACAACCTAGAAAACAGATGACCTTTGCTTTGTCAACTTTCATACAGTAAGGTTGATCCCTGTCTTTCTAGTGCCTACACCTCTTACCCTGAAATTTTGTGGGTTTAGCCATTAAAAATATGTATGCCTAGGGAAAAGGAAAGCATTCTAGCCTGAGCTGCAGTCTCCCACTGCTGACTCAGGAGCCCCTGGACTGCCTCTCTTCTGCCTACTCACCAGCTGTATTTTACGGGCTATCATGTCTCAGAAGGAGACAGAGCACTCATGGAAAAATCAAAGTAGACAGAGCAGAATATTATGTCCAGCAGCAAGTGCAGGACTAATTTTGATCAGACCTCAGCATTCAACTAAGATGAACAAAACGTGTATTAATCACTTCTGTGTAAAGCCTTTCTTATCTGTGCTTCTCTAGATAGAAGTGCAGATGTTTTACTGTCTAAAATATACTTTCTGTTCTTGGTAATCTGTGATGGATTGCAATGTCCTTTTCTCTAGACATACACTGATGAACAGTGAATAATGTTCTTTCTTTCTAAAAGAGGTCTTAAAAAAATACTTCTGAAACTATCAGTATATTAGTTGCCATTTGAGCTTGAAGCATCTAATAAATAAATTTCTAGGTATTTTCTCCCAAGGACTCATGCTACATATTCTGTAAAGGGTGCAAGGTTGTAATTAGTTATCATACGGGAAACGTAGGACTGAAGTCCTCAAGGTGACTGAAGTTTAGGAAAAAAGCAACAATGATGTTTCAGAAACTAATAAAAATTAAGACAATGTGAAGGAATGTTATTAAAATTAAATTTGTTATAAATATCTGGTGAAATCTAAATTAATTTAGATTTTTTGCGGTCAGCCTAGGAATTGGAATGGGAAAGAGAAATGCTACTTACAACTGCTTAGGAACGGTGAAAATTTCCTGCATAACATAATGTAAAACAATACAAAACTGGTCAGAGACTATGAGCTAGTAACCCCGTTTTTAATTAAGTTTCCAATTTATGTACTCATCATAATAAACATAAATAAAAAAGTTTTTCACCTCCTTCACCATTAGTGCTCCACCGCTATGCTCATCACACAAGAGGTTTTGACACATGCACTGTTACTCCAAGCATTTTTACAGGCAACAGACTACTGCTGCAACTTAAAGTAAGACTTCGAAAATAACACCTCCTTTTTATTTTCTTCATCACTTCACCCTTTGGATATTTTCTTAGCTCAAGGCCCAGAAAAGTTAGGCACTTTAGAAAGGAGCTATTGAGCAAGAAAGGACCCCGTGCTGACAAACAAGAAACTTGGAGGAGAGGGTATTTTTTGAAATCCCGTGTCACAGCGGAGATGGGATGCTTGATCCAGAATTATTGGGAGATGCCTCTATCTGTTTGGGCCTCCCAATGTACAGCTGTGTGCTAAAGCTGTAGCTTGAACCATTCTTTTGAAAAATAGAGCAAATATACTTTCTTTCAAAAATCTGACCAAGGAGGCTGCCTGCCTTTCAACATTACAACCAAATGGACAGAGGAATTACCTGGAGAGTAAAAAATCTATGTCAGCCATAAGGAGGTTAAACTCACAGCTCTGACCAGATGGAGGAGTGCCTTATAACTAAGTGACTGGTTGCTGTAGGCAGGACAATTATCCTCTTAAAATTGTGCTAATCTGAAAGAAATGATAATTCATAATTCACAGGAACAGAGAGAGGGAAAGCAAAAGAAACCATGCTATCTTTGCAGCCTGATGGTTAGTGTACTCAGCTGGAAGACACATGTTGAGTTTCTACGGATATTAAAATATATAGCAGAAAGGTCATAAACATATTAAAAAAAAATCATTTCAAATGTAGCAGTTTTATTTTTAGAATGGTAAAAATTCTATGTGTCATTTTTGCTCTTAAAACTATGCATTTCAGGGAGGGGAGGGGTTGTGTTACATTGTCAATCAGAAAGAAAATAATTTGATATAATAGTTGAGGTGATACTATGAAAACGCAAAGAAACAGCCTAGACAGTTACAAGGTTCAGACCTTACTTTTTCACTACTTCAGGGCAAGAATCAGTGTCAGCTGAACCTATTATTTATGTATCAGCTATCAGTAGAGATTATATCAAGTATCTGGAGAAAGGAAGCTATAAAACTTATCAGCTTGATCAAAAGTCACTACTTGTACATCTGGTGGTTTTAGTAGATTACATTTTCTGTGCATCAGACAAATCATGCAAAATCCACTTTGCATTGGTTTACAGCAGTAAGCTGCTGAGCAGTCGTGTTTTTGTGCTACAGGTAGGTGTGATTCAACAGCAGGAAGAAAACTGAAAGTGAAAACATGGTGGCATAGGGGAAAGATACCTGCTACTTCTGAAATCTAAACCTTACCAGTGTTTTATTTTTGGCACATATCTTTGGAGCCGGGTAAGCTGGCTTGTGGTCGAAGACTGTGAGCTTGGGTGGTTATTTTTGTTGTATCTCGTAGAAGAGCCAAAGCCCCAGTTCTAACTCTACTGATGTTCATGTCATGACTTGTCTGGTGCAGAAGGTGCAAGACTTGATCACAAAAGCAGAGAAGTGATGAGTATCTTCGACTGGCATTGAGATTTAATTGCTGGAAAAACTTAAAACACAGCTCAGAGAACCTTAATTTTCAAAGGGTGCATAGTGTGGGCTTCAGAATAGCAGTTCTCCATGTTTCATGTATCACGTATTAGTGGCATGCATTTTCTTCCCATTAAAAGTCATAATCCTAAAGGCTAGTTATTTTTGCATCTAGCCTGTCGTCATCCTGAAAGATGTACTCCTCTAGAGGTAGGAGACTTTCTTCTGTAAACATGTAGCACCAGCCACTGTTCTTATGGGAGGATAAGAATATTTGTTAGTAAAACTCATTGCAGGATTTTGAAAGTATAAATATATGGTTACATGTCCAGTGCTTCAGTTGGTTAAAACAGTTATAGTCTCCTTTTCAACTGAACTATTCCCTCTGTTCTCCATAACTGATTGCTATTGTTTTCTTGCCAATGCATCAAGACGGACAAGATGCAATAAACATGTAAGAAAATATGATGTAGCTATATGTCTGGACTCAATTGGTCACTGTTTGGGTCTATTTATATTTTTAATTGGGTGCATGACTTTGTTAGGTAAGGATACCCCTCATCCTTGTTATTATTTAATTTAGCCTTAAGCATTTTTTCTGAAAGAAAAACAATTTACAAATGGATTTCAGAGGACTCATGGGATTTGCATTTAAAAAAAGAAAGGCTTTTTTCTCTTGCTAACAAGCATGACTAGACATTGTAGAATGAGATTAATTAGCATGTGTCCTCAAATTACCTGATAATGCTTAGAAGAAACAAATCTAATTTATTTTTAAAACTGTAAAACCCCAAACTTAATAAATACGACACCCCACCCCACCCCTCAAACTACATTTTAAAAAGCTACAAATCACGTTTTAAAAAACTACTCCTTTACATTTAATACTGATAATTCATCAGATATATATTAAGACATAACTTTGCTACCATTTAAAATTAAATTTGTTTTAAGTGCTTATTTCTAATACGAGTAGAAATAGATTACATATTGAAATTAAGAGACAGATAAATACTTACAAATGTATTCACAAGATTCAGCTATGTAGTAATGCTAGTATTCTCCCATTAACTTGCTAGTATCCTTGCTCTGATCATACACATATTTTTCTTCAATGTTACACAGAATGGAAAAAATACATATCCTTTCAACATTGCAAAACAAAAGCGGAAAATAGTATGAGAATGATGCTTTCTGTATCTTAACACAAACTCTTTTCTGTTTTCTTAGAAATTAGTCTTTTTCATAGTTTCTTGTACAGGTCGGTTTTCAAGAGGATATTTTTGAAAGGTTAGTAATTAATAATCAGTAAAGAATGTCTAACTTTGTCCTTTGCTGACATTCGCTTCATCTTCATAGCTTTCAAAGGTTGCATTTCTCCATCCATCCATGCTGTATACATACCATTAGTTTCCTGTAACCCATGTTTAACATCTTGAGGCCACTTTTCCATAGATTGTACACTATATTGTGAAACTTACGCTGAGTGGATGCTCTGACTTTCACTTGAATATCTACACTTTTAGTTTTTGATACCCTTTTAGTATTTGGTACCATATCAGGGGGACGGCTCACAGAGTTTAAAACATTAAAAACTGCTCTTTAAGTCTGGATCAGTAACTTTATGGGAAAGAAATTGCTCTTCCATTTCAATCAACTTCCAATACAAGAGGTGTTCCTAAGAATTTTGTTCAAATAATTAGTGACAGCTCTGACAGGAAGACTCCCAGCTATCGTCTACATTGTAGGAACAATAGAAAGACATTTCTATACTCTCACTTTTGTTGTATTGTTCTTCTGTCACATAGATCTATTAAATCTATTTTGTTTGTAGCTGATATCTCAACAGAAAAGAGGAAAAAGAAAAAGCTTGCATAACTTGAAGTTTCTAAGAGACACAGAAAAGGAGGGTGAAATAAAACTACAGTGTCAGTGTTCCAATGATTACAACTCACATTCAGAACACGTGAGGTAAAATCAAATCTCAGTATTTCAAAGAAACAAGGAGTAAGGTCATATGTTTAATGAGTGACGTAATTGGAAATACTGCGGGTGGTAAGAGACACCAGGGGAACTATTAAACACTAAGGTGATGCAGTCATGAAATGGGTTAATATGATTCTGTAACATTTTAGAAAAGATGCTCTGCTTTCTGAATGCAGGAAAAAAAAGCCTGAGAAGGCATGTAACTATAAATACATCAGCACTGTTATTACTGGGAGGATAAAGAGCAATTAAAGTTAAAAGGCAATACTGACACAGTTAGAATTGGTTATAAGCTTGAGCTGAAAATATCTAGTCTAAGAATTAGAACACGTTATCTAACCATCAGTGAAGTAGAACCACTTTTTAGTGTAAGCACTGGAAACTCAAGTCCTAGCTTGTATGTTCCTGGGATTATACATTACAAATACTTACCATGAAAGAGGATTTACCTTGGTGATGTAAGGAGGATGGTTGGCATCATCAAGTCTTACTTCCAAGAGAAATAATGCAGATACTTGCTGTCAGCAGGTAAGAAGTACAGAACTCCAGACGGGCAAATTCTCTCTTCTGTTTTATTCTATTCTTTTCCAGCTAAATTCTGGAAAATGGTAAATCCATGCCATTGTTATTACTTTTTGAGTTAAATTCTTAAATTTTAAGTCCTCTGGAATCCTGTAATCCTTTCTGAGTGCTAGGATGTCATCTCCAGTGTCTTTTCTGTCATGAGTCAACAATGTGCCCTTCTGGTGACAGAGGCTATCCACATATGGGGCTGCATTTACAAAAATGACGTCATCAGGTAAGGTGCAAGGAGATGTAGGGGGGAGCTGGAGTGGGAACCTCATTGCAGCCTTCCCTGACCTGGTGGGAAATTATAGAGAAGGTAGAGGCAGACTCTTCTCAGAGGCACAGAGCAAAAGGGCAAGCAGCAGGCAGAGGTCACAAGCTGCAGCAAAGAGAACTCCGCTGCAAGAGAGGAAAGACTTTCACAGTGGGTTTGGTTCAGCACTGCAGCAGGTTTCCCAGGGAGATTCTGGAATCTCCATCCTTTGAGATTTTCAGAACTGAACAGGGCCATGAGCAACCTTCTCTAATTTTGGAATTATCTCCACTTTGAGTAGGAGTTAAAGGTTCCTCTCCGACTACATTTTTCTCATTCTCACTAAGAATTGATCCCAACTTAATTTCTACTATGATTTTTGCAAGCACAGGTGTGCAATATTTTTCAGATGCCTGACTTAAAACACATAAATGTATTTCCAGATACACTTTTAAAATGCCATTTTTGCAAAGCTTACCTTCCGCGCATTAGGTCTAGCGATTTTCTATATGCTGAGTAAACAACTTCTCACAGATTATTCAGCTGAGAGTCACACATTAGAAGAACTTTGTGGCTGAGTTTGCTAAGATTACATGAAATAAGCTTCCTGGTGGTTTTAAGATTTGTTTATCTTCTTAGGCGGTGTTCAGAGTGCTTTTCAATGTCGCAAAAAATGCTCAGTGTCTACATTACTAATTGGATGCAAAGCAGTTGACAATATACCTTAAAAACTAATAACCTATTACAGGTATCTGTTAACTCATTTCAGTGTTAGATATTATGATATGTGAAAAAAAGAAGAATCGTAATTTTTAACAAAAAGGAACCTAGCTGGTTCCTTTTCCGTGAAGGGAGGTTATGTCACTAATGGCTACTTTTCTAAGGGTACCTTGCTAAAAATCTTGCATAAAACTTGAGAAAGAATCAGGATTGTTCCTTTGCCTCCATTCCTTTTGAATCATAGCAAACCCATTTCTGTGAATTACTTGTGCCTCATAACGATATTTCTGAAAACACATGGTTCTGGATATGAAGTTTAATATTGCACAAAATGCTAGATATTAATAACAAAGTGTGAAAAAGGATGTGAAAAGGAGTTTGCCCAGATTCTCCAAATGTTGTCGCTACCCATCATTACTGAGTTATATGTACTGTACATACTATCAATATTCTACAATAACTTCTATTTTTTTCTCTAGAAAAATCTAATACCTCTTGACATCAATCACCCACTAGCTTTTGTGGAAGTCAAAATCAGATTTTAACTGTGGTAAGTACTGAAATTTACTGATTTCATATTTTATTTGCATAACCTTGACCACACACAAGTTAGTTGAAATTGCCTCAAAATGGTTCATCAGTTGCTTTTCTCTTCCTAATCACTCCAAACAGTGCACACCTAACAAATGGGTACATCACGAGATTTTGTTTCTCTGCTACATAACTCACAAAATTAAATGTCCTGCATCAAAGTAAAATCACTCTACTGTATTCACCACCAAAGCATATAGTGCACTAGGTCCATCACCTTATAAAACCTGGCTTCTTCTCAATTTCAACAAAGCTGCTAAAATGAAAAATTTGATATGTAACCAGCATCTCTCCAAAGCTAGTAAAACGCCAGGAAACATATATGCGCTCATCCTTCCATCAGAAGGCAAAACTACTCACTCCCTGCATAAAGTGAGTCTTAAACAGAAGCAATGGTTGCAAGCAAAAGTTTCCTTGCCATCTACTCAGAATCCATGACACTTAGCCTGACATTGTCCAAAGTTTGACATTGTTGTTACTTTGTAAGTATGAAATTTTGGATATGCTTAGAGAAATGAGATTAAGGAAGACATTATTGAATTATACTGAATGCCACTGAGAGTATATCAACGTGATTAAAGAAAAGTAGGTTTGGTCTTCACTCTCTGTATGACAGGCCAAGTAATAGCAAATGAAAGAGTAAATGGATTAAGATACTAGAAACGAGATGATATAATTTTCTGAATTCTGTAGCCTGGCCCTGCTTGAGCTATCCAGGTGAATCTCTGCTGAGCCTTCCTTCAGTTCACTTTGAAGTGTTCAGGACACAGAGCTCGCCTCACTCTCCCACTGCCTGCTTGGATGTTTAAATGCACTTTAATGCAAAAAGGCATTTCAGACAATTTGCAAAATGGCAAAAATAAAGCCCCTGACAATCTTAACAACAGAACAAATTCTGCTAAGTTAACTTGAAGTAAAATGATCTAAACAGACACAAAACCGTGGTTTGTGTTGTGTTTCAATTTTGGTTTTCCAGATTCAAGAATAAATAAAAACCTAACAGCACGGTGCTTGTAGCTTAACAACTATGAAGTGCGTTGAGTGATGTCATAGAATCATAGAGTTATTTAAGTTGGAAAAAATCCTCAAGATCATCAAGTCCAACTGTAAACCCATCACTGCCAAGTCCACCACTAAACCATGTCCCTAAGTGCCTCACCTACACGTCTTTGAAATACCTCTAGGGATGGTGACTCCACCACTTCCCTGGGCAGCCTGTTCCAATGCTTGATAACCAGTTCGGCGAAGAAATTTTTCCTAACATCCAATCTAAACCTCCCCTGGTG
>Ga0181612_165174_pt1 | contig 11090 bp, 6 predicted proteins | sample HoacroProtozoa21_FD_119630 | JGI IMG/M metagenome (GOLD analysis project Ga0181612, IMG submission 119630) | Hoatzin crop microbial communities from Cojedes, Venezuel. Combined Assembly of Gp0051906, Gp0051904, Gp0051908 | reverse complement strand
TCGTAGCGCGTCTGCTCAATCTCGTTCTCATAGTCCATGATGGCTTTCTCGCTCTCCGCCTTCTTGCGTTTGGCGGCGATGACCTCGGCGGCGTATTCCTCCTCGGTCTGCGCTTCCCGCTGACCTCGCTCCTGCACTTGCTGCAGGTACTGCGCGTCACGGTCGCGTTGCAGCTCGAGTAGCTCCACCTGCTCCTGCACGTCACGGTCCTGCTTGAGCATCCGCTCGTTGATGTCATTCTCGTATTGGGCGCGTGCCTTTTCGATTTTCTCTTGCTGGTAGGCATCCTCCGCCTCATCGAGCTTGCGGCGTTGCTCCTCTTCCATAAGGACACGTTGTGCGTTGTAAGCTTCCAGTAGCTGCTGCTCTACGCTCATGCGGTTACTGATGGCATCGAGCTGCTGCTGGCTGGCGCCTGCCTGCCGTGCGGCCAGGTACTCGCGCTCGATGGCCTCGATGTGCTGCTGCTCCTCGCTGGTAAGTTTGTCGAGGTCGGTGCGGCGCTTGGCGTACTCCGTTGTGAGCTGCTCTCGCTTGAGGTCGTACTCCTGCTGGCTGCCTTTTTGCGCCAAGGCGATGCGTTGCGTCAGCTCTTTGGCGTTCTCCTCGGCCAGCTTGGCGATGCGTTGCTCGTCCATCTGCCGCAGCTTGTCGTCCCGCTCTTTCTCCAAGGCGAGGATTTGGTTGTTGATGGCCGTGCGCGCTTCTGCGGTGAGGTCGTTCTCCTGCTGCAGCTTCTTGCGCAGGTCCTCGATTTGCTTGGCATAGCTCGCCAGCGTTTCCTTGCGTTGCCGCTCTAAGTTGTCGGCGATGAGTTTGGTCAGCGCCGCTTCGCCCGAGCGGATAATCTCCTGCATCCGCTCTTGGTGCTTGCGCTCTTCCTCCTCGCGGTTCTGCTTGCTCGCCGCTGATGACGTGCCGGACGATGCGCTGCCGCCACCGCCTGCTCCGCCCGCGTCTGCCCCGCCACCCATGTCGCCACCGAGGTCTTCGCTGATGACGGCGGTGTCAGCGGCTTTTTTTTGGGTGCTTTTCGTAGCGGTGGGTGCGGCTGCGGTCGTGCCTTTCTTGTCGCCGCGCAACGCGGAGGCATTGTTCTTGACGGCATCCACGGCTTCTCCCGCTCCTTGCTTGACGCTTTCCCAGGTGGAGGAGAAGAACTTCTTCACCGCCGTGCCCAGTCCCATGATGGCGTTTTTAATGCCACCAAAGTCCATGTGAAACAGCGCATACAGCGCGCTACCCACGTTGCTGATAACGTCCTTGAGCAGTCCGAAGGCGTTGCCGATGTTGCGTGCCACGGACTTGACCACCGCCCAGAGCATCTGAAAGGCGGTCTTGATGGTCATCAACCCGCCGCGAACCATCAGCGAGTTCTTGTATAGGTTGACAAAGGCCTTGATGACGAACCCCAGCCATTGCGCCACCTTCTGCAGCGCGCTTTTGATGAAGTCCCCCACAACGGCCTTAAACGAGCGGAACTCCTCGCTGTTCTGCGTGAGCAGCTCATCCAGTTGGCGAAACAGCTCCAACGCCAGGCTGATGACGGCGGTCAAGACAAACGTCTTCATGGCGGAGTTGGCGGCTTTGACAAACCCCTCGACCGCGACTTTGGCGGTGAGCATCCCCCGCTGCCAGCTATTGCCGCTGGCGTAGGCGGCAGCCTGCTCCATGGCTTTGATTTCTGCGGTCTTGGCTTTGTGTAGCGCTTTCTCGGTCTCGGCATACTGCGCTTTCTGCAGCGTCAGGCGGTTGGCGATGAGTCCCTGCTCCTCGGCGGAGGCTTGGGCGTATTGGCGTTTGAGGGCTTCGACGTTGGCGCGTTGCGAGGCTTCCTGCTGCGCGAGGGTGTTGACCTTGGCGCTGGCCGCCTCGGCATTGGCAACTATCGAGGACTTGCTTACCATGGCAGACTCCCGCACATGCTGCACGAGCTTGACAAGCGAGAACGCGGCTAAGGCGTTGCCCACAATATGCGCCAGCTCGGTGAGGTGGTCACGCACGTAGGCGATGCCTGCCGTAACGGCATCCAAGGGACCCACGGCGCTATCCATGCCGCTGTCGAAGATGGCGATGAGCAGACTTTCCCATGCGGACTTGAGCGAGTCCACGCTCACGGTGAAGTTGCTGAACGAATCCCCGAACATCTGCTCGGTCTTGCCTGCCGAATCGCTCAGCCGCTGCATCTTCTCATCCACGGCTTCCAGCGAGCTCATCAGCGTCAGCGCGGCAGGGGCGGCACGGCGTTGGAAGATGTCGCTGAGCTCGGCCATGGAGTTGGCGGAATCCATGATGCCGCTGTCACGCAGCTTTTTCAGCGTGGCTATCAGTCCTTCGGTCTTGATGGTGTTCTCGTCAATGTCGAGGTTGTATTTCTGGAACACCTTGGCTTGCGCCGCCGTGGGACTGGTAAGACCCAAAATCACCTGGTTGAGCATCGTGCCGGCATTGCTGCCTTTGATACCCACGTCCGCCAGCGCGCCGATGGTGGCGTTGAGCTCCTCGAACCCCACGCCCAACTGGTGCGCCATAGGGGCGGAATTCTTCATGGCGTCCATCAGCATCTTGATGTCCATGGCAGACGAGGCGGCAGCCATCGACATGACATCGCTCACGCGCGTGGCTTCCTCGACCTCCATGCCGTAGGAGTTGAGCGTGTTGGTCACGATGTCGGCGGACTCGGCCAGCTCGATGGCGTTGGCTTGCGCCAAGCGTAACACTTTCTCCAGCGCGTCGGTGGCTTCCTGCGCGCTCATACCATTGCGGGTGAGGTTCTCCATCGCCTGACCCGCTTCGGTGGCGGTGTAACGTGTGGATCCGCCCAAGCGCAGCACCTCGGCACGCATCATGGCGAGCTCTTCGGTGGTGGGGTTGACAACGGCTTTGACCTTGCCCATCTGGTCCTCGAACGAGGCACCGGCCTGCACGACATCGCGCATGAGCCGCCCGAAGGTGAGCCCGCCTGCCAGTGAGGCGAAGATGGCTTTCAGGTTGCCCGCTTTCTGGCCGAGCGTGTCTAAGGAACTCGCGGCTTGCCCGTAGTTGCCCACGTTGCGGTAGAAACGCTGCGTGGCAAACTCTGCCTCTTTGAGTTCGGTGGTCACATCGTTGATTTTCTTTTTCAGCTCCGTGCCGCGGGCGCTCTCTCGCTCCGCCTTTCCCAGGCGGTCGTACTCGGCCGTGAGGGAGATGAGGCGTGAGCGCATCTGCGCGATGGAGCCTGCCTGCTCTTTCTCCGCGCGCGCTTGGGCGTTGACTTGCCGCGTGAGGGTGTTGATGGCGGTGTTGTTCTGCGTCACGGCGATGCGCGAGGCTTCCATCTGGCGGTCGTGCTCGCGCTGGGTGATGGTGCCGTCCTTGAGCTGCTGCCGCAGCCGCTTCTGCTCGGCAAGGGCGTCAGCCACCGCGCGGCGATACTGCGCGATGTGGTCGATGGCGTCTTTGTAACGAACTTGGATGTCTAAAATCTTTGTGATAACCGTGTCTGCCATGTGTGTGATTGGCGAAATGCGCTTCTTAAAATCCCTGCAAAAATAAACAAAAATAAACAAACATACAATTTTCTCCGACTTTTTCTTTAGCACTTTTATGGGGTCTTTGGAGGGGCGCAGACGTTTGAAATGAAAAAAAGGTCTCTTATCGTTTTGAATTGTCGCAACTTAGTGTTAACTTTGCTGAACTACACACAACCATAAACATAACAAACTTTGACAAGATGAGCAAACGTTTTCTTTCTTTGGTATTAGTGGCTACCTTTGCTATGCTTTTAAATCTCTCTACTGCCCAAACGACAAATAAATATGCAGAGACCAGTTCGATTACGCAGTATCGTGAGGCCGCGGAACGAGGTGATGCAAAGGCGCAATTTTATTTAGGGAATTGCTATTACATTGGTGAAGGTGTTACACAAGATTATACGCAGGCGGTTTATTGGTATCGCAAATCTGCCGAACAAGGTTCAGCTTATTCTCAAGCGTCTTTGAGTGCCTGTTATCACTCGGGGCTTGGAGTAATCCAAGATTATTCACAAGCAGTCTATTGGGCTAGTAAAGCAGTAAAGCAAGACTATGACTTTGCACAATACTTATTAGGTATATACTATTATAATGGTCAAGGAGTAGCACAAAGTTACCCACAAGCGGTGTATTGGTATCGTAAAGCTGCTGAACAAGGTTATGCCAACGCTCAGTACAGTTTGGGCTTTTGCCATTACCATGGTTATGGCGTCGCACAAGATTATGAGCAGGCTGTTTATTGGTATCAAAAAGCAGCTGAACAAGGAAATGAAAATGCACAGAGGGATTTAGGCGTTTGTTATTTCAATGGTCATGGTGTAGTACAAGACTACAAACAAGCTGTCTATTGGTATCGCAAAGCTGCTGAACGTGAGATTTCTGTTGCGCAGTATAATTTGGGTGTTTGTTATTACAATGGTGTGGGTGTTTCGCAAGACTATTCACAAGCAGTCTATTGGTCTCGAAAGGCAGCGGAAAAGGGTTTAGCTGGAGGACAAAATTGTTTGGGCCAATGCTATTACAATGGCACGGGCGTAGCGCAGGACTATACGCAAGCCGTTTATTGGTATCGCAAAGCTGCAGAACAAGGCAATGCCTCTGCACAATATAATTTAGGTTGCTGTTACGACAAAGGAGTTGGTGTAGCAACAATATTATTCACAAGCCGTTTATTGGTATCGTAAAGCCGCGGAACAAGGTGTCGCAGTTGCGCAGCATGATTTAGGAGTTTGTTATCTCTTTGGTAATGGAGTAACACAAAGTTATGAACAAGCTGCAAAATGGTTCTGCATGGCAGCAGAACAAGGACTTGCAGATGCGCAATATAATTTGGGCGTTTGCTATTACCTTGGCAAGGGTATTGCACAAAATAGTTCAAAAGCATTCTATTGGTGGCGCAAAGCTGCCGACCAAGGCAATGAAGATGCGAAAAATGCGTTAACGACCTATTATAAAGATAATCAGCGTGCATACGAAAAAAATGATAGTCCGATGACGCAGAATCGTGATGCCGTGGAACGAGGCAATGATAATGCTAAAAAAGCCTTGGATAGCTATAAATTTAGAACAAAACTAAAAAAATATGACTATAAAGTTAGGTGACATTTCGTAGAGCCGAAAGGGCGCAGAGAACGGAGATGCGAAAACGCAATATTACTATTATGGAGGTTTTGGCGTTGAGCAAAACCATTTGCATGTTGTCTATTGGTTTCAAAAAGCCGCTGACCAAGGAAATGAAAACGCAAAAATAGCTTTAGAGCGTTTTAAATAATACCTACAGATCGTATTCGTTACCGTTTTTCACGGCAACTTGATCAGCTCGCAACGGCACACGCCCGAGCTATCCCGCGCAATCGAGATGATGGCAAACAGCGCATTGTATCGCTGTAAGAACACCGGCACGCGGTAGTCAATGTCCCGCAAATCAAACTCGCTGAGCCGCGCCTTCACTGTGATGACAATCGGAGTGCGCACGATTTCTTGCAGATAGGCAAACGAGGCGTTCTCGCTTAGGTGCTTCGGGCCGTTCCACGTTTCCATAAACTCATACCACCGCCCCGTGGCGACATAGTTGCTCTCGTCTTCTATGTCACCCGAGCCGCTGTACTCCCGCTCGGGCATAGCCGTGATGATGCCCAGCGTGGGTTTAGGCTCTCGCCACTTGACCTCATCGTCATCGAGGTACCACGCCTTGAACGTGCTGCCGGTCTCCATCTCGGGCTGGTCGCGGTTGAGAAGGTAAGGACCATAGAAAGGGTATTGAATCACGGTGCGCTGCAAGTCCAAAATCTCATTCTCCACGGCGATGCAGCCATAGCCACCTTCATAGACATCCGTTTCTTCCTCCTCTTCCTCGGCGGTGCGGTCGAGGTCATCGGTCTTGAGCAGGTAGTAGTTGCGGCGCGCAAACCCATCGGGAGCGTACTCCACCTGCTCGGGCAGGTCCTCGGCGCTGCCGGTGAGGCGGTCCGACCAGTCCACCACGTTCCCCTCCGCGGCGTTGCGCTTCAGGTCGCTGAAGAACGAGGGCACCACCTCGCCCGCCTGGTTGACAATCGGGTACGCGCCAATCAGCAGAAACAAATTCTTCATGAACGTCAGACAACTGATGTCAGGCAGGTTCGATGCCACATCGATTTTGCGGGGGTATTCGCTTACGTTGGTCGCCTCATAGACCGGAATGACACGGATGCTGCCGCCCAGCACATCCACCACCTTAAAGTTCAGCGCGAAAAAGGCAGGGTAGGCGACCGTGGAAGCGCCCTCCATCTCCAGACGGCTCTTGCCATTGCTTTGTCGGAAGTCGAACAGATAATACAGCTGCGAGCCTTCGGTGATGCCCGAATACACCTCGCCATCCACGCCGTCTAAGTCCTCGGCGATGATTTTCGCCTCCGTGTCCCCCTCCGCCGCTTGGTGCTTGCGCCGGTACAGCGTCAGCCGTGGTGTGTCTTTCAGCGCCAAGTTCGTGTCGTAGGTGTCTTCCACGTTGGTCAGCGCCACAATCAGGTACCCATCCAACTCGTATTTGGTGGCTTTCTCGCCCCAGCCCTCCGTGGGGACGCCGCCATGCGTGCAAAAGGCGTAGCATTGACCCGCCTCGGAGGTGAGCGCCTCGCTGATTAACCCCGACACCTCGCCCTGCGTGATATTGAAGCACAAGAAGTCGTACACGCTTAAGTCTTCCGTGTCGATGTTTAAGAACTCCTCGGCAACATATTTTGCGCCGTACTCTTGGCTGTTACTCACGAACGTGAACCCATCGAAAACGGTAGTACGCTCCGCGCGCATCTCATCGGTCAGCTCGACCCCCACCAGCGGCACCACCCCGCGGTTGATGACCGCATCGACGCCATTATCTTCCCACTCGCCCTTGTCGGTGTCAAAGGCCTGCGCGTCATACACGCCACCGAGGTTGAACGAAGTGCCGAAGTGGCTATTGACCCATTGCACGACCTTACGCACGGGCACCACCGGCAGCGGGAAGTGCATCTTCGTGCGCTTGCCCGTCACCGCCCAATGCGTCATCAGCCCGCAGGAATACATCGGGTTGAGCGTGTCGGCATCGTTGCTGAACTCCTCAAGGAATTTCTGGTCGCCGCCATAGTCCGCCTGCAAGCCGTCCAAAGGCAGCTCGCAAAGGCTGATGTCATCGTCTTTGAGCGCTTCCATGCCCCGCACCACCGCCCAGGTCATCACGGCGCGGTACTCATCGGAGCTCTCCTCGATGTAAAGGTTGGCGTCCTTGAATAAGTCCACGCCCCCTAAAGAGAACTCGGCGGTGAGCCGACGGCGCACCATCGAAGAGTTCGCGCGCGGGTCTTCGGCGCTCTCAAACAGGCGGCGGTTGTTCTGGGTCAGCGGCAGGCGAAAGGTGTAGGAGTGCGAGCAGGTGATTTTGCTCAGGTCGCCGAACAGCTGGCTTTTGAAGTTGAGGGTGATGCCGCTGGGACGCATCAAGTCCACCCGATGGCGTTTCCCCTCCTTAATAATATAGAGTTCTTCGTACATTCTTTAGCGAAGTGGTGTCTGTAAATGAAATTTTTGTAACTTTGCGGATGAACTCATCTCCCCGTTATTGTAGCGAAAGTCGGGAAGATGTTCCGTTTACCGCGATTAGATGCTCACATGCCATTTGCTTGGGTCTTCCCACCTTTTTGAGCATCGGTCGCGGTTTTTGTATGCCTATAGCGTCTGCGAGACGAGTTCGGGCAGGTACACGCTTAGCTCCAAATCCCGCAGCACCTTGCCGGCTTGGTGTGTGGTCGCGCCGCCCTTGACCTTGACAGGCACCCACAGCGGCACCCCGCCAGGCGACTCTCCTAAATACATATCCACCATCGGTGAGCTGACCACGCTCACCACATAGCTGTAGATGTCTTCGGTGAGGCTGACCGCGCAGCAGCTCTGGCGGCGCTTGGTGGTGACGGCGGCGGTACGCACGTGGCCGTGAAACAGCATCCCCGCGGCTTCACGGCTGTCTTCCACCTCGCTGTCGCTTAGGGAGGTCTCCCGCGCAAGAGTTCCCTCGTCAAAGAGATAGTAGCGGATGAAGCCCTGCGCATCGACCCACCGCAGGTAACACCCTTTGGTGCGGTCCTCCACCTGCAGCCGGATGAGCGTGTCACCCACGCCCAGCGTGATAAAGGTGTGGTCAAACGTGCTGTCAAACACATGCACCGTGTCGTCGGCGTCTTTGCGCAGCACCGCCTGGGAGCGCACCTGGGGAAACAGCTGCGCGGGTACGACCTCGAAGATGCCTGACGTGGCGGCGTTGCCCCAAGGGCACACGACCAAGGTCTTCGCCTGGCTGTCGTACATCATAAACCGCTCGCCGCAGCGGAACACCACGCCGGTCTTTGGCGTGTCGCCATCCATATACGCCGTGACCGCATCAAAGGCATCGGTCGCTTCCCATTGGGCGTAGTAATTTCCATCCTCGTCTTGTAGCAAGAAACGGTTTAAGGGCTGGCAATACACCACCGTGCCCTCGCTGCTGGCCAGCGTGTCCGCATCGTAACTCGGCGTATCGGAGAGGATGGCATCCACACGGCATCCAAAAGCGCGCAGCGTGCTGTCATAGGTGCTGCCGCCATAGCGTAGCCGCAAATCGCCCTCGATTAACGCGGTGGCGGAGAACATACTCACGGTAAAGGGAAACCCTCGGAACCACACCAACTTTTGCCGGAAATACACCCGCCGCTCATCGTAGGGATAGGCGCCCCAGGTGTCGAACCGCTCCCCCATGGGCAGCAGCCCGCAGACCACCAGCAGCGTGAACGAACACACCTGCGTGGCTACGCCGTCAACGGCCAAGCTGATGGCGATGGTGACGTCTTTGCTGCGCTGGTGCGCCATGTCGTCAAAGACCAACTGCAGGGTGCGCGAGAGATAGACCTTCGCGCTGCCACCATACAGCGTGAACCCCAACGTGAACGTGCCGGTGTCGCAGCTGACGCTGAGCGTGCCGCTTCCGTCATAGGTGCCTTCGGTGATGGTCAGCTGCACGAAGTTGGGGTTGTAGGCAAAGCAGACGTCATCGGGGCGCGTACACGTCCCCACGAGGTTGTCGGAGTTGAGTGTGGTCGTTATCATGTGTCGTTGTCGGGTTGTTGGAGGGGTTCGTGGATGGCTTGGGAGAACGTCAGGGCGACCTCATCGGCCAACTCGGCCAGCTCTTGCTCAATGGCAGAGGAATAGATGTCGGCGCTTTCGCCACGGCGGTACATGCGCGTGCCGTGCTTGAAAATCGAATGAGCCACCGCGCCCGCGAAGTTGGTGATTTCTTGCTGGGTCTTGCCGCTGCCCAGTCCTTTGGCGAGGATCCACTCGCGCAGGATGTCGGTGAAGTTCTGTGGCACGGCGCCAGGACGGCGGCCGCGCTCCATGGTCAGAAATGCGGGCGAGCCATAGAGTGTGCCTCGGTCGCCGGTGACATCCACCCGCAGCGATGCCACGGTCTTGCCCGTAGCGGTGCGGGACGCCATCTTCTCGGCGATGCGTCCTTTCAGGTGCAGCAGGTGCCGCAGCAATAAGGGTTGTAAGTCCATAGGGTAGGGGATTTGTAGTTGCGTTTAGTCGGCGCAGATGTCGATGCCATCGATTTCTTCGATGGGCATCTCCACGAGGATGCCGGTCACGTTCTGGTCTAAGTGGTCGTACAGGACGCGGTAGCTCAGCTCGCCCTGCACCACCTCGAACAGCCCGCTGGCGTTGTAGGCTTTGACAAAACCCGCGAACAGCATCTTCATGCGCTCGATGACATTATCGTTGGCGGCATTTTCGTAGTCGAACTCGGTGTTGCACACGAAGCCGATTTGCGTGGAGGGGCGGTCGCGCACTTCGCGCCAATCCACCTCCAACGTTCCCGAGGGCGGCGCGACATACACCACGGTGGGGCGCTCGATGCCGTCTAAGCTGACGTTGACCTGCGCCCAGTTGCCGAACACGTAGCCCACGTGCTCACCCATCGCTGCCACCACCGAGCGGATTTTCTGCTCCACCGTTCGATACGTGGCGCCGCGCCCATGTTTTCTTTTGCCGTACTTTACTTGTTTTTCCATCTAATTTGTCTGACGTGTGCTTTAAAATATCGGCAAATATAAACATAAATTATCAATTATACAAGGTTTTCGAGCGACAAAAAAGCAGAGAATTGTATTTTATTGTAAATCTACATCGTTGTCCGCAACTACAGCAATGGAACCAGCAAAGCCAGCAAGGAGGTCAAATAAGACTGAATTGTCACATCTCACAAAACAAAAGGAAGGCATGGGCGTCATATCGGCGCCCATGTTTTTTCTAATGGAAATTGGTGGTATTTGATGGATAGATATTTGGTGGAATGAGAAATTCTACTTACTTTTGCAGCAAAGCTATCATGTGTGTTGTTTTTATGAAATCACAATTATGAGAAAGCCTAAAGTTAGATTGTAATTCACATTTTATATTAACCCAAACAAAACAAACCTAATGATGAAAAAAGTCTTTTCTTTTCTGTTTACTGCTCTGTTAGCTGTAGGTATCGCTACTGCCACAGATGTAGAGTTTGACTTTACGTCAATTTATTCTTCTACCACTACGGGTAGCAAGAAACTCACAGCCGACACTTCCGGTGTCGTGACGATTACCTATGACAAGGGTACAAGTCGCAGTAATCCCTCGTATTATGCCTCCGGAACGTCTATCCGCATTTATGGTGGAAACACATTCACCATTGCAAGTAGCAGCACCAACATCACGAAAGTGACAATTACCCGAGCGAATGCAGCAGCCAATGCGCTGACTGCATCAACTGGTACTTTTACAGATGAAGGAAGCGGAGGCACAAGCACCTATACGGATGTAGAATGGACCGGTTCTGCAACTTCGGTTGTGTTTACCGTTGGTGGTACCAGTGGTAATGCGCGACTGCGGAAGATTGTTGTTACCCTCGAAGAGGGCGAAGTGGACGTTAAGGCTCCCGTGATTTCGCCCAATGGCGGCACGTTTACGGGTTCGCAAGAGGTTACCATCACCTGCGAGACCGAAGGCGCCAGCATCTATTACACCACCGATGGCACCGACCCCACCGCC
>Ga0181612_111155_pt1 | contig 11090 bp, 5 predicted proteins | sample HoacroProtozoa21_FD_119630 | JGI IMG/M metagenome (GOLD analysis project Ga0181612, IMG submission 119630) | Hoatzin crop microbial communities from Cojedes, Venezuel. Combined Assembly of Gp0051906, Gp0051904, Gp0051908 | reverse complement strand
TGAAGAGCTGCAGCCTGTGGGAAGGACTCACGTTGAAGAAGTTTCTGGAGAACTGTCTCCCATGAGAAGGACCTCACACTGGAGCAGGGGCAGCGTGTGAGGAGCCCTCCCCCTGAGGGACAAGGAGCGGCAGAGACAACGTGTGATGAACTGACCGCAACCCCCGTTCCCCATCCCCCTGCGCCACTCGGGGAGAGGAGGCAGAGAAAATTAGGAGTGAAGTTGAGCCTGGGAAGCAGCGAAGGGTGGGGGGAAGGTGTTTTGAAAATTTGGTTTTATTTCTCATTATCCTACTTTGATGTGATTCGTAATAAATTAAATTAATTTCCCCAAGTTGAGTCTGTTTTGTCCATGACGGTAACTGGTGAGTGATCTCCTTGTCCTTATCTTGAGCCATGAGCCTTTTGTTACATTTTCTCTCCCCTGTCCTGTTGAGGGTCTCTGGTGGGCACATAGCGTCCAGCCATGGTCAACACACCCCAGCCCTCCTTGCTGTGGTAGTGAGGTAACCGACAACTATCTCATTAATGATTTTTGGGGAAGAATCCTGAAGCGCATCAAAGCCTTTCTGCTGAATACAGAAGCTGTTGCACTACCTCTTTGGTGTTTAAAATCAGAGAAGTTAGTCTTGCAACTGCAGTACATGAAAGCATTGTTTTCCTGCTTCAGTGTATCAGAAGTTAAAATAAATGAAAGAAACAGAAGCAAAGTTTTACAGTATTTATAGCTAAGCACAGTTGCATGTCCTTCATACATGTGAGATTTGATTGGATGTATTTCTTTGTATGCATTATTAAAATAATTTTATCTCGTGACAGTTTGTTGAATTTCTCATATGTAGTAAAGGGTTTACTATATTGGTATCAGCAAACATGAGCTTCAGATCTCAGATACCCGATATTGATCTAAAGTGCTTTCCAGCTTCTGGCATTTGACCTTGAGACTAAGACTGTAGTTAAGTTTTGATGCACAAAAATAAATTTGTAATATTACCATTACTCAGCTTCATGCTACAGTTACTTTCATATTAATTCACTGCAAAAGACGAAACAGGATTTTCAATCACTAAAAAAAGATCAGTTTTGTAATACCAGGGAACCAGGAATGAGCATCGGAGCTTCTTGAATCGGAGGGCGAGAATTATGCATTCTGTATATGAAATTCAGGGGGGACTGAGGGCAGAAAATTGGGTATCTCATCATCTCTCGGATGCTTGCTAAAAGGTATCGTTCATTTATACCAGACAATTGTAAATGAATGTGACTTACTCAAGATTATTCGGTCTATTTGAAGACTATGAACCCACTGTTGAAGAGTGCTCAACGATTTCCTGTATTGAAGTTAATGGATTTTCTTTTTTTCCCGTAATGTTATGATCCTACTGGTGGTTTTTATTTATCGCAGACTAGCCAGGTAGTATACATGCATTTTGGAGGCTTCAGAATGCAAGAACTGAAGTTTTTTTTCTATTCTTTGCCTTGAAATTTATAAAACAAAATAAAAAATCAGAAAGAGTTTTAAACTAATCCTACCAGAACAAAGTGCTAATCTGTATTTATTTGTTAGTTTGTGTGGGTTTAATGTGTATTTATTTATCTGAACGGGGAAAACATCTGAAAGGTTATGTTTTTTATGTTGTTTGGCCATAGTCTTCACTTTCCTTTGCTTTTAGGTAGACAGGTTATTTGGCAAACAAATAGGCTGTAGAGCTGCCAGGACCAACCCAAACTATGCCAGGGTTCAGAGTGAGCATGAAAACTCATCTTTACAGACAGCTACTATGGGAACATCTTGCTGTTGTTCCACAACTAGAATCTTTGGCTAGTTTTATCTTTCACAGGAAAAAAATAGATTTTATGAAATAAATAGAGGCTCTTTGGGAAAGAATGTTTTTAAAATCAAAGTAACAATCTTTACTAGGCATTATTTTTAAAAGTTGTATCAGTGCTATTGCACTTATTCTAATAGGGAATACATATGGTATTTAATTTTTTTTGGTGGACAGAATGAGCTAAGTAAAATGTTACCTCCTGTATTCCCAACCAGCTGGGCCCGTTGCAGCTTTGCAGTTTGTACTTCAAGAGCTGGTAGAATCGATTAATTGTTCTAGGGTTATAATCAGAGTGGTTCGAAAAATCAAGTGATTGTCCTTACTGGGGTGTTTCAGCCTAGGTTTCTCATGGCTGTTTGAAAGACAGTCACATCTTTTATTCTCTCATTACCTCTATAGTTCCTGAATGTATGTGTATGTAGATACTGGTTTTATTTATTGCTGCTCATATATGTGAAGTCTTTCTTTTCCAGAAAACTGCTGTCACAAAGCTCTTGGTTGAACAGTTTTGAGGAAAGATTGTAGTCTTGAACGATTTACTGCTTAATTTGAAACACCAGCTGTGCAGGAAAATGTCGCCTTTTCCTGGCCCAGTTTTGATGATAAAGCAGGAGGCAGAGGTGGCTAATATTCTGTGTCTTCCATGGGTGAAATAACTGGTATCTCTTATCTCTTCTCATTAGAGATTCCATAAAAGCCATTTTAAACTAACAGAACACATCCCTTCAGTTATGGTACACCTACTCTTATCAGGATCTTCTCCTGTAATTTAAAATACCATATGCTCATTTATGCTTGTTCTGAAATTTGCCCAAATTATCCAAGATTAAAAATGGGAATGAAAAGCAACCAGCTTTTGTTAGGTATCCTCCAAATCCGAGGAACTCTATAAAGTCATCCAGTACTTGACATCCTCACTGATATTTACATCCCTGGATAGTCCAGGTTGGCATCACATCAGTCATTAACACAGTAAAGGAATCGTCATATGTGTTTACAACTTGAAACAACTGGAATTAAGAAAGGCAAACTCATCCACATAAGCCAGATAACAGAATCAGCAAATTAATACTGTTCTGCTGTACATCTCATAGGGAGCTGATGCTGTAGCGGTGCTCTGCTTAACTCCATTCATTGTGGTGTTTTATGTGCAGAACCACTTTATTCTGTAGTTTCTGCATCATAAAACTTCTTTAATTTGATGTAAACAATAGTTTAATGTTCCCCTAATTACCTCTTATTTTCGCTCTAGCCCTGGACATGCAAGTGGAAACACTGAATTTCCAGAAGCCAGCAGCAACAGTGAGGGAGGCTTTTTAGTGAGACACAATTTAAGCTTGACTATTTGGAGTACAATAATTAAATAATTTCTAGTTCTCACTCTAGACTGGCTCTGAAGTTTTGGGGAGTGAACTGGTGAGATTATTTCATAATTAGTAGCAACAACTTCAAGCATTTTAAATTACTTCAGCAAAAGAAAAAAGATAAATAACATGGTTCATCCTTTGGCTTCTTTTCAGTTGCATTGCTTTTTATTTTGGCCCGGATATTTCATTGTTCATTTGCTTCTTGAAATAGCTTTATAATTATGTGTTGATAATATCAGACAGTAATGACACTTTTCTGACTTTTTTTAACTCACTGATCATTTTCTTGCCTTAGAAAACACTTTGTTATTTAGCTATCGTGCATATGTTGTATCAGCATAGAAAGTTCATTGTTGTTAATGGCATTGGGAAGCAGAGGGCTTTTTATCCTTCATACTGAGGCTGGATCTTGACCTGAAGAAACTGTGTATTCTAACAGAGAGAAATAATAGAAAAGGACAAAAAAAACAGGTAGCTATCTTGTGTCTTTTGTATTGTCTTTTCACCTAGTGAATAGGTATGTTTAATATTTTGCTGGACAATTTCTTCCATTAGCATCATTTTCAAAATCTAATTTGAGTCTAAACATGATAAAATAATCTCCAGGTTGTATGTAGTACAACAATGTATACAGTATGGCTGGTCCACGTTTAAACTAATGAGAATATCTTTGCTTTAGGAAAGCTGAAGATGCAAAACTTTTCATGACACAGTTTTGAGGAAAACTATTTTTCAGTAAATTCAGTCATAATTCCTAGTGCAATGACTGACAGTACTGACTGTTATAGAACTCCTCCTCAGGGCAAATCTATTGTTTATTAACACTCTGCTGTGTTGATTTCTGAATCATGCAACACAAATTACAGAATTGTTCTCTTAATTTAATGATTTGAATATTTCCTAGCTAGTATCTCTCACATTGCTAACAGGAGACACTTTAAAATTACTATTTTTCACATTGTACATTTTAAATGATGATTGCATTAAAAATATGACCCTCTGAAAAAAGTAGAACAACAAGCAATGCTCCCTCCCCCCCAAAAAAAAAAATCAGGACAAAATTACTTTTCCTTTTCAGACTCTCTTTATTCACACCCTGTCATGCCTCCTTCCCTTAATTCTGTTTCTCTGAGGATGAGGAAATTGAAACAGAGAGGTAAGTGACTTGCTGAAGTTCACAAAAAAGGTTGATTGCAGAATCAAGATATAAATCTCAGAGGCCAGCTTTTTAGTCCTGACCCTCAAGTATTAAACCACAAATAACACATAGCACTGAGTCTGGTTATCGGAGAGTTCGATCTGCTCATCAAAGGAAGGGCTGTGACCTCTCAGGAGAACACAGCACTGAACGTCTATTTCCCACAAGGGAAAGGCAAATTCGTGCTGAAATCGTAAAGACACGGTTCAGTCAGATATTGTTCAGAACTTTTCAAAATATTGCATCTCATAAATGCACCTTCCTTTTTCTTTCCCTGACCACGTTGTGATCTGGCAGCGTTAAATCATCCTAAACAACAGTCCAGCATAGGAAGGGCTGTCATTCAGATAGTCCAACCTGTACACTTTTTGTCACCCACAATACGTAAAAAACAAATAAAGCATGGAATTAAATACTGCCTTTTTCACAAACTGCTTATCACTTTACTGATACCATGACTATCAAAATGTGCAGTGCGTTTCCCACATCCGAAAGAGGACAGCCGCCTGCCCGCAAGCCCTTCTTAGCAAGCAGGATCCCCCCCAGCACGTGCCCTGCCCTCGGGGACCAGCAGTGGCCCCAGCCCGTTTGCAGCACTGGCGCCTGGCGATGCCTGGTCACGTCCCTAGAACCCTCTTCACCAGCATTGGCTTTGTGCAGCATTGTACCCACTCACAGACAGAGATTTGCAAGTGAACTAGCGAATATGTCCTTTTGCTTCCCAGAAGACACTGGAAGAGGCGGGCAAGCACTTTCTGTAGAACAATGAGCAGCTTAAAGAAGCATGTATTTAATTCTGTGGAAGATAACGGGACGGTTTTCTAGCCTTGTGAATCAAGCTATATTTAACACCTGCAGTAAAATGAGCAGAAGAACAATTTGAGTCTTTTATCTGTTACTGAATTCTCTTAATGAGGATGATATTATAAAGACAGCATATGCCTGTAGGCATTATGAAGCAAAAAACTGACACAATTTTATTTTAAAGAAATAATTTAAAACATTCCAAAACTGTCCCATAATGACGAGGTGTGGGCTGCATGCTGCGCTATTACACGTTTTTTTTGCCCAGTGAAATGTTCTTTTCATGATGCCGCTGTGTGTCAGTGGATATATTGATTATCTCAACAATCTTTTGTTTTCTTAATCTATAGAGTTTTGTGTTGAATATTTGTACATACTGCTTAGCATCTACTTATCTTTTCAAGTTGTGATAATATATAGGAATGCAGTAAATTAAGATGAGAAAGAACTGCAACACAAGTTTCTCCATGATTTATAATCACCGTCGCTATGATATTTAAAAGTGACCTATAGTTATTTACATTACATGAAACCAGATTTTCTCTGACTGTTACAGTCCACTGCTTTTCCGTTCATACCGTGATGATCTAATATTGCTTCTGGGTGTGCTGAAGTTCACAAAAGCTCAATGTACCTTGATATCCTCAAAGTACTACATCTGCTTCAGTGACACGAGCCATTGTGCCACTCAACTCTGGGTATCACGTCGCTGCGTGTTGCTCAGTGACATTAGCAAAAGGTGCCCTGACACAGGCTGTTATGTCAGTCTCCTTGCTGACAATATTAAGAGCTTTTATATAGCACATGTGCATTTGAAGTGACGCCACTGAGCACTGTTGTTCCTTCTGTGATATTTCTATAAAGCTGCGATTTCTCTGTTGATGGAAGAAATGCTTTTAATTAAGGTTGTGTTTTAATTAAGGCTTAATGAAGGAAAAGATATTACCAGTTGTAAATCAACAGAATTTTTCCTAATAGTTTGTATCTGATTGCCTTTTTTCATAATTTAGATTACCTGAGCTTGTTCAATATCAAAGAAATTTGTTGGGCTTGTCACATAAAAAATCCACAGAGCTTTCATCTGAAATAGTCATGAGAAAACAATGTCAAACCACACTTTCCCAGAATCACCTCTGAGGAGAAATTTGGAGGAAAGAAGGGAATCTGGGTGTCTTTTAATACATACAGAACAATGCTTTGTCATACTTGTTTCTTCTTTTGAAATCTCTAAAGATGACTTGAAGTGACTTACAGAAACAGAGCTACCAGCCATTGCACCTTGGCAGGTGCATTTTGCTTACCCTCTGTAGTCAAGTCAGAGCAAGAACTTAATGAAGAGATTGGAGGTTCTTTGGTTTTATTTTTATTTTAAAAAATGCAAAAGAATAATTCAGGTCATTATATGAATTAATACAGCCGTACGGTTTTTGTATCAGACCCCAGGAAACTGTTGTTAACTTGTCATGCTGGTGATATACAGTCACCAAAGTTTTTATTTCCACTTTCAGAACCTGATTTTTAAAGACACCTGCAAATACAAACTTCAGGTGTATTTGAAATTTCAACTATCAGAAGGGTTCCGTCCATCAGCCATACGAATGAATGGTTAATTTAGCTAACAACAACTCATCATTTGCAACTTAAAGAGTGAATGTGTAACGTTTGTAAAAAACTGTGATCATTTGCTAATTTTAATATATATGAACAATCAATTAGCAACTGGGGAAGCAAACAATGTAAGCGGAGTAATTAGTTTCTATTGAGTTATTTGCTTAATTGTAGTAATTTTTAGCATGGCTTTCAAATGTTAAAAAAATGAGTAGTTTTTAAAATGTCTGTATAATTTCAATACACTTTCACATCCATCAGATTTGTTTGAAAAATCCCTCACCACATATGAAAAAGCAACTGTAAATTTACTAAATCATCAAAATTAAATTTAATAAAAAGTAAGCTAAACTTGTTGTTGTTGTTTTTACAATTATATGATTCCACAGTCATAATTTAATGGACACTTAAAGAGTAATCTTATTACAGTTGGAGTTAACAGGAATTGTGGAATCTCAGTTTGATCCAAAAGTCAAAATGAGGATATTATCATAGTTCCCAAAAGTATATCGATATAACAACATAAACGTAATGTGCATCAGTTTGTGCATATGAAATTATTTTCTCAAAATTAAAAAAAGTCGAAAACCTCGAGAAGGGTTGGAAGTGAGCAAGTAATTGGGAATTAGAGAAGGCTGGAAATTCAGCACTGTCAGGAGAAATGCTAAAGGCCCCCTCAGAGAACAACAGAGAAGCTATTAGTCTGTAGAGGCAAAGCATGCACTTCTTCTGCTGCATCTGCTGCAAAAGATTGACCATTAAATCCAGGCTCCTCATGAGTAACCAGCAAGGGGAGAGAGGAATGATGGAGCGGCACCAGGATCTGCTGGTGGTCCCAGGGTAATGGAGCAGGTTGGGACGCTGCAGCAAGCCACATGCTCCAAGGTCCGGGCGTCAGCAGACACACACGGGCTGCTGAAAGGGTGGAACAGGGAAATAAGGAACGATGGACACTGCCTTTTGGGAAATGGCCCCCAAAACCCAGACTCTGAGCGAGGCAGTCACTGGGCTTTGTTCTCCAAGGTGGAGTGGGCCCTGTGAAGCCAGTCCCGAAAAAGTGCATTGAGAGAAGTTACAAAATGTCATTTCACTCACTACCACGCAGGTGGGAGTTATAATTCAGTTTTAAGGATTTACCGTTGCAAAGTGCTAAATACCTTTGGAGAAGTGTTAGGCTCCTTCAGCTTCCCATTTGTACTTGGATTCAAGCACGTCTAACATGTTAACACTCTTCTTTGTTATAATATAGCAATTTGTTAAACAAAAAGAGAGAAATGTTTCTAAGTTGTACATTTACATTGAACAAAAATGAAATCAAGTCCGCATTTTGAATTGCCAATTTACCTGTTTGTTTGTTGGAATTGCTAATATCATGCTAATTATATTTAAATTGCAAAATATATTTAAATAAATGTTCTCCCATGGGATGTTTTAGGTAATAATTAAGCATAATTTCTTCATCTGAAATTCCCAGATTAATTTTTTGATTTTTTTTTCTCTGTGTAGAAACATGAGTTATATGTATATGTCTTTGCTTTAAAGCCTTTTGGTTTCCTCTAAAAGACACTTCAGAGGATTGTGCTGCGGAGCTGCTAATTCTTTATGAGGGTGCTTATGTCTAAGATCCCATAAAGTTTCAGCTTACCATTTCCCCTGTTCATATTCTATGCAAAGCTGCTCTGAGTTATTTTTGTGTTGCATGATCATTCATATAGAGCTTATATTCCACTACTTCTTTTTACAAGGCCTGTGTTTTACAATTTCATTATCGTCCCCACATTTGTGAAGCAGTTAATGGAAATGCATATCTTTTTAACATACTTGCTGTTACCTAATCTTAAAAAAGAAAAAATACTTGTCCACATGTGAAGCATTTGGATAAATAAATTAAAGAAGTTCCAGGGATTGGGAAGGTGTTTGACCCTTTTTTTCTAAGTGGACAAATTTCCCCTGTTTTTCTATGTAACACGAACAGCATAAAAATCTTTTTTTGCATCTACAACTTGTGGTGAAGGTACCTGCATTGCTTTCTGATGATAGATGTCCTTGTTTTTGTCGTGATAACAAACTCAGTTGAAATTAGTCCATGAAGACCTCCTAAAACTTTCAGAGACTCAATCTCTATCCGTTTGCTTTGACGGCTTACATCGCCCTTACCTAGCCTCTAGTGCAGGGTGCTCTTACCACGCTGGGTCCATTTTCCTGGCTGACTGCATGGGACGTTCAGTGACAATCTTCCAAACCGTGATCATCCCAGCGTGGTAAAGTGGGTTTTTCAATCCAGGAAACAACTACTCCCGTTAGCTGCCCTGCATGACACCTTTGGTATATACGGCCCTTGTAAGATCAGCTGTGGTAGTTTTTTACAGCAGAATTGTGAGGATTAAAGATAGTGGATTTAGGGGATTTTTATCTGGAGTCCCGCTTTTGGAATTTCCTATTTAGGAAAATTCAACAGAGCAAAATGTGGCTAGCTTAACATTACAGACCAGTGCCTTTAATTTTTTTTATTATTATTGTTTAGAGTGTTTATTATAGGTATTTTTTTGGCTTACAGCTCAGTTCTGTTTAAAGATGTATATTGACCATTGTTATAATTAATTGCTGTAAATACACTGCATGCATGTTTATCCAGATGACTTTATCTGCAGTGTTTTATTCATTAAAAGACAGTATTCTTTCAAACTTGTTGCTTTTAACTACTCATTTGCAAGATAAACAAAGTAAGACTGAAACTGTGGTGTCAGAGTACAGAAATACTGCTCATGTGTTAATCACCAAGAGAATAATATTAATTATATTTAATACAGTATGCATGACACTAGATACAATATGTCAGTAAAGTGTACATTTTATTAACAGCATTATTTCACAGGAACAGAAAGAAACATGGACCATATTTTCAGTTCTTTATCATAGTATTTTTATGTACCTTTTAATTTTTTATTACATTTAGAACTAATTAAGTTTTGCTACCCTAATTAAAAAATAGAAAAATAAAAGCTAAATGCAAGTGTTCTTCGGCCAGTGGAACCCTTCTGTAAACTTCCATATTATTGAGGCTAACAGAAACTGTTACCTTGAAAACTTGCTCATTCGCTTGCGCTGATATAAGTTGAAGTAGAGCCCAAGGGAAACAGAAGTCACAGAGTGACTTTTTGTGTGAAAATACATACAACATAGAAGACTCATTGCTACAGATAAACCAGAACCAATTCCTAGAGGACTTTTTGTAATAGTTTTGGGCAACTGCATTAGAAAGTTGGTCTGTATAGCAAGATGTTGTGAGCTTCATATTAATGAAGGGCATTAAGGAGATTCTAATTATGGTGCCTGGTTTGAAAAATTAATCTAAGATTTAAAAATCTGAGATGTTTGAAGTAAGCGTGACTGTAGCCTCTAGTCATTCAGAAAAGATGGTGACTAAAATCTTTGTTAAAAAAATGTTATGAATGCTACTGCATTTTATTATTAAGGCTGTAAAATACCATATGTGTTCAGGACTTGTTAACTCTCTGTAAGTACATAAATTGTTTTACTAAATGGATTCTCCAAAGATGCATAATTCTAATTATAAGCTCTGTGCCCTTGCACCTCTTTTCTTGATCATCAGGCTACGAAATTCTTGCACAGAAGGGCTCATTCTAAGAGTACGATAAAATTATCACAATTCTCCAGTATAAGTTTTTAAAAGTTTGAAAATACTGTTTGAATAGTGGAGGTTGTCTGGGTAAGGGAATGCCACAAAGGTTCACTGCAGTTTTCATCAGCGCTGAGTCCACTGAGCAGTCGAGTACTCTGTTGGGCTGAGCTGAATCCCCTTCCTGCTCCACTGACATGATCCCCACTGACTCTTCAAGGAATCTAGAAATCCACATTCAGACATTGCACATCTGGGTATCTCAACCTGGAACCGAATCCTGCCCTAATCTCTCTTACCAACATGATCTTTTCTTTTCCTTTTCCTTCAGAATATTCCATCAGCCGTCGTGCAGTGTCAGTGTCATTTCTTACTGCTAATGCAGATATGAACTAAAATCTGGAGTTTTTTACAGGATAAATATAAAGGGCATTAACAGCATGCAAGCAAAATGGTTTTCAAGAAATTTAATAAATTCTCTCCCGCCCCCACACACACACTTCTTTATCAAATTTAGCTACCAGATTTAGCTGAGACTTCTCAGAGGTGTATTCCAGGCAGACAAACAGACAAATGTAACTTTATATACTTCATTTTCTTAGGAAATCTACTTAAACATACTATTTTAATTTCTTTATTTTC
>Ga0181612_149044_pt1 | contig 11091 bp, 11 predicted proteins | sample HoacroProtozoa21_FD_119630 | JGI IMG/M metagenome (GOLD analysis project Ga0181612, IMG submission 119630) | Hoatzin crop microbial communities from Cojedes, Venezuel. Combined Assembly of Gp0051906, Gp0051904, Gp0051908 | reverse complement strand
GCGCTCTCTCTCAGCGGGAATGAATATGCCTCTTACTGCTAACAGCAATTGCAAAATAACGAATATTTCTGCCTCCGCTCCATGAAGGATTATAGGAAGTGATCGCAAAGCATCTGCAGCATTGCTTACACCTCAAGATACAGAGAATAACACTCTGCCACTGACGAAGATTTCCACATCTAACAATATACTCTGTGTGGACTAAACATTATATTAACCTCATTTGGACAGGTTATTCTGATTCTCAGTGCCTTAAAATTAGTAGAACAAAGAGTAATTACAACAGAGCATGGACATTTAGACAGACTAAGAAATTTTATGTTAATCAGAGTGTAAAATCCTGAGACAGAGTGGAAACTGAAACCAGGGAAGAGACATGGCCAACTCACGGTATCCACAATTTAAAAGAAAAGGCCCCGAATGAAAAACCAAACCTACAGTTTCAGCAACAAAGAATACCATTCAGTGCCAATAAATTTACTGTCCACAAGCTGACATCAAACAGGAAATCTGTGTATTATATTAGAAAACGAACAAATATTACAAAGGATGAAAAGTTAATCTGGGGAGCTCACAGAGTTAACAGTGGGGGCCAGGAGGTGTCAAAAGGCATATTCAAAGCCCACACATCGCCACCAATCTCAGAATAACCATGGAGACGGATGCCCTAAGGCACCATCCCTGTCCTCAGCATCATTGCAGGGAATCCCAAACAGACCATGTGTATACATACACACATGCTGATAAGCATGTGGGTATAAGGGTGTAAATAATTCAAGTCAAGCTTATTGTAAAATAAAATCACCTTCCCCTCCTATAACAACTCACACTGTGGTTTACTATGTTGCCACAACATTATTATCTGCAACTGTTTCTAAACAACACAGCCCTCTCCCACCAGCCAAAGACTGCAGGACTATGCAACAGAAACCTTTGTCACCTCCCACCCGGCCTCACAAAGCCACAGACATAAGAGGGGCAGTTCATGGCCCACAGTGGCTTATTTCAAAAACTGACTGCAAACCAAGGCATACAGCTCTGCTCTGGTTACATTCAGCTCACGTCAAAGCAGCCTTTTCTAACCCAAACTGCTGGAGCCATACTTTTTAATCAAAGCTGAGACTGAAGCACACAACAGCAGCACCACATGACAATACAAGGATGTCCAAAACACTCTGTCCAAGCCCAACCAGCTGCAAAAAACAAAGTGGAATTATGCTGTGACACACACTGATTTCTCTTTGTTCCTCCAAGAGCACTGATATCAATAAAAGGCTATTCAGAGAAAGGAGGCTCATACACCAGAGCTTATCTTTCCAGTTTATTTCAAAAGTTCTACCTGTCCATTTTTCCAGAGCTTTCCAGCAAGGACTCAATACAATATCCCTAATGGGAAGGCTCCATTTTCCACAGAGCTGTCACTCAGTGTTAGGAAAGAGTTTAAATATCGTGGTTTGAGAAAAGATCTCTTTGCTCACAAAGGTACTTAAATGTGGTGATTTTCTGCAAGGAAAATGCCCTAATATGGTTTTATGTAACAGTCCCTGCTGAACTGACTTACCAGCAAATAAAGGCTACAGTGTTTTGGTAAGAATCCGTGTAGTGTTGGTTTGCAGAACAGGAGCAAAATGAGTAGCACTCGGAAAGCTAATAGGAGGTTTGTTCCCAAATACTCACAAATGGACATTTACTTAGCTGAGAATTATATGCTGAGTTCTGGAAAGGTTAGGCTCATTTAGGGAGTTCATAAGCTCTCTGCAGCTTGTCTCCTGCAGGCTGCTATAGTGGAGAGGAGCTGAGAGTGTGCAGCTGCTGACGTCAATAGGGTAAATAATACCATGTACTGAAATCACCTGGGTATGCATTACCCTTTCCACAGAGCCTGCTGAGCACACTGTGCTGCAAAGCAGTCTGGGAAGCCTAGGTGTCCACTTGCATGGAAAATGCTACCTCAGATCAAGTTAATCTTCTCCAGGACCACCACCCCTCAACAAAAAATAAATAGATTGAGCTTCTCAGAGTTATTATCTCTTTTTTGAAAGCACAGTATGCAGCACCATTGCTCAGTTCATGGACATCTATGATACACAGATGCCAAACAGCAAAACCTCTCAGAAGTGAGCAAAGGCAACCTTTCCCTATTCCAGGACAGTCTGTTCTGTTTGCAACTAACAGCTTACACCTTAGTCACCTGAAGAGGCCACTTCACTGCTGGTCTGGGGAATCAGGAGCTTACATGTCTGCAAAGGCAGCAGAGCTCTTTTTAATGGCTCTGCAAGACCTGGGGTTCTCTCCTTCAACATGCCAGCCCACCGAGTCTGGTCTGCACGAGCAACTCACAGCAACCAAAGGGAACTGCACAGCAGTGCTGGCCAGCAAATACTGTCAGGGTCTCAGACCACAGCACCCAGAAAATGGTAGGTACAGTAACAGCAGATACTGCAGGCAAGTAACTCTTTAAATACCTATAATGGCGGAATCCCATCTGTCCCCTCCTTCCCCCGAAAAACAGTGCCAAGGCTGGAAAGTGAGTGCATCTCAAATCGTAGTCCAGCACCCTAGCCACTAGGTCACACTGTTTCTCCAGCAAGCTGGGTCTGCTGCCTTCAGAACAGGCAGAAAAGGAACTAAAGCCACTAGTCCTGCCTGTCAGAGTTCAGGCATGCACTCCCACTCCAGGTTCCCAGCCTTGCAGACTGTAAGCTCCTAGTGTACCGGTCTGTCTGGGGTGAAGCGGGGAACAACAACTAGAACCACCACGCAGAAAACCTGGCTTTAACCTCCTCCCCTGGACATACTTGCTATGAGCAAAAGCAGGAGGCCATTATTATTAATGCAGCAAATTAATGGTGGAGTTCTGTTAGCACTGTTCACATCACTGCAGCTGCATTAAGGGCTGTTAGAGAGATGTATAAATTATTCACACTAGTCAGGGCGCTGACAGCAAAATCTAGGGGCACAGCCAGGGCAGTGGCTGCAGCTTCCTGCTTGCAGTACCTTGTCATGATTGGAGGCCAGCTGCTCTCCCTTTTGACAAGCATTTCCTTGGAGCGGTTGCCATGTCAACACATCTGTCTAGGCCATCCTACTTGTCAAAATTTTAAGGTAATTTAGCACAGAAAGCCAAGGAAGGTTCTGAAGCACTTTAACCCTTTTTACACACTGAGCAAGCTCTTCACTAGGAAGATGGCTGGAGTGGCAGCAAGCCAGAGAGAATTTGTAGAGCTGCTGATGGAAATAGAAATAGTTGCCAAATTTCCCCTGACAAGGCATCCGCCAACTCCTCTGGATGCAGTCAGGTCCAGAAAAAAACCCAAACAACAAAAGCATGCACACACAAACCCCCCCAAAACCAACAGCTCTATACTAGCATTCATGTCCGGCAGCGATGCCTAGAGACTGAGTCACTGAGCCACAAACCCAATAGCCTCTTGCCCGGCAGCAAATGGTTTCCGGTCAGCATAAGCGGCAGGCTCACAGAAAGGCACACTCCGTACATACTACTCTAAACGTTAGAAAAACATGCCCACAGCCAGAACACCTGCACACAGACCTCACCATAGTAGGGCTTATTGCTACGAGGCATATCAACTCAGGATTCCCCATTTCTCGCCCAAGGTAAATCACCCTTTTCCAACAGACACAGCAGAGCATTGAGGGTCTCTGTGAGCACCACTCAGCTGCAAGATGACACTGTGGTAAACAAACCCTCTGCTCTCACAGAGCCAAGCCCATCCAATAACCTGCATGTCTCCAGACAACCCTGGTTCAAGGACTGAGTTATGCCAAGTCAAACCAAATGCTGGCTGCGCACTCTTGAACCAAGCACATATGCACATGGGACCCTGCTCCTCCCTGAACCTGCTTGACAGATGGCACTACCCTGAAGGAGCATCTATACCTGGCACTGAAGTGTTGAGGCTCCTAAGAAGCTGAACAGGACAGGAGAAGTTAACCTTGTGTGTTTACAGCATTGTCTGTGAAAAGTCAAAACACACTTACTGTTTCCCCAGAAAGCCTCTAACAAGAGCGAGCACTAGCAAAACCCAATCAAGGTATCATGAAGCCAGAAGGCTATTTTTCCCCTTAATACCTGAGGTTGCCACATATCACTCTGATGCCAAGCTCCAGTTAAATAAGCAAGACCCTGATGACCTCCTCCTAGAACCACATGGCTTTAACCTTTAGCCTTTCTAGTTTAACCCAGGCCCTTAACCTCTAGCTCCAAAGACACTCTTGTAGTCTCAAGCACTTCACCTTGTTTTATTAATGTTTATTTAAAGTAATCACATATTTCAAGAGAGGCCAAAGCTCTGACTCAGTACTGCCAGTCTAAAAAGATTAGAAGTTTCTCAGTTCCCCGGAACAATTTAGCCTAATTACTGATGAATGACAATTAACTGGTGCATTTAATACTCCATAGAGTAAGATGGACTTGGAAAGAAAACACTTTGAGTACCATTCACTTCATTTCAGCAGAAGCAGTTACAATGACACCAGGAACTTTTGGGAAGGCTTTCCAAAAATTACCATCAGGAAAGCTCACACAACCTACTTCAAAGAGGCTACAAAGACAGTGTGGTCCTTGAGCAAGCATTTCTTGAGCTCCAAGAAGCTCTAATAACTCCCTTCTGACCTGCTCAGACGGCATAATGTGATCAAGAAAAACATATACACAAACACAGCAACAGCAAAAAAAACAAGGCTGCATAAGCAGCTCATACATGTGTTACCCTTGACTCAGAACTGGAGGCTGAGTAAAAAGTACAAGAAATACGCATGCATTTTTGCTTTATTTTGAACATACTGCCTCGAGCCCTGGCATGACATATCCAGATTTTTGTCTTTCCCTGGGGTATTCATCCCAGAATACCAGTCTTTAAAAGGGATGATTTTTATATCAGCAGTTCTTAGAAGCCACAACGACATTTTTTTTTTTCTCCAAAAGAATTAATTGTAAACTGCCTAAAAATAAGCCTAGAAAAACTCAGAGGGGAAAGCAACATCAGCTTCTGGCAGCTTTATTACAGCACTCTTTACTGTGTAGCCTCCATTGTTCCTAGCTGGGTCACTGGAGGATGGGGTAAACCTATTTTACATGCCAAGAGACCTCCTGTAGTCACTGAGCAGCTTACAGACATTCAGTTATAAAGCAAAGGGAAACAGCTACACATTTCACCTGGTAACCAAAAAGACCTATACTTGCTGGCTACTTTTCCACAGCAACCCTCACCCCTGAAATCAAGCCATCACACAGACAGGGGCATCCCATTTTCCCCAGAGAGCACTGGCTATTGGTATCTGATGGTAGGTTGCCAGGAGCTACCTCCCAGGAAAGACTAGAAACCACTTTGCAGTCTGTACAGCACCCAACAAAGACACGTTACAAACAGGATACAGAAACACAGCACCATCATCACAGGTTGTTGTTACAGGGAGTCATTGGCGCTGTAGAGGCACTATCCCTTTTGCTGAGCACAGCCACATCTCACACAACACATGCTCTGCACAGACACAAAGCAAGGCTCCCTGCAGCCAGGAATGCAGCTCTCGCAGTCCTGCCAACACACCAGCCCTCAACCCTGCCAGGCAGTGACCTGCTTCAATCAGCAGCATGCCTTTCTGTACCTTTGCAGCTCTCAGCCACACTCCAGCTCTCCTCCCCGTAGCCCAGCCAGCCAGAGATCTTCCTCCTCCCAGCACACCTCCACCCCACAGTCAAACTCCTCCAGTATTACCTCCATGTCTCCAGCCATCAGCAAACCCATGCAACACTCACCACATACTCTGCCTGCATCTAACTCAACAACAAACTTCTTGAAAGCCCCCAGTGCCACCCAGGTGGTAGCAATCAGGGCTTGTCAGCAGCAGCCAGGCTAGCACAGGTGCTCCCAAAGCACAGGATGAAGGCTCAGGGCTGTGCTGCCCACCTGCCCAGGGGGTCAGGGTGTCACGCTTTGGAGGCTGCTCCCTCCTCAAGAATATCAGCCAAGTCCTACAGAATTATATAGCAACCTTTGTCATCTATAATTAAATATTAATAAATATTACAATAGAGTTTTTAATTATAGCATCTATACATACTTAAATCCACTATTATTTATGTCTACTCATAATTGCTCATTCATCACACACCAAGTCAAGCTAGAATCACCTGAAAAACTCCACTCCAGCTTTCTAAATTGTCATCGGTCAAAGGAATGTAACCCTCCAAAAGTCTAACTTCAGGAAAAACGTGCCACAGCACTTTTTAAGTTATTACTTCACACCTGTAAGAGCTGGAGATCTATTTCCCTCCAACCAAACTAATCTGCCCTGCATTGCCAGGGAAGCTGGAGGGAAGCAGGCATGGGAGGCTGATTTCCTAGCTGGTGAAATTGCTCCCAGTTCTGTGGTATACAGGCTTTCTGGAATAAAGCCCTCAAAGCAACAGAAGTCGTGCAAGAGGAGAACTGTGTACGCCACAGCTGCGTGAACAATGCCTATTTCACTTTGCCCCAGAGCTACTGTAAATGGTCCTCATCGTGTTCTTAAAATTCGGTCTAACTGGGGCTTTAATCTTCTGATAGCTTTAGGGAAACATATTCCCAGTTGCACTACTGAAAAACAAAACCACAGAAACCTGTCTTTGCAGCTGGATGAATTTTAATCCCCTCCCTCTCCTGCAAGGGTATAAATAGTACCTAAAAAGGTTCCATGATTTTCCACAGAGTTTCTAGGACTCTCTTCAAGGCTTCCTAGGATTTATTCTCCCCACTCTCCAACCTGTGTGGCTGACACTTTTAACTCCATCAGTGAGGGGTAAGAATTTATGAAACTGATTTTGAATAAACTTCTCAAAATAGTCAAAAGTGCAAAGGACAGAAGGGAAGAGCAGAAGCCAACCAAACTAAAATTGGTATGAATTGAGCAAATAAATAAATTGAGCAACAAGAGAGATGAATCCAGCTGGTAACAAAACGGTACCAGCAAGTGAACACCTTTTTTCCAAATGACTTCTACTTTCACACTTCTGAGGCAGGGCCATCCCAGAACTGTTAGCGCCACACAGACACAGAACTAAGGCACAGTTGTCCTGAGCTCACTCTCTGAGGCCAGAGACTGCAGCTGAGGACAGACAATGAGACTAGCCAAAAGACAAGGAGCCCTGCTGGTTAGTACAACAACACTTCACAGATTTTTTGACCTTATGGCATAGTCGAGTTTGGAGGACAGAATGGGAGGTGACTAATGCACTGAAGGGACTTTGTAGAGGACTTTCTGGGGAGTCCATTGGAGCTGCAATGATCAGGGAGGCAGAAACATCTCAGGTCAGGCTTTCATACTCAATCACAAGGAAGAATGCCATTGCTACTGTACATCCAGACAGATGGCATGCGATGGTGTGGACTTAAACTTACAACCAGTATCACAGCAGGAAAGTTGTATCTTAAACTCTAGACCTGCGTGAGTTTAGTGCCTTTAATCATAAGCCAGGGGCTTCTATCTAGCTACCAACACAAACATGATGCACACCAGTAACATACAGTTTCAAGAACTGTGCAGGGCAGGCTCTTCCTCTCTCACTAAAACTCTCTGCAGTCTTGTCTACCTGGACTTTCAAACAAAGACAAACTAGTACAAATCACCCTTCAAACCAATGTGGAGTTCTCCTGCACACAAGAGCTTTAAATCTTCTCCATCAAGCTAATGACCCCAGTGGTTATAAATCTCAGGAGAAAAAAGTATTTGGAAACTGGCTTACTCAGTGAGGAGTTGCAAAGCCTGAGGGACCAGTGAGGGCTATTATTTTTTTTGGCTTCAGCTCCGAGGGCATAAAGATAGTTCACTTGGCTATGTTGCAGAGTGCAATTAAGGACCATGTTGCCTTCCCCTGCTAGTGGAGAAGAAAAGTTTCTTACTGGCGCCAAATAACTTTGACAAACTAAAAAATCAGTGAAGATCTTCAGGCTTCTTGTTAGTGAACCAGAAAGGCAACAGCAAGTGCACTGAAAGGTAGGGCAGCAAATGTAATTCCTCTCCTAAAAAAATGCTTGGGGATTATAGGAAATTGCAGTAATAAGGAAACTAAGTGTCACAATAATTGAAAATAAAGAGAGAGGACTGCTAGACCAAGGACTTGCAGTGACAAAGCTCCAGCTAGTGTTACACACGAGCTATATCCAAGTGGTGCACACACAAAAAATCCATAAAGACAGGGCTTTGGCCAAGGTTGTCTATCAGGGCTCCCAAAAAAGATATTGCTTGAGAGCATCCTTCTTACCTTTACACTGCAAGTAAGTAATGCAAATGTGGACTGTCACCACCAGAGCCCAGCTTAGCATGGTTACAGTACACACGCAAAGGACTTGATGGCATAAAAAAATGCAGCCAGAACAGACCCCTCCAGTGCATGCACTGAGCTGGCTGTTCAAGAACCGTCCTAATCACTCTGTCTCAGCAAACTACAGTGCAACACTTTGCTAACTTGATACATGTTTTCTGTATGGGAGCTGGCTTACATGCCAACTGCCACAAGCATAGCATCAGAGCGGAAATCTCTCTGCATTGATCTTTTCAGAGTTAAAAGGAGTTTTTCTTAATTTAGGGCATCTCTGCTCCCTTTCTCTACCAGAAAGACTGCAGGTTGTCTGTAAGCCCAAAGATTCCTTCCCTTTCTATAGGAGAGCATTAACACACAAACAGCTTTAATAAATGTAATTTAAAAACACGCGTGCCCTGGGGTTTTGAAGATGAAAGCCCCAGTATCCTGCCAAGAACAGGTCAGAGTGGGAGAATTATGGATCTGTGGCACAGAGTTTTAGGTTGAGATTTATCACCGTATGGAAGTTGTACATCCTATCAATGCCATGTATCCTTCCATCTAGCAAATAAAAAATCATGCTAAGACTATAGATCAAAACCATGTTATAATTCTTAGGGCAAGAAGAAGACGAAGAGCAGCGCCAACTTAACTTTTATCAGTCTAAGGTGGAACTATCTTCATAACTCTTGCTTTGGCCTAACTGAACTCAGCAAAAGGCCAGAGGGACAAGCCACCCGCACTCCAGTATCGCTGTGCTGAAGGAGAGAGAAGATAGGGCTTTCCTGATGCCCCTGACAGAGGCTGACCCCTCATTCTCATCAGGATGACAGTGTCTTATTTTTTATTATGTGTTGAGTCATTGCTTCAGGGTTCTACCTTGGAGGTGCAGGGGAACACTAGGGCTGCAGCCCCAGGATGCAGTGATGCAGCACAAAAAGGCAGACAGAAAATTGGGGAGATGGGAATTGCCAAAACCAGACTTAGGATGCCTTTGTCCTGCTAATAGAGGATGCAAATAAACTCCACTGAAGTCAACAGGAGTTTTCTCATGGATTTTAGTGGAGGCAAGATTTCACCTTGGGACTGAATAAATGATCCTGGGGCTTTCTCTTCCCAAACTCCAGCTTTTCTTGAAGTAGATGGGCTGAAACACACTCCACACTCAGACAGAAAATGAAAACATGACCTGGCAATCACTGGAAGGCTCCCACAACCTTGTCTTTTATGAACGCCCACATGTCATTGCTATACAAACAAGAGCTGCCAGTGTGGGAGACTTTGGGGCAACATTCCAGCAAGACAGGAGAAACAAATATCAAAACAAGAGAGCAACAGCATTTTAAAAGCTTGCCTGGAAGAGTAAATACTGGCTGGTTAACTAGAAAAAGCCAGCTCATCCTCCTTTGTCGTGAGGGCAGTTCTGGCACAGGGAAGGAGACCTGGTTAGCAAGCACACTGGGCTTACAAAACACTACGAGGAAATTTCTTAGCAGATACTTCTGGAAGGTGGTACTGGACGGCTGATCTGTACAATCGCTCTGTTCATGAGCAAAGGAATCCCAGAGCCTGTCTGCAGCCCCTAGAGAGTAAGCTAAAAACGTACAAGGAATTCACATGACACAGGGTTGGGTTCTTTGCACACCTTCCTGTCCCGGGCAGCAAGGATGGCCACTGAGTTAGAACAGATTTCCAGAAACAGCAAGTGCTCCAGCAGAGCAGGAAACTAAACCCAGATCCTCGTGGGGAGACACTGGACACTGGTCTGCCCTCTTTTGTCAAGGAGTCCTTTCAAGAAGTTGAATGACTCAGCTTTTGCCTGCACCAGCTTTCCTTGGCAGTATTTGCTGTACAAGCACCATCAGCATTTCAGTCAGCTGATGGAGAACTGGTCAAAGCTATTTAGGTTATGAAGACCAAGCACAAAAGCATATCAACAATTTTCATCACCCCATTGTTAGGTACAAAGTCCATAGAAATGCAACTGTGAACTCACCAGTAAAAAACGCTAAAATTCACAGTCCATGTCATGCACAGTCCTTTACTAGTGTAATTGGAGTGCCCTACATGGTGATTGCCAGACAGCCAAAGTAAAAAGCAGGTTTCTGGGGGGTTGTAACGCAGCTCTAGAGTCATCTGACTCTCACAGACATCATAGCCGCTCTTACAATGAAAGCTCAGACACACACACTCTGCTATTCCTGTAAATCATTAATGCAGCAGGCACGCTGGACCATAACTGACATTTAAGAGGCAGTCCCATTAACCCCGAGTCTGTTGGTGAGCATGCTGTAATTGTTTCTTTGCCTGTGTTTAGGATAAAATACCTCTCTGCCTGAATACCATGGAATACATAATGTGGCCAAAACTCCAGGGAGTTTTTATGATGTCAAAAAAAAAGAAAAGGTCATATAGTTAGCAGTTCTGCCTTGTTCTCCACATTCTCACAAAATGTAGAAGTCACACCACCCATTTCTTCCCTGCCTATGTTACTACCATTCCCTCTCACCTGTCTGTGGTCAAAAAAGTGAATGAGGATTTCATCTGTTCCTTCACAATGACTCCCACCTCCAGGCCTGCTATTGCTGGGAAAGACAAGTACAGCCTTGGATTCTGCACCAGATCCCACATGAGGACAACTATTTAATTTTTCCCTCTGAGGGTGACGGAGCACTGGAACAGGCTGCCCAGGGAGGTTGTGGAGTCTCCTTCTCTGGAGATATTCAAGACCCGCCTGGACAAGATCCTGTGCAGCCTACTGTAGGTGACCCTGCTTCGGCAGGGGGGTT
>Ga0181612_137254_pt1 | contig 11091 bp, 6 predicted proteins | sample HoacroProtozoa21_FD_119630 | JGI IMG/M metagenome (GOLD analysis project Ga0181612, IMG submission 119630) | Hoatzin crop microbial communities from Cojedes, Venezuel. Combined Assembly of Gp0051906, Gp0051904, Gp0051908 | reverse complement strand
TAATACTAATATGATGGCTATCTAGGGCCTCTAAGAAATCTCAGGTCTTGATAGTGAGAGAATGCATTATTTTCCCATCTTTTGTTGCAAAGATAGGAAACAAATTCCGGTTTGCCCATCTTTGTGTGCCTATACATAAAGTGTATATATACAGTATCTATCTTTGTCTATATATACTATATTAAAATATATTTTTGATATATAATTTATGTTGAATACAATTCCTTGAAAGCACCAAGTTGCCTTTTATATTTTTATATGGAAGGCTTTTGTGATGTGATCACTAAATAAAAGAACTTCTGAAGTGTAATTACTTGTTTTACTGCACGTTGAGGTTGTGTAACTGGAAAACATGCAAAAATTCAGTAGCAGTGCAGTCTTGACAGCTGGTTTTGTTGGTTTAATTTGTAGGTCTTGGAGAATGCAGTCTCTAGCTAGGTGCTCTTTGAAGGCACTGATGTAACATACCATACATGGTTTAATAAATAATCTGACCAAACTGGTGCATTCTGAAAAATGCCCATAATTTCCAGTTACTGCATCTTGTCTTTGTTTTTTTTTTAAAAAAAAAGCTAGTGTGTGGGTAAAGGACACCACCTCCATGCATTCAATAGAGCTGACAACTGAGGCAAGATCTTTTTGTAGGAATTTGCAAGCTTTTAGCCAGTGTTGGGTGAAATCTTATTTTGGTGTCAGAAGAAACATCTCTGGTTTATGATCTGGTGTTAAATTTGTGAACTCTCCAGTTTATTGGAATAGCTTGGGGACTATTGGAGCCTAGATGCCTCTACTTCCACAACTTTAAAAAGAAGAGTTAATTCAGAAGACTGTAAATGTCGTCAAAGACAAATGGATTTCACTGAGGTTTTTAGTCAGTGCAAATGTAATCTCCTATGAAGAAGTTTGTTGGATGAGTCAGGTGCTTCTTGCTAGTATGAACAAACCAGTTCATCAGCCATGGTGGTTTAGAACCATTCAGATTTTAGTACCTCTTTTTGTTAGAACTTAATCTGTGTTAACACAACAAAGCATAATTTGATGCTTCTGGAAGTACTTGTTTGAAGAGCGATTTCACAGCGCAAGTGTGAGGTTTCTTGGGAGGACTGCCCAGCCCGACGCACTGGGGGAAGAGGGAATGGTCTCGCTGGTGTGTGTTGGCGGGTATGATGGCATCTGGTGAGGACGCTTGTCTCTCCCTCTCTCCTTGACAGGCCCAAGGTACACAGCTGAACTCTGAGCTCTGCGTGGAGAAGGATCATCTACCTCTCCCTTGCTGTTACCTAGGTCAAGAAATTGTTTTTTAACTCTAGTGCTTGATTGCTATTCTAGGAAAAGGTCTTCTGGCAGAATGCTGGCAAGCGTGTAATTAGCAAGCTTGAGATGCCACATCAAGCTCGTAAAACAGCAGACTCTTGCCAGCTTGCCTGTGTGCAGTCCCTTCATGTTCTTAGACCATCGCAACACAAACTAGGACTATTGCTAATCTCACTGCTGAGTCAAAAATACTCAGTGGTGAAAGGAATATTGTGTTTCAGATAGAAATGCGCTGTTTCTCTTTTTGCTTCTGAAACTCTTTATTAACATATTTTCCCCCCGAAAAATCGTGGAGCGCTCCCATGAAGGCAGAGTGCAGAAGGAAGAGTGCTACACAGACTCTACCGAATGCTTTCTGTAACACCTACAGGTGGAACTGTTCTCTTTTCACATGGTGGTCATCTGTGTAATGCAAAGTATTGAACAGGATAAAGTAAACTTAAGACTTCTTACCCTAAATGTCAGTTAATGCTAATATTAAATCCACCCATTTACTTGAAATTAATGCCATTTTGCCAGTGGAACAAAAAAAGTGAGGAATAAGAGTTACATCTTTTTCTGGTTGCTCTGATGCCTTGGTGAAGTGGAGGAGAAACCATAAGCTGTATTGAGCCCCTTAGCTGTCCTGTGCTTCTGTATCTGGAATACCCGATGCATAAAACCACTGTGGCTTTCCCAGGCCTCAATGCTGAAGAGCAAGGCTCTGCCTTCTGCCCTATTCAGGGAGCTGGGACGGAGCCCGGCCCGGAGAAGCTGGATTCTCACTCTGCTGACGGCTCTCGGTGGTTGTGTAGATGTTGTGACAGGGGTAAGGCTGGTTGTCAGGTGAACCCTGCAGCTGCTCTGTCGAGTAACAAGTAGAGGTGGGAGTTCCACTTCCTTTTTATCCCTGGATCAGATTCTCACTTATTAAATTTAGTTAGTTTTTTTTTTTTAGATTCTCTGTTCTTAAATCCTGTCTCAAGAATGTGGATGCCCATTATCAGAAAAGATGAAGTGCATGGGAAGGTCTGGACACTGTGTGGGGGTGCCTTAATTAAGAGATTTTAGTAATTCTCAAGTCCTATTGAGAGGTGTGCCCCATTCCCCAAGAAACCTTTCAGAAGTGAAAGTGTAGTTAAAAAAAAAAAACCACACACACCAAAGAACCAAATCGCAAAACTCTGAAAAATGCACGAACAAAACCTCACCTCCAAAATGTACTCTTGGGCAGAAGAAAATCTGTTTCCATTGTTCATTCTAGCACTTACTGTGTTGCGTTCTTCAGTCAGACGTTGCACATCTTTATTGCGGTGCTCTTTCGTGTTTAAGCTTTGTTTCAACTGGATGCATATGATTTATTTGGGCTTCCCTTTTTAAGTAACAATAAAATGCAAATTTAGGTAGCTTGGGGAAGTTGAATTTTTCATCCTGTTATCTCAGTACACACATAGTATCTTATGGAAATGTTAACTATATAGGAAAATTTTCATGCAGTGTTAACTTTGAGTAAATTTGGTACTACTGTCTACTTTAAAGTCTGTTTGGAGGCTAATATTATTCATGCTAATACAGATAGTACTTTGGGACAGGGCCATGTGTATATTACTGAAGTGTTACAAGGGGCTGAGATTTAATGTCATAAACAGGAAAGTTGATGCTTGGTTACTTGTGGTAAAACTACCCTGAAGCTGTTCTCTGACAATGTCAGATGTCACTGTGACTGTATGCCTTTGAAGCACGCTCAGCAAGGTGCTTTTTTCTGAAGTTTGTGTTGGTTTTGCTATTGCGGTTTGGTTTTATTCAATATTCTCTAATTTTACTTGCTCATAAAGTGGGTTCTGGTCTGACTTCTCTGCTTAAATGCAGAAACTTTGCCGTATGTTTTTGCAGAGGAGAGCCTTCAAACCTTCAAGTGGAATTGGTGCAACACCTAGAGAAATCCAGTTGTCCTGGTGTTTAGAAAGGCTCTTTCCTTGCTGGTGGATACTCCCACATTGACTGGAAGATTTTAAATAATGACTTATTGCTGTCTTGCTTTTGAAAACTCGTTGTAGCATCCAGATATCCTAAACCACTGGTACCACTTGAGAAGCCAGCGAAGGAGGTAGTGTCACCAGAGGAGGCCAGTACTTTTGGTACAGTAAAAGAAACAAACAGAAGAGTGTGTTTGCTAAGATGTGGCATTGCACAAGGCCAGCAGGCTGCTGGTTTGACGGAATTTCCGCTTGCTTGTTTTGATGCAGTTGGCATGTATTGCTGCGAAAAATAAAAGTACACAGGTTTTGTTTATTTATATTGGTAGAAAGCTTTCAGTCTGAAGGATTTCAGTGATCCCTGTAGTACTTCATGGACTTACCCTTAAGGAGATCAAAGAAGTGTTTCAAGTCCTGGTCTTGTGGAAACTCTCCTGAGCTGTACCATAGTTTCTAGATCATACACGACCAGAGATTTCAGGCTGTGGAACAGCTTCATTTACTTGAAGAAACTCAGTGCCATCTACCTTATGCCTTTTCCTAGGAAAGTGCTGTGCGTTAAATCACATGGTCCAAACATGATGCAGAAATAATATTACTGTTAAAAAATACCATTTAGTGAGCTGCCTGTGCCCTTCCCTGCAATTAATGTTTTAGAAAAAGTAGAAGATTGCTCCAATTAAAATTTGTTTTCTGTCTTTTGCATGCGTTTAAGCATGTGATGTGTGCAAAACAGCTGTCATGCATGAACAGTTCTAAAATCATGAATGAAAAATATCTAAACTTTGAGCCGTTGTTCAACTGTATGTCTTGTGTAAAATAATACTTTTTATAGCTACCGGGAGACAGATTTTCCTTTTAGCTAGCTTCTCTGGTAAGAGGGGTGCTTTTGATTTAGATCTTTTTAGGGAAGATCACTTGAACGGCAACTTTTATATACATAATGCAACTTAATCTTTTCAGAGTGAGAGATCAGAAACACTTGTATCTCCATGTAATAGGCATGAATGAAGTGAATCATGTTTGTTCTGTGAACACAGGTGCTTTTTCAATGTGTGATCTAGCTTAAAAGAAAACGAAGTCTGCCAGTTTATCTAAGAGAAATGTTTTTTAATGCTTACTCATTCAGCTGAAACCTCTTAGCTTCAGTCAGCCTTATTTACTATTTAGTCAGACGAAATGCAGTCTATTTACTATTTAGTCAATCTAAATGCAATCTAATGCCTACAGAGGCAGCTAGTGTCTCCAGGAGAAAATATTTTCTAAAATGTAAAAATAAATGGGAAAACGAGAGAAGTATATCATGCAGACAGAGTACTTAAGGAAGCTGTCTTGGATCTCCTGGTGGTATTTATTTTTTTACAAGACATGGCTCATATTGGGGAAAGCTGGACTTGTGCGTGTGAACTGTCTTGTGCACCGGTCCTCTCTTTCTCAAGTTAACATGTGTTATTTCAAAAACCTGAAAGCACACATTCTTGCTTCTGTTTTGTTGCTGTGTGTGAGAACTTCCTTTGACGTCAGACTTGTCCCTTGGAATTTTTGGGAGGTGACTAACCCGTGCCTGAAACAAAACCCTTGCGTCCTCTGAAACACGAGGAGCATTTTAAGGCAAAGCCCCCAAAATACCTTTTTTAACCCAGCAAAGTGCAAATGTCATTCAAAACTATGGGAGATGAAATCATAGCTGATCTTTCCAGTGTTCATTTACCTTGGATTTTTAGGTATTTGTGTGTTAATTATTAATATCCACCCTAGCAGCCATAATACATACTGATATTGCTACTTGCTGTACTTTTTTTTGCTGCGTCATTTGCCAGTTACCATTTCTATGTGATGGGTTCATCATGTTCATTGGTTTCTCAGTGGTGTTTGAGGTTGTTTTTTAATTTAATTTTTACAAACTGACATGCTTAAGCTTTTAGCAAGGTCCAACAGGTCATTTTTTTTTATTTACATGCTTCTCTCTAGATAATTAAAAGAACAAATAGGAACACATTTGAAGACGACAATATTATGCGTTTAGGGATGGGGCATATTCTATGGCAACTCTCCTGTCGTGTTAGAGCAGACATAAGGAGCAAGTGGCTTGTTTTATTATCTCGTGCTGCTTGTATGCAGGGATAAAACCCTTCCTCAGCATGTTTGCTAAATACTTGGTAGCTTTTAAGATAGGAGCACAGGCGTTTCCAGAATTAAAGCTTGCCTACTGTTTGGCAGAGATCCTGGTGAAAGACTCCTGCGTGACCTGGGGGAAGGACGAAGCCTTGAAAAATCTTTTTCTTTTCAAAAAGAGTGGAAAAGCTTGAGGGGAAAAAAAGGCTGCTACCGTGAGGCCAGCTTGAACTGAGAGAAGCCAGAGACATGGGTCTCGGTGGTGGCCCAGGCTTTGGTTCCCAAAGCTCACTTGTCAGAGATAGTCTGGGACCTGTTGGCTGGACGCCAGCAGTTCTTCTAGAACTTTCTGGGAAGCCTTCAGGCAGGGTTTGGAAGGGACACAGGACAGGGTATGTGGTTCTTGTCCATGCCACGGACAGAGCTCTGTCTGTCTGCCTGGGGGTGTGCTGGTGTATGAAGAGGTGTATTGCCACAAGCTCTGGTATTTTCTTCAGGTCCGAATGCTTACTGTGAACCAACAGGTAACTGTTGCGTTTTGACCTGCTGCATTTTTCTTTTAGACATCATCATTTTCTGGTTATTGTACTGGTAAAATAACTTTTTTGTTCATGGCTTTCAATTACTTGCTCTTTATAGCTTTTGGCTCTATGCAGTGATCCCGTCCCTTACTGCTGGCCAGTTTGCTATAACTCATCTTAAACTAAGAGGGTGAATCATCAGTCTTGATCAGGATATTATCCCATCTTTCATAGCAGTCTGAATGGGCAGAAAAGGTAGTTTATTGGCTTTATTGGGTTTCATGGAAGACTGGAGAGAAACGTGCATGGAACAAACCGATTTCTTTAGCCAGCTGCTTGCTTAAATACCATCAGCTTGTACTTTCAGACTGCAAATAGCCTTTCAGTCCAGCTGTTTCTTTGCTTCATTAAATCCTCGCAATGGGCTGATTTTTACAAAGCACAAATAAGGATGTGATGTTACAAATGTAAAATGAACTGTTTTGTTCAAATGAAAAGATACTAAAATTGCCAGCTGCATCCATAGCCATCTTGCCTAATAAAGATTTTTGCCAGAGATGGGAGAGCAGCCTAACACCCCACTCTTCCCAATTTTCTTATTACTTATTTTATATTATCTCATAGAGTAAAGTAAATAAAGCAAAGTGAATAGGTAGCTGCAAAAATGACAGTGGTGTTATAAATAATCAGCCTGGTGACCTTTTCCTCTTGAAAATGTCAGACAGACTTCTTGTGACTGTGTCCCTCTCCCTGAACAGAAGGAACGTAACAAAGGTGTGTTTTTGATTCTGATACAGCACAAATGTCCCGTGTCAAAGATGACTGGTTCCAGTGGGGAATATATGTGACTTGCTATTTAGTCAGTTGCTGGACCTGGTTTATCAGAAAGAAAAAGAAGTCTTTGTAATGTTTTCACTATTGGTTTACTTCTCTGGGTTGGATGCTGGGAACCTATCTTATCAGCCTTGTTTTCAGATGCTACTTATTTCAGTTTTTGCAGTTGGAGACTAGTATGGCTGAGATTTACTGCGATTTATGTCTGACCTTGTGTAAAAGCTCAGATAAATTAAAAAAAGCATGTTTTAATTATACTTTCCCAGCCATGGAGGAAAAAAATTCAGATGGCTTCCCCAGTGCAGGGTTAGAGCATGGGCAGATGAGCTGAGGACAAGCTGATGTGTAGTAGATGTGACTTCTCTGTATGGGTGTGGATTTACTTTTGGCTTTGCCCAGGTTATACAAAGGGAGTGCCCTGTTCTCACCCCCTGCCCTAATAACCTCTGGGCATGCAGTCCGGTTCCTGCTTTCCATGCTGGCACTGCCATTCTTCGCTGGGCCTGGCTGTACACCTGGCTGTGCACAAGTGCTAGAATAAAGGAAAAGTCCCAAATAGATGGTCTGGAGGGAGTTTAGGAATGGGAGGAAGTGTATTGAATCATCCCTTGCAGCAGCTATGTGACTTTATATCACTTAAAGGTGCGGTTTTCTATTTGTTGTAAGATTCTGCCTTTCCTGTTTTCTTATGAGGGTTTTTGTGCCTCAGGTGGGAGTTTGTTCTGGGATCTCTCTGCGTCACTAGTGGCACATGTGGTGACTTGCACTAGGGAGCAATACTGGTTTGATCTCCCAGGTTGCATTTTTAGTATTATCAAGTAGCTGCAATTATATTTGGGAGCAATTTTGACCTCAGAATTCATCTTGTGACTAGGTAGGGAGCTGTCTCTCTTCTTTTCTCCGGCTCTCTAGCCGCGTTTATTCCTCTTGGGGTCAGTGGCTGCCTCCCTGTATCACACAGCACTTTGCTTCAGCACTGCAAAAGGCGTCCTCAGCATGAATCCATCCCCTTCCTCGCTGCTGGAGAAGAGGCTGTGTAAACATTACCCACATTTTGGAGAAGCAGCTGAGAATGAGCGAGGGAAGGATGCTGGAGGCACACTGAGATCAGCCCCCGTCACAAAGCGTGAAAAAACTGCAAGAGCCCAAATTTAATTAAGGTCCTCAGTAAACACTGACATTACAGGTATGTTGCTGATGCAGCAATACACTAGTACCACAGCATACTTCCCACTGCCAAGGGCAAAAGTGTTAAATAGATTAGATTCTGTATTTCCTTCCATGTAGAAAACAGAACAGGCTTATGTATGCAGAAAACTTTGGATTCAGCTGTGGGTTTGTGTTTGTAACTCAGTAGTTCTCAAGCTGATTAGCAGACCTGGAGGTGGAGCATGTAATTTTAGTGCTCATGGGAGTCCACTGCGTGCTCACAGTTGAAATTGTGGCAAGGTAAAACAACCAGCAGTGGAAAAGAGAGAATGTGCCAAGTTCAAAAACAAAGACTGTGCTAAGTGGCAGAACCCAGTCTTTCATAAACTGTCACTGGGTAGTTTCCTGGGACGATGAGGCAACGTTGGGATTAAATAAACTGATGGGATGTGTAGCGCTTCAGAGAGCAGAGGTCCCGAAGCTGCTTTGGAGGGAGTGCGTGCACAGCTGTGACTTGCAGCGGTGTGACGTGGGCTGGAGCTTGCGGTAGCTCTGCAGTTGGAAGCTGCAGAGGTGCACTTGCAACTGAGCTAGTTAATCCTCCCGAGGGAGGGCTTGTGCTTACCAAAGGCTGCTGAAACACTGACCAGGAGAAGAATTTTCCTCTTTTATTCTGCAAAACAAAGACAGTTGCTTGGAAGAGTTCAAAGTGAACTTAAAAATGTTCACTTGTAGGAAGAGTAGAGCCCAGCAATCTTTGTTTTCCTCTGCTTCTCCTTATTTATATGACTTTATTTACAAAACCAACAATCTTAGTAATTTCAGATCATTTTCATGAACAGAGGGATTATTTTTAGTAGACCTTAGAATTCACATGCAGAATAAATTACTAAATAATGCAGCTGCATAACAACACAGCAGATATTCCATATTCCTATAATACAAAAGCCAAAAGAAAACACCTTGAAGTCAAGTTCCACAGAAAGTGTCTTTTTAATCTATTTTTACATTGTATCATATAACATTCATTCCTTCAGCAGTTTGCTAAATCCAAGTTTTGGGTTGGCTTTGGCTATGCGGAGAGTCAGATGTTGAAGTCTGACTAGTTTCACAAATGCAGCCAGAGGCTTTGCGAAGTTGTGTAGGGAAGGGAAGAAGAAAGCTACGAAGTTGATGAATCCATTGCATTACCTCTAGCAGTAGGTTAAGAGTTAAGAATAGCTTAATTTCTGCTGCGTTCTGTATTCATTAGGCATTTATCTAGAGAGGTACAAATTATCTGAGTGTAATTTATGGCTGGAACTTAAATGGTCAGTGGCTTCTTATGGTGTTGTTCTTTGCTGACAGGTATGAGTAGTTTCTTAAGGACCTCAGGGGAACTCATACTTTTGTCTCTGTTGCCCCAATACACTGAAAAATTAGCAGGAGTGTAATTACACTTAATGTCAGTCTGTAACAAAATGTTTGAACATCATTCAGTTTCTGTCCTCTCTGTCTCTCATTCTGGGTAGTTGTCTTAATTCTGAGATAGATGAAAAGCAATAAACTCTATATGTATTTAAAATTATTTCAGAGAAGCATATTTCTGCCGTCTTACTTCCTGCCAACATCATCCTCTGGCAGGGAATGAAACTTTCTGCTGAAGAAAAGGCTGGTATTTAGCAGTATGTGATTTAGTAGCAGTTTGTGTTCAGCTTTCGGTAAAGGTGATGGTAGAGCTCTCTTTAAAGAGGAAAAAAAAAAAGAATCCCACCAAACCTATTAAATTGACCAGTTGCCCTGCTGGTGTTACTGCACTGCTGTAGCTGCCTGCACGTGGTGGTGGCTGTTGGCAGGGTTGTTGCTGTGTGACTGAGTGCGGGCGCTGGTGCTGCTGGTACCAAGGGCTGTGGGGAGCACTGCTGTTGCCTGCCTCGGATTTGCTCTTACAGTAAGCATTTCTCTTGATATTAACCAAGTCACTTTTTATCATTTCAAGACACTTGGGTGCTACAAATGGCAAAAACTCACTCTCTGTGCCTGGGAGTGACAGTATAAATAGCAAGTGTGTTGAAAAAAGCCAGTGAGGATAGCATGGACCTGGTCCAATGCATCTGCTATGAGGCGTAAGCCCCCTGTGTTATTAATACGCTCGGTTTCGTGCTAGGGCGGTGGAGGAGGGAGCGCCCCGATTCCCCCGGTTGCTGCACAGGCTGTCATCAGTTGGCTGTGTCCTCTGAAGGGATGCGCTGCTAGCTGCAAGCAGGGGATCATGTGCCTGGGCTTGAAAGCCAGCACTGCTCCCTGTTCTTCATGAATTACCTTTTTTTCTCCTTCATGCTATATTGGGGAAACAAGTGTGGTTTTGCGCAGGTGAGGGGAGGGCATAAGGGAGAAGAGGGGTGAGAATATATAAACTAATTTCTCGCCACCTTCTCAGATTTCTTTTTAGAAACAGGGTTTGGGGGAACATCATTAGATAAAGAATTGTGTATATATAACTCTCCAGGTATTTCATCAGCACGCGTATATAGGCATCAGTGGTGCCTGACACTGCTCTAGTTAAAGGTGGTGAAAGCCCTCTAATAGATCAGATCTCTTGTGTGCAGGGCTCTGATAATTCTTGTTGATATATCTTTTGTGATGTGCCACAGAACTGCTTTTCTTATCGTCTTACATGAACCTGCTACAGAGGACAGCTGAAAACCCAGTCTTGTACCCTGATAATACATAGGTGCTCTAATCTTACTTGTTTCCAGCTCAACACTGTTGCTGAGCCGCTGCTCTGCTCAGCTGCGAATGGGTTAAATGATTGATAGACACTCGAACCCGAGAGGCCCAAGAAAAATCAGTGCTGACAGAAGTGCCAACACCTCAGCTTACTGAAACACGGTTAGACAAGTATATTTGGGTGAGATTAATTCCACTCTAATGTTAGTCTGAAGGATTTATCTGGTCTTTTTCCATAGCTAGTGGAGAGGGTGCTAATAATCCCAGGGAAGATCCGTTCATCCGAAGACAGAAGAGTTTGCTATGCCACTGAGAGGTGTCCCTCCTCTAGCTCCTGGGAGCTCATTGCAGTCCCCGAGCATTGAAATGGAGAGGGTGAGGGGGGAAAAGAAGAAATGTGACTCTGTGGATGTCTTGCTTCAGTCAGAGAATTGCTACAGCCAATTTATTTCTTGGTGGTACTCAAGTACCACCTTTTTTATTTTGTTTTTTTT
>Ga0181612_135343_pt1 | contig 11091 bp, 15 predicted proteins | sample HoacroProtozoa21_FD_119630 | JGI IMG/M metagenome (GOLD analysis project Ga0181612, IMG submission 119630) | Hoatzin crop microbial communities from Cojedes, Venezuel. Combined Assembly of Gp0051906, Gp0051904, Gp0051908 | reverse complement strand
TTTTTTTTTTTTTTTTTTTTTTTTTGTTTGTTTGTTTTTGAGAGCTGTAGTTGGCCTGTCCCATGGCCACAGTCACTGACACATCGCTTGCCCTCCAAGACATTGCAGGGTCTGGCTGGGGTGCTTTGAGCTCTTGGTCATGGCTCCCAATAGTGTCCCCAGGGCCACTGCACATCACCTTACAGTAACTCAGTGCACCAGTGAAGGGGCTGAGAGATTGGCAGGACATGCTGTCCTGCTTGGTTTCCCACCATGCCTGCTGGGCTGTCTTCTGCTCCCTGCTCTTGGCTCCATCCCCTAACGGTTTTTTGACGGATCAAGGGAAGGGGAGGCAAGGACCTTGGGACTTCTCCAAGAGATGCTGGGAGGGGACTGCGCTACCATGGGGTCTTGGTTCTTCTCAGCTCCCTCACTGAGGCTTCCTGTTCCTTGTGGGGTTTTTACAGGAGGAAAAAGTGGCCAATTTGGGGAAATGAGGTGTCTGGCAACGGTGTCACCAGAGGGCACTGCTGGGACATAGATAGGGTGTTGGAGACTTGGGGTGTGGTTTTTTTTTTTTTGGATCTGTGAGGAGGAGGAGGAGCCCTGGCAGCTGTATGTAGTCCTGTGTAGGATTTGGACCTTCTCTGTGGCCTCCGAGTTGTTAGAGACCCATCTGTGTTGCATGATTTGGACTGATGGCTTTGGCCTGGCATCTTGGATGACATTGGCTCATTTGCTAAAAGGTGTCATTGTTCCTGCGTGAAAACAGATTTGTGCCCAGGCAACAGCCCTGAGTAGAGAAGGGACCATGGCTGAGCTGGCATATGTAGGTTGTCGTGGGGCTGCTATGAGGCTGCGACCCACCATGTCCTACAGTTCAGGTGGAGACCAGGAACTCCAAAAACCAGAGTGCCTGGTGCAAGTAAGATCGAATCATCCCCTGGAACTCTGCAGGGTTCTTTTCCTGCAGCTTGCCTAGAAAAGCTGTTTCAAAGTACTGGCTTCCTAGGAAGAGCCACGATGTTCCTGGCATTCACTAGACCTCATTGCTCTAACTAAAGAGCTCAGGAGAGGATGGTGGCTTTGCCATCTCCGAGAAATGATCCAGGATCCACTGGACAACCATGAGAGGCTCTTGCATCTGTATCTGTTGCACAAATCTCATCTCTGACCTTCCCACAATTGCTCTCTCCGTGTGGGAAAATACTTGAGATGAAACCTCTCCATGTGGGATCCTGGCTATTCAGCGTGGTCCTGCAAATGATCATGGTCAGAAAACAAACCTTTCTGTGTTGCCCTACGGAACCATTAATTTGGCGTGGTGGCCACTGAAAGCCCTGCGGCTCAGTGACCTTAACGTAAATCAGGATTTCCATTCTCCTGGAAAATAAGATGAAGTGTGGGAAGATGAGCTGCAGCAGCATCCTGCTGTGACAAGTGCCCTGGGTACTGATCTGCAGACAAGGCTGTACCTGGTGCAGGAGGTAGCTGAAGGCTTGCTGGTGTCTGTTCTCACCCCATGTCCCTGTTTTGGCACTGTGTTGAGCATGGGGATGTGTGAAACATCTGCCTGGGGCTGTGGGGGTGGGCTCTCCCCATAACTGATGCTGAAGGTCTTCTCCCTTTCCTAGGCAAACCCCTGAAGCTGAGCCTGGCCTCGGAGGAAATTGCCACGTTCTATGCCAAAATGCTTGATCATGAATACACGACCAAGGAGACCTTCCAGAACAACTTCTTCAATGACTGGAGGAAGGTACCTTCCCTGTGAGGGCTTCCTTGCTATCTGTCCTCCTCATTAAACCTCTCATCCACAGGCAGACCCTAGGCCACACTGTGGGATGGAGGGGATGAAGGTTTTTTGTGGCTTAGTTGTAACTATGAGATTCTAAGTTATGTGATTTATTTCCTTCCTTCTTGTGGGTTTGGGCTGGGGCTTGCTCTCTGCAGCATCCCTGAGGTCTTCATGTTGGTGCTTGTGCTCCCTCTGAGTTTTAGCGATGCTACCTTAGAAAGCAGGTGCTGGGTCTTGCATGTAGCTTCACAAATGCTTTGGGGCATTTGTCCATCTGAAGGATTGACTTCATGGTCCCGCAGCACCACAGCTCAGTCACCAAATAAAAGCAAGACCCCTACTAGGGCAAGTTTACATGCCCCTAGATATCTTTGGTGCTGATTCTGCAGACTTCTTGTAGTGATGCTTTGGGAGTGCTGGTTTCTACAGTAGAGGTTAGAGGTTGCCACGCCACAGAGCTGTCTGCGTTTTGCTTCTCTGTGGGTGCAGGCTCAGTTGACCAGAGGCAGCCTGGCCTCCTGCTGTGGCAGCTCAGTGGATAGGGTAGCTGGGGTGGCTGCTTCCTTCTGAACTTTCTGAAGAACTGGCATGTGGGTATCCATTTCCCTTTCTGTGAAAGACAGGCATAGGTGTCGCCTCCTGGCTTTACCCAGCCCCTCTCATCCCTTGCTTAGGAGATGACCTCGAAGGAGCAGAACATAATCAAAGACCTGGACAAGTGTGACTTCAGGGAGATCCACAAGTACTTTGTGGACAAAAGTGAGGCACGAAAAGCACTCTCCAAAGAGGAGAAGCAGGTGAGGACTGTTTCCTATGATGTCTGGGGCTGGCTGATATGTTTTGGGACCAGCTTGGGATATTTCATTTCCTGCTTGTCTCCTTCCCTGGTGTTATGCCCTGACCTGGGACCTCTTTGGCATTTGGACCAGCTCCATTTCTCCGTGACCATCACATCCCTATTGGTTAAGTTTATCTGCAAAGACTGCAGGTTTCATGGCTTTGCAGGGGACCAGTCATCCTCAGACCATAATCCGGTGTTCTGTTTAGAGGATGGTGGACCCTGCTGAGGGGCTGGTGGCATACAGGCTTTGTTCTATCAGCATCTCATGCGGGGACAGCATCACCATGAGGATTTACAAAGTTGGTGGAGATAAGCTATTTATTGGGAGTGGGCTTGGACCCGTGCTCATGTCTTCCTCCAAGCCCTTGAGCTCTGCCTTTCCAGCCTTGCTTTCTCCATGGAAAGGAGGGTAGTGAGAGGCAGGCACAAGTCGTGGGGCTTGTTTTCATCCTGTGGGATGATGGTGACATGGTGTTCATTTCAGAAACTCAAAGAAGAGGCGGATAAGATCCAAGAGGAGTACGGGTACTGCATCCTTGATGGGCACCGGGAGAAGATAGGCAACTTCAAAACTGAGCCGCCTGGGCTTTTCCGTGGCCGTGGTGACCACCCCAAAATGGGCATGCTGAAGAGGAGGATCATGCCAGAAGATGTTACTATCAACTGCAGCAAGTGAGTTGCCACATGAGCTTGTGGGGTTGCTTTTGGAGCTGGGGTAAACAGCACACCTCCTCTGCCTGGAGCTGCTGTGGGGTTTTGCTATTTCCTGCAATCACTACTTTGCACACCCTGAGGCTTGAACTCACTGGAGCCCTTCTATCACCTCCTGGTCAACTCCAGATATCTACTTAGCAGTTAGGTCTGACTCTTAGTTTCTCTGTGGATGTACAATGGCCAGAAAGCTGGTCAGCAGCTCCCAGCTCTCACTGGTGCCCACACTGTCCACCCAACACCAACTGCAAACACTGCAGTGCTCCTATGACCTCTCTGAAGAAGGGATAACTCTGTGCTCCTCTTCCAAATAAACTATTCTTCCTTATTTTGTGGGTTCATTGTGTTGGCTGGAAGCATCAGGATACTCACTGGAGGGAGGAAAAGCAATGATTTCGTTAGGAGTGTTTGCCCTCTAAATTCTGTGAGTTGGATTGGTCTTAAACCACCTATATGAAGACCTTGTGGCCTTGATTCAAAACACTCCCCACCAGGCCAGAAAGTTCTCCTGTTGTCCCCAGCATCCAAAGGATAAAGGTCTGATCATGTTGTGGAGCGGTTTTGGGTGGGTTGTACGTGTTCTGTAAGTAATGCTGCAATGTGTTAGCCGTCCTTGGCTCACTGAAGAACCAGTCGAGCTGACAACCTGTTTCTTCTCCTTCATCTGAGGGCTGTAACCCTACTCTGCCCACAGGGACTCCAAGATCCCAGAGCCACCAGAAGGGCACAAGTGGAAGGAGGTGCGTTTTGACAACACAGTTACCTGGCTGGCCTCGTGGACAGAAAACATCCAGAACACTTTGAAGTACATCATGCTGAACCCCAGCTCCAAGCTGAAGGTTGGAGTGCTGTTGCTGTTCGGGCAGAGCTGTTGCCTTTTGAGCTGCTGGCTTTTTGCCAGCTGGAAAGATCAGGGGAAAGCAGAGTTGTGGCATGTCAACAACAAATAATGTACATACCCTGTTTCTCCCTTCCACCCCCCTCAAAAAAAAAAAGGGGGGAGTAAACTAAATTAATTTGTGTGCCATTGGGTAGTGAGGGGAAAAGGACAGAGATGAGCAGTAAGTATCAAGCCTGTTCCAGGGGATGGATTGCTACTGGCAGAGCCATCCCTGTGCTGTGCAGCTCTTGTCCAGGGAAGGTTATCGAAAGCTAGGCAGGGGCTGAGAGGGTCCACAGGGGTTGTACTAATTTATGCCGGTAAATGGAGGGTAGGGGGAGGTGGGATCACCATCTGTAGTACCCTGGGAGGGTGGGAGTGAACACCATGGGGAGGGAAAAGTGATTTAAAGTTATTTCCAGTCCTCAAAGCAAATAAGGACACTGCATGCAAGTTGGGCAGAACTGAGCGAGTGCATTGTGTCAGTCTGTGTTGGTGGTGTCCAAGCAGCAGTAGCCACATCCATGCAGTGCTCAACCACTTGGCTCCTTCACTTGCTGTGTGCTGGCTGCCAGCTGGTGGAGCACACCTCCAGACTATGAGCAGCTTGCGCTCTTCCCAGGATCCCAGGTCCAGCACAGCGAGCAGAGGGCACAGAAAAACAAGATGATCTGGTTTTGCTCTGATTTTTCCACTTTGTGGATTTTTGTCAAGAAAACGATGGAGTTTGAGCAATATTTAGCTGCTGGAGGTGTTGCCAGAACAGGGTTTTACTGGTAGGGGTGGGAGGAAGATGAGGCACTGGGTGAAAATGTCTCAGCTTCTCTTTCCAGGGGGAGAAGGACTGGCAGAAATATGAGGTAGCCCGGCGCTTGAAGGATGTTGTCCACAAAATCCGTGCTCAATACCGAGCTGACTGGAAGTCCAAGGAGATGAAGAAGCGGCAAAGAGCAGTGGCCCTCTATTTCATTGATAAGGTATCTGTGGCCTCACCCTGACCCCCAGGTCCCCCATCCCTGTGGAGGCTGGGATTTAGCTTACCTCATCCACTCCACCCTGTAGTTTTTTTTTTGGTGTCTGCTGGTTCTACTAGCTGGGGTTGGTTGCTCCTCGTGAGGCATCTAGCAATGATCATGGAGAATGGTGACTCATACTATCTGCTGATGCTTGTGTGAAGACGTAGTTATGTGGCAGGGCAGGGGCTGTACTGTCCTTCCTGAACTCTGCCAGCATGTGTGTCTCTGCATGATGGCAAAGGCCCCACTGGAGAGCTGGATAACTTTATTCTGGGGGGATATTTTAGAATTTTAGAGCAACAAAATAATCTGCTGGGGGCAGTCATTGCTTGTTTTCCACCAGGGTCCCAGCAGCCATTCAGTGAGGTGTTTTCCTGAGAAAGCATCCTTTTTTCTCCCCCCTGGTGTCCACACCCACTTTAATATCCTTGGAAAGGGGAATTGAGATGGTCTGGGGTGGATGACTTGCTGTGTTCTTCCAGCTGGCCCTGCGAGCTGGCAATGAGAAGGAGGAAGGGGAGACTGCGGACACCGTTGGCTGCTGCTCCCTGCGTGTGGAGCACATCAAACTGCACCCTGAGCTGGATGGGCAGGAGCACGTGGTGGAGTTTGACTTCCTTGGGAAAGACTCAATCCGTTACTACAACAAAGTGTCAGTGGAGAAGCTGGTGAGTGCAGAAGAAATGGAGGCAGCAGCCAGCGTGGCAATTTTGGTGCAGGGTTAGCTGGGTGGCGCGATTCACTCAGTGCTGAGTGAACCATGGCCTATGGCCATACCACCCTGAGATGACCCAGTCTTGTCATCAGTCCCAAATCTGTATCTGAAACCTCTTGCAAAGATGCCTTATGTGCTTTCACACCATGGTGGCAGCATGCATGTGAGATGATAGATGATAAAATGGTTTGGGTGGGAAGAGACCTTAAAGATTATCCAGTCCATCCCCCCTGCCATGGGCTGGGACACCTTCCACTAGACCAGGTTGCTCACAGCCCCATCCAACCTGGCCTTGAACACTTCCATGGAGGTGTCATCCACAACTTCTCTGGGCAACCTCTTCCAGTGCTTCACCACGCTCACAGTAAAGAATTTCTCCCTGTGAAGACACAACAGTGCTGGGTGATGAGGATACACACATGCTGACCGTGTCCTGGAGAAGGGGGAGAAACTGGGGTAGGGCTTTAAAGGTTTTTCTAGCCCATGAACCATGAGAGAGAAGTCCTACCTCCTACTGGAGCATCCTCACTTGACTGGTGGGCATTAGGACTTGAACTCCCCTTACTGATATTTTATTTTTTGCTGTGCCCATGGGATAGATGATTTTAATGGTGTTTGTGGGGAAACTGGAGTGCCAGGGATAGCAGAGATGGGGGAAAACAGCCTGTGGCACCAGTGGCTTTGAGGTCTCAGCAGAAACCCTTGAAGTTGAGGAGGCTTGCTGTGTGGGTAGGATCACAGAATGTTTGGGGTTGGAAGGGACCTCTGTGGGTCATCTAATCCAACCCCCATGCCGAAGCAGGATCACCTACAGCAGGCTGCACAGGACCTTGTCCAGGAGGGTCTTGAATATCTCCAGAGAAGACTCTTTGCCTCTCGGCCGTTGAGCAAATTAACCAAACTCTGCTAAGCACACTCACAGACCAGCTTGCTGAAGCTGTGGTTACTTCATCCTGGGACTTTCATAATTTTAGGCGCCGTTTTTACCCAGTCTGACCTGCAGCCAGCTTGACGCGATTGCAGCAAATCCCAGTCTGCCAGCATCAGCCTGTGCCCTTCCTGGGTGGGTTTTTGCTCCCAAACGCTGCACCGAAGGCTGGTGGCATCCGGGTCTCTGCTCCCGGGGGGTCTCCTGGGTCCGGCGTTCACCGTCCAGCCTTCCACCGTGCTCCCCACTGCCCCGAGCGAGCCGATTCCTGCGTGGGACGGTGCAGCCCCTCAGCCAGCACCGAGGAGGCCACCTGAAATATTCCCCGTGCAGGGAAGAGGCGAGTTGCAGCAAACGAAGGGACCCTGGGGGAGAACGGGCTTCTCTCGCCAGCGCCGGGCTGGGGATTTGCCATTTATTGTTCCCGTTGGTGTCTTTTATTCCACGCGAGCGGCTCAGCGCTCTCCAGAGCGTGCGCGGCTTCGCGTCGTAATTAGCAGACGCTGGGTGGAAAATCGCGTTTTCCAGTCGTCGTGCTGAGGTGGAAGTGAACAAGAACACAGGGTTTTGTAAGTGCGAATGGTGTTGCAAGGTGCTTGTGGCAGAACATCAGGGATGCGCGGGAATTGTCCCTCCTCCTCCTCAGAGCCCGGAAAAGAGGTGATGGCAGGAGTGCTGAGACCTCAGCAGTGGAGCTCAGCGACCGAGTGATGCACGTGCTGAGATACAGCTCCCACCAGGCAGCGTTCCTCCCGGATCAGGCGTCCGGCATGGGTGGGCTCTGGGTGCGGTTGCAAAGAGCAATTTGTGTCTTCTGCACAAGCGAGGTGTGGCCTGCAGGTCCCCAACCTGCTGCTGGTGCAGGTCCCTGCTCATCCAGGTGTGGGCTAAATGCAGCCTCTGCAATCCACTGACTCAAGCGTTGATCAGCACTTCAGCATCTCAGTGGGCTTGGCAGCTGGTCGCACTGGTGCTGGCCCTCACCCTTGCTGGTCCACGGACATCATGGTTGTCCCTTTGCTCCTGAGCCACAGTTACTGCATGCACCAAGGCTGGTCCTTGTGGGCCACCCTGTCCAGCTCTACCACCCTCAGAACTGCTCACGGCAAAAGTCCTACACCACCAAGTACGGGCGTGTGAAGATTTTACAAGGTCTTGAGGCAATGCTGAAGTGGAGGGAGCAGGAGACTTTGACTTCTTCTCTGTTGGAGAGGTCAGCGTAGACTAGGAATGGCTCCATCAGAAGAGATGACGTCTTCTGCACTGAATAAGTCAGTGAAGTCATTTAATGAGTGAAAGAAGTCATCGAAGAAGTCATCTCTTCTGGTGGAGCTACTCCAAGTCTGCGACTGGGTGGAGAGCTTGTGTTTTCCTGGCCAGAGGTGCTTTGTGCACTTCACAAAAGCGAATGCACTGTTCCGACAGAGTCACCAAGGTTTGGCTGCTTCCGTGGAGGTAAATACTTGTCTGGAGAGGGCAAAGGGAGGTGTTTCTCAGTTTGCTGAGTTTTGTGGTCTTCTTCTGTTCCCTGGAACTCAGATGGTCTGGACTGTCCATGCATGGAGCAGGTGTCAGGTCAGGCTGTCACCCCCTGCAGCAGCCAGCCTGGGGAGCGGGGAGCTGCGTTTCGGTGCGGCTCGTTCCTCCCCATGGTCCTGGGGGACACTTTGTGCCCCATCTCTGCTCGCCGTGGTACCCACCACAGATGTTGGATGGGCGTACCAGAGCATTGCGTTGCTGCGGGGAGCCAGGCTTGTGTTGGGGTGACGGGTGGGGAGGGTCACGCACAGCATGGCCTGAAGCTGGACCTTCACCTCCTCTCCTCTCCTCATGCAGGGAGGGCGAGAGGCGGTGGGACGACTTGGGACACAGCACAGCCCACGTTTCCATGGGTGGGATCCCGCCTGGAGTTTCTGCCGTGCCCGCAGCCCTTCCCTGGGGGCACCTGGGAAGGTGACGTTAGCTGAGGAGCTGGGTTGGGCAGGACCAGCGCTGGGCTTCGCTCCTCTCCTGGTGAGATGCTCTCGGCCTCGGCAGGAGGACACGCTCCTCCCTTGTTTGCCTGCCTGGCTGTTGCGGTCCTGCCCTGGCTCTTTTTATAGCTCGGAAAGAAGTGCCTTGAGTTTCTGCGCCGTCTGGGAGGCCAAGCGCGCAGGGAGGAGCCGCGGCTCGAAATAGGGCTGCTTTCTGCTTCTGCATTCCAGTTTTATGATTTTTTTAGCCGAGATGTCCAAGTTTGAAGAGCCCCACTGCCGCGAGCGCTGAGCTGGGAACCATGTCCTGCATTTTTCCACTCAGATTGGGTCTTCTTTCTCCTCTGCCTTATTCCCCACACCCTCGCACCAGCCATGGAGCCTCCACGAGATGGCTTTCCCAGGGGATGAGGGCTCTCACACCCACCTGTATTTTCCATAACGCCCAGATTTGGTACCTCAGCCTGGCTGGTTTGGCAGAAGAGCTCCCTGCGCACCGGTGGTGTTGCCCGAATCTGCAGAAATTAATGATGTCTGGGGGGGTGGATGAGCGATCGGGTGTTTGCCAAAGCTGCTGGGTGGTGAACAAAGAGCTCAGACAAAACGTTCAGCGATTTCTGCCCGCTGGGAGGGAAGCAAAGCTGCGTCTGCTGCGCGGCCGTGAAGAAACCGGAGCGAAAAGGAGAGGACAACTTGACAGAACCTGCGGTTTGCAGCCCCTGAAAATGAGCTGGGGTTTTGGCTGCGGTGCAGAGCCAGGGCAGGGGCTTGGACAGAGCCCGAGGGCTGGCACCAGCTGCGCCGGCGTCCCGGCCGGTCTGCTCCACTCCCACCGCAGAGGGGTACGGTTAACCGGATCACAGAATCACAGAATCACAGATCACCTCTAGACTTCTCCATTAACCCCACTTGGGTGCCAGTTTTGGGCATGCCATGGCTGCAGTCCCCCCCTCCGAAGCGTTGCGGGTCCCTGCTGGCACTCGTCGGCTGGCCTTCGCGCTCCCGCCCGCGCCCAGGTCTGCGTCGGCCGGCACGGGCGGACACGAACGGGGCGTAGCTGGGAAAAATTCATCTGGGGTCAAATCTGAGCCAAGTCTTTCTTCGTCGTGTGGAGAGGGCAATTAGCCAGACTGTCCCTGTTACAGCTTTTATGATTTTAACCCTTTTTCCTCCCTTTCTGCTGCCAGCTCCGGGGGAAATTGCTTTCTAGTTATCCAGCTTCTCTTCCCATCAGCAGGAAAAAGCGATTTTGCACGTTGTGGAAATGCTGGGAACTGCAGATTCCTATCAGAGAGGGAGAAGTCTGCCAGCTCCTTTCTTCTGACAATAAAGAAATTTTGGATATCAGCTCCCGGCATCCCCAAGGGACTGTGTGTTCCCAGCCCGCGAGGGGAAGCGGTGCCTTTGCTGCTCGGCGACGCAAGCAGCGTCCCGTGAGCAGCGTGCACAGCCGTGGCGAGAGCTTCTTAGTCTCCTCCTAGGTGTTTCCCTCTTTTCCAGCCCTAGAGGGTAAGAGGGATGGGTAGGAAGGTAAGAAGGATGGGTGCTCAGCTCCTGCCCCACGTAACGACGGCAGCCCCGCCGCCGCGATGCCCGGGCCGTCCCGGCAGCCTGGGTGCTCCCGCACGTGGGTGTCTGCTGCTCGCCCGTGTTTTTTCCCAGTCCCGGCGTTCAGTTGTCCTGCAGTCCTCGGGCTGGTGCCTCGCTCAGTCGTCCAGCCGCCCGCGCCCGGCCGAGTGATCCCCGCGGCGTTGGAGTCCCAGAGGCTGGCTGTCACCCGCCGGCTTTCACGGGAGCCCTGTCCCCTTCCAGCGGAGCATCTCCCCCGCAGGAGGATGCCCTGGGGACAGTGAGGACCATGGCGAGGACATGGTGAGGACCATGGTGAGGAGAAGGTGAGGACCACGGTGAGGACCATGGCGAGGACCATGGCGAGGACATGGTGAGGACCACGGCGAGGCCCATGGCGAGGACGTGGTGAGGACCACAGCGAGGACCATGGCAAGGACTACGGCGAGGACATGGTGAGGACCATGGTGAGGACATGGTGAGGACCACGGGAAGGACACGGTGAGGACCACGGCGAGGACCACAATGAGGACCATGGTGAGGACCACGGCAAGGACACGGTGAGGACCACGGTGAGGACCATGGTGAGGACATGGTGAGGACCACGGTGAGGACCATGGCGAGGACCATGGCGAGGACATGGTGAGGACCACGGTGAGGACCATGGTGAGGACCACGGTGAGG
>Ga0181612_124317_pt1 | contig 11091 bp, 3 predicted proteins | sample HoacroProtozoa21_FD_119630 | JGI IMG/M metagenome (GOLD analysis project Ga0181612, IMG submission 119630) | Hoatzin crop microbial communities from Cojedes, Venezuel. Combined Assembly of Gp0051906, Gp0051904, Gp0051908 | reverse complement strand
TTGAGTCTTCAACTCCGGCTCTCCATGGCATCAATACTTTATTGCCTTACCATGTCCCATGTTCTGTCTCCATTGTGTTTTCAGGTACAAAACACAATGAAGAGTGATTAACTCAATTTGATTTTAATCACAGCAGTGAATATTTTACTCATGGGTAACAGCATGAGACTTCTTGCAATCCAAGGATCTACCATCCTTTCTCTGGTCAACAGAGTTCCTTTGGCATGAACACCACCTGCCAAAGCCTGGACAGAGTTATGTCCACAGTGGAATGATTGAAGCCAGAAAAACTTTCCTACTTATTAGTGATCCGCAATAATTAATGGACTCTTTTTCCCAGAATAAATTATTCCCATAAAGCCCAGAACTCCTCTCTGCTCCACCAATGTTTGCTCTCATCAATACAAAACATAGGCATCTCCATCTGTTTCATCACCTTTCTGAAAAAAGGTCCAGTACTTGATAGTTGAGCACCATGTGAATTTGGAGCGTAGGTCATAGCTCCTTTTTCTCCATTTTACTGATCCTCTGAGGCCCTATAGTCTCAGGAGGTCTAGCACTCACAGTTGATTCTGTTCTAAGGGCATATTTTTTTCACTGACCATAATTTCTATGATTAATTCTTAGGTTCTATGATTAATTCTTAATCAGTATTATCCTATCATCTCTTCTCCCAAAGGGCATTTAATTTATCTTTTAACCTTGTGACTGAATGATAGAAGGTATTGATTCACTGCAATTGGCTCTTCATAGCCTTCTGCAGTATCTTACCTGGTCTTCATCATGCTAGTCTCCTTCAAGATGTCCCCCAAATACAAAATAAAACAGTGTGCTGGCAAATCTAGGTCAAGAATTGGTTGTTGTTGCTTTTTTTCTTGTCTCAGCAAGGAGAAAGCCTGCTATGCACCATAAATCCTTCTGCAGATGTTTATACAGCAGTAGTGGACCTTGGGACCATGCCAATGGAATTATGAGAACCTGCCAGTTCCTGTCACAAAGTCAGCCATCTAGAGACAGGTACCACTTTTATCTCTTTGCTAAAAAAGAAAGACTTGTCACTGAAACAACAAAATAAAAGTTGTTATCAGAAAACAAGGACTTGAGGGTAGGGTTAAATGTGAACATAAAAACAATACAAAAGAAATATTTTTACTACCAGTTACACCCAGGACAGCAAGACTGAACAAATGCAAAAGAACAGAAAATATATTTGGAATTTCGGAAGAAAAACCAAAATGATTAGTGAAAAAACTCTCCACATCTAAAATGAATTCACTGGAAACTAGGTAAGTAGTAAATAATGGTTCTTATTAAGGGTATTTTCTTGCAACTATAGGTGCAAGTTTACTGTGTAGGTATTTGTAAGTCCACAGAATAAGACCGAGCTGCAAACCCTTTGGAACTCAAGCCAGCAACACCCTTGTATATGTTTATTGTTAAAACCACTACTTTTCAATAACTGTGATGCAGTAGTATCTTCAAGAAAATGTTTGTATAAACCTGCAAATTTAGGATCATTTATAGCTATTTTCTACCACACTTCAGGAGGTTGCAGACAAAGCATGTTTACTATAGTAAAGAAGGTAAAAAGTTAGCTTGAAAACTAAGCAGCAGTTTCCAACTTGCCCAAAGTAAAGGAGTATACTTTTCTTCCAGTGATACAAAGCAGGTTAAATTTAGATTCCTGCCAAAAACAGCTGTCTATAATACTTCCCACTGTAATGAATCTAACCTAAATTCATAGCCCCTTTTAAAGGGGACAAGAAGGAAGGGAGGAATTAGGAGCTGCTTCTGGTTTAGACAACGAAAAAGTGAGATGTGCAAGAGTCCTACTGGAAATACATTTTCAGCTTTGCTACTGGTTGGAGCTGGGGACATGGGGCTGCAGCAGTCTTGCCTCTCTCAGGCTGTCAGATAAAACTTGGTATCTTTTCCTCTAACAATCATACCTAAAAACCTCCAAGAAAACTCAGGCAGACTTTGAAGGGAAAAATATATAAAGAAAAATTAAGAAGAGTTATATATAGCAACAACAATGTTGGAACCTGACTGACTTCAAACAACTTAAATGGACATTTATCCTTATCACTCCCTACAATGACCTAAAAGAAGGTTATAGCAAGATGGGTGTTGGTCTCTTGACCCAAATAACAAGCAACAGGACAAGAGGAAATAGACTCAAGTTGCACCAAGGGAGGTTTAGATTGGGTGTTAGGAAAAATTTCTTCACTAGAAGGGCTGTCAAGCGGTGGAACAGGCTGCCCAGGGAAGTGGTGGAGTCATCATCCCTGGAGGTATTTAAAAGACGTGTAGATTTGGTGCTTAGGGACATGGTTTAGTGGTAGATTTGGCAGTGTTAGGTTAATGGTTGGATTTGATGATCTTAATGGTCCTTTCAAACCTAAATGATTCTATGATTCTATGACAAGTATCTGCTTCACCTGTATGAGTCATTCCTCTGATCATAGTAGCTATAAAGTTGCAATCATTAACTTCCCCCTATCCCCCATGAGAACTGATGTTAACTGTGCACTTACTGCAGTTCATTTTCTCAAGCATAACAACCAGTCACAAAGAAGCAAAAGACAACTGGTTTGGGCATCTACCTGCAAAATATATGAAAAGTTGAATATTTTAATACCTTTATATATCATTGCATTTAATTCGCCTTTTCATACCTAGATAAAATCCTGCCCTTCTGAAATCATTACTATTTTTGCTTAAATTGATATTTACGCTTTAAAGTGCAATCTAACATCAACTAATTTACTGTATTAATTTTTGTACCTGTGTTTGTAGCAGGTAACATATGTACATATATTAATACATATATATGCATTTAGAAAATTCCCAATTAACTAGAGGTAGATTTGAATATTCTGCCCCCTCATCTTTTCAAATTATATACAATTAGCTCACCAACTACAAAATGTATCAAAACCAGCTCAAAAATATATTATTAGCTTTTTATACAGTATTTTTAATCAAAAAATCTAAAAGCCCTTTGCAAATGAGGTAAATACTAATCTTATGAACAGGGTAAACTGAAGCAATGTGAAAGGAAGTGTTTTACTAGAAGCAGACCCAGAGCCTCCACAGTTCTAAGCCAGGTGTCTATCCCATAGGCTACATTTCACCTGAAAATGAGTTCTATTATAAGTAAAAGTGATAATGAAATATATTATAATTATGAATTATTACAGAAAAGTATGACTCCCTCTAACATGTTGAGACAAACCATGTTCACATGCACAGCACCGTCTACACCATCAATTTTTTCTGTTAAATTCTGTTAAATCATGACCGACCCACCTCTAAGAAATGTTTTCAGGCTCTATCAAAATTAGGATAAAGAAGTTGTAGGGCATGGTTGTGAAGGCAGGGATGGGAAAAGGATTAACGTACTAGTTTGTAGTTTGAACTAGCACGTTTAACATTGGTTAGCACTTAATACAGAGAAGACACAATAATAAAAAAAATGTGCTAGTTATTTATGGTGAGTTTTCTTCATTTTCCACACTCTGTGCTTCCGTTGAAAGTACAATTCAGCCTCTGAACTGAACTGCAGATCCTGTCCAGACCAGTAGATGGCACAAACCGTTTATTTCACTGTCTTCATCACACTATTGTAATGTCACAGAATCACCTATTATTTTCAAAATCGTATATTATTCATCTCTCGAACCTAAAAGCAGTCAATTCTAAAACATTATAATCTGTAAATTAATTAATAGCTAATTATAAAACCACTTAAAACAATACATATATCACTCAACAAAAATTCTATTATATACATGTCAAGAGCAAACAATCCTGCAATAAAGTTAGTAAGCAAATACGTTCTGTGTCTTAAGCTTGTTGTATATTTTTAACAATTGGTAACAAAAATAGAAAATAATAAAGTAAGAACTTGTTCAACACTGCAAAAATGCATCTAACACAAAAAGGCCCTACAGCAATAGGTGTGCAAGAGATTAATATGCTGGCGAAACTTTTAACTTCACCAGGTAAATGTATAATGAAAAAGTGACTAGAGATGACAATGACAAATGCCAAGAAACAATTACAGCAGATGCTAAATATCTTGTGCCTCGGAAAATGGAAAAAGAAACCCCAAAACTTTAGAAGGGTAGAAGTAATACAAATCAGGTTAAACTCACAACAAGGGAAAAAGTAACCATTTACTTTAGAACTAGGTAAAGATTTAAAAGAAACAGCAAGTAATCAAACCTTTAAAAAACCCTAAGAAAATCTGACAAGGAAAAAAATCAAGAGCTCTAAATATTTGCCTAAAGCAAAAAAAAAAAAAAAAAAAATCTAATTGCTTATAACCAATCATACAACAGCATCTATGAAATCTACATCGTTTTGGTGCCAAGTCAAACAGACTTGTTATCCAGTCTACAAGAGAATCAGTAGGTTTTAAATGCCAAAAATGTCTAAATGTTTGCAGCTGAATCAGTTCATCTACAGGCATACTTCCAAGCATACTTCTGTATAAATCATTCACGACAGAGACAGTCATGGGTTATCAGGTTCTACAGAGGATCTTTCTAAACAGCAAGAAAAATAGATACTAGAATATAGATAGCTTTTATTATTTCAAAAATAATACACACTCCTGAAACAAACCAGTTGTTTGCTTCGCTATTACAAACATGTTGGAAAACCTTAATTCTTGGAACAAAAAGAGAACAAAGTCAATTACACTGAAACAGAGGGCTGGGGAAGTATCCCATGTTCTTTAAAGCATGATGCTTGCTTTTGTACAATTTTGACAGAATTCTTGGAATACTACAGAAAGAAGAATCAGGCTACCCGACTCCATTTCCTAAGTTGCAAAGATAACCTATAGCTACATAATTATAGGATTTAATGATACTTAATTTTGTATTTTCAAAGAAATGTTATGACATCATGTCACTTTACAGGGCAAACCACTTAGCTTTATAGACGTTATTCACTGCAGAAGCACATATTAAAAGCTATGCAATCATAAGGTAAATTATGCTTCTATCTGTTGGTTGAATTACAGCTTAATAACATAAGAAGATGGTAAATAATGTGAAGATCCATGGTTTAATTATTTTAATAGCAAGTAATTTATCAAATAATAATGAAAAAGAAAGAAGCATTCTGGTCTGATGGGCTGCAATATACAAGCAAGAATGTTTTCCTGCACTGAGACAAGAACTCCTGAACTAAAATGTTAGTAAGAGCATCTTGATTTTTCCTCTAAACCATTACAACAGACAAAGCCCCAGGTAGTACTCATCCCTCCCATCTCTCATTAGATCTAGTGATCATGCAGATCAGTTCAACAGGTTGATATGAAAGTAAAACTTTGTTTTTGACAGATTTGTTTTCTGCTGAACCAATCCACTTTGTGCCACATGCTTGCTAGATCCAATGCAAGGGGAGAAAAGAGGGAACACGTAGGCAGCAGTGGAAGAAGTGCTTTTGCACGCCAAACCCTAATTACGCCAGATTAGGTATAAAGCCCAAATAATGACTCTGATATAAAAAGTGGGACTATTTAATCAGGGACATTTGGCAACAGAGTATTTTGATGGAAACATTTACAATTTTACAGCTAAAACCAGAAATAACAGACATTTGCTCACTGCTGCAAATAAACCATATTAGCATAACTAAATGACTTAATGAAATTTAGTGCCATATTTCCAAAGCAATATTATGACAACACCATTTTGCAGGGTGAATACCCTAGCTTTATTGCAGGGATGGACAGCTGGGCCATTTGCCTTAACTTCTGAACAGCTCAGACATCCATAGAGCATTTCCAGGTTGAAGTGGAGACCAGTAACCTGGTCAACAATCACAAGATAAATTTTCCCACTTGTCACTCCCAACCACCAGGACAAGGTTCTAAATTCACTGATCTCATCCTACCCGGCAGTACGTTTGAACCTCATTAGCACGACTACTTCTGTTGCATTAGTCTGAACACATGATGTGACGTTTATGCCTACTCCAGGAAGATATGCTATGCCTGTTTCAGCATAGCAAAATGTTAATAATACATTTGATCTGGCAGAGTAAACTTGAATGAAGCACTGCTTAGCATCATGAGACTGCTCTGTTTTGACTCAGTCCTAAGTGAACTAAAAACAGATTTACTATCCTGCGAAGCCATGGTTCATTCAAATCCCCCTCTCAAAGCAGGCTGCAGGAAAGCACATGTTGCTCAACAGTGCCTTTTGAAAGTCATACACCTTCGAAATGACCGATCATTTTTCATGTCAAGTAATGATCCTCAGTGAAGATATTCCAGAGGATTTGGTTTACCTACTGATATAGCTTTGAGAGCCTGCTACCCTTGCTCTTGCTCAGCTGATTTCTGAAAATATACTATGCCCTCCGTTTTTCTTCTGTATCCCTCTGGAAGTGGAGCTTGATGCTTTACTGCTGTCAAAGCTCCTCCTCTGAAAAGCTGGTTTGCTGAGGAAGGCAAGGAAGGCAGCCTTCACAATTTTAATCATCCCACCAAGGGCTGAGGGAATCGGAGATACCAAAAAGTTAACAGGAAGCTGAGGCAAACATCTGTCCATCTCCAGGACATGTGAATTCACTCCTGACTGCAGCTGTTCCAGGTGAATACACTATGCTGTCTCTCCACCTAACTCATACAATGTCTCTGTAACACATTTCTGCTAAAATGAGCTGCACTGGTGTATACCTGGTAACAGAGTTGTTTATAGTAACCCACTTAATTTTGATTTCAATGGATTAGAGAATGATCATAGAAAAAGCTTGGTTGGCAGTTCTGAAAAAAAACAGTAACAGGGATTATTAATGTCTTTAACTGATATGTAACAGAACTGATGGTCCTTCATGGTGGAGACAGAATACAGCCACTGTACTTACGCTAAAGATAAGAGAAATCTGTTTCCAGACTGAGTAAATTGTCAGTGTTCCACTCTGAAGAAGCAGACTAGTTACCTACTGTTGAGGTTTTGCTTCTGACAAGGCATCCTGTCAGTGGTGATTTCCTCATGTTGACAGAAAGCAGAGCACAAAAAAACAAAAAAGAGACTAGATATCTTTAGGAGTCAAGTAAAAGAAAAGTGGCAGTGTTGGACTTTTCTATGATGACTGCACCAAGAGCGTATCTTCGTATGTCATGAAGGATGCCCACATAAACACAGAAATGGACTGAAGCATAGAGAACCTTGTCACAGCTACTGAGAGAAATCCTGGCCCAAAAATAGCTGGTGGAAAAGTGTCTTTCAGCTCTGGTAGAATCAATCTCAGTTCAGGTGTGACAGTAGATCTCATTTTATTAGGACCAGATTAATTCTCTGCTAATCTGATCTCCCTCCAACTTCTGGGGACAAGAAGATTCAGTGGATTTTTCCTTAAGTTAAACACTTAGGATATAGCAATGCCTTTGCTAAGCCTACACTGTGATAAGTCCAAATTTACACGACAAGCTTGGAATTTCATGGGGCAGGACCGTTACACTGTTGACAAAAAGTCCTGAACTGTAAAACATCAACATATTTAACATTAGTGTACAAACACTGAACTTCTACTTCAAAGAGCAATTTACAATTTTGCATCAGTAGTAATCTAAGGGTAGACTTGTAGTAGGTGAATGTCTGTAAGCCAGAAAGTTTTGGGTTTTTAACCACATAAGGAGGGAAATGGGAAAAGATTTGTTCAAAGTTCAAATCCCATGGTCTCCAAAGAAGACAGAAAGTGCTGGATCAGAAACATGCCAAAACAACTACCTCAGCAGGAGACAGGAGGAGGATCAACAAGTGAAATTGCTCTTTGACAATGAGTATTGCTGAGAGGGAAAGCACAAAGTACTGGCTGACAAAAAGAATAATGATGATTAGTCACGTGTTTTAGATGCAAGATGATGGAGCAGACTTATTTATCCCAGCTGAACAGTAAAACACCCTTGTTATTGGCTATTTCCTTATAAACCTGGCTGAACAGCCCCCTCCAGGCTACAGAAATGCTATACATTAACATTTGGTGGAAAGTTTTCTTCCAGTACAAGTAATGTAACCACTATCCTCCCAAAACTCCAGTAAAAATCTCTACATTAACAAGGAAATAGGAACTGCATTAAAAAGATAAGTTAGTAAAAAAAAAAAGAAAAGGTGTTGTAGGTGACTACATTGGTATGGGCTTCTGAGAAGACTTTAGAGGTTCCTTCTCCCAACCCTGTGACAGAAATAGGAGGCATATTGAATTTGCAGACTGGTCAGCAGAAAGTTCCAAGAACTTTCCAATGTCCTCAGGCTTATTTTCTGAAGGGAAAAAGACACAGCATTTATTGTTGCTGAAATGAGCTTCCCTGGGTCAGGGACTACTATTCAAAGAGCAATTACAAACTAGAGGGTTTTTCTCTAGTCAAGGAAGGGAAAACAAATGCCATACTTCAGTATTTTAGCAACTCTTGCCAGAGACGATTTATTGTCCCAGAACAATGAACATAAATACAAATAACTCAACTGATAAATGTTGGCTACAATCTCCAGAGGAAAAACAAAACAAAACAAAACAAACCAGAATAAAACCTGCTCCTTTGGAGCCTTGTCAGCTTCTCTCTGAAACATGCCGATTTTGAATGACTTCCAAGGCTACTATCTCACCTGTTATGACAGTGGTCTTTTATCTACTGTGTTTGACTTGACAGTTTCAGGTCAACCATACTTCCTCTGCAGACAGGGGCAAGTCAAAGTCCACAGACTTCTCAACTCTTACTTTGTGTGAATGTTCTGACACTTCTTTCCTACATTATTTTCTGACTTGGTAAATTGTTCTTGGGATAGCATCTGTCTTTGGCTGTGTGTGGGTGCACTGTGCCTTGAGCTACCAAGTCCTAAAACTGGTAGTACTTTCAGTCATAGTAAAAAATTATAAATAAAAATTATAGCTCTGAGGTAGAAACACTCTGGTTTGTTTTGTCCCCCTCTTGTGGGTAGCTATTTCAAAACTACAGTTAACCTAAATTAATAGGAAGAGTAAACTTTATACAAAGAATATGTTGTTCAGGTGTTCTTAAGGAGAGCAGCACTTTGCACTGTTTAATCTGTCTGTAACAGGGAGCTCTATTGGGCTGAAAATGAAAGTGGCTAAAGCTTAATCCAAGAAGAAAGTAGTTTTTTTCCCCCCCTATGCAGGAAGCAAGCCCTCTAACAGAAGCTACCTAGAAAAGTTAAGAGTCTGTTTGGACCCTGAGTGCTTCAATAGGCTTTAATTGTCATGAAGAGCCTCATCCGAGATCCCCATCCACACACTCTGTCCACTGCCCCATTTAAACTCAGGCTGAAGCCCCTAGTCCGTTTCTGAGCTGTGTAGGTATGTCTGTGCTCAGCCCATCCCCTGCTGTGCCTGACTTGAGTGGACTTCCTGGATTCCTGACCTCCAGCCTCATCGCAACACATTTGTGTCATTTCTGACATAGTAATCACATTTCTGATGATCACTGGACTGCACCCAGAATCTGTTAGTGTCACCAACCTCATCCAGCTATTGGAAAGCTAATTTTCTGCAAAGCTTACTTTAGGTAGCAGTGTAGCAATTAAGATATTTTCCATTGCTCTCACTGTTCCTTCCTCCTAATAAAATAAGAAATATTTGAAGTGCCCACTTACACTCTACCTACAAGACAGGTGGAACTGACAGAAAAAGATCAATTCATTAAAGATAAAAATAGGGGAAAGCTACTAAATCCCATAGAGAACTGTCCCCTTTATAGTTTCTACTGCTTTAAGATTTACATTTTCAAGTAATGAAGTTTCCTTCACATCCTTTGAGATACATTTTATATTCCATACACAAGAACTATTTCCTATTGGCTTTCTCAGTGCTACCACAGTTCTAGTAACCTCTTGTGGGCTATGCAAAAGAATAGCACTCTGTGCATGCCATTTGTATCAATTATGTAATTATCACATAGATCAGCAATATTTACCTATACAGTTTAATCTTTATGCCATCAATCCAGGCTGCTAAACTTTTTAATTTACCAATGAATTTTTAAATAGTAGTGTTGCTCAAAGTAGAATGTATTGGACACTGTTTTGTAGAAAAAATTACTTCCCTTGAAGTCACAGGATTTCAATTTTGACTTCTGAATTTTAGGGCTTTTAATTAAAGACTTCCCTGTACATCTGAAATTACTTTAGCTGTCTATCACTTGGTGTCCTGGGTTTGGCTAGGATGGGGTTAGTTTTCACCAGAAGCCAGAAGGGGACACAGCCAGGCAGGCTGACCCAAACTGGCCAAGCAAACGGGGTATTCGGTACCATGTGCCATCCTGCTGGGTTCTGAGTGGGGGAGTTGGCCGGGGGGAAGCCAGTCGTGGCTTGGGAGTGCGCTGGGCGTCAGCGGTGAGAGAGAGTTGTTCTGTGTATTCCATTGATTTTTGTACTTTTTGTATATTCTTCTTATCAGTACTGTGGTTGTTACTGTGCACTTCCTTTGCTGTTCTGTTAAACTGTCCTTAGCCCGACCCACGAGTTTTGCCTTTTTCTTCAGATTCTCCTCCCCACCCCACTGGGGGGAGGGGCGATAGAGCGGCCGTGTGGTTCTTTGTTGCTGGCCCGGAGCCAAACCACAACACTTGGCTTTTTAGTTGTATACTTTTGAGGGGACTTATATTGCATTGTATTTCAGACATACAGTTAGGCCAGTATGAAAAAAAGAATGCAATTATCACTACCTGGGTCAGATGGCCGTTGACCTGGGAATGTCCTCATCTAACCCAAACAAGCAGGTACAGCAGAAGAACTGAGTAAGATTCTGGGTGAAGTAAGAGTTTGAGCTTCCCAAGCAAGATGATACTTTTTGTTGTCTTATTTCCCCCTTCTTTTTTTGTATTCCCAAGTTATGGTTTTATACACAGTTTAAGTCATTATAAACCTGTACTGCTGCTGAAAGACAAAGTTGTATCACCTCCCAATCCTACTTAATTCTAGCTACATATCCATCCGTATGGGCAAAAAATGTCTTCTACAGCCACAGTGATCCATATCCAGGTTAAAACTAATAATTTTGTCAGATTATATTTCAGTGCTGGCTTAAAGTGTATGTGAGACTATGGCCTCA
>Ga0181612_118364_pt1 | contig 11091 bp, 5 predicted proteins | sample HoacroProtozoa21_FD_119630 | JGI IMG/M metagenome (GOLD analysis project Ga0181612, IMG submission 119630) | Hoatzin crop microbial communities from Cojedes, Venezuel. Combined Assembly of Gp0051906, Gp0051904, Gp0051908 | reverse complement strand
TGTTCATATAAAACCATTACTAGGTTTTATTTAATAACCTCCTAACCCCCTCTCTCTCTCCTCCTCCTCCCCTGTGTTCCTCTAATGCCTTTTACAGCTCTTGCTGCACAGCGTGAAGCCTTAGAGCTGTATTCATGAATGACTCACACCCTTGCTTAGGGGCCAATTTTCATGGAAGCTATACAGGAAAATCTTGAAATGCACCTATCTCATGCAGGGCACAAGATGATTTCTCTATTCATTACTATTCCAAAAGGACTTGTTGCCCTTTGGAAATGTTCAGATATTACTTACATTTGTGTGTGCATGCATACGTGTGCAGAGCTAAGTTGCCTTTAGATTTGAGTGTTCTAAAAATAAAAATGTATTGTTATTATCATTGACACTAGTCAGCTGAAAGGCAACTAGGGACCTGCTTACACTGAGTGGAAGCAGGCAAATGCAAAAGAAAAAGCAGCAGTGTGCTTTAGATGAGCAAATCCTACAGACTCAAGCACAAAACTTGTTAAAAATCACCCTTTTGGTTTATGATTAGCAGCCTTCTGGTGAATTTGGGAGTAAAGCCAAGGAATTAATCTGAGAAACCAGACTGCACTTTTGCCTCCACAAGTTATTTGTGTAGGTCAAGGTTATAGTACATTTCTAAAACCCTAGAAGAAAACGTGTTCCTTTCCCTTAAGAGGTCATGTGTTAACTCAAGCTTTTAACTTTGTGGAGTAGAGGGAGATAAAATAATGGAAATTGTTAGCCAAAATGACCTTTCTGTTCAAAACCTATATGACAGGAAGCGAGTCTTTACTGCAAAATCGCCAGTCATAGAATAATTACGTTCTGAGAGGTTGCTAATTATAATCAAAATTGCTTTAAACAGTGTTGGGGAAGAGACTGAGACTTATTGCTTAGCATAAAGCAGCTTTATTTACGCATGTACAAAGTAGCTTACATCCCTATAGGATTAAACTAATTGCAATATTTCACTGTAAGTTGCAAAAATTGTGTCATGCAATGGTGAATCAGAACTGGTAAGAAAAAAGAGGGCAAAATATACTTTTGCTTCTCAATTTCTTGAACTTGGGCATTTCAGATTGTAATTCTAAAAATAATTCTAAGAATAGAATTCCTTCTCTTTGTTTCTTAAACAGGATGGAAAAAACTCTTTCTGCAGATAGGCCTATCCAGTGACATTAATTTCTGCCTTCAGTCTGCTCAAGTGAGTTCATCAAGAATGTGTTAAAGATCAGATTTGCTTTTCCCTGTTTGTGGGTAATTTTTGCCTAAGTGAGTTTTCCTAACATAACTTTTTGCTTGGCAGATCAGTTTTTTTCCATGTTAAGATGGCCTAATGAGAGAGCATTGTCATACAAGAGTGCGTAGAATTACCAAGCTCCACTTGTGTGTTACACATAACAGGAAAATTCAAGGCCCTATCAGATCTAAAAAATAGGCAGTGAGTCCCATAAGGGCAGTAGTATGACCCTTGTCTTAAAGACGATGAAAAGGAGGCACAAAGAGGTTAAGTGACTTGCCTCAGACTGGCCAGAATACAAAGCAGGAGATGAGAATTCTTTACTCGTGTTTTATTTTCAGACACAACTTTAACATCTATATGAAAGTAATTGCTATTCTGTTTATATGGGGTAGCTTGTATCCAGTTCTTCCTTTCTACAGTCCGTGCTGTAGAGAATATGTAAGGATTGTGAATGTACCCATAAGTAGCATTCCACAGTTGAAGTAACTGCCAGGCCAAGCGAGGGACCACAGTAAATGGGTGAATAATTTGATCCAAGATGGATTTGTACTCTACCAACACAGCCTTCTAATGCTTTTGGATTTGACTGTGAGCTGTTCATTGTTGTTTGAACCTGTTCTTTTCTATTACCATATTTTCTCTGGATATCATTTCTGTGTACTTTATCTTTGTATAAAAGGCCACATCTTTACCATATTTCCAGCGAGTAGTCAGTAAAAGCGTACAAAATTTACTGCTGTAGACTGAAATATGGCAGATAAAGGTAGTGCATTACAAAGTTCTTGCCCTCAATCATGCAGAAGGCTCTCTATGCTTCTGTGAGCAGTGGTACATATGTGGCTGCACTGTAATGGGAGACGGGTTAACAGCAACCCAAGGCATTTTCTGCAGCAAAAGCATAGGGAATCTTCTCTAAACAGTTACCTTTTATGTAATAAACAATGTCAGTGGTCAATATAGGGAGTTTTATTACCCTAATGCCCTTCCATTTAACTTAAAATAGAAATGCCATTAGTTTGACTAGCAGGTTGGTGTATCGTGAAGCCTGGCCATACATGGCTGCATGTTAAATTTAACTGCCGGCAGAAGGGTTACTACGGTAGCCTTTGTCTATCCTTTCCTTGAATAAGATACAATAAACAAATAAAATGCATGCTAGAGCTTCAGTGGTGTTGGGTACTTTTGGCAGAGATGTCCAGTGACATACTGCAGTCTCTTTGGAATTCAAAGTACATTGCTTTTTTATTACAGATTCTGTTGGCATCATGAAATTGTGAGTAGCTCCTCCTGTATTTTTAACTTCTATTGACTTTCAAAATCCAGCTCTAATTTCTAATGGATACTTTCCAAAATTATTTCATTTTGGTAAAGGACACGCATAACCTGTTACCGCAGATATGTACTGGCAATACAGATAGCTTGTGATTTGACTCACCCTTAAAGGAGGGGAAGGTTTGATAAGAGAGAAATGCCAAAAGCCATGAGAGCTGTAGAATTTAAAGTTTATGACAATATATCTATATTTTTATGTACAAGCTTTGACTTTCAAGGATTGTGATTTTCCTCCTGGACATGGTGAGATTTTTAATATAGAATGACCACACAGCTGAGTATTCGGTAGCTGAATAGGCCCCAGCTCAGTTACAGTGTACAGAAAAGACCAGAGCTTCAAGGCAGCATGCTTATAGTTTTCTCTGTGTTACACGTAAACAGTGTCTCTGTCTACTCTTCTTTCTAGTGAAGTGCAGCTACTGCGATCTCTTTCCTGACCATCCGTTTTCCTGTGTCCTCTTTCTTAGTTCAGAAATACCCTTACCTAAAGAAGAGTTGTACTCAAAAAAGAAAAATGAGGCACAAAATTCTGGATAAAGAAAGTTAATCCTACTTAATATTATCAAAGGTTACATGCAAAAGTAGTGGAAATTGCAAATGGATCCTTTTAATATTTTTATATTGGTTTTTATATTATTTTATTTTAAATTTTTATCACTTTCTTTATAAGCAGTGTGATGGTAAAGCAAGGGCAATACCATGGAAGGTCAGTGGCCTTACAGTTATACAAAGCTGATGAAAGAGAAGAACCTTAGCCTGACCTTAGCCATAGCCATTCCCAGTGTTTTGCTGAAGTCTTGAGTAACTGCGGTTTCTTCTGTTCCCCACCTGTGTCTATGAATCCTTGGCGCTTGAATCCTTCTGCTTCTGGCTTATAAAATCCTGTGCCTGTAGCAAGATTCTTCATTTTCTTCCTCATTTTGGCAGTACTGAGGGAATCAGAACAGTTGTTGATTGTTTATTTCTTAGCAGTTCTGTTTTTTGTGCAAGGAAATTGGCCTTCTTCCTACCGGCATACGTGGAGCCAGAGAAAGCCCCAGAGTTGTCAAGGCAACAGCTTTTGCTTGGGGAGCCACAGCAGAGAAAGTGACAGGAACGTCCTCCAGAGAACCAAGGTCTTTTGTTGTGTGTCATATAAACATGTGCATGGTCCCTTTACAGTATCTATTTACACATTAGGGAAAGTAGAAGTTACACACAGTGCAGATGAGCTTATGCTTCTGACAGAAACATTCTAATGTATATGCAGGTAATATTGTATATGTATAATAATGTATAATTGCAGGCCCAAACTGGGCTTCTCTTCAGTGTATTTGTTCTGTCGTGCAAGGTCTTTACATGGCTGTGTTAAAATACTGGCATAAATCAAACATTGTTAGCCTTTTGGAAGGGAAAGGGAGCTTGATTTTTCTTACTACCTAGAGCTTTTTACTTTCTACTTAAGATTTCTATCACTATTCAGTGCCCCAGAAGAAGAATGGCTACTGGTCTAAACTACTAACTGGATTCTTACGGTGACATTGCTTGCCTTCACTGGGAGATTTCTTTCTCATGCTGGACAAACTTTAATAGCAGTGAACCAGATCCTTTAGCTAGTATAAAGCACATAGCTCATCTGAACCAACAGAACGATGCTAAATTTTAACTGGTGCAGACTGTGGACTGCATGAGTTCAACATAGAAAATGCCGTTGCAAGAGTGCTAGAAATGCTTATAGCCCAGCAAAAGTACCTTCATTCTGTCACAAGGGCAGGATCCAAGGATTCTTTCTGCATTGTAGTATTTCTGGAATGTCTGCTGCCTCAACAGTCAACAGTCAGAAAATCTTGCGTCTGTACATTATAGTTGGAATACTCAATACATATTTCTGCAAAGGCATGAAAAATGATCCATTTCCCATTAGACATACAATGAGGCTATCAAGAGTTTAATAACATCTTATGTATGAGGAGATCAGATAGTCCTAAGATTTGTTGCTGTGCTTACTATTTGGTATGCAGTGTTACCATCTTCATGCAATAGTTACTTGATATCTCTAAAGTGCATATATGCTGTCATGTTACTGCTGTATGTATAGTAAAATACTATATAGGACATATCTTGTTTGATATTATGATCCTTTAATTTTCTTAAGAAGATTAATCTTGTAAATACTGTAAAGTTATGTTAGTATTTGCAGTAAGCTGTTTAAGATTTACGTGCAGCAGCATTATTTATATTTATAGTCAGTGACCTTGATGCCACGCACTTAAGCTGAGGTATTTTTCTGTTACTTCGTTTCTTTATTTTCTTGGCCTTGGTTGAAACAAAATAAAACAAAACACTGATGTTTGATTTTTGATTTACAAAGGAACTTCTAAATTTTTATCAGCTGTGATACGTGTAGATTTTGGAGCTATTTTAACATTTATTCTCATTTCATGTAGTCATTTAAGTCACTGGGGAGTTAGTAAGGTACACCTACAGCTACAAAACATTACCTATGAATTAGGATCTTTGAAGTGCATTTCGTTGCAGTATCAGTCATTGCAGAATAAGGTTCTGAGCCTAGGAGTACAGATGAAAATAAGTACAATCCCTTTAAAAGGTGGAATATTTGTATTTAGGTTGCAACATAGACAGTTGCATGAAATGATCTCTCCTGACATGTCAGCTGAAATATCAGAAATCCTATTTCTAATCCCTTCCATGTAACGTGGCATGGGGACATAGATGCATATCAACCATAAAGAGAAACAGCACAGCCTTTCAGACAGACTCTGCAGGCTGCCTATAATTCAGTTCCCCTTCTCCAGCCTCTCCACCCACTGGCTGAGTCTCTTGTTGCCCTTCCAACACCTAATGCACTCCTGACACAATGGAGGGAGGGCAGGAGCAGTGTGGTGAAAAATTAAACACTGCAGACAAAAACTTGACAGACTGTCTTTCTCCTAGTGTCACAATATGAACTGGCCAAGTGAAAAGAATAATGGCCATTCTCCCGTCTCACTAAGTGACTTCAGTGACTTGCAGCCACATGCAGAGAAAGTTCTTTGGACTATTTCCATGGGTTTTTTTAAATTTAATTTGCATGATGAGGTGTACAAGGTAGGTTTTTACAGTTTAAACAGCTTCATTTTTCTCTGACCCCTGTGTAAATTAAGGATAATTTCACTGAACTCATTGGAGTAGCATCATTATCAAATGGATGTTGCGAGAGCACTTTCACAGTCCTTAGGTGACGTTCCAGTTGTTGCTTCTCCATGCTCATGATAAGCTCCTATTTACATCTTCCCTAAGACTGAGGTTTCTAGGCATGCTGGGCATTCAAGCAGCACCGTACTTCTGACTTACTCAGGAAAGATGGCTCTGTAGGAATGGTGTCAGTGTTGTAAATGTCATCATTTGAGCCAACATCCAGGAGTCTCATGCACCCAAGCAGGTTCTATATTGGTAGCAATCTGGAAAATGTAGGTATTGTAGTAAGTACAGTGTTCTATGTAAAACATTACAAACACTGTCTTGGGTTAACTTGAGTGTGACCTTGAATGCTTGTCTTTGATGCACCAGGCTGGTACGTATATCCTGGGCTGCTGGCCAGGCTTCTCTTCCTTACCTTTGTCAGAAATCCAGACTTTGACTTGAGATACTTTTCCCTCTGAAAGTTACGCTAAAATTGGTAAACTCCTGTGAAAAGTTTAAATTCTGAGAAGTACAGTTTTGTTGAAGAATTCCCAGCAAGTTTTTTACAAGACCTGTGGCAAAAGCAACTGCTCTCTGCCTCCATGTCCAGTTTCCAGTTACTCCTGCTGATTCAAAAGCATAGCTATGGACTTGAGAAGAGCAGCCAGAGTCTAAATGTAAGAAGAGAGGAGAGGGACCGAGAGCTATGTAGTACTGTAACTGTTATATCACATGGGAATTGGAGCCACAAAACCTAGCTATCTCCTATTGTGTGCTACAGCTTTTGTAGCCTGACCTGACCAATACATCCTTTAATTACTTACAATTGGGGCCATACTTTTATAGATGTACAAAAGCCAGGAGAAGACTGCTTGTACCTATTCACCAGTTACTGTTAGTGTGTACAGCTCTTAAAAAGCACACTCGGAGCAGCCATGAGCATGATGTGCTTTCTGAGCTTTTCATCTCCCATCCACGCTGACTCCCATCTGAAGTGCCCATAGACAACGTCTGCGTGTCGTGCTTGGAAGGCCTTCCAGTACACTGAGGCACTGCGTGTACTTGATCATAAGGCTTTCTCTGGGTGTGCCTGAACATGCTTATATGAATAGCATGTCCAGTCTGGAGAGCACATTGAAATATGACTTGAAAGGCAACAGAAGATGCTGTTTGTCTTTTATTTATTACTAATGTAAACAAGATACTGTAAATAATGGCAAGCCAAAAAAAAATTCAGATTGTTGCAAGTGCAACGTACCAGAAACTGCTTCTTCCCTTTGCAGTGGAAATGTATTTAGCAATCTCTTCCCATTTATTATTTCTGATGGAAGCAAAATCTTACCACAGGATTAGCCAATATTTCGTACACATGAATCCATGCTCATTCTTCTAACAGCACCCTTCATCTTTTCTACCTTCCTTCCCTGTTTTGGAATTTGTGGTTAGACAGAGCAAGGTGTTTTCTCAAGCTGCATTAAAAAAAGTCTTATCACTTCCTGGCTGTTATTCCCCCAGAAATGCATACTGTATTTTGTCTGCTGATATGGAAGTGAAATAAAACCAAAAATCTGCTGCAATGAATATAAAACTATGAAAGTTAAGAACTTGAAATCCAGTGAAGGAGTTCTGACTCTATATTTAATATGCATTAGAAACACGAATTTAGTTTATAGTAAAATAATATTTTTATGAATTATTACTTGCAGAAAATCAAATAATAATGTGTGCTATTTTTCACCTTTGTTCCAATGTGCTAAAGTCATTTTTTTGCAGTGTGTAGCATTTTGTTGATGAAGCCTGAAGTACATGACAATCTGACTGACGTTCATTATCAAGCAAATAGTGTAGCGAACTTTGCAGAAAACCATCACAAAGTAATCTTGGTTTTCTCTCTGGCCTTACTCAAAATGTGATTTGCATTCTTATGGAAAGAGGACCTGGTGCTGTTTTTGATGTTACATACAAATGGTTTTGCTTTGTAAAATTTCCAGCCTGTATACATTTAGTAACAGTGTTATTGATTCAAGCTGTACTGATTTGAAAGTAGAAGTCTTTAACACTAAGCCCCTCCAAAGTTTCCCATAAATTTGTGGCATTTTGCCAATGTTGCTCACAAAACAGCGTAGAGCTGCTGGAAGGAAATGCTCCAGCTGCAGGAATAAGTGGAGCCAAAAAGTAACATCCAAATAGAAATTATCCAGTTTGTGATTTCATGTTCATCACTAGGTGTTTGTCATGTGACGGCAGCATTACAGAATACGAGAGAGGAGAAAGTGGATGGCGTGATGCTTAGCATAAAGCTAACACAAGAGCTCACAGCTCAGCAATAGATACACACAGTTACTGGTTTTATCCATTTTGGTTGAGAGATTCCTTGTTTTATCATGACATGGATTACACCAAACTATGTCCCCATGCAAAGTTTTGGTTTGGTTTCTTAATTCTTTAAGCTCTGAAAAACTATGGAAGCAGGGCAAGGTACACTCCAGATTAACCGTATAGATTACTCTGTTTTGATTGGTAATTTGTCTCTATTAAGAGTCTAACTGTTCTTTGTGTCCTTCTTTATAGTGATGTTAGTAAATTATAGAGAGTACTATTCTCAGCTCCTAAGGGCCACAGAATTGGATTCGTATCTTTTTCCTGGTTTTAGCGTTGTCATTTATTTGATTTAACTTCTTCCAACACAGTGTACTTGAAAGAGCTTGTTTCAGCTTCTCTTAGTTATGAATTAGTTGAGCCATTTCAGAATGCATAGAATTGAAAGGACACTTTTGAGTTTTCAAGTCGTAACCCTTTATCATCTCTGCCAATCATCTCATGCAATGCAAAGCTCCATCTAAAATCTCCTTATGATAGTTGTTCTTATTAACCTTGCAGGTGGCTGATGCAAACTTTTGGTGCTCTAGGAATCAAAAAGTCTCTTGAAATGTCCATCCTAAACTTATTGAGGATCTGTTTATAGCTACCTATTCTGATAATAGAAATATTTCTAAGTGAATTTGGGTAAATGACTTAATCTCCATGTTTGACTGTCATCCGAAAGCATGAGTCCTTCCCCTCCATCCTCACCCACCTGGACACACATTTGTGTCCCCTGCTGTCTCAGGTAACATTCAGTTCCTTTACTGATCTATGTCAGTACCTTAGTCTGGCAAAAGTACGCTCGGTTTTGAGATAATAGTTTTACGCTGGAATAGTGAACTAAAACAGCTCAGCAAATGGCCTCAGAAGCACATAGAGAGGGGAGGACAGAGGCAGAACCTGGCAGTTACATTGCTAGTTTTGGCTGCTGTGGATCTATAGCCTTGATTCTAGTTTGATAAAGCTATGGTAATACTTCCTTTTCCTGCATTTTGTCGATATTATCTGTTTAGTGTTTAAGCTCTCCAGATCAAAGACTGCGTCTTTTAGTGAATTGCACAGTGACAACCACAGTGAATCCCCACATTTAGATATCAAGACAGTACTGATACAAGATCACAACAGAAGCAGCATGCTTTTTGTGATTGCTTATCTTCTATCACAATTTCTAGGTTGTGCTGCAAACATATCCAGCTTTACTGAAAACAGATTATATTCTCTGGTGATTATATTTCAGCTTATTATTTATGATATAATGTGAATTTTTAATTAGGTGGACTTTGTTTTTTCATAGTGCTGCTTCTGAGAAGCATAGGTTTCATTAGCTATATAAATACCCATTTTTCTTTATAACATGAATTTTTTTACTTGTCAATTTCCTTGCCTACTTAGCAGTCCAAACAGCAATTAGTTTTGAACACTTTTTTCTCTATTAACCACAGAAGTGTGTGATACAGGTTGAGATTACAACAGGAGAAAATAATGCCACCTATTAGTTTGGAATCTGGACAAAAAATGTGTATTTTACAATAGGTGCTTTTATGTGAAACAAAATATTCTTAATATTTATAGAAACTTCTGAATGTACTGTCTCCACCCTTCACTGTAGTATTTTGCATACGTATGGTATTTCTGGGTCTGTTTCTCACAGCAGTGTTGAGAAAATTTCATGCTTTCACATTTTTCAGCTGTAATACTATTTACTTTGAACAGAAGTGAATATCCTCTTGTATTCTGCCAGGTCCCTCTCTAGTCTTCCACACTGAGGTAGTTTTATTTGATCCTTTTATGCCAAAGATTAAATTTCCCTGTGTTGTATGGTGAGATACCAGTGCTTATTTTCAGGGAATAAACACAGGGAAAGTTCTGTGTTTGAAATTATTTTCACTAAAATCCGAAATGACAGTAGCCTTTGTTTCAGTAACAGAACGTCTGATTTGCTCTCATGCTTCCAGAGAAAGCCCATTTCCCAATACTTATGTATATTCGCCGTCTTCCATTATGGGGCCAATCCCTTAGTTCTTGCTTAGGAAAAATTAGAAGTAGTTAAGAATACTAATATTTAAAAAATAAATGCATAAACTTACATTGAGTTGATTGATGGGAGGGAATTGACTGAGGAGTTCTGAATGTTCATGGGGTTTAGGGTGTATTAGTTTGAACTGTGCTTGACACATTTCTTCCACAACTTTGTGTGATTCAGTAATTCTCGACGTTCTGAAATGTTCATTTAACTTACCATATAAATGCTGTAGGTGTTTCAGAGCATGGTCACACTATGTTCAGACAAACATCCACTGTCTCCAATGAGGAATTTTACATTTAAAGAGGTTCCCCTGTGATAGGAGTTTTGCCTGAAGAGAGGAAGCTGGATCAGTCCCACATGTGGTGGAGACTTAAAATCAGGAATTAATATGCAGTAGAGCTATGACAGTGGCTTTAATTCTACTCACATTAATTTTCACTGTTATTATTAATTAAACCCTGAAAATCAGGGATTTAATGGAAACTCTGACAGACCTTTAATTATAGCATTTCAACAGTCTTGCAGTATAGGATGTCCTCTATTAGTGCACAGGACATTCTGTACTTGAGAGAGTACAGAAAGAAGTCATAGTTTTTGGTGTTCTTTATGTTCAGAACATTTTTTAATTCATGACAGGCTTTTACTCAGTATGGTCCGCTGCATCTGGGTAAATTATGTAAAGTGAATACTTTAATCGTTGTGTTCAACAACAATTTGGAAACTTTTAAAAAAAATATTTAATGCAATTGCTTATTATTGTTCAAAATTATCTGTCATTGTTTTAGGAGAATGTATTTTGGTCTATGGATTTCTCACAAGCTATTTATATAGCGTATTGCGTTATGCCTACAGATCACAGAATCACAGAATGTTCGGGGTTGGAAGGGCCCTCTGTGGGTCATCTAGTCCAACCCCCCTGCCAAAGCAGGGTCACCTACAGCAGGCTGCACGGGACCAC
>Ga0181612_175855_pt1 | contig 11092 bp, 4 predicted proteins | sample HoacroProtozoa21_FD_119630 | JGI IMG/M metagenome (GOLD analysis project Ga0181612, IMG submission 119630) | Hoatzin crop microbial communities from Cojedes, Venezuel. Combined Assembly of Gp0051906, Gp0051904, Gp0051908 | reverse complement strand
GCTCTCGATTCAGACGGTGTTTTTACCGGATGTCTTAAGAAGATCGTTAATCCGTGGTTCTTAGTTTGTTTGTAAATATATGTGGCTATAAAGGACGAAGTGACATAAATCTGCTCTGGAAGAACATTGCACTCTCCCTTGGTGAAATTCGTGCCTGTGGAGAACATTGCTGGTGAACGCTACCTGTATTTTGCAGTCGAATATCTTGCGTAAACCTAATATTAAAGTGTGCTACTTTCCATTAGATTAGTATGTACAGATTTGATTCCCCAGAGCATCTTGACTTGGAGATTCCGTCCCCAGCTAACAAACATTTTGGATAGATAATGAAATTTAGTCTAGCACGTGGTTGCTGTTTGAAAAAAAAAAAGTCCTGAAATAAGATTGTCCCACTGCTTTTTGATGTATATAACTGTCCATTAAATGGCCACTTGAAAGCCTCCCCGGATTACCGCTGTATTCAGTGAAGAGTATGTTTTTCAACTATGAAAAGTGCATATTCTTTTTGGATTGGATCCTACTTTTGTTAATGGTATTGAGAAGTCCTATTAGTTTAGCTGGAGCTGTTTAAAGTGAGTAAGAACAACAGAATCTGCCCCTGTATGTTTTGCAAGTTCCTCCAACTCTAAATGGGTTTGGCACTTACGCCATATGTGTATCCAGTTAAATTTGCCTTAAGCAGCAAGAGAGGAAAATGAGCTTTTTGACTTTGAAGTGGGGTTTAAAAACCAGAACAGTGATCACAGTTTTGGGCCATTTCCCAACCTTAGCTGAAAAGACCACCTCAAACTAGAGGACATGTTTTGGCTGGTTTCGCTGACAGTAACATGTCTGTGGTGGTGCTGCCTGAATTTGGAGTTTGCCTTGAAGTGATCTGAGCAATGAAGGGAAAGTGGAATCTGGCTCAGAACTTTACTGTGCCCAAACCCTCACCGCAGAGAGTGGAGTGGTAATCTGGAAAGGCTTTTAAGTGGCTGCTTAATGTCAGGTTGCCTCTTTAGTTAAGGTTTCACTATGTTTAAAATAAATTATAGTGGTAGAACTGACCAAACAAGATATTTTAATGAACTAAATGGAAGTCTGACAGCAGCTAATGTGAAGATCAGTTGTACCTGATGTGAAACTTATAGAAGTAATGGTAATAAGCTATTACTCTTTTGTACCGTCAGTTGGCCTGGACTCTTGTGCAACCACACACAAAAATGTGGTTTCTGGTTTTGAAACTCTAAACCTCCATTGATCAGCTGGTAGAAGGTCTTTTACCTTTTCAGGTCTGAGTTCCAGTGCATGGGGTACTTTTTACGTCACCTTTTTAAAAACACTTCTTGAAATGAAAGTACTTTCTGTCTGTTGCATGCTCTGGCTGGTCTGGGAATGTCTGGTTTACTGCATCTGTCAGGACCATTCTATAAAATCCCTGTCCCAACTCCATTCTTATGTGCCTGTTAGGCTCAAAGGGAATGGAATTTGCAAAGTTAATATATGAAGAAGATATTTTACTGAAATACATTCTTTGCTAAAAGGGCCTCACACTTGGGGCAGAAGAGCGGAGTTTCAATTGACCTTTTCCTTCCCACATCGCTATTATCTGACCGTGTAGTGTATGGAGAGTGGGGAGAGCGTGGAGTAGTGCAGAATTACTCTTTGTCGTGGAAGAAGGTGAAATCCTAAATTAGTGTAAATTAATAGCTTAATTTATTTTCATGTAGAGGCTTGAGCCACATCAGTAATCCTTTTTCTAATTCCTCTGCCTGTTAAAGATTGGATAAGAGAAGGCATTGACCTGGATAAATATTTCAGGTGTAAAAGCAAAAGAAATAAAAGCTAAACTACTGTGCTCTTATTTTAGAATTTTCAGTGGCGTGTTAAAAGAAATCAATGTAGGCTTAATTGTGGCTTGTATGGGTCAGTCTAATTTGAGATTACTTCATGATGAAGATGAGAGTAGGAAAAGATTGTACACTTCAAAGCAACTTGTGAAGTCTTTTAAGCCTCGAGATATGTCATCTTCATTTTGCAAATATAGAAACAGAGTTAAAGATGTTGTGTACTTGACCTCATCTGGTGAAAGGGTATGGCAGACGCTTAATGAGAATTCAGAAATGCCTGGTAAATAACACCAAATCTAAATAAATCATACCTGAGCACATAAACCGGACCTAATAGTCAAAATTACAACCTCAGATTGGTGCTCATCATTTTCTTCTAAATTTAGGTACTCTAATATTTCTGGATGTGAATGTTGTTAGTATGTGAACATCATTTGGATTTTCTTTTGTAGGTGTGCAGAATTAGCATACCTTGAGCAACTAGGTGTGTGTCTACTCTTTACACCTGATTTGATATATAGAAAGTAAATTTGATCTATTTAATTAGGAAGCCAGTAACTAACTAATGTGCTTAGACAAAATGCATCGTTTTTACTGCTACATTCTTCTACAGGATAGAAACAAAGTGGTATTGCTGCCTATTTCTAGACTAACTACCTTGTACCTTCTCAGTAATAGTCTTACTGTTTATTTAATTAGAGGCAGGAATCTTCTAATTCAATTTGCATGATGGTAACATTGGTTTACAAGAGTTTACTAGTCCCGTTTTTCAGGCCAGATCAAACCCCAGCTTTCTCCCAGCTTTAAAACTTTAAATTTAGTCTTATGATGCTATTCTCTAAGAGGAATTTTCAAACCTTTTCCTGAAACAGATTATTTTAATAGAAGCCTGTCTCTTTCCAATAAAGACTTGTAGTATCTCTGTAGCAACTACAACACTTCTTTGTGTGAAGAAGGAAAAGTATGAGGATTCCTTATCTTCTTTTAATGCAACTTTGTAAATAGTCAAATGCCAGTTCTTAGCACGTATGGGTGTTTCTGATGGTTCATAAGGTGTGACTCTTGTAAGTACCTACTACTAGGAAGTATTGTGATAGCATGAAGTACTCTATGGATGAGGGGTTAAGGAGTCAGGAGCTATATTGGGATTTTTTTTCTTTCCTCATCCACTTTTTCAGTTGACCTGCTCGTGCTGAGAGCTAACCTGTCCATGGAGGGATTTGCCTCTGAGTGAAAACTGTAGTGGAAAGTGTTCCAGGATTCCTTGTCCCGGTTTCCTGGGATAAGTGGCCTTCCATGCCAGTCCAGCTCTTTTGTCTTGTGCATACATTACTTTTTCAGGGAAATCTGTATGCGAGAAAGAAAAATGGAAAACTTCCTCTTAAGGTGAACTCTGTGGTGGAACAAGCACAAGTGACTCAGTAGAAGAACAAGAGATCATAAAGCAAACTCAAAGTTGATCTTAGGAGCACTGCAGTGCAGCAACTGAGGTAGAAAAACATGTAGTTGTTAAGTGATAGTGATGTACGAACTGTGAGACAGATGGTGCAAAAACTTTCATGATCTCCTTACTCAGATTGTCACGTATAGGGATTTTTATGTGTAAAACAAAAATGTACAGCAGTATGACTTCTAGTTTTGTATAAGAGCAGAGGAATTAACACATTCATTTTTTTCCTAGCAGAAATATCTTTGAAGTAAGTATCTTTTGGAAGACATTGAAGAATTTATCCCATAAATGGAGACAAATAATAAATATAAACTAGATTATTCTGAAAAAAATCTGAAAACTCACAAAAATGTATTTTTAGTTTGTATTCACTTTTCTGTTTATTTATATTTGTATCTTTTGTTTTTTGTAGCTACTTCAATCACTCTTAATAAATCCTTTGAGTATATGTAAGCCCCAAATGAATTTCAACATCCCACGTGTAGTCTGTGGTGTTTTGAAGGAAAGAAGTTAATCACTGTATGTTATAAACTGCTTGGGAGCCTTCCTTTTTTCATTGCCTAAAGTAGTAGTCTCCAAAAAGACTTCCAAAGGGTAGATCTGTAGTTCCTTTGAAGTCAATGGTAGTTTACTCCAACTGAGGATCCATGCCAGGAGTGCGTTTTAAACATACCTGGTCCATTTGCATCCACTTTAAAATTCATTTGTACTGCTCTGGCAGGAGCAGTTTGTGAATGAGAATTGGGCCTGCTGTTAGGCATATAATGTTCTATGTCATGGTTGATTTAGGCTAAATTATGATCATGCCTCAAGCAAATTTTCCACCAAGCTCTTGGTTGTATTGGTTCTAGCTTGTGGTTGCAGAATGGGTAAGATAGTTTCCAGTTGGACTGATGAACCAATCTAGGGCATGTGGGTTGTTGTGGTGTTTTTTTTTCTATGTTGTTAAGTGTTTTCGGTTTGGGGTTTTTTTCCCCCCAAATTAGTTTCCAGATGGATCAGCAAGCTCCTGCAGATTTGGTAATTGTTAGGTGCAGCCCAAGGATGGAGTTTGCAGGAGCCTTTCAGGAACAGAACGTGATCACAGTTTGGCTTAAGCAAATCCTGAAAGATACTTGTTTCAGAACTGAAATTGTATTGGTTTATCACTCTTCACAAAAAATAAGCAGTGTACTCAGACTGTGTGTTTCATCTGTCTAGGTTTAAAAACAACTGAAATAATTCTGCAAACAAAATACATTCTACTTTTGCTTGCAGTGTAAAGTAATAGTTCAGTATAGTATTGGTCATGATACATAGGCAGATATCCTATAATGTGTGTATTTGTAACTGGGAACAAAATTTCTAATTCTGATTGCTCAGATCACTGCAGTTTGGCTATCAAACTGAACTAAAATCTTTAATTACTTAAGGAGTATGGACAAGTGGGAAACCAAGGCACACTCGTACTCATAAAGTCCATTCACCAGCAGCAAATATGAATTTTAATGTGAGAGTGCTGTGAGTTTTTGCAGTTGCTGTTATTTTTGTCTCTTCTTCCCTTATTTGCCTCCTGTGTTCTGTTGCGCTCCCTTATTGCATTGTGCTTTAAATTGCTGTAAACTCATTGTGGCAGGAAACATGTCTTCCTGTGTTTGTACAGAATTATGCACAATGTCTGCCTTTTTGTCCTTTATTTAATGAACTATAAGAATACGTGTGGGCATGTTGGAATCTAAATAATTACATTTACTAAGTAAACACGAGAGGTCTAGTCATTGATGCACACTGCTGCTTTGCTTATTTCAAACGTGGCAATTATAACTAGAGGTTTCACAATCTACATAAAGGAATTTTATTTCTTTTCTATCTGTTGCAGTCATGATGTACCATCATGATAAAAAAGTTTGTCAGAGTTGCCTGTAAAATTGCAGTTTTCTTACTGCTGTTTTTTTTTTCACCGCTGTTCATTAAGTTGTTGTTATAGACATATTAAAATGAAACACATGCACAGGTGTTACATTGTTTGACTGCAAGATTAGGTTCATAAATTCTGGTTCTACATTTCCTTTAAGTTGATACCAGACTTTCATACCTAATTTCTGAAGAGGTGCTGAAGCTGTTCAGCATGTATGCACTAGCATTCTTAAATGTGCACATGATTACTGGAATTGTATATCCAGCTGATGTGAAGAACCAGTTGTTCAAGTGGTTATAGCTGTGGGAACAATAAACGGTTGTGCACATAAACAAGCTGCACAAATGTTCACGTAGATCCCTGGGGTTTTTAACTGCTTACAGTGTTACTGCCCTAACAGCCAGATGAGCAAGAGGACTCGAGCATTACCTTGCTAAAGTCCAACTCTAGGCACTGGAATCCAGGAGTGTGAGGAATATTATCTTAATAATGCCATAACAACCTGGAATCTATAAGTATCTTTTATGCGTTTGTTTATTGAACTGCTTGCATTTTTGCTTCTGTTTGTGTTCAGAATTTCCTTGACTTTATAATGCTGAAGAGTTAGGTGCCTACCTTGCGCTGAGACCTGAATTTTCAGCTAGGTGATTCTGGTAAACTTGCCAAGAACCAGCCAGATTATGTGTACCATACTTCTGGAAGAAAAATGTTTCTCCGTATAAAAGAGATGCCACTCTCTTCAACCTAGTTGTTAAGCTGTGACCAGGCTTGTTTTTCAAGGAACTGAGATGTCAAAAAGTATACCGGACCTGCATGATGGAGAAGGTTGCAGAGACCCCACAAAGCAGCACTGTATTAGCTGTCTCTGCAACTGGAAGCATGACAGCCTTCCTCAAGTGATGGTGTGTGTGAACTTGTCTCCTAGCCTGAAGTTAGTGGTGCTTTAGTGTTACCGTTCTGATCTGAGGACCTGTGGTATTAATTCCACAGTGGTTTGTGTATTGAAGGTGGATCTTGCACACTAAGGGCGTGCTTTCAAAATTTGTTACTTAGTAGGCAATGTTTACAAATGTCCTTTAGCATAAAGCCATAGTTAAACAGGAATGTTTTGATTTTTCAGTAAAAGGTTTTAATCCTTATCGTGAGTGGTTTGAAGGAAAATGCGACTGTAAGTAGGAGGAGATTTGAATTCATGTGAGTTTAAAATATGTTAGGAAACTTGCCTGCAACTTTCTCTGCTGTGGGAAAGATGTATTGTAAGACAGTGTATGTACCCAGATTATTCACACGAATCTCTGTGCAGATGATGCAGAGTTTATGCACCTAGTCTTTTGCGTTTTTTGTTGAACCAATTGATTTATACAGTTAAAGGCATGGTGTAGGTTGTCTTCTTGTTGCAGTTTTATGCTTTCAGAGTTTATCTGGGTGTGGTCTAGTATGAATTTCTCAGCTGGTATCTGACAATCTGGTTTGTGGAATCAGTTTTGCAAGAATGATGTTGTAGCAATCATGCACATGGAGATACGTTGCTTGCCCTTTACAGGCAGGAAAGATGAAACATGGAGGTTGCTGAGCAACTCAATGGCAGAATCTCCGTGTCAGTGTGGTAGGCACTGAACCTTACCACGTATAGTCTGTGTACGTTTATTAGCCAAAGGTAGTATGATGCTTCTCACTATTTTCATTCCATAGGACAGAATCCAAGTTTTCTATCTCAAGGAAAACTGACTAATAATCTTCAGTGAACATTGTGCTCAGTGAAATGAGGGTCATGCTGCAAATCCAGTCTGTAAGGAAGATGGCTGTGGTTGTGGGAAGTCTGTCTGATGGCTTCAAAAATATTCTTATTTGTCTAAATCTGTTTCTACACCAGGTTGTTTTGTTCTACCACATCAGTTTCCTTTTTTCTTTTTTTTTTTTGCAACTGGTTGTGCTTTTACTGATGAATAAGCCAACTACCTTGCCTTATGTAAGTTTTTCAAATGCTTTTCTGAAGTTTAAAAAAAAAAGTTGAAAAATGACAACATCTAAACTTCCCTGTAGCATATTCTAATGCAGTGGCCTAACTGAACTTAGTACGTATATTTTAAGAAGTGAAAACATGTAAAAAGGTAAATGCTGAAATTCTAACTCGAAGAAGTAATTTGGGGAGGAGAAGGTAAGGTTCTCATGTATCTGAAAATGTAATTGCGGTGTTTCCTTGCTGTAATGGTGCATTGCTGCATCCACCCTTCTCTTTGTAAAAGATGAGTCTATTCAAATTGGACATTGTTCTAGCCAGAAATTATATCTGAAAGAGGCAAAAGTGGTAATTCATCTGAACCACATAGGTCAACCATAAAGCAGATTAACCTAATCGCTTTGTTGGTGATGTGTTGCAAAGTGTAAACTGCTGGTCTTTCTGGAAGAATTTTATCTGAAGTATTTTAGAATGAGATCCAGAATAGAAACTCTGTAATCAATACTGAGACACTTACAAACCACAACTATTATAATTTGATTTGATACTTATTTTAAACTGCCTCAGAAATGGAAAAGGATTTTGCAATTAGGGCATAATATGACAAACAAATTGGCCTCCTCCCATAACTTTTACCAGAAATGGCTGCTTTACCTGTAAGTGATGTAGGTCATGCATTCTCTTTACATTATTGGGACATACAGACTTTCTGTGCATTTGCTGTAAATGTAAGAACAGTCAGTAAGTTCAGAGAAAAGAGGGAGCATGTTGATTTAGTTGATACTCCTAAGCACTTGATTCTTGTGTATCTTTAATAAATTGTATGTAGTTTTTATTGACTCCTATAGGATGGTGAATTCGATTGCATTCTAGTATGTGGTCTGTTTTTGTAAAATGAAGTTCATATTGGTCACATTGTTAAGTCATTGGCTGAATATTTGGGGCAAAATACAGCAGACTTTCTTGTGTTGGACTTGAAACATAAGGCACCAGTGATCCCCTTTTTTGTTTTTTTGTTTTGTTTTTTTTTTTTTTCGTTTGGCTGTGCTTCAGAAGATGATATACTCGGTGTATATCACAATGAGTTTTACTTTTTCCAAACAGCGTTGCGGTATGAATTTGTGTCAGTTTATCATTCTTGGTCAATACCGCTTGTACTGTGTCATGCACAAAATGAGTCTTTCTGAGCAGTTTCTAACAGAAGAAATTTAACTTCTGCAGACCTTGCAGCTTAGTGTATTTTTCAGTTGCATGGTTAAATATTAGGTTGATGCTTCTGTCCATTGTTTTTCATGAACATATAATAATCTGTATCCAGTCCTTTTCTATTCAATGTATGTGTACAGGCTATCTATGTTAGTATTCCTTGATTTTGTTCATATTCAGTTCTGTTAGACACACATCTCTTTGCTCTGTGTGGTTTGGTTTTCTTCAAGCATATATTCAACTTTTTAGCATAAAAATTATTTTGTTAAAGTAGTGGGAGTTTGGTTTTATGATGTTGATAATTACAGCTTCATGATTAGTTCTGGTACTGCATGAAGTATGAGGGGGGGAGGTAGATTCAGTGTATTTGTGTTCTAAAATATTTTGGAAGGTGAATGACTTACAAAGCAACATTAGGAAATACGGTGCATAAGAAGGTGTTTTAGAGGGTAGGTATCAGTTCAAAGAATCTCTGCAAGCCAGGTTTTTAAGATTTTTTATTCATTATTTGTTTACTTTTGTAGTGATGCTACAGTTAAGAATGTTTTGTTGCAGCAGCACAGTAAGATGTCAAAGTTCCTGCTAGCAAAGATAATGTAAATTTGATATGAGCTAAGGTAAGCTAAGCTGGAACTGCTCTGATTGTGGTGGTGGAACTGTTCAAGAAGCTGTATGTTTGAGTGAAGAGTTGGGGTTTTTTAATACATACTTTATTATTTTGAAGGTGTTATTTCTTTTCTCCCTAATGATTTAATTCTGAAAGAGTTCAGTACTGTTTGCTGCTTGGTTTCTATTCGGGTTACATAGGGTAACTCCCTTCCTTTCTCTCCCATTGTGGTTAACGGTACGTACTGCTTTGGTGCAGTCAGAAAGTTTCTGTGCAGTTTTGCTACTGTTCTGTCATGTGGAAACGCATCTGGCCGTATCACTTAATAAAATCTTCTTTTAAAATACTTTACAGCACAAAAATTACTCTTCCGCTGAAATGTTTTGCAATTATATATATATATATATATCTGTGTTTGTGTATCTATCTCTCTGCTTTTTTGATAAGTATGCATATGTTCTGTAAATGGAATTGGCTTCTTCAGGTCAAAGTAATGTGCTAAAATTCCAATTTAACATAAAAAATGGAGCACAGATGTATTTTTGAGAAACAATGGCAGTAGTTTTTTTGAAATCGGTTTAATACTAGTTCTGTGAAATCTGAAACATTGAAAGATCTGAATCTACAATAGATAAATTCTTCCTGATATCCTGTATCCTCCTGTAGTCTGGAATAAATGGTGTGTATTTGAGCAATGCCAACACATATATTAGTGGGGTCTACTCTTATTACTATTACTGCCCTTAAAAAAATAAAGAAAATATTTATGTACAACTTACTTATCCAAAAATGTGTATAAGAACTTTATTCTATGCTTTTTGTTACTCAACTTTAACATCTTCCGTTCTTCTCCATGGTTGAGAGAAAAGTCTCAAATTTTTTTAGTTCCTGTCTTTGGTGTTTCAGTTTTGCTTTAATTTTCAGAATACCTAGATATTTGCCTTGTCTTTGCAGAGATATTCTGTATGCACAGCCAAAATGCAAAGTATTTGTCTTGCAGAAGACTTTCTGCTTTTGTTAGTGTTTCATATAAAAGTTCTTCTGTATCAAGTTTGTTACTGGTTTGGATATCCTTGTAGATAGGTTTCTTTCTAGGCATGAAAAGTAGTCTGACACATCTGTGCAGAAGTGACCTAATTTAATGCTGTTAATGTTATGTTTAATTTTATTCTGACATAGTATTGTGTTTTACATGACTCATATTTTTCTTCTAGGCAAACGGAGTGGGCGTAGTAAAAAATGGAGAGAGATGCTGAAGTTGCCACCTGTTAGTCATTGTGAAGGTATTAGATGCTCAATCGGTAGGTGTCCTGCAGAATGGTCTGTCTGATTTTTTTTTTTTTTTTTTTTGAGAAGGAAGACTAAGAGTTTGGTGGTGTTAACTGGAAGGATTCTGTCTTGCTTTGAAATGCTAATTAGCAAAAAAAGCTATTAGACTATTAATGTGGTGGAGAAATTATGAGAAGATAAAAGCTGTATCACAGCTCCTTGTTCGTTAAAGGGAACTGCTTCTAAAGGATAAATTTACTAAGTCATCAATTAGAAAAAGGAGCCATGATATAGTTTGAATGATGTGGTAATATATTTCTTTTTTTCCTTAATGTCTTGTATAATATTTTTTTAATCTTTTCTGTTATTATATTGTATTCTTACTTTCCAAACAATCTTGTTTGCTTTGGGATTGCTACATGACAAAATTGTTGCTTTCCATCCCCCAACCTAAATGAAACTTGATCATCTCATTCAATGTGTTTTTAATAAACGTGATAGTCTATAAGAGACAAAGGCGGCTAGAAATGAGTGTTTCACTGTTTTGGGGATCATTGTGTGTTTTTGAATTCTTTGCTAAATAAGTTAATGTAAAATTTTCACATTTTAGTGATGTTTTTCTGACCTATTCTCAAATGGGAGAGGACCGTGCTAGGACAAAGATAAAAATAAAGATATTTACTTATTATTTCTTTCTCAGAGAGAGATTATAGCCAGCTTTGTGACAAACAGCCAATAGGAAGACTTCTCTTCAGACAGTTCTGTGATTCCAGACCAGATTTGAAAAGATGCATTGAATTTCTGGATGCAGTGGTAAGCAGTGAGAAACTGGAGATGGATATCAGTAGGCAATAGCTTATACATTTTAGTTTGT
>Ga0181612_152453_pt1 | contig 11092 bp, 10 predicted proteins | sample HoacroProtozoa21_FD_119630 | JGI IMG/M metagenome (GOLD analysis project Ga0181612, IMG submission 119630) | Hoatzin crop microbial communities from Cojedes, Venezuel. Combined Assembly of Gp0051906, Gp0051904, Gp0051908 | reverse complement strand
TGCTAGGCTTCCGTTTTATGCTTTATTGCGCTTCCACATCAGTTCTTGAGAAAGTGCTACACTTCTGCCTACGAGGGACCCATAACTTGCTGGCATTGAAGTAGCGGTTGAGCAGGATCTCCTGACGCTAAAGCTCCTTTTAAATAAAATGTATTGTTTAAGCTATTGTTTAATGATTAGTAATAGAACACTCAATGCTGCAGGCACTGACATTAATCTGAATATTTGTAGCACTGAGTTTAATAACAAAATTGATTTGAAATCTCAGTCTGGACTAAAACCAAATTCTAATTAAATGCATCTAAATTCTTTCGTACATTGGATTAGAAAAAAATTTTATATTTGACCTTTAAGGTTTTAATTGGTCTGAATTCTTTCAAGAAAAAAATCTATTAAGGAATAAGAGCAGTTAAAAAGAAAATAATTCTGCAGCAAGTACTGATGACAACTCCTGTTTGAACAGCGGAAGCTAGCAGAGGTCACGGAGGAGGAGTGGCTGAGCATTCCCGAGGTTGGTGATGCCAGGAACAAGCGTCAGAGGAATCCTCGCTACGAGAAGCTGACTCCTGTACCCGACAGCTTCTTTGCAAAGCATTTACAGTCAGGGGAGAATCACACTTCCGTGGACCCGCGCCAAACGGTGAGTGCAAAGCAAACCTGGTGAAGATGTGATCCGGACTTTATAATTAAGAGACACGGTTAAACCATGCATTCATTAGTGGCATTTGGAAAAAAAAAAATATACTGGACCAAACCAGCCTGCTGTAGTTTGGGAGTCTGTCAAAGGAATTGCTGGACGTTAAACTCCTGGGCTTGCTGGAGTCTTCCAGTGCACACCCATTGCCAGAGAAAACTTGAGGATGGGCAGGGAGAGCCTGGTTCTTGTGTTAAGAATGGAAGGAGGTGTTTCTTTTCCTTTTTTCTGGCTGTAGAATAGTGATAATGCATTTTGGTGGGCATAACTAACATCTGTTTCTTTTATGACAACATTTTGCAGAAACGGAACAGAAAATAAAGTTCAGTTTCACCTAATGGCTTGCTCCACCCTGGAGCAAGTGTGTTAAAAATTATTTGCCTTATTGTCAACTGAAAATTAAATAATTTAGCTTGTTGCTACATGGCTGCAGGCTACTATGGTCGTGCAGTTACAGGAGAAGCTGACTGGCGCTGAATTGGCGCCAGATGTCCATGGGACTTCTTTGTGGATATTCTTCTTTGAATGTGCTAGGTTTAGATGCTTGTGCTGAGATTTTTCGCTTACTTTCTTGTTACCTATTTCACTGACTTGACTAAACTTGTGTAGTTACCTGCAGATTTGCAAAACCTGTATGAGAAATGTCTTGTGATTCAGGGAAGCCACGGTTTCAGAGATACCTGCAGGATTTTGGCATATCTGCCCTGTGGCCACTGGAGAAGAGCAGATCAGCCAACTGCCTGAATTATCTTTGAAGTCTCAGAAGAGGTTTTAATAATGTATTTCTCGTGCTCTTGTTTTTAGCAATTTGGTGGATTGAATACTCCGTATCCAGGGGGCTTGAATACTCCCTATCCAGGAGGAATGACACCAGGCTTAATGACGCCTGGGACGGGTGAATTGGATATGAGGAAGATTGGCCAAGCCAGGAACACCTTGATGGATATGAGGCTAAGCCAGGTAAGGATGTTGAAAGCAAGGGTCTGTCACAGGTTTACCTGGTGTTGGTGTTGTGCTGCTAGTTAGGATCAGTCATGCGTTTACCCGGTGTTGGGGTTGCGCTGCTGTTTAGGACCTGGTTTTAGAAAAGTCTTTTGTTCTTTTGGGCGTTGGAGAGAAGAAATAGCTTGACTGTGTCTAGAAATAATTTTGTACTCCTCCTCAAATCTCATGCCCTCTACACTAGCAGAATTTCCTGAGAAATAGCAGTTTGTCCCTGGAAGTCTTGGTTGTTATGGGAGAACAGACTGCCCTGTTACACCAGAGGTGGACTGTAGACCAAGAGCACTGGTAGTTTTACCAAGGGAAGCATCTCTTCTGTCCTGTGTAGGGATGCAGCACAAAATGCTCAAAAATACTGCTCTTGAGCTGTTGTTGACTTCTGTTCTTTTTCATTGATTTTCCCATCTAAATCTGGTTTAAACTAAAAAGATGGGCTTTAGCTGGCCAGGCTGCAAGACCTTTTGGTGTCTGAAAGGCAAGCTGCTTGTTTTCTGAATTTTCAGTGGTACGAAGTTTTAAATGTTTAAGTTGTGTATTTTAGAAGTGGAAAAAAGCTAATAAGCCAGGCTTTGTGTTTTCCTCCTTCCCTGATTTTGGTAAGTGATGAAGGTCTAGATTTCCTGTACAGCTCCGGCGTCTTTTCCAGTCTTTGCTGCGTGCGGGCAGACCGTGGGGCTGTGAGTGGTCATTTCAGTAGCGCTGACTTGACTTTCCCAGGTGTCGGACTCTGTGAGTGGCCAGACTGTCGTGGACCCGAAAGGATATTTGACAGATTTGAATTCGATGATTCCCACCCATGGAGGAGATATCAAGTAAGTTTAAGAAGGATTAACTGATTTATCCTCTTAGTGATGGCTGTGATCCTGCATATAAATGGAAATCTGCCTGAGTGGGTGGTTTTCAGCTAGCATTTAATTTGTAAAAGATGCTAGGTGAGTTTCTGAGGGTGAATTCTTTTAACATGAGCTCTGGTGTAGTCTTTGAACTGATGTATTTAGCATCTGACCTGGATGCATCAATCCTGGGGATTGTTTCTATTCTATCCCTGGCCTAAGGTGCCAGAGTGATGGCAGCGTGTGGCTGCCTGCCAGCCAGGAAATGACCTGCTTAATTATACCTGTTTACTGCTAATTTAGGCTTGATTGACAACAGCTGAAAACCTCTTTAACCTGGAGTTTGACACCTGTTTCGTAAAGAATTGCCATCTAAGTCAAAGCGATATGTGCAAATGTTGATGCTAATACTTGACTCAGATCAACACTTGTGCTTATCAGCTTCCAATTGCAAATGCCAAGCTGTAATTCCGAAAAATCTTACTGAAGTACGTAACCGGTTTCCACTGTGATCTTGCTGTGTTAGTGTATATATGTAAGCTTGTTTTGGTAGTACAGAATTTGTGTCACTAGTGTGGAAATGTTGGAGGTCACAGTTACTGTGCATGTGAGTGTGGTTGTGAAGAACTGACTGTACAGTACTTAGCGGTGCAGGAGAATTGTTTGCTAGCCCGCTGAAAATTTTCCTGCCTGTCCCTCCTCCTCCTGTAGTGATATCAAGAAAGCCCGTTTGCTCCTGAAATCTGTGCGAGAGACCAATCCTCATCATCCGCCGGCCTGGATAGCGTCAGCTCGACTGGAGGAAGTCACTGGCAAACTCCAAGTGGCTCGAAACCTCATCATGAAAGGAACGGAGATGTGCCCCAAGGTCAGAATTGCTTTGTTGCCCTGCTGATCCTTGCAGGATGGTAGGAAAAGGTTGTGGTTACAAGCAGCAGCATCTCTGTTAAGTTTGTGTCAGATAGAGCCTGATAGAGCTTCGCTATTGGCAGTATTAAAAGAACACATTCTTAGCTAGAAGCTGGAGTTTTAAGTTCTTGCTCACAATACTTGTTTTGATGTAACAGAAGATTGTTTCTTTTTCCCGGCAGAGCGAAGATGTTTGGTTAGAAGCTGCTCGGCTTCAGCCTGGGGATACAGCCAAGGCTGTCGTGGCCCAAGCTGTCCGCCACCTTCCACAGTCTGTCCGAATCTATATAAGAGCGGCAGAGCTGGAGACAGATATCCGTGCAAAGAAACGCGTCCTTAGGAAAGGTGAGAGCTTCTGCAGGGTCAGGGAACAAAGGCTTTGAGTCTCCCTCTGCTTTTATTGTGCTGTGAATTGTTCAAGATCTGTCCACAAGCTTTTTAAGTGGTTTTTATGTCTCCTTGGTGAAAGTAGTTGTTAACGTGTGCCTTAACGATGGAGCTTGCTGCTGTTGAGTCGGGGAGTAGACTAGTTGTAGTGTTTGTAACACATCCCTCAGCGGAAAGCTGCTGTTACTGACAAATTGCAAAATGATGTTTCACTTGCCAAAACCAATTCCAACTTGATTGAAGTTAGCTAGGTAGATGAAAGCAATTAGGAAATGATGCTACAAGGAGGAAAGGATGTTTTAACTGTCACCTTGTGATGCGTTTTGGAAAAGATACTGGACTTTGAGTTCTGACTTGTCTGCAACCTGTGAGAGACCACAGTGGTTCCTGGCAGAGGAGCTTTAGAGGCCTTGGGGTTCTCATGTCGCTGAGCCTGGGGGGCCTTGGGATTTACTTTAGTGTAGCGAGTTCTGTGTTCTTGGCAAACAGCTCTTCTCTGGTCCTTACCTAAAACCTTACATCTTCTGTTGTATTGCACTTGGTGGTTTTCCTCTTCTGTGGAATTATTGTCTTTTCCAAACAATGATTTCTTTAACAGTAGTTTGTTGTGTTGTCCTGAACCCAGGACTTCTTTGCAGGTTGATAGTGTTCATGCTTTGAATAAATTAACTGTGCCTGTATTGGCAGAGATTGCATCTTTCATGGCGATTGAATTGTGTCAGTGTTCTCTCGTGACTTCAGTCTAGACAGGGAAGAGGGTCTGGATTTAATACCCTGACCGAATCTCGGAGAAGCGGTGTACGGTATTGAATGGCTTGGCTTCAAAGGAAGTGAATTGCCTCCTGCCTCTTACTATGGCATGTAAATAAATGGATTCTTACTGTATGTGGATGAAAGGCACTTAAAGGTCGCTGGGTTAGAAGTTGTAAGAGTTCAGATATTAACTATTCAGTAGCTTTTTTTATTGTCATTGGCTGAGCAGTGCAGTGTGCTGTGAAGCGTCTCTCCTGCGAGTCTGAGTGTCCTTCCGCAAGAACAATAATAGGTGCTGAGGAAAACACTTCTACATGAGCAGAAATAGATTTCCGAGTCCAGCTTGAGTAGGAGAGCACCTTGTGTGCAAGCAATGACTTACGCATTAAGTACTGAGTTTCGCTTTAAACATTGCATTTGTGTGGAGAAAAACCTCTTGCTTCAGTTTTTGGAACCACCTACTTAATCTCTGATACAAAGCTGTTAGTGGAATGGAACATGATTTATCATTCTGTTTGCAGTTTCTGCCTCCTAACAGCTTCACAGTGCTCCTCTGCTACCTAGGGAACGTCAGTAATACGATGCTCAGAGCTGTTTGTATATACAGCTTTAAGATAAGTGGCAGTTTAACCCAGTATTTCTCCAAAAATAAAAAAGACAGACTGCCTGGTTATGTCACCAAGGTGTGAGCTTTCATAATGTGTTTCTCTCGTCTGTTGGCTGTGTGCATTCCTACCATCCAGCAGAACCTGGAGGTTTTACAGCCTCTCTCTGACTGGGGAGCTAGCGAGCTGAGTGTTTAAAATACTTCTTGAGGTGTAAAAATCGAATGCTCTGTCTAAGAAAACATGTTCTGTCCTGCTGAGTGATGCTTTCAGCTTTTGCAGGCTGATAGTCACTTAAAATGCATCAGAAAAACTTCCTGCTGCTGCAGACTCGAGCAGAAACGGTTAATGCCCAGACCCTCGGTGCACACTACTTGTAAATGCTGCGTGCGTTCCTGTAGAGCTGGGATGTGCTCGGAAGTTCAGGCTCAGCGGTGTGCCTCTGCCTTTGCAGGAGTGCTTAAAGGAGCAGCCTTACCCAGAAGCCTGGCTAGTTTCAAAGTAGGTTTGGATGCCTCTTCCCAGCTGTTCCTGCGGTCCTGCGATTATGCTTGCTTTACTGAAGAAGGGTGTGCTCAGTCCTCTGTTACTACAGCACGTTTGTGTACAGTCACCATGGAGGCAATGAAACTAACACTGCAGCACAGCTAATGCTAGCAATCTGGGGTGTGAGTTGTCGTGGCAAAAGGCTAAAAAAAGCCTTCTTTAGTTTCTCAATGTCACTTCAAAATACAACGTTATGAAGAGACAGGCTGAGAAGAGTTGTTGTTTGGACCGTAAGGTTTCAGACAGCACGTGTAGGGCAGTCTGCAGAGAATGCAGTTTCTACCAGCAGTTGCTAATTCATGGGCAAGATTAAGGAAGCCTGAAAGACTCTTAATTAGGTGGAGCTCATATTGGATTGCTGAAAGGATGCTTTGGATTCAGTGGCTTAGTGTGCTAGTGTCAGTGATACTTTTAAGCTTTTATGCATCCTCCGGTTTTATTTTTGCATAGCGGGCCAGTAACTTTTTTGAACGCTAAACTGGGATCCATTAAGCTGTCAGGAGATGCCTGTGGGAGAACTAAATTGTGAGGGGACAGTTTAAACACCTAAGGAGCAAGGTTGTGTTGTTAGGTGGTGTTGAAGATACTCCTTTTTTATAAAGGGAGACCCAGCATGATTAGGCTCCCCAATTTTAAAGATCCTACGTATGCTCGTTAGCCGAAACTAGAGGCTTTGTTCAGCTAGGTATTTTACTAAAGAGGATGCAGTTACAGCTTGTACAGGAGAAGAACCTTTGGCTTGCCAAAACCTGTTTCCAATTATAATTATTAAGTAAGTTTTTTTATTTTCTGATTTTAAGGTCTCATTGTTGAAGCATGAGCTAATATAAGTACAGTTCCCTCCCTTCTGTCTTTCAGGAAATTTCATCTGTAATAGTACAAAGCCTTTAATACATCATCTTTGAAAAATACAGTTCTCTTTAGTAAACTGCTTTGTCACAATTGACGTAATTGTTTTGCCTCTCCAGCCCTTGAGCATGTTCCAAATTCGGTGCGTTTGTGGAAGGCAGCCGTGGAGTTGGAAGAACCTGAGGATGCCAGGATCATGCTGAGTCGGGCAGTGGAGTGCTGTCCGACCAGCGTTGAAGTAAGTTTTGAAGGAGTAAAATAAAGCAACCCCCTACACACCACTTTAGGTTGGCAGCAGAGCTTTGAACACAAAGGGCAGCGTGAGTGCAGTAGGAGTTTTCTACCATGCACTTTGTGCCACAGCGAGAATGATGTGGTGAGTTGTGGACTGTGCTTTTATTCCTCCAGAGTTAATTGTCTGGTGGTCATTATATGCCTCATTTTCCTGTGTAATTGCTACGTTGGTTATACCAGTGTACTGCTGTGCCTGCTGTAGCCGATTAGCAGTGTTCATGTTTAGTGCCTTGACAATTGTGAAAACAGGCATGCGTACAGCCTGGGGAATCTAGAAGAAGGATGCTCATTTCTGGAATGCTGAGCTAGACAGTAGTATTCAGCTGTTTGGAAGGTGATGTGGACAGAAAATAGGGGTGCAGCAGCGCAGCAAACGGAGATGCTATCTTGAGATGATTACGCTTGAGCTTTACAGACAGTAGTAGGCTCTGTGTGTACTATTTCTCCATTGGTATTCTGCAGCCTGCTCATACTCCTTGAGGACACTTGCCAACTAGTAGCAAACAGAATAAAGCAGCTTATCTCTTTGGGCCAACACTGCCGTATGGCGGCGTTGTCATCTCCTTGTTCTAATCTAAAATACGTCTTTTGTTGCTCCGCAGCTGTGGCTTGCGCTGGCAAGGCTGGAGACATATGAGAATGCTCGTAAAGTCCTTAACAAAGCCCGTGAGAATATTCCGACGGATCGTCACATCTGGATTACTGCTGCCAAACTGGAGGAAGCCAATGGAAACACCCAGATGGTGGAGAAAATCATTGACAGAGCCATCACGTCTCTTCGGGCTAATGGTGTGGAAATCAACAGGGAGCAGTGGATACAGGTATTTGCCCGGGCTTGATTAGAGACCCGGATGAACCTTTAAGTTCTGTTTTGAAGGCTATTGATGCAAGATATTGTAGGATGGAGTGATTTTGCACTAGGCTTATCAGTGGAGAGCCCCATGAAAATACAAGAGGTGAGACTGAGAATCTGAGGAGAGCTGAGGCCGTAGTTAGCGGATACTCTGGGGTAGCATTGTGTGTATTGAGCTGAGGAACGTCTGGTTTACTTCTGTCTTGGAAGATAACCAGCTTCAAGTTGAAGCAGCTGCTGTCTTGAGTAGGACAGAGGCTGTAAGCCTCCAGTGAAGGATTTATGTATTTTTTGCACATGTTTCTTTTGGCTTAAAAGGTGTCTGTTTGCCAAAGAAGTCTTTGTCAGATAGGGTTGTAAGAAATCAATACAAATACTGCACATGCAGCAGGCAGGAAATGTTCTGTTAGCCCTTTGTTGGCTTGTAGTCCTGAGGCTGTGCGATGTAGTCGTAGCTGATGCGTGGAATGATGCTGTATGGGGATGTTTCCAAAACTTGACCTCGGTGCAGGTTCATGCCAGAACACATGTTTGATTTTCTGTACTAGAAAAAGTAGCAAAAAGTTGTGGGGTTTCCAGTGTTTTGGTTCCATTCGAAAGCTGTGGTGCTTGAGTTTGAGTTAGTAATTACTGATGCATCAGAGACTGTTGCCATCTAAATGGCTTGACGTTCAGGTTAAAAGAACCTCTTTCCTCCTGAATATGTCCTGTGCTTTATTTAAGCTGAAGTCTTTAAACCAGTTTACTACTAAAATCACTTAAAGTAGGTCAAGGAAGCAAAACATTCTTGGCACGTTGCTTAGAAGAGCAACAGCTGCTCATGTGATAATGAACAAAGTATTTAATATAAAGCAGATACCCTTGTTAACATCTAAAAGAACTGTAACTTTCTTTACACCAGTAAAACAATTGAAGGTTAATTTCAACTTCTGTTTAAAAAACCACCACCACAGCCTCTGCATCACTGTCTTCTCGAGTGGCTTTCAGCGCTAGAACTCTTCCATTTCGGTTATCTGATCAGAGGCCTTTTTAACAAGTTTGAGCAAGACACGCTTGGCTTGCTGAAAGCTTTGCATGTCAGAAAACTCCACTTTTCCATATATGCTCTGGTGAAACAGCTTTTGCACCTCTAACTTAACTCTGGTTGAGGGTGTATTTGTTTAAATTCAGTTATCGCTTAGCCCTTATTGAGACTTAAGGATCAACCCAAAGCTGAAAGAAGATCAGTAGTTTTGATGTTACATTAATTCCTTCTCAGATTCTTGCAGTTTTTTCGCTGGCCAGGGTCCTGCTTGGCCCAGCGCAGGGCAGGTCGGTGGAGTGGTAAGGCTGGAGAGGTCACGCGTTGCCACTCCTATTCCTTGTCAGTGGATGCAGTTGATGAGCTTTGTTTCTTAACCAACTTCTGATTGATTCTGTGTGCATCTGTAGCAGCTTCTTCGTGGGCGCAGGCTCACCAGTTAGCCTCAAGATACGTCTGAGTAATAAGATACTTCTAATGTGGCAGTGACCCACAGTGTCTCCGTGTTTGCACATGAGGAGTTGCTGTTGCAGCTGTTCTTGTGCTGACTTCTCAAAATGAGCTGAGCTTCACTTTTGTTTCCAGGATGCCGAGGAATGTGATAAAGCTGGAAGCGTCGCCACGTGCCAGGCAATCATGCGAGCTGTGATTGGGATTGGGATTGAGGAAGAAGATCGGAAACATACCTGGATGGAAGACGCAGACAGTGTATGTCCAGCTGTGATGCTGGTTTTTGTGGTTTTGTTTTTTTTTAATTTGAGGAGATTGAACTGGAGCCTGGGCAATGAGTTTATCAGTGGAAGTAGATGTGATTCCCACAACATCTGCCTGCCTTTGGCCAGTCTGCCTCTCAGCACGTTCTTGTATCACAGATCTTTTTTCAGATTTGAATTTTTACTAAGCAAAACGTTGGTACTGTGATAGAGTGTTTGCTGGGGTTTTTGTTTTGGTGGGGGTTTTTTTGTGTGTGTTTGATACCAACAGAGATTGAGGTCTGGTTAAAGGAACTGGGAGTTGAGTTTCAAGGCGTAAACACTGCAGCTCAAGAGTTAAAGTAAGACTGGACAGGAGAGTGGGTAAAAGTTTTACCAGGCTTTCTTTGCTTTAGGGGAGTAGTATGAACATGCATTAAAAACTAAATTATATTTCAGTGTGAGGAATGTCCACTGCCCTGGCCTTGAATTGGGCTTACAGCAGTAGGGGGGCATACGCTTGTAGTTTGGCTTGTAAAAACAAATGAAGTGCAAATGTGAGAGCATTTACAATGCCTTGCTGATCTCTCAAGCTGGCCTCTGTGTGTCAGTCCCAGGGAAGGGCCAGCGATACTTGTGCTCTGATAGAGGCACGCTTGAAAATTTCCTCCCTGCTTCCTTTTAAAAAGCTGATAGTAACTGCTCTGTTAGATGTAATAGCCCAGTTCATGTATTACTGTGAGTTACTGAGTTCTGTGTTGAATTATGCGTGTCTGATTCTTTCTTGCACTTGATTTCAGTGCAGCCCTAAACTGACTGGCTTCTGATCTGTTTATTCCTTAGTGTGTTGCTCATAATGCTCTGGAGTGTGCCCGAGCAATTTATGCCTACGCCTTGCAAGTTTTCCCGAGCAAGAAGAGTGTGTGGCTGCGAGCGGCGTACTTTGAAAAGAACCATGGAACGAGGTACGTGTGCTGCATAGTCCTGGCGTCGGGGGGTTCATCCTTGTGCCAGGGTGGCAGAATGGGGAGGAAGAAGAGCTGCACGATGGTCCGTGAAGCGTTGCCTGTGCAGCTGGTGGAAACGCGCTGGCGGTGTTTGCAGGTCAGACCTTTGTTGTTATGGCTGTGGTCAGAACATCTTTGGGTTTTATGAAGTCCTAAAAAGTTTTCTGGCAATAGGGGTTACTTGGTAAAAATAGCTATGAATAGGCAAGGCAGGGACAGTCACCTTTGAGAAGGCCTTTCTAGAAGAAATTGGTAATACACATCACCTAGAAATACAGCACCTGTCTAGCTTAATTTTCATAGATGAACTGCTTCATTGCTGGAGTCATCCAAGCATTTCTGGCGTTTTCTGATTAAACATACTGAGCATGCGTGTCGCGTTCTGCATGAAGATTGGTGTTATGCTGTCACAGCTCAGGCCTCTGTTTTGAAGTTTATTCACAAAGCTTTGCAGGTCTGAAACTTTCTGCCCAAAGTTTAGGGTAAAGCAAGCGATCTGTGCAGTAGAGCAGTTACACACGTGGAATCATCCTGATTAAAGCCAACAAGGCTGTAGTGAGGCAGTGACTGCAGATGCTGAGTTCTGCCGCATTCAAGCCTTTTTTTTTTTTTTAGAACAAGTGTCTCTTTGCTTTTGTTGTTGTTCC
>Ga0181612_144625_pt1 | contig 11093 bp, 8 predicted proteins | sample HoacroProtozoa21_FD_119630 | JGI IMG/M metagenome (GOLD analysis project Ga0181612, IMG submission 119630) | Hoatzin crop microbial communities from Cojedes, Venezuel. Combined Assembly of Gp0051906, Gp0051904, Gp0051908 | reverse complement strand
TCATGGAGTGACAAGCACGTGCGTACATGCATGAATTATTCCAAGGAGGTGACAGTAACCAAGAACTGATTATGAACTCCCTTGCATGACCTGTCCTTGCATTTTCTTCACACTTTCAAATAGCTCAATAAAACAACGTCTGTAGGTCATGCTATTACCTCTCAAAGAAGACTGGGAAAGGTGAAGATGCATCTGTGGTGCTTTATATGGCTGCATCCTGCTTCAACATCATATTGCATTCAGCCTAGATTATAGTTGAGACTCAGTAGTGGGTCACAGTAACTTTCAGTGCCGCAGAAGGTGCCTTTGGAGTTCCTCTCTGGTGTTAATATCCACATTGTCGTCACAGAACAAACTGTGAACAACTGGTGATTTTTTTAGGCTTGCCACTGAACCAGATTAGTGCAGAAGAAGTAGCAGAAACTGTAGCAGATTTCAGCATTCATCTTAAACAGGACTAAATTACTTCTCACCTGAGAATACATCTCAGCTTTACTCCTCCTCTCTGTTAATTTTCTCATCAGTCTTAGGAGAGCAAAGAACTCTAGCAAGGGAAGGTTTGCTAGTAGAGGCTTGTAAAAACATTTTTGTTTTCTTCTCATATGTTTTCAGCAAGTTAGTATCTAGTCACATCTCAGCGACGTGAAATAATTTTAAAATCACATAACTCCCACCTTCTGCTTCCATATATCAAGCTCACAAGAGCCAGCGTTTCATTTACAAACAAAATGTCTGTAGGACTCTTTCTACTGTTCTTAGGAGGGGAGCAGGTGACAGAACAAACTTCAAGAACGAGATGAAAGAGGATGCATCATCCAAGAAGATGAAAGCTGCAAAATGCCATCAAGGCGAGCGTTTCTGGGTTTTCCCCAAACACAAAACTGACCTCCTATTTTCATTGCTTTTCAGGGCCATTTATCTCAGCAGACACAAGGACCCATCAAAGAAGTAACGCAGATGCTCGGTGGATGAGAATTTGCAGGTGCAGCAGGAATCTGCTGCCCGAGGACTGAGTGAATCAGCAGCAGAGCAGACTGCTGGAACGAGAAGGGACTAATGAACAGGCGGCAAGAGACGTGGCCACCCATGACATGGAAGAAATCCAAGCTGATTCTGTCCCTATTTTCCCTGCTATTGTAGCTGCATCCATTGGACAATTCAAGGAGCAGATCATGCCTGCGGTGGCTGATGCAGTCCCTGCGTGGAAGAGCATGTTGAGTCCAAGGAATTCCTCTTATATAGTGTGATATGTGGATAGCGTTAGACAAAAAGCTCTTTTATGCAGTGCTATTTTCCCTACCACCATCCTGCTGCTCAAACCTTTATTGCCGAGTGCTGTAATGTTAACTGGGGGTTTTGGGACCTCGGATTTTAAAGGATAGGCTAGGGCTCCAAAATTAACAGTAGCTACAGACATCCCGTATTCATGAATTTTCTGCCACTCTAGGCCGAGGCTTGCATCATGGGAAGACCAGTTCCCTTTCCAGGTTGCAAAATCATGAGTATTTCAGAAACGACGATCTATAGTAGCTGTATGGATGGCATTGTTTGCATCCCCAGGGCAGTTTTGGAAGCCTGATAATTGTTTTGTCATTGTTACATTGGTGATAGGAATACTTACCACCTGACTGAACCACTGAACCCTCTGTTCGTCCCTGTACCACTGACAGTTTCACCTTGCCAGTGTCAGTGACGAGGCACTGAAGCGCAACACCTCTGACTCTGTGATGAAGGGTTACCTTTCAAACTGGTTCTTTATTAGGATTTGGCTGTACTCTAGTTTCTGAGAACTCAGACCTTGCATTTCCTTTTCTTGCACCGAACTCCTCCCTATCTCACCTCCCATACCTACCGTTTTCAAAACTATGAAAACGTACTGTATTTAATTCATGGGAATGTTTAAACTCCTTCCTAGACAGGAGTGGTTTTCTATGTCAGAGCATCCGAGCTAACTGAAAGTCAGCCTCAGTTGGGATGGAAGGGAAGAATGTCTCATCATTACAGGACACGTGTGCATGATACAGTGTCCAGGGCTGGTGGGCTCTAGTAATTGTGACGTGGGACACGAGGATATTAGAAATGCTGAGCCTTTGAAGTACGAAGATGCTTTCGAGTATTAGCAGGATTGTGTACCAGTTCTTATCATGAGGACCAGTCATAAAAACCAGCTGGAGTTGTAGGCTTGTTGTGACTCAATTCACTGGAGTTACATCACCTATGCTGAAGTTACTCTAAGTGAATACTAATGCATTGTATAGATAGAACTGTACTGTCACTTCTTATTACTCCTCAGTTGTTAGCAGCTTTAAGGATTAGAGGAACTCATGACGTTGCTAAATAGGTTATATGTTTATGTGGACTGATAAACAGAGACTCTTAAGTCGATTCATTGTTTCTGTGGACTGAACTTGCCCTGTGTGAGCAAAGTGGTCGACGCAGACCAGCAGTTGCAAGCCATGAATGATGTGTCATTCCTGTGCATAAATCCAGAACATCCATCTTGAAATGCCCTGCTTGCCATTGGAGAGAGCAGTCGTGGCTGCCTGTTAGAAGACAAGCGTACCCCTGCTTTCTGTTATAGTGTCAGAACTGGAGACAGACATCTTCCAGGCACTGGAACCTGCGGCAGGGGCAGGAGCTGGTGGTCTCCACACTGACCACAGTACCAGGAGAAGTGTAGCCACCTCAGCAGAGCACAGCACTTGTGCTCCTGAACCTGTCTGAGAGGCCAGTGTTAGCAGTGTTGTCAGTGACAATTTAATGATATGACACATTATTTCCCCACAGCAGTGCTTTACCAAAGTCTGTCACGTCACAGGAGGCAATTCAGACCAGGTCATTCCATGTGTGCCTTTCTGCTCCTGCCAGTCCCTTCTGATTATACAGAACTGAGTCATCTCCCTTTGGCCCCGCGGAAGAAGAGACCAAAAGAGCTTCACCTTAGGTTACCTAATGCTGTTGTGGCTGGGAAGTCTTCTTGAAGTGTCAGAAATTATTTCAGTTTGTCTCTCCAAATCAACTACCATGAGTGGGGTTCAGACATCTTCTGACCTCTTAGACACTTGCCTTAGCTGGTGAACCTGCCCCAAAACATTTGGAGCATTTGCAGCTTTCTTTTTATGAAAAATAGTCTGTCTTTCTGTTCTGAAAGTGCCCACCAAATCAAGCACCACAAGTGGCCTAGGAGAAGAATCACAAGAGCTGAAAATCCTGATGTCAACCCAGGGCTCCAAGCAACTGAACAGCATCAAGACTTGGCAGGTTTTGTGCATGGCCACCTGCAGAAACTTAACATGCTAATCAGGTTAGGTACTGAATGGATGTTTTTTAGCATCTCATTGGCACCTGAAAGCAATACTTCAGTTACTTAGGATGGATTCATCTTACCCGTCTTTAGACATCCACAATGTAGGTGATTGTGTCTGACATCACTGCAGCCTTGCTTTGTATTCACTGCAAAGAAACAGGCACATTTAGGGCACGATTCCTCTGACCTACTTTACACATCTACGTGAAACTCATTATGACACTTCAGTGTCTAAATCCTTGTGATTCCGAAAAATGTACTGCCTGTTGCTGGCTTTAAAATGGTTTGTGAAGAATCGTGCTGTTACAATAGTAAGAAGGGTTCAGTTGGTAGGCTGTCAATAATGTGTTCGTATTCTTCCCGCAGAGCAAAACTTTTGTTGCGTTGAAGTAATTTGTTTTGATTTTCTGCAGAAATTATTCAGAGGCTGCTTGTGTTTGTTGGAAATTCTGACGTGATTATGGGTGTTGTCTTCTTTTGCTTCAGATAAACTTCGAAGAAGCATGCCTAACCTCGCTCGGATGCCAAGTACCCCCACCATTAACAGTAATGCTGGCTTTGCTGGTTCTCCAGTCACTGTGAGGAACAGTCAGAGCTTTGACTCCAATTTGCATGGAGCGAGTAATGGGATTTCAAGGATGCAGTCGTGTAGTAAGTACTTGTGTTCTTTGGCTGCATGCAAGGAATCAGTAGATGGGTAAAATACAGGTCCCAGTCACTGATCCTCTGCTTTGTGAAAAATTTAAAGCAGACTGTTCCTTTTGCAGCAGATTTTAATATAGCTCAGGATTTTCAAAGTTTCTGTTTTGGAAAGCAAATTCTTCGTGTCTTGTTATGCAGTACTGAGAGTTTAATCTACTCTTTTTTTTTTCTTTGCCCATTCGTTTTGTGCCAAGTGTAAAACTATAATAATCATAAGTAGTAGTAGTAGTGTGGAAACACCAACAATGCAATTAGTTCATATAAGCTTGCTTTTTTAGTTTTGATACTAGAATTGAAAACTGCTTTTCTTGGTAATTTGTACAATGCTGGTTTTACAGTACGCTGTATTAATACTATCTTAAAATACGTGACCTCTCTCCTGCTGAAGTTGAGCTACTTTCTTCTGAGCAAATGCGGTAAATGGAGGGTTATATCCTCAAGTACAATATACTTGTTGAGTGGGGGAATGTTTAATTTAGGTGGTTTCTTGATGGGGGGATGAAGGGAGTATTGATCTGCTGGATATTGAACTATTAACGTAGAACGTGAAGAAGATAGCTCGAGATCCAAGCCCATCTTTTCTAGCACAGTGGTTGAGGTACTCTGAGGGGAAATGGAAAAAGTGGATTTCGTTGCACACAGGCAGGAGAAAGGATTTAACTTACATGTCCTGTGAGGTCTTGGAGGGAGAAGGTGTCCAAACTTTTCCCCGTGGGTGTTTTTTTTTTCAAATTTGAACAGAATTTACAAATGTCTTCATAACTATTAAATTGCATCTTTTGTGGAATATATACTCAACTGCTGTTTTGTTTTATTTTTATCCTGTTTGAATAGGAGAATGGAAGTGGTTGTTCAGGTTCCTACTTGAATTTGCATGGTAGTGCCCTGAGACTTTAATTTTATTTACTATTTTAGAAATATATATTTTTCTGTGTGTTTATGTATGTGTATATATGTGTGTGTATAAGGTGTGATTTTTCTGAAATAATTTATTGAAAACCAATTCTAATAAGTGGCTGTTCTGGGTTGTTTAAGGAGCTGTGTTATGATACAAGTTCCATAGCAATGTGTTGCCAGTATTGGTCAACTGAATCACACATCTGTATTTTCTCCTGTGTCTTTAAATGGATTTAAGAAGTCCTTTTTCAAAGACTTGAGAAGGATTGGCCTGTATGCAGTGTGTTAGTTTATGTGCTTCAGGCTTTTGACAGTTTGCTTTTGATATGCGGAGTCTGAAGCAGATGCATGTCTGATGTACACCAGAGGGCAGGATTGTGTAGAAAATCTATATATAAAGCTTCTGGAACCCATGGCCTTGATTTAAAATGATAGTTTACATAACATCAGCCTTGGAATATGCCATTATATTTAACACCTTTTTATAGCCTTTTTATTTTTTTTTATATGTAAAGCTTAAGCTTCTGTGATGTTTTATAATGCTTTAATGCAATGTTCCTTAAACAAGATGTGGTTGTTGCAAGTAACCTTACAGAAGTCTAAATAATCTAACAGTAATTAATTTATACCTTCAGCAATTTCTCCTCTTCAGTGCTCTAATTGCATAGGTGGAATTAGTGTGCCTGTAATGTGTAAGGAAACCTTTGAGGAGAGAAAGAAGGATGAACATGGGGTGGGATTTTTGTTCAGCATGGGGATGGAATGGGATATTTTAGTTCAGTGCAGTGTGACTGGATACATGTTGGATCCAAAGGGTTTTTCAGCAGTTTATAATTAGCAAGTAAATTGTGTAATGGTGTGTTTATCCTTATTCAGATCTATCTAGAAACGAGCATTACTACCTGGCCTCATCTGTTGCATGCTGACCTTGTTACTTCCCTTTCTACCACTCTTTACAGTTCCATCACCAGGACAGCTTCAGCACAGAGTTCACAGTGTGGGACATTTTCCAGTGTCTGCCAGACGGCCTTTCAAAGCTACTGCCTACGTAAGCCCCACCGTACAAGGTGGCAGTAGTAGTAGTACTAGCAGCAGCATTCCAGTTTCCAACAACTTGCAGTTACATTCTAACACTGGGATCCCAATGCCAAACAAGACTGCCAGCCAAGGGATTGTAGGGCGCAGTGCCCTTCCGAGACCATCGCTGGCGATCAACGGGAGTGGCATACCCAGAAGTAAAATTGCACAGCCAGTTCGAAGGTAAGAGTCAAACAGGCCTCCTTCCCTGTGAGGATGGCTTTGGCTTAGATTGTGGGGTTTTTTTCTTCTGAGTATGAAGCTGGGCTATGAAAGAGAAGTGTTTTCTTAGCTCCTAATGTGGAGTCACTAAATGGGTGAAGATTTTATTCCAGAAATAGTGATGAACAATGCGTGCCGGCAGTTCCTAGTAAACTATAATATTGGTAGTGTAATCACATACACATAAGTACGGATTGCCGTCTACCAATAAGCAGTCAAAACAAATTGGCATCTCATATCATTGACATACGTGACTTGCCTTCTTCTAGACTTGTGCCTGCTGCTATTTCAGTGTCACAAGATGAGCTAATCTTACAGTACCCAGACAGAAAGAGTTGCATCTCTGTTGTGGTAAATGGTAGTAGACTGTAAAAATGCAACTTGTGACATTACAGCATTGGGAGGAAGGAAATATTCTGGATAGTACAGTTTTGGGTTGAACTGGCATCTCAGTTCCAGCTGGGAGACAGCAGGCAAACAGGAAATCATGGAATATCACATTTTGCTTTATAGCAAAGTGTGTAAGTATATAATGTAAGTATATTGCTTTTAGGGCAAGCAATAAAATAAGCTTGAGGAAAGAGACTGTGTTTTAATCACCTTATCACAACTGGGAGTTAAACTCTTAGCTGTGTGTTCTGTGATTAATAGGTGATGAAGTTTCTCAAAGAGAAACTTTTATCAGCTTGCATCAACTCTTCCAACTATTTCTTCCCATCGCACACATCCCTCATCCTGTGAGGCCCTGCTGCGAGACCGCCTGGATTTCTGTTGGATGAACTGTCACTATTTAGCTCTTGTCATTTTTATGCTCTTCACTAGATACTGCCTAGATCCAGAAAAAGTTCAATTGCTCACATTCTGTCTTTGGTTGAGTTACTTGGGGATTACACCGATGTGACTGGCAACAGCTTTTGACCAACTGCCGTGAAACTGTGATAAAGAGCTGTCAGGTTTCTTCTTTGATGAAGGCTGTACCATGAGATTTCTATTATAACCTTCTTTGCTCTCTGCTGGAACTCTCTCTGTTAGAATTCTTTATAGTAGACGAGTTTCTTTCTTGTTTCCTTTTTCCTTTCCTCAACCTGTTCTTCTGAAGAGCTCTTAAATCTTTCATAGCAACATGTGAGAAAGACAGAGATTTTCTGGGCCATGAAGACCAGTCCCTTGCTATTTTGTAACTTTTCATACAACAGACAATATTAAAGAAAAACATAATTAAGAGGTTTTAGTGGGAGGGTGAGACACTGTACTCTCGACGCTGTTTTTATTAGAAACTGATTCGAATCACTGACAAAGATGTTTATGGTCCAGAAAGTCTGGGCTCTCATATTCTCACCTTCCCATGTACCTTAGCAGCATCATATGTTGCTGTAGAGCCAGACCAATGATCCTTGAAGGTAGATAGATGGTCTTTGCACTGTGGGAATGACAAGTTTATACAACTGTGAAAGCATAGGCAGATTGAAGCTCAGCCTACAGTTCTTTAAGACCCTTGTTTCATTTTATTTATTCATGTGGAAAATAAGGGCAGTTTCAGTTCGTATGGAGTTTTCTTGGAAAGAATTCAGCCGTCAGTGGCAGATTTTCTCACTGTTGATTTTTGTCACTATGGTCATTTCTAAGGAATGGTATTTCTGATTTCAATTTAGGAGTCTAGCTTCTGTCGGTATACTGAAAATCAAAGTGGTTTCAGTCATAACTTGATTAAAAGTAGAAAAGGTCTTTTGTTGGTGGTTTGTGGTTTTTTTTAAATCAATCAGGTGTTCAGGGAGAAGTGCACATTCACAGCAAGGCTGTGTCTTCATGCCTATGACCAGACTGTTAGGTAGCCAAGTTACTGGTATTTTAGATATTTGAAATAGGTTGTTAGGCATTTTATATAGGGCCTGCATTACAAAACTTCAGTGTTTACTGCATAGGATCAAGCACGTAAGGGGAGTGCGTTTTTATAATTTGTAAAATAAAATTATGATAACCAAGACAACCAACTTGGCTAAATATTAATTGCTTTTGTACTTGCCGTCAGAGATTCATGCATCCAAAAGCAGTCTGAAGCGATTTTAACAGTACAGTCCATCTCCACTTAGCCTGACAAGTGAGCCAGCGCTTTTTTTGTTGTTCCTGTTGAATGGATCTGTGCAAGGCCCAGCCCTTTCCAACTCCATGCTCTGGGCTTCTTGCAGACCTGCCTTCTCGCTTCCCACCCCCCACCCGCCAGTCCTCCGCTTTCCATCCTGACCCGGGAGCACGGTGCGAGGGGCAGCAGGGGCAGTTTCCCACAGGGCAACGTGAGCCGGGGGCCAAGTGGGACAGCCAGGCTGCCCCACGGTACCCAACCCAGAGCAGCACTGGTGGTGACCAGGGTCAGCCAGCAGTCCCAGTCTCCACAGAAGTCCACAGCGACGAGGCAGGTCCCAGCAAAAGCTGGGAGGTCAATCAGCATGTCAGGGTCTGGATCATCCCAGGTACCAGGCACAGGCACGGCAGCAACCAGAGCCGAGGTGGGAGCCTGGCTTGTTCCTGCTGCCTTGTGCTGGAGCCGGGCTCTGCAATCCAGCTGGTGATGGAAAAGTAGAACAGGACTGCAGACCCTCCAAAACTCTGTTATCTCAAACCGCGTGGCATCGTGCTGACAGCTTGTGCTTATTTGAAACTGTTTTCAACTCTGGCACATTTTCCCATTCCCTGCCCTGCAGCAGAGATTCAACTCTAGATACATAGCAGTATTCTTACGGTTATTTTCAACTTAGTTAGTTCTTCTTTACTTTTGGCCTCTCTGTTTTTTATTGAAGATTGTTAAACATACTTTCCTATTTTTCTTACTGGAAAAAAAGAAGTGAAAGCAGCAGTTGCAGAAAATGACAAAGGCAGGTTGTAGTTTATGCCTCAAGTAACCGGATTTATGTCAAAGATAAATGATCCTGCAACAGAGTGGAGATGCGCAAAAGCAGCTTGGCTGAACCTAAATTTGACCATCTTTTTTGCTTAAGGGCAACGCGTTTGCCACTAAAAAAGCAGTTATAGCAGAGAGGCAAGAAGCTGCTCTGGTGACTGCTTTTAACTTACCGACTCTGCCTGCCTTGCCACATACATATGCCTTTTTAGTAGCTCACAGGAAAAGCAGAGAACTGAGAGAACAAGGCTTAAGACCTGGTGTTGTAAGAACAATTTCACAGAATTGGGACGCTTTATTTTCAGCAAACTGTGGTGTAACTCAAATATGGTTGCGGCAAATCGGAGATAGCCTGCCTTGTCGCCAGTGAGTTGACAGTCAGACCCAATCAGATGGCTGGCTTTCCTTTTTTTAATCTTACTTGAAACAATTACCTTGGTAGTACCTGGAGGGCTTGGAAGATGGTCAACAAACAGTTTTTGGTAAGTCCTCATTCATTAGTGAGAGATGCAGCCCAGGAGTGAGGATGGGAGCCCAGAAGACCCCCGCGGGTGGTGGTGCTGGGACTGGTGGCTCTCTGACTTCAGCTGTGGGTTGGAAACACATCTTCATGTGTCTCGGGTGAGAGGGTCTGCAGCAGGACTTAGTGGAGTTCTTCACCCTATAAGGAGCTGAAATTCTTTGGTGTTAGTGTTAATGCATAGTGTTTTTAAAAGGTGCTGTTTTTGACAAGCGTGCTGAGCACAACAGCTTTTTAGAGAATATTTCCAATTAGATCTCTGCTGTCCATCTGTACTGGAACGTATCTGCTGTCTTTAGTGACAAAAATAGGGTTTTATTGCCTTTAGCTCTGAAGAACCAAATCTTCACATTTAGAGGGCTCTCATGCATCATGACAATTACTCATCAAATTCCTTTTTACAGACATTTTACTCTGTTAAAGACCAGTAACGGTAATGGGATCTCATTGGAGGTGGCTTTAGTGTCACCGTAGATCTTTAGATTTGCATTAGCGTGACGGAGCCAGAAATACACCAGTGATGTCTCCAAGCAAGCCACAAAGCTAGTGTCTCTGCAAAAGTAAATGATGTTTGCTACTTTGATTTTTCACATGAAATATGACTTCCTTTGTCATTTTTTGTGATTCGTTTAATACAGTTTTCTTCAGCCTCCAAAACCACTTTCGTCACTAAGCACGATGCGGGATGGGAACTGGAGAGATGGCTGCTATTGATGAAGGACGCCCATCAACACTGGAAAACAAAAAATGCAAAATTCATTACCCAGCTGGCTGGGTAACAACGATTTGGGAAAGGAGGGTCGTACAGTATTATTTCCCCCAGGATTTTAATATGTAACCATCCATAATACAAAGTCATTTTAAAAAATGAACATCTTATCAATACTAAATATTGCACTTAATCAATTACCTGAACCAGCTGCATTGTTATCACACTAACAACAGCAGTGTTGGCATTTGGAACTGAAAAAATTATTATACCTGTACAAAGTACCAGAATATTTCCTTGGAAAGAACTAGGAGAAAATGCTTTCAGGCAGCTTTGCCGTACTGAAATTCTTAGATAATTTATTCAGTGTAAAGACATGATGTATTTTATTTTGAATCTGGGGGGGACTTACGTATGTGCTTGGATTTTTTTCTAGTGTTTCCAGTACATTTTATTTTGTATACTTAAGTTCATTTAAACTTGCCTGAACCTTGAACGACAGAGAGATAATTTAACTTTTCTGTGCCATAAATAATATTTTTGGGGTAATGTACTTTTTTTAGCGCTAGGAACGTATCTTACAAAATCGTACCATTGGCAATACAAAGCAGTGTATTTATGTTGCAGAAGCACAAAAAAAAGTAGCATTCACTGGAAAATGCCATCCAGCTGGGTCAGCATGGTTTTGTTGGTCTTTCACCATTTGTTCAATTGTTAATTTATTGTCATAGTGTTTTGTATTTAAAATGGCAGTGTAAGTTAC
>Ga0181612_143507_pt1 | contig 11093 bp, 7 predicted proteins | sample HoacroProtozoa21_FD_119630 | JGI IMG/M metagenome (GOLD analysis project Ga0181612, IMG submission 119630) | Hoatzin crop microbial communities from Cojedes, Venezuel. Combined Assembly of Gp0051906, Gp0051904, Gp0051908 | reverse complement strand
TGTGAAGCGCTGGCCCTGTTCTGAGGGCAACGAGCCGCTCACTGGGTTGGAGAGGGGGAGCGTGCGAGGAAGGCTGTGGCTGCAGCATGGTGGTGGAGAGGCTTCGTTGGGGAGCAGTGATGGAAGAGCATCTGGCTTCTGGCCTCCGCTCCCACCGCGGCAGGCACCTGCGTGGAGTTAGACGGGTGCTTACTTTGTCATTAATGTTCTGGAGCGACCCAACTCGGGAATCTTTTAGGTGAGTAGTTACTTTGGGGAGCAGACATCGTACCTGGAAATCTCTCCCTAGCGCTATCTTCAGCCTCGTCTCGGAAGGGCTTGTAGGGTGGGAGGGAAGGTGTTTGTTTCATACTTGTAGCAGCAACCTGTGTAATTTGTAGTGATTTTAGTGGAATAACGGGCAGTAGTAAATGTTCTGTGGAGGTGACCTTTCAGTGTCAACAGAGGAGGGTAGTTATATACCTCGAAGTTGTCATCATACTTCCTCATGGAAATAAAACCCACTCTAATTTGGTTAAATGGAAGTAAAAATCACTGCAGCTGTCACTTGTGCCTGTGTAAACCTGGAGGAGTAGTATCTGTGGCATCTTCTGAGAAGATACAGATTTACTTGCCCTTGTGGCAGAGTTGTGAGCGTCTTTCGGTATTGAGGCAGCTGAAAAGCAAATACAACATGACAGTGACGTTTGTCTTATTACCCTGCATGCTTGACCTCAGAAAGTGAAGAACCGGGCATTTTCCTCTCCGCTCCCATCAACCTGATGTTTTACTTCCTGCCACATGATACAATCACATTTTTTAATTTGGAAAAGTGTCCAGTCTAATGCTGGAGCTGAAGTTCCAGGTAATGTTTAACAGGGATTTTCTGGAGCTGGGTAGGATTGTGTCCTTTGAACAACCAGATGTCTACGTGACACGGCCTATTTCCCCTTCTTCTTCATGTTACCTGATGCTATCATTACCATTATAGCAACTGTGCAGAAAATCCCATCCTTTGGAAATTCATCTCTGAGTATCTGAGAAAAGATTTCGTTTGAGCCAGAGGCTCAAAACAGCGACATAAATCAGTGATGAGAACAACAGGTAGGAGCAACAGTCTGGTGGAGTTAGGTTAGACAGATTTTTGTGGTTACATACCTTGCTTTCAAGATCCTTAAAATTAGGAAACGTACCATAAATGCAAGAGGAAAGAACTTGAAAGTCATGAATTCAGGAGTAGTTAAAAAACAAACCACCACCACCCCCGCCCAAGAAAAAGTAAACCAACCCAACCAACAACCACAAACAACAAAACCAAACCCCTCTTATTCCCAGGGTTTGAGCCGAGCTTGGTGCTGTAGGGAAATCCAAACCAAAAGAATCCCTGTAGATGTGTGAAGGTCCAGTGGGGGTAGGATGGGTTGGCAAGGAAGATGGCCTTACAGCGTTCTTGGTGCTTAAGGGTCCTGGAGGTTGAAATTATGCTTTCTACTCCATCTGATGTTAGCAGTAGTGCTTTAAGGGCCCACTGACACTCACCTCAAATCAGGGTGTGTGTATTTTTTTTTTCCTATTAATTTTGTCCATTTGTAAGTGGGGAAAGGAAGGACTTGGTTTCAGTCCTACGGAATCAGATCATATGCATTTGCAGTATTTCATTAGGAACAACACAGTTTTGCTGTGCATCAGAGACTGGTGCTAGCTTGCAGTTTAATCCCTCTTCTTGGTCTTTCCCATACGTGGAGAGTGTTGGCGTATGGGCTGCCATGACAAACTGCATCCAAGGTCCGGAAATTGTTTCCAACTTACAGCTCCCTTCCCCCATCTCTCCAAAAACGTGAAGAATTCACCACAGAGGATAAATTCACAATTCATTGTTAAAATCAAATCCTGTTTTTATAGAGCTATTGTTCTTTGCCTTCACCCAAAAACCCAAAGTTTCTGCATTTGCAAGTTCTAACAGGAAACCAAAATTGAGCATTTTCACTTAAGCATGGGATCAGCTCAAGTTTCATTTCCCCTATAAATGCAGATGTGGCATTAAAACGTACTTGCCACAAAAATGATAGAGGTCTGGAGAAAACGCTTCGCTGCAAAAGCTCGAGGTCTCAACCTCTTTGGTTATCAAAGACAAGCTGGTTTTAACCTGGGCTACATTTATTGAGGGATTATCCAAAATGCCATGGTCTGAGAAGGTGGGAAGATGAAATTGTGTTTAATTTTACATCTAAAGGTGACTTTGTTTTTAAGAAGAAGGAAAAGTATCAGGTTTTGGGCAGTTCTTTTGATACTGCTGATTCCCAGGGAAAGTATTTTGTTGCAGAACAAGAGGTTTCTATGTTTTTTCCCATGGTATTAGGCAAAAATAATTGAGATGCAGTGATTCTGCTTAGTGGGCAGTTGAATTGCTTTAAACCACATGATTCCCAGGGCTCTGCAGAGCGCAGGACCTGTCAGAATAGCTGCCTTATCTGTTGTACCACGGCAGGAGACGTCTTGGAGCCCAGCTCCACTTTCTGCTGGCTGTGGTCTCGCTGGGTCCCACCCAAACCTCAGCCTGCTTTCACACCACTGCCCCATCCATGGGATGAGCTGAATCAATTCAGGGTTGGGTCAGTTTGTTGACTTGGCAAAAACCTTCTGACTGAGAACAATACAGTGTCTGTGGTTGGGGGAGCAGGGCAGGAGGACTCCTTCAGCTGGAGGAGGTTAAAACTGCGCCGTTGGTCCCACCGTCTGTAGCTCGTGCCTGTGTGGCATCCTGTCCGTTAGCACAGGATTTGCCATTTGTTGCTGCTGTTGGACGTTTGGTCTGGTTTGTTAAAATGTCCTTTTTTGGAAACGTTGCCATGAGAAGCAGAATGAGTGGCAGCTGGCATGGAGTTGAAGTCCTGGCATGGAAATAGATAGGACACGCAGAGGGCGAACAGAGCTCCCGGGCTAATCCTGCGAGGTGTGGAGTTCCCCTTCCCAAGGCGCTGCCCAGTGCTCTCGCGTTCCCCCTGGGCAGCCTGGGTGGCTTCAGGGCTGGGCCCTTCAAGAGTTAAATGTGCAGAAGTACTAATGAGTGAGTATTTAGGTCATGGAGGAGGGAGGCTGGAGGGAGACTGAACATTGCTGACAGCTGGTGGCTTTCGTGTTGGTAGTAGGCTGGAGAATCGCTTCTGTCTGGCACTGACACTGGATTCGGAGTTTCTAATTGTACTTTCTGTTGCGTCTGCGTTCTTAGTTGCGTTTCTGTTGCTTTGCCAGAGGTGAGGGGTGCAATGGGGCTCTCAATGGGCTTTCGAGAACCATTACTTGTCTCTTCCATCGTGTCCTACAGCCCCCGTCAGAGCTGGCTTCCTAACATTAGTAGATGTTTTGAAGATTAACAGCAGGTAATTTGCTATCTTTTCTGAGGCAATGTTTACAAAATTCAGTGTCTTACTGACTTTCTGTAGGGCTCTGACCCAGAAACCGCTTCTTCACCAGATGGGTGGTCCCGGCTTTGGAAGCTGTGGGTGCGCGTTGTGACTGTAGTCCTGCGAGCAGTCTCCCCAGGAGCCACGGGATTACTCACGCGCCTGGCCGTGTCCACGTTCAGGCTTGAAAAACTTTGAATTTCACATGCTGGGTAAGGTCTGCAGGAGTCAGGTCTGGCCTGTGGTGTCGTCTCCCTGCTCTGGGCCAGACGCACGCTAGAAGCTCGGTCTGACCCTGCTTACCTCCAGCTCTGCCAGTGCGAAGCAGTTCTTCTCCGGGAGACGTTCGTCCAAGCACAGCCACCCCGATACGGCTGGGAGAGAAGAGAACTTGGATTAGCACAGGGTTTTTAATAGTGTGGTGAGAAGGGCTTGGGTGTCAGTGGTTTGTAGAGGAATCCACTGAATAAAGCTTGCTGAAAATGCCACGTTAATAGGACTTCTTTTCTTTTATGGTTAGTGTCTGTACCTACATGGGAGAAGTAGGGTGGGGATGAGTAAGGGACGCTGAAACTCTCCCTGCTGTCGCAGGAAAGTGACCCTGTTTGGAAAGGGCGAGGTTCAGTTCTGTAGATCGGTTTATGTCATGCCTTTGGTCATGGTGCTAGAGTTTGTGAATTGTCGTTCAGTGACAAGAACTCTGGGAATGAGTTTGTTTTATCAATGGACCGGGTGTTTCTGGTTTGTTTCTTGTCTGCTGCAGGAGGGGATTATCTGTATTTTGGAAGGAATTGGGTTTTTGTGCTTGGCACTGTTGGGAATTGCTCAAACTACGCTATGATCTTCAATGTTGATAGGAAATGAAAAGCAGCTTTAATATAGGTATAAACCCTGGGTAGCCCCCACACCCCCTGCACTCATAATTAGGAAAGTAACTTTAAAATGTCAGGGAAAGACAGGCGAACATTCTCATTAATATTGTATTTTCTCCTGGTTTCTTATATTTCCAGGGAAGTGGAATTACATGCTTTTTTTAAACTTTAAGGTCAAAACAGGTAGCATATACTTTGCTGCGTACAATGGAACTGTCAAGTCTTCCTACTTTCCCAGTAATTTTGTTTGGCAGTGATTTTTAGCATGGGTAGATCAAGGCCGGGGCATTGCTGCCAAGATTAAACGGCGGCATCTTTGCAATTGAGAAGTCGAAATGTTCACAAAATTCAAATGTAGCTGTATCTAGTGCTCTTGAAACAAAGAGCTTTCAGAGAATATCTGTGGCCTTGATTTGAAAGATTGGTCTGTCTTTTACAGGAAAAGAAGCCATTTCTGCCATGTGCATTTTCTAAGCAGCAGTCTCTTCTGCCTGTTCTGAGCAGGGTATTCTGATGGCAACGTCTCATTAACTTTTTTCTATTATTTTTCAAAAAGTAGAATCTGACAGTCTGGTGCCCTGAAGCGTTCAGTTAACAGCAAATGATAATCCTCATTTATTCCTGCACTTGTCGCATGTCGAGTGCCCAAAGTACAGCGGTTTGGATGAATGTTCGTTTTTGTGCTGAGGCAGGGTGAGAGAAGACTAAGAGAATATTTCAAAGCAGGGAAAATCCTGGGGTTTTTTCTTCATCCTTATGTACTTGGAAACCAACTAAAGAGCGCTCTCAAATAGTATGTGGATCTGTTTATTAAATGAACGTGAAATGGGCTTATATCTAAGCTACTTAATTAAATCCAGGGGGAACATGCAAGTTTTTGAGGCTACGCATTTGCTGCCAGTTTGACACATGCGCAGAGAGAAGGGATGAACGCTGTGGGGTCGGGCAGCAATGTGGGACACTGGGTGGTTTGGGAGGAGTGCTAGCAGGTAAGTGATTGGGAGAAAGTTGTCTTGACCTTAAAAAAAAATACATATATATTTAAAAAGATCAGAAGAAAAGCATTGAAGAAAATGAAGCTATGCATATTGGGAACTTCCTACAGACAGATTTTCTGCTTAAAATAGTGGTGTCCAACATTTGGTTTATGTATTGGCTCAGTTAATGAATGGAGTGAACAGAGGAAAACTGGTATGTGCTCTCTTCGTTGACTTCAGCTTCATTTAAAAATATTTTTTTGCTAGATCGTGTTGTCTCCATGATGGTTTTAAGGAATTCTTCAGAATAACCGATTGAGAGCCTACGTTTAAAGTGGGTAAGGTTTTCATCCTTGCATAATTTATATCGTATGTATGGATCAAAACCCACTGTTCCATGGACAAAAAGATAGTTGTGCTGTGCAAATGAAGAGTTGTCCTGCTGAAAGCAATGGCAGCTGCCCTCCTACCCCCGTTCCCATAACCTGTGGTGTGTGCCCGTGTGGGGTGTTGGGAGCTCAGCTGAGGAAAGCGGAGAAAGGGGAAGCGAGGACCAAGAACACAAGCTGAACATCTCACCGACCTATCAACGTGGTATTCAGCGGTGAGGCAAAAAGAAGACATTACATCTACGGGTGAGAGAATCATTCCTCTGATGGATGTGGACAGATCCATTGCTACAAGTAAAGTAGCTCCCAGTGATACTGCAAATTATAATTAGGAGAAGAAATAGAAGCGTATTCAGTATGTGAAATGCGGCAGGTGTGACCATCGGTTGTCTTTAATGTGGAGGAGGTTTGCCACCAACAAAAGGAGTCTCGGACAGGACCTGCAGTAGTTGAAATGTTTTTCCACCAGCAGGTCTAGCTGGTAGTTATTGCAGGGCTACCGGCTGCGAACAGCAAGACTGCGTTAGCCCGAAGCGGGTTCCGTGCTGGCACGTCTGCCGAGCTTATGGGTTAAAATTTTGACAAGGGAAGTGAAAGCGTAGGAAGAATTCAGATGTGTCTTTTCGAGAGATGAGTTAAAAATACCTTTGCCATGGGTTTAGTTGTAATAATAATGAGAATTAGACTGATATGAGTGAGTGGACTAATGATAGCAACCTAAGGATACCAGATTTCATACAGTTTCATTAAGCCCTGGGCAATCTAGTGCCCTTCATAATGAGTTTTCCACCCGAGTACTTACTCTTTCTGAGCACAGCTATGCGTGATGTGGGCAACTGGGTTTTGCAAATCAGTACTGTTGTTTCATGCAATGATAAAATATTGCTTGCTTGTTTATCCTTCACTGATCATACCACTATGAATACTTTCTTTGGTGGTATAGGTTACGTGCCTTTCAAGCTTGGTAATGACATTGTCTTCACTGTGTGGTGGAATTTAAGCCGTTGTCCACCCGGTGAGGACTGGTGTCTGCTGATGAATGGCTGCATTCTCTGGTGCTCAAACTCGCTCCAGTTCATCTGTGAAGAATTGGATTTTGGATGTTAATTATCCAGACAAATCAGCAATTGGCTTAAAGCATTGTTAAGGACAAAGCGAAGAATAAATAGCTTCTGCAGAATATGGCATTGTGAATGGCGCTGATCCTATCTGCTGCAATTTGTCTGCCTTTGAAAGCATGGTGCAGAAAGAGGAGCATGGCTTTTGGAGATAATTACCCATAGCAAATATGAATACTAGCCTGTTTCTTCCTTGCTATTAAAATACAAAAGAAAAAACTGTCATGTGCTTCTGTAAAAATAAACAAACAAACCCACGCTAATTAAAACTTGGCCTGAATCCTGCAGTCCTCAGAAGGGTCACTGATGTCAGTGTTTGTGTTCGTGGTTTTGTGCTGTACGGGAAGGGCTGGCGAGGTGCTCAGACCTGTGCTGAAGTGAGCTGCGTGGTGGAACAAGTTTGGGAGTCGATTCGTGTCGGACTGGGGGGATGGCTGGCTGTAGGCGTGTGTGCACACATAGTGTTTAAGCTGGGGTTAACAACGGCAGTGAGCCCCGCACGGGGATTTGTTCTGATGGTGAGAGAGGAGGTGAGTGCGCGTACAAAGTGGGGGTTTGACCTGAGAAATGCCACGCTGTGCTGCTGCGTGCCGAGTGAAGGCGCGTTTTCTACCGTAACGACAACTTCGAAAGTTTACTCATCCAAGAAATGCGTGTGAATGGTCGTGCGACACGTGCAGCATCTTGAAACCTATTTCACCATTACCCTTTACGGTGCGATAGCCGAAGATTAGGGCCCGGATTATTGTGGGATGCCTGTCTGCCAAGCCGCCTTGCTGCCCATGTTGTCTTGCACTATCTGATCTGCTCCCTTGTCCGAGTACCTACACAGTAAAGTGGATTTAGAAATAGCGAAGCGTTGATTCTCTTTGATTGTGGATGAGTGCTGCTTATGGCAGTTCGATTTTTGCTTCATGAGGCTTCGCTCTGTCAAGTTCTTAAAAGAAATTCTCGTTTTTATTGGAAATTAGAGCATTTGAAAAATCTCCAGGAGTGATTTCCATCCCTCCCTCCCAATTTTAACCTCGGAGTCAAGTGAGAAAAGAGGATTAAATGCAGCTTCTGCAGTGCAAGGTACAGAATCCTTTTGTGCTGTAAGACCTTGGATCTCTTCTCAGGCAGCCGGAAAATGTGAATTGCAGCAGTTACGGGACCAGTACTGGCCTTTGATACGCTCCTATTGAAGTTTGTGGGTTTGGGGGGGTTGTGTTATGTGAGGTTTGGTTTTTTTTTCCCTGTTCTTTTTCATTTGTCCTAAATTAAGGAAAGCGCTAAACCAAAATAAGAATTTCAACCTTTTCAGAATCCGGGAATGCAACGGTTTGCAATCAAATCATGGCAGAACAGTAAGGTACCATCTATCAGCTCAGATCCTGAGTGGTTAACGTGTCAGCTCTTAGCCTGCCCCAATTTTGAGACAAAATGTGTCAGTCTGAGGTTTCTTTTTCCCTGTGATCACACAGGCGGTGACGGCAGGCCTTCTGAGGAGGCAGTAATTTGCTGAGCTGCAGTAACGAGGGGTGCCGAGTTCACCCGAGTTCCGCCTGGAGCCGGCGTCGGAGGGCGAAGGCAGGCGGTTGCTTTTCTTGGGCCGAAAGGTTTACAGGCATTTCTTCCCATTGCCAACTTGTGCAGCACTGGTTGCTGATAACTGTCTTGTGATGCAGTGTTGGGTGGAATATGGATTTGTACATAATGAAAATTGAATGAAAAAATTACGATACCTGGTACCACACCGGGGTGACTGCATCTCTGTGAAATGGTGCAAAGTGCCACCCACGGGCAAATTAAAATACTGATTTCTATAACCTCTTGCGGAGGAAAATAAAGGCCGTCAAGGAAGGTGAAACAGGAGCAGAGTATTTCAGTGTGTTGCTGGTGCTTCCCTACTCATGCCCCTCTCTTGGTCACCTGTTGACCTGCCTTCTCCTCAGTCTGATCGCTGGTTACACCTTGCAGTTATTCACTGTTTGACAGGGTGGCTCTCATCGTAGTGTCTGAGTGTTTCCAGGGCATCATCTCCTTATTCCAGAGAGTTCCCAGCTTTGTGGGCTCCTTCCTGCATCAAACAAGGAAAAATTAGACATGGGGGGAAAAAATGACCTGCGGTTCAAGCTCGAATAAATGTCTAGACCTGTTCACTCCAGATTCTGCCTGCCGTTCCCACTGACCCCAGGTCCCTGGGAGGAACACATGGCCAAGTGATGGACCTGGGCTTCCCTCCCCAGCACAGCCCAAGCGCTGTGTGTGGCACCGTGAGTCAGACGAGGGGGGAAGAAGGATCCTGGCTGGGTCCTCTGTGCTGGCTGCTGCACGGGTGCCAAGGGACGGGTTGCACGGTGGGCGTAGTCTGGTCAGGCTGGCTCCCAAAGGCTTCTGCGAGTGCTGCTCCTATGGCTTTGGTCTGTCCCAGGTAGGGTTTGGGTCCCAAGAGCAGGGCTTTCTGGGCTTTTATCTGTCTGTGAAATGTGACTGAGCATCTGTGGCGTGACGTTAATAATGATGGTAATGAGGGGCTTGCAGCGTGGTGTATTTCCCGGGGAGAGCAGAGACTCCTGCCCCACCGTTCCCGGTCCCTGGTGCCCGGGTGGTGGTGAATCTCGACAGATTTGTTTGGATCCTCTTTGAACGCCACAACTACTTGCTTTGGCAGCCTCTGCCACTTCATATGCAGTCGTTACGCATCCCGCAGTCTGTCTTCCAGGTGATTTTTTTTTTTTTTTTTATGTTTAAAAATGATTTTTTTTTTTTCCTAATGTGAAAGCCCAGCATTTTCAATTTAATGTTATCATCTGTATTTCCAACAGATTGCTGAGTGGATTGGAATTTTATGCTGTTAAATGTAATTGCAATTGAAGTTCTATGTTCAGAGAAACTAAGGGATTGTTATGGCTCTAGCTTTTACATTTGTGATTCTGAAAATGTTTTGAAATAAAATATATCTTACTGTATAGAAGAATGAGGAACTCCGGCTTATAATACAGCTTAGAATAGGTGATAAATTGAATTCTAGCTGATATGAAGAAGTTTGTATAGCTTTCATGGCTAGAATGAGTTACTTGATGTAACTGTAATCTAACCATTCTAATTCCGACAGCAGATGAGATCATGAACTGAAATATTTGGGGAACACCTCTGGTTGGGGCACTTCTTTTGAAAACTGTGCTCTGGCACTGCAGTAGTATTTAATGGTTTTAAATGACATGTGCGCAATTTTGAGATCACTAAAACGTGCAGTGGGTCTCCACTAAATTAAACTTGTCAATGCAATCGGAACCGCTCATTAACACACTTCATGTTTGTTACACTTCAGCCAGTCACGCTTTGCTTTGATCAATGCATCTCCTGGGTTCAGGAGGTGGAAGGTTCATGTAGGATTCCTCAGCTGTACCTCTTTCCTTTCTCTTAACATAAAGCTCTTGCAAGGCACGTTGCCTTTTTGTGCGTCTGAGACTCCAAAACGGGCTGCTCTGTGGGGAGGAAGAGGTGTCCCTGCAGTCAAAGGATGGTTGTCCTGGATGCCTGGTGAGGAGCAGAAGGCTCTACGAGTTGCGTTCCTGTATCTATCTGGGCAGAGAAGGTGCAACACGGTGAGAAAGAAGAAATCCACTCTGATCAGTGACCAGAAAATCGGAGAAATTAACTGGAATTTTTCCCATTTGTCTCTAGTTTTGTTCTGGTGGTCCTGCCAGCAACCATGCATCTTGCAGCGAGCAAAATGTGAGATTTTTCCTGATCATTAGTGCAAATGAGCTTTTAAGTTAAAAACCACCTCTAAGCAATTATTTTGCTTGACAGTTCTGATTTTTCCACTGCCGCAGTCCGTAGTAAAACCCGACCAGAGTTTTTCCATTGTGAGAGCCCAGCTTCAGCGGAGGGAGCCGGGAGATCCGGGCTGGTCGCTGCGGGTGCCTCGGCCGGGGCGGGAGGGACCCCCGGCAGCACAGCGTCGCGACGGCCGAGGGGAGCGGGGCGAGCTGGGCTGCGTACGCTGGCAGCGCCTCGGCTTCGCCCCCGAAATCCCCGCGCTGCGGTCTCCCAGCCGGGGCTTCTCTGCAGGGAACCGTCACTCCCGAACGGGGAGATGGGCAGGCGCGGCGAGGGCGTGAGGGCCCGACTTGGATACTGGGGCTCACCCTGGAGGTCTCAGGAGCTTCCAGTTTGCCTCAGTTTATCTATGAGAGGGATCACGTGGCTGAAGGCGGCTGATGAGCACTAACTTTGGTGCTGATCGTGGCGTGTTTTGGGGGGGTTGCCCATCGTACACCAAAGCACAGCTCTCGTGCCGTGGGTCGGGGGGGGTTCGAGCCGGCGAGGGGCGTTGGGTTGGCCACTTGTGAAGTGGGGCAAGGGG
>Ga0181612_134245_pt1 | contig 11093 bp, 3 predicted proteins | sample HoacroProtozoa21_FD_119630 | JGI IMG/M metagenome (GOLD analysis project Ga0181612, IMG submission 119630) | Hoatzin crop microbial communities from Cojedes, Venezuel. Combined Assembly of Gp0051906, Gp0051904, Gp0051908 | reverse complement strand
TTTGTTAAATTAAATTTCTCATTCTTCTGAGAACAAAAAAAATGTATTGTCCTGGAAACTGTACCAACAGGAAATGATCCTATATCTAAAACAGCTGGAGACTGTAACTAATATAAATTTACTTCAAAATAAAAATGCTGTATGCCTCTAGAGACATGCAGCAACATGCAGTAAAAACAGATGTGATATAAAATTATTTTTAAAAACCTCAGTTTATATATACGTATAAAATATTAAGATACGATCCACTCATGTAGAGAGACTGTTCAAGGCTAAGACAAAGTAACAGAACAATTAAAGCCCTAAAATATAACAAGTGGTATCTCTTTTCCAACAATAAAAACTTCTTTTTTTAATGAATGCTACCTTTTCAAAAACATGTTAGACAGCTTACTTTGACAAGGTTTCTAACGTGATAACACTTTATTGCATTACCAAGACAAAATTTAGTGGAAACCTTTTATCTCAGCACTTTAAGGTAGATTTTGATTCACATCTAGTTATGTGTGTCAAAGCTCCAAAAATAGCTTTAACAGAAAAGCCAATATCCAGCACTCAAATTCTTTAGATATTATATTTAGAAAGCTTTCCACAGCGTAAAAGGGAATTTTGCCAGAGTAAAGACTGCACAATTAGGTCTTACGTGAACCCTTTAAAAAATATACCACACGTTCTAGCCCATGACTGTCTAATGGAACTCAACCCACTTGCTCCTTCCATTTTCCTTGGAAACGCTACACTAGAACAGTCTGCATTCTATGTACTTCTGTGGACTTCTAGTTGTTTTACTCTTCCCCAAGACCCCCGTTACAAACTGGTCACAACCCCGGGTCCAAACCTGTACAGCTCATTTGGCTAAAGCACCTAAGGTCTTGACTTACTCATAAAGCAAACATTCACAAACATTCCAGGAGGAGTAAATATGCCCAAATGTAAGAATACAAATTTTACAGGTGTGCCTTTCAAATCACCATTTGTAAAAATCCATCCAAATTTTCTTGGCCGCCTTCTTCCTAGTTCCCTAATAAAATGATACGGTAGAATCACTTGTTCAGGGTGCTTTTTATGTAGTATTGTTTTGTAATTTGAACAACAAATTAAACTTCTCTCTCTCTCATGCTTACAGAAAGACCCCAGCTAAATAAAATCAAACCAAGTATACCTAAGATATTGAAAGCGCTATATCATAGTCCCTCTACAGCAACAGAGTAAATGGTGTTAAAGATTCCTTCAGAAAGCTTCAGGTTGGATTGCTTTCATTTTTTCCAATAGCCTTAATTGGCTAAGTGCCTTTGGGCCAACTAATACCCAGAGAGACCTAAACTCAGTAATCTTGTAAATACAATGATTTCAACAGATTTTCATCAGACATGACCATTACACAAGATACTGCCTGTTTGGTGCTGTATTATTTCTCATTTAGAAGGTAATTAAAATTGCAAAATTAATACAAGATTGATTGTTACAGTATTCTGTGTTACCAAGGGTCCAACAAACAGGAGATAACCGGCTATTTTTACTTAACTTTAGACAGATATTTAAAATGATACAAACAAACAATTTAATTTCAGAAGGAAATGAAGCCAGGTCCAAAGCAGACTGAGAACAGCAAAATCACCCCACTCAAGATGTCAATTCTCAAAGATGACACATGTGTAACAAAAGTTCACCTGACTATACAATTGCATAATTTAATCTTTTTCCTTCAAACAGTATCAGGAAGTACCACTGAGATGACAACAACATGTCGCAGCATAATATGCATCCCTCCTGCATCTTTTTAGTTTCACACCTGAGCCATGAAAGTATGACTTTTCTGCAGCTAAAGTAAGACGCATATTGACTCAAGGAATCTAAAGTTCAATTGCTACAAAAAATACCTGTTAAGGGAAAGCTTTAATTAAAAGATGCACATTTCCAGTAACCATAAATAAGACAATACTTTGTCGCCACAGAGTGCATGCAAAAAACATCACACTGTTAAAGATGTTGAGTATTACTATGTGGGGATTCTGGGCACTCAGATTATGATAGACCTTAAGCTGTTTCCAGAGGAAAAAAAGTGTGAGTTCTAAACCATCTAATGACATTACAACATGACGTGGGACACCGGCTCCCTAGAAGTGAAAATAGCAACAAAAATAATTACATACTGATTAATTTAGACCCAAGAGAGGTCACAACTGATAACTCATATGTCAAGGGCCATTATAATATTTAAAAAAGAACATTTTAAATGCCATTTGGTAAAAGGTTTTTATTCTAATTTCACAAATTCCTTAAACAAATTGATTGACGCTGCGAAGACTTTTTGCTTTTGTCATGGCATTAATTAAAATGGAGGCATTAAGCCTGAGTGTCATAGGATATTACAGTTTTTATGAACGGGCACAGGCAATCTATCATACAGATAGTCAGGACCCAGTGTAGTGGGATGGTCTAAGGCCTAAGCACTTTTTTGGCAGGAAAATATATAGATAGAGGTGAGAGATCCTGATAATACAGCCACAGCTAACCTTGTGCTGCAGGTTCTCTTTGCTGAGCATGGTTGAAAACTGACTCTCTAGAGGTCTGTTTCCACAGAGGCCACATAGGAATTATGCTTGGAGATACTTTTGCATTACATGTACGATCAAAATTTGGATCCTACCACAGAACCCCAGATCTATTCTTCAACTGTGTGTCCAAACCAACAAAAGTTAGCATGCTTTTTTTGGATCCTGATTTCATTATAACTGAACCATCAATGTCTTACTGGAATAGGCTCAGATTAAAAGTTCAGGTCTTGGAGCTATCAGGAATAATTACCATAGAAAGTTGTATGGTAGCAGGACATTACGGTCTTGTTTATGGAGCTTAGGTAGAATTTCCAATCAGCATGATTGCATCTATTTCTAGTGCTTTGTTAATCGCTTCCTGAAGCTGCTCATTAAAAGCTCCTATGTCAACACGTAGTGCTGTGGTGGCTGAAACAGATTGGGAATACAATCACATCTCTTGGCTTGGCTGAGAAGTACCCTGCAACATTGCGCACTTTATCACAAATGCTGCTTTCCTATTTGATAAAATGCCTTACCATGTCATGGAACAGTAGTCATTTATTTCAGAGGAACAAGCTGAATCTTCACCATTAAATGCTGGATGTGAGCAAACATCATTCTATTTTTGTCTCCCTCAACAATGGAATTGCAGTGAGACCCAAGCACAGCAATTTAACATCTCTCTTACAACAGCCACAGAAGTGGTGACAGCCCTGGACAATAATCACTTGCCAATACCATAGTACTTACCTACCAACTGTGAAAGCTCTCATAGCCGTAGTCAATAATTGAACTGACCAATTCCACTGTGCTGCATGTGATTGGTGATATTATCCCTTTAAGTGTGTTATTTAAGTTTGCAATGCAGTTAATTGAAACCCTACTAGATGCAAATCAAAAGTTTCAGCCTTAATTGAGATATTTTGAAAATTGAACCCATTGCTTCAGGCAGGTGCTACATGAGATTCCATTAATATAGGTAATTAACATTAGCCTCTGCTTTAATTAACATGCACACTTTAATTAGTAAAGCATTAACCAACATTAAAAAATCTGATCTTCATGCATCACAAAAACTGCAAAGCTATGACTATGTTATTTTTTTCCAAGACTGTAAATCATACAACATATCAATTCTTTTTCTTCTTTAAATACATCAAGATATTTTAACAAGAGAAATATATATATAAAATGTACATCCTTGTTTAACTGACCATTTGAAACAGTGGGAAAGAGTTCTTAAGAATATTTAAAATATGAAGAAATCTCACATAATACTTTGAAACGTCTGTCTAAAATTAATAAGTATGTCTATTACATATATATGTGCGTGTATATCTAAATAGTCACTTTATAAATGAAAATAATTCAGTTGTAATCAGACCCAGTGCTCACTGTCAATTCTACGGCAGAGTCCAAGACAGTATTTTCCAGAGCTGGTATTTTAAAAATAAATGTCCTGTCAACAGTACTAGCTTTGTTTCCCATCATGCTTGTTTTATCACGTAACATTTTACCATCATGCTGCTCCCCAGACTAAGTAAGCCTATGGCTGCAAACAGATGTTTGTGGACATGAACTGAACGCCATTTTGAGTTTGCTCAGAGCCTTAAACAACATCCTCAAGAACTAGTCTGTTCCTCCAAAACTTTTTGTCCTCCTGTGTCACAAAGCCCACTGCTGAGCGTCATCACTTCTGGGAGTTCAAGTCATTTGGGAGCTGTAGAGCTGTAACTGAGCTGAGTCAAAATCAGCCTTTCTGCACAGCAGGTCCCATTTACAGTTGTACAAGCTCAGTAAGCAAGGGAACTTCAACAAGTGCGGTTACACTCACGCTTTCAAACCAAATATAGGAATATTTCTTTGATACAGACAAGGTCTTTATGATTCTGGACTGTTCTATTTTGCAGCTGAAGTTAAAATTCTTATTTAGAAGCACAGTATGTTCCCAGACATATCTAACATAAGGAACTCCATCCCAGCCTGGGAAATTAAATGGCGCAGAACTCCAGTTTAAAAATCCTTCTTTAAATAAAATTTAACATGAGTATCTTTCACACCACATTTCCAAACTATGCAAAAATATGTTCATCTTCCTAATAATTTCCTTCTGTGATGCATTTACCCGTATGATCCTGACAGCTTTGCTTTAAATATGGTCAATTCCATTTCTACAACCTCATTATTACCACAAAAGATTTCTGAATCACTCACTTTTAGATTTCCTCTGTTTCCTTTCTCAATACATGAAGGTGGCAAATGGATTAATTATTGTTATACAGTTCTCATAATATGATGCTAGATGTGTTGGCTTGAATAACAGTCAGTTGAAACTTAGATCTGTTTCTACGACTTTTGCACGTTCTGAACCTCCACTGCATTTGGCAGTGAAAGGTATGGACGATCTTAAAGGACTACATACTCTATTCATATTGCATCCAAATATCTGCAGTTCTCAAAGACAGCATGTACATGGCAGAGAAAACAGCATGTCCTTTCTGAAGCTCCTACAAGTATCACATCAATGTCACATGAGGGTTCCGCTTGTTTCTTTTTGTTAAACGGGAAAGAACTTTCATGAAAGAAACATGAAGACAAAAGAAATGCTTTAAAACTCGAAAGACTCTCTTAATTTTAAGAACTTTTTCTCCATGGGAGTAAATCCTACATTGTGTTTCATATTGGTAACATGCACACACACACACACACACACATCACAAATGTAGAGGTTTTCCAGACACTGACTCTACAATGCTTCCAGCTAAAAAAAGCTAGATCAGCTTGGTGGAATTTGCCAGATTTTGTCGGATTCTGCAGGACATATTGTGGAATTTTGACAGTTCTCCCTGAAATTAAAAGAGCATTACAGCTAAAAGAATACTTTGACAAGTGCTTTTCACGGCATGCTTTTGAATTCACCATATTTTATATCCTACAAAACCACAGCTAGACTGAAACCAACATAAATAGTAGAAATCTGTCCTGACTTGCATCTGAGTAACCCACAGAGCTCAGGAAACTATTGTTTTCTGTAAAGCAATGCGACAATACTTTCAAATCAGTGATTTTCACAATACAGAGTCCTTTGAGGTCTGAGCATATTCAGTTTGACATGTAATACTGAATGAATCCATAAAAAAATTTTGTTCTTATCTACTTTGTTGAATTTAACTGCATATTTTTGTCCCATGGGAAGTAACAAAGAAATAAGAATAAAATATGCAAAGAAAGTGCTTTAAAAAATTCTAAGCAGCACCTTGAGAATCAAGGTAGTCTCATCCTAAGGTGGAGAACACACAACGATCAAGGAGCCACAGAAACCCCTGTTCCTCTGTAGAATATGCAGTAATTCTGCGAAAGGCCAGCTCCTCTCTAGCTCCATCAGAAAATCATACTCGGGTCAGTATGGTAACATAATGAATTAGCTGGCTTCACCTATCACTCTTTCATTGCTTCAGAGGAATCCTCCTTATTGTTGGGCAATGGGGACAACAGAAGGATACAATGAGAAACTTCAATTTTGATCACAGTAATATTATGCAAATGTTGGGTTTGGGTGACAAAGAATTTCTGATTGCTTTCACAGCTGGCTCACCTACATGAGCCTGAAGTTAGAGTGACAGATTTACAAACACCATGCTCTTCATTAGTACTGATACCACAGAGTTAAAATAGACATGCTTCCCTTTTAACACCAAATTAAAACTTGGGAATAACCAGCCCAGAAATTCTACCATATTAAAATCAGTTCTTCATTCATCTGTGCCACCATTTCTGAGTTTCCTTATGTAAACTTGTTCAGATCTTACTACAAATGAGTGGCTTAAAAGAATCCTAGCATAGTAAAAACAGGTCATCGATATTATAAATAAGCAACTTCCAAATCTGCTATAACCTTCAGATTCAAAATATGAAAATTGACTTCTCCAACTTGTCAGTGTAGTAGACATGATGTCCTTCTTCAGCGCAGTGTTTTTTGTCAGTAAATAGTTATGTAAAAGGAGTTTCAGGACTTCCAGTAACACCAGAATTGTAAACATACAGGGAATTCAGTGCACTGCATTCGTAACATTTTGAATGGTTTCTTTTTTTTTTCCCCACCTCCCAGTGAGGTTTCTAAAGTACTGCTGTTCAAAATCTTCTAGCACCTCTAGCCAAATAGGCTAAACTTAGAAAATGAAGGATGGGTTGTATTCTGTCAAAGTCAATGGCAATTTTCTTATTTCAAGCAAGTGAAATATGGTCTTACAAATCATGTGATGTAAAATAGTATATATATAAACATAATTTCAAAGATATGGATTCCTCACACTAATATTCTACATATTTTTAAGATAGGGAATGCATACTGTAGTGTAACTATCATGATATGGGGTTGCAAGAACAGAAAAGTTTGAAAGTAAGTGCAGAGGAGTCAATGTCTTTCAGCGGTTACAAGAAAAATTGAATTTTACTGCTCCAAGAATAATGTATCCCCCTTTTATCACGAGGAAAACAGGATAATACAGGATTCAGTTAATAACTTGGGCTGGAACTTGAAATGTCAGCCTTGCTTCTCCAATACCGCTGCAGGAAGAAAGGGCTCGGGACACCAAATCTCTTTTGTTCACTGTGGGAAGGGGATTTGGCCTTCCTGTACTACCTACCACTCCTTCTACACCAACTTATTCATTTGCAGCTGTAAGTTTCCCATAACTTAGACACAGAGAACTGCAGACAGCAGGGTCATGGCTACCACAGACAACTGCCTACCTTGCATTGGGCTGAGTGCCATCCCTTAAGTTTTCTGTTCTTTTTTGACTCTAACAGATGGTATAATAAAAGATATGAAACTTCGCCTCTCTTGTCTGTAGTTCATAACTTGTGCTTACGCACTGAAGTTATGAGCAGTCTTGCACCATGTAGAGTTTGACATGTTCTGAAGCATTACTTTAAATACACCTGGAAAACTACTGTAATTACTAAAAGCAAAACGTGTGTGACACACAGCACCTGCTATCCTTTTGTTAAAAACAATGACTTTTCTTAGGCTATGAAAATACATAGCTAACATCCTTTGTGAACTGGAATGATAATTATTATTTTTGTCTTGTGTAGATTTATGAGTAACTTGGCAAATGTGACTTACACTTACGAAAGCCACAATGAATATGAGAACACAACTTTGAAGTGAACTCACTAAACCAGTTTTGAAAACCTACATTTTATTTTTCTATGTTTAAAATGTCATAATATGAAAGACACTAGAACATTAGAAACAGTCACTTTGATAAGTATTGTACCACATGGCACATCATTTACAGAGCCACTTTTTTCTTTTTTCAAAATATAGTAGAGCAATGCACCATAGCATGTTCCCAGATGGCAGTGTATACTTTTAGTGGGAGCTTAGAATTCCAATTAGTATCCATAACCTATTTCTAATTACATAAAATCAACCCTGAACTTGAAATCCTACCGCAAAACAGTCCACTTAAATGTTGATATTTTTTTTTCCTGTGCTTGGATGGTTGTCCAGAATCCTGGGAAGAGTATTTATTTCTCTGTTGATCTTGCTGCTTGCCAATACTGACATTCACTGTTTATGTCTCTGGCAGAACTTGTGTTCACCACTTGATTTGCTGTCCCATTGAGACATTACGAGGAGCGTGGGAAGTTTGCTGCCGTAGTCACAGAACTATTTCTGTTTCCGTTTTCCTTCTTATACGTGTGACGAGAACATCAGCCCTAAAAATCATCTGTAGTCAATTTACATATTTTTCTTCACTACGTATAAAAAATAGAGAAGCTACATATTTCTCATAAAGAAATATATTTACTGGCTACATTTGTGTTTAGTTTGTTTAACTGCTAATAATTTCCTACCAAAGTTCAAGCACAGTATGCTAACTTCATTCAAGGAGGAGACCTTCTGCAATAAGTGGAAATACCTCAGGATTCATTTGCATTTTGCATCTCTCTAGACAAAAAATGGAAAAGAAATTACAGAAACTTAGCAGAAACTTTGGAGAAAAATTAAAGGTAGGTAAGTTTTGATCATGTATTTCTTCTTGCCAATTGGCATACTTAATAGAAAATGGTAGAGAACAGGTTAAACAGTCTAAAAGGATTTTAACCTTAAATTTGACAGAAGCTAAATGGCTGTGACATCGGGTTCTTCTACTTTATTCCAGCTAGTAATCCACCTTCAAAGTTCCTGTCAGGTAAATGACCTTGTATTTCATTAACTGATAATTAAATGGATTTATTCCACTAACGGTTTTAATTAAAATGCTAGAAATATTGATTACCCCTCTCATCCTTATTCCCCCAGATGAAAAAAAGGTTTTAGGAATGTTTATTTAGAGAAGACAGAGAATTAAATTAGATTGAATCTCTATGAGACCTGAAGACTGGTTCTTTCATTTCTGCTGCTCAAGCAGAAAAAGGTTTCAATTTTTTGATGTTTGATTAATTATTTTGAAATCCATTTATGCTTACCTTGGTGTTTAATTAAAAATGTCATTTTTAGCATAATTTAATTGGCTATCTGTGGAAGACTAACTTCGAACTTATATTTTAAAAATGTTGTGGTTTTTTTTAATTTGGGGTAAAAGAAACTTTTTACTTATTTGCTTTTGCTGTAAAGGTATCATCTCATGAATGAAGAACTAAGAACGGCTACAGCTTAACTGGATTTTCGACATTTGAATATGAGGATACATATGCTTATGAGTAATGCAGCTTTATTTGGCTGTACACTTGAATCCATTAACAGCCATTTAGAAACTCTAATCTAACAAATATGGAGTTTGTGCCTCCAAATATGTTGGATTTATTGTTACTGACATTAACCAAACTATCTGCAGTGTGCCCAGAAATGCTTTCAGTATGGGCTGGGATTCTTTTGCAAATGATTTAATATACATTACGTAGTACTGAAAAAAAATTACAACCAGCAAACAAATATTAAAAAGGAACACTAATTTTAAATATTAATTGAAAATTTATCTACTTAGTTTTGCTCACACAAACGTGCAAGTATTTAACTGTTTTTGTACCCTGTTGTCTTACCTAAAATTTCCTTTATGCATGAGCCACTAATGCACTGAAGAAAATTTCTTCTTAAGTATGAAGAAGATTTAAATCAAACTGTTTTGTATCTTCTCAATACCAAATGAGGATATGTTGTGGTTTTATAAAGAACACATTTTGTTACCACTTGCTAGCTCTAAAACATTTGATCTAGAATATTGTGTATGGAAAGTGACAGTACTTTGGTAATAAAAATGCGAAACCAATAGCTAAAGCCCTAATTCTGTACAACACATGCTTAACTTCAAGCACATAATCTGTCCCATCAAAGGGCAACAGGATTACTTCCACAGTTACCACTGCAAGTTGTGGACTTGCTTAAAGGTTTTCCTGACTCAAGACCTTCACACCTACATATTTATTCCTTTTGTGTTATTTACTTGTGAATTGAATGCCACATAAATATGGAGTCAAAAACCTAAGAAAACCTCACTTACGGAAAGACAGTAGGTTATTCCCTTCCTAGTCCAAAAGAGAAGAAACCCCTCCCCTGTAGACAGATATGACACTGGGCTCTCAGGCTTGTCAAAAACACATTAATGATCTATTTTACACAGTCAGTATAATTTATATTTCTCCCCTCTTTCTTCAAGTGTTTAATGAAGAAAAATTTCATAGCCTGATTCAAAGCCCAATTAATCAATTAAAATATCCTTAATCAAAATATTTATCTACAGAACTCCGTTTCTTTACAGTTATTTTAAAATGTCACATGAGCCTGAAATATGGTCAGGTGACAGTGGCTTGTGTACAGTCATGAGTCATTTAAGAATGGGGTGGCTTAAAGGTCTTGCCAATGATTTACTGTCTAAAAGTTATCCTTGCCTTTTACAAATAACTGCAAGAAGCAAGCAAAAAAACCCCCAAACCAGCCGGTGCACTTGTGAGCTGCAGAAGATTTGAGGGGTTGAAGAAGACGAATTGTGTAGCATGATGCTGCCTGTCTGAGGTCAGCAGATGTTCCACTCCGCTGATGTGCTCATTGCTACATTTTCAAAGCGCTGCATGCGGTTTTACGCACACAGCTTTCCATGACGTCAGTGCGAGTCCAGTAGCCAGCACACTAAGTCAGACTCCTTCCCATAAACATGTACTTATGCAGGAGCTTTAATCCTATAGCACTCTTTCCCAGTTCACAGCAGCTACTCCAGTGATTACTCATCTCCACACGGATAGGTTTACAGGACGAGGCTGTTAATGCTTTGTTATTATAACTCCAGCTGTGAAAGGGAATGGTAAAGGTGGACCTACTGACTTTCACAGACTATGAAGTGTTCCAGTGAAGGCCTGTCAAATCTTTCGGTCAAGATTCTGCTTCTTTGACATATGCAATGCCACAACATATTCCTGTCACCTTTCAGAGATGGACTAAAGAACTTGGTCATAGCATTGTATTTCTGAGTTACTCTGACATTGTTTCTTTCATTTTCATTACTGTGAATGTGGAGAAACAATATAATGTTTGTTTCATTTAATTTT